>ERZ836441.30-NODE-30-length-159452-cov-13.750133_pt1 | contig 159452 bp, 173 predicted proteins | sample MGYA00519686_ERZ836441 | MGnify/ENA primary metagenome ERZ836441 (study PRJEB31850, sample SAMEA3708800) | human gut metagenome | biome: human gut; feature: human-associated habitat; material: faeces | place: China | collected 2014 ...
TTATCACAGAGGTAGATATGGTGTTGCTTATGAGTGTCAACCCGGGATTCGGTGGGAGCTCCCGTTCCGGCGGAGGCAGCCGTGGCGGCGGCTTCAGCGGGAAAGGCTTCGGCGGAGGCAAGAGATAAGCTCAATAAAAAAATAGCGGCAGGAACGAAGTTCCTGCCGCTATTTTTTCAGCTGGTTATGATTCCCGGAATAATTCGTCATAGGTGGTGTGCAGGGCGTCTCGGATGCCCCGGAGCTGGGTGGCTTCAATATGTCGGACACCACGTTCGATTTTCACCAGTGTCTCACGGGTCATGTTGATGCCCTCCAGCTGCAGCAGCTGCACCAGCTGGGTCTGCTTGATGTGTTGAGCCAGACGGATGCGGCGTATATTCTCCCCGATGCGGATGCTGTCCTGCTTGATTTTCTGTTCCACGGGCTTACCTCCCATAAAATTATGGTTCGGGGTACTCTGATATTTGCTGCTCAATTTGCCGGACGATATCGCTGGGCGGAATATCCAGCGCCTGTGCGATTTTGAAAAGGGTATCGAGGGTGGGACTCCGCAGTCCACGCTCGATTTTGCTGTAATGGGTGCGGTCCAGACCGGCCAGACCGCTGAGGACCTCCTGTGACATTCCCTTTCGGAGCCGATAGCTTTGAATCACCTGCCCCACCAGAGCGGCGCTGACCATGACCTCACCTTCTTTCCCTGTTATCATAACAGGAAGCAAAGAACGGAATGAGGTCACTTGACCCCGACGACAAAAAGGTGTAGAATGGACCTATCTAAATTGGGGGGTGGAATAGATGAAGCGGGTGGAGATACTGGTGGAGGAGAGCCTATACGAATTCTACCGGAAGGTAGGGGCGCAGGCCGGGGGCCTGCCGGCGGAGCGGGTCATGGCGGATGCACTGCTGAAGCTGGCGGGGGAGCTGTCGCTGCAGGCGCTGGAGAAAAAGCGGCGGCCGTGAGAAAGGAAAAAACCGTGGAAGCACAGCTTCCACGGTTTTTTGAACGTAAATTTTACTCGGCGGGGTAAACAGAAACCTGCTTACGATCCTTGCCCAGACGCTCGAAGCGGACCACACCGTTGGCCTTGGCGAACAGGGTGTCGTCGGAGCCACGGCCCACGTTGGCACCGGCGTGGATATGCGTGCCACGCTGGCGAACCAGAATGTTGCCGGCCAGAACGTGCTGACCATCCGCACGCTTGGGACCCAGGCGCTTGGACTCGGAATCACGGCCGTTCTTGGTGGAGCCCATACCTTTTTTGTGGGCGAAGAATTGCAGACCAATGTTCAGCATATTTCAGTACCATCCTTTCTGTAAGGGTAGAGAAGAGGAGGGCGGTCAGCCTTCCATAACTTCAATGTTATCGGGATATTCGTCGTGAAGCTGCGCCAGATAGACCATCAGCCCCGTCAGGAGATTCTGACAGGTGGACTCGGCCGTGTTGGCCAGTCCGCCGGGGAGCCGAAGGGAGATCGAGGCATCCGCTTCCCGCACCTTTACCGCAGCACACAGACCCATCACGTCGTTTACGGTGGCCTCCACCAGACGGACGGCGCTGGTAATGGCGGCGCAGACGATGTCTTCGCCGGATTCTCCCCAGCCGCTGTGGCCCTGCACGTCAAACCCGATGATGCGTGCATCCTCCGTGAGGAATGTAACGGTCGTCATGCCTTAGAAAGAGATCTTGCCGATCTCCACCTTGGTGTAGGGCTGACGATGACCTTGCCGTTTGCGGTAACCCTTCTTGGGGGTGTACTTGAAGATACGGATCTTCTTGCCCTTGCCGTTCTTCACCACGGTGGCATCCACCTTGGCACCCTCCACCACGGGAGTACCGAACTTGGAGTTCTCGCCGTCCACGATGGCCAGCACCTGATCAAAGACCACGGCGTCGCCGGCGTTGACGTCCAGCTTCTCGATGAAAAGCGTATCACCCTCGGAAACGTTGTACTGCTTACCACCGGTCACGATAATTGCCTGCATTACTTGTTGCACCTGCCTTTCCTTTATAACGGACTCGCTGTCGGGGGCGTCGGCTGCGGGAGCCGAAACTTCTACCCATTCAAAGCGGCTTATAAAGTATACCAGCCGGGCGCAACTTTGTCAACGCCTTTGGGGGAGATTTTGCGGCATTTTCTCCGGAATATTCAAAAAAATGTCATGACTTTTTCCGTACAATGGGGTACAATGAATGAAAATAAGTGTTTGGAGGAAATTTCCCTTGAGAAAGCTCTATGACGCCGCAGACCGGTTCTGCGCCCGGCATCCCCGCTTCGGCGTGCCGGATCTGATGCGCTATATCGTTATCGGCAATGTGGTGGTGTTTTTCCTGATCATGCTGACCAGAGGCACCAACGCCAGTGCCCTGAACTTCCTGTATTTTGATCCGCAGATGGTGCTGCGGGGTGAGGTGTGGCGCATCGTCACCTACATTTTCGTACCCAGTACCACCAGTGTGTTCTGGCTGGTGGTGGAGCTGTATTTCTACTACTGGATCGGCTCCACGCTGGAGCGGGAGTGGGGAACGGCACGGTTTAACCTCTACTATTGGAGCGGCGTGCTGCTGACGGTCATCGGCGCTCTGCTGGCCAGCGCCATTACGGGCGGCAACTTTGCGGTGGCGGGGACGAGCTACGTGAACCTGTCCATGTTCCTGGCCTTTGCGCTGCTGTTCCCCAATACGCAGGTGCTGCTGATGTTTATCATCCCGGTGAAGATGAAGTGGCTGGCCTACATCGATGTGGGACTGTTTGCGGCGGGCATCATTCGGGCCATTTTGGTGCGGAACTGGGGCGGCGTGATTTTGCCGGTCATGGCGCTGCTGAACTTCCTGATCTTCGCATGGCCCACCCTGCAGGGCTGGGCGCAGCGGCAGCAGTATCAGCACTCCCGGCAGACGGTGAATTTCAAGAAGGCCGTCCATCAGCAACAGAAGCAGCAGGGGTATCACCACAAGTGTGCCGTGTGCGGCCGCACGGATACGGACTATCCGGATCTGCAGTTCCGGTATTGCAGCAAGTGCGTGGGCTATCACTGCTTCTGTCAGGATCATATCTTCTCCCACGTTCACTTTACGGAGTGAGGAAAACAGAAGAAACAGAGCACCGGTCCATACGGATCGGCGCTCTGTTTTTTGACTTTTTGTGCGCTTTATGTATCCAGCTCCAGCAGGTGGAGGCCGTAGTCATTGAGGTAGGGCTTCACCAGATCATAGGGGATGAAGAAGGTCTGCTCACCGGCGGAATAGGGGGCGATGTCGTAGGTGTTGAAGACGATGGTCACACCCTTGGCGTTATAGAACACGCTGCGCTCGATCCAGTCCAGCACCGTTTTGTCGTAGTCGCTGAAATAGGAGGTGTCGCCGCTGTCCTGAATCTGACGGAGGATCAGCTGGTACACGGCCTCCTCCAGTTGGTTGATGTCGGTGGCCAGATCCGTGACGGACACGGTCTTGCCGGTGGAGAGGTCGAAGGAGACGGCCTGCCGCCAGGTGCTGGGGTGGGCGCCGCCGGTATAGGAGACATAGGACAGGGTGACGCACAGCAGGCGCTCATTCTGCCACCAGGAGATCCCTGCCTCATCCCGATAGGCGAAGTCCTCGGTTTTCCAGCGCTCTCCGCCGGTGATCTTGTACTCCTCACGAGCCATCTGCTCCATCTCGTCCAGCATATCCACCTGCTGATCCCGCCAGTCGGTGAACCAGTCGTTGATGCGCTGCACGGCGGCCTGCCGGTTCTTGGCGGCGGTGTCGCTGTTGTCGGGACTGCCGGTGAGGGTCAGCACGGGGATCTGATATCGGGCGGTGAGCAGCACTGTCTCGTCCTGCTCGCTGACGGTATATTGCCGCTCGGTCCACTCCGTGGAGATGACAGGGACGTCCGGGGGGGTCACAGTCACTTTCGGGGTGTCGTCTACCATCATGGTGTTGGCGGCGGAGACCTTGCAGCCGGTCAGCAGGCCCGTCAGGACGGTACACAGGACCAGCAGCATGGCCAGAGCCAGTAGCTTTTTCATGGGGGATTCACCTCACAGAAGGATGGGGTTCGTGCGCCAGTCGCTGCCGCAGACGCTGCGGGAGGAATGGGGATAGGTCAGGACATAGAGATCCGTCCAGAGAGCCTCCTGACGGAAAAGAGTCTCCGCCGCAGGCCCCAGGCGGGACACGTCACCGGGGCGGGTCAGTACCGGTGCGCCCTGCCGCTGCATCTGCCGCAGCAGATCCCGGCCCCGCTCGTTGGCAGCCAGCACACGGAGATAGGGGATACCGCCCGCCGGGGGCGTGACATCCAGCCACGCCGACAGCAGCATCCGCCGCAGCCGGGAAGTGGGGTAGCGCTTGGTTTTGGCGGTCTCCAGCAGCTCCTCCGGGGAGCAGGAGGTGCGTACTGCCTGATAGAACCGGTGGTACAGGCCCTCCTTGCCGCCGTCGTAGGGGAGGAAGTCCTCCTCCCGCAGCTGCCGCAGCCGGGCCAGAATAGCCCGGTGGCAATAGGAGAGGTCTGCCGGGGCCTGTCCCAGCGCCAGCTCCCGCCGCAGCACCTGCGCCGCAGGAGCAGGGAGGTAGGAGAGAGCCTCGTCGGTACGGCCGGAGCGCAGCAGCGTCCGCAGATAGGAGGCGGAGGCCGTGTCGCCGGAGGGTGCGCCGTCGTGGCCGGCACCCTGACGCAGGACGGCCAGCGGCTCCATGGGAGCCTTCTGCCGCCGCAGGGCCTTCAGGTACTCGATAGCCAGAATGTCGTTGGGGCGGGAGAGCATCCGGGGGGGAGCGCCCAGCTCCTCCGCCGCCTGCTGCCGGGCCGGGGCATAGGCCATGCCTTGGGCCAGCAGCTGCCGGATGCGGGGCATCAGCTCCGGGCGGGAGAGGGCCGCCTCCGCCGCCTGTAAGGCAGTCAGGTCACCGCACTCGCTGCCAAAGGCCAGATGGGACACCACGCCGGTGGAGGTCAGCAGCTCCACACCGCCGTCGGCAAACCGCTCCGCCGAGGCCATGGCCCACGGGGTGGGCAGTTCCAGCACCAGATCGGCGCCGCAGCGGACGGCCATCTCTGCACGGGCGTGCTTGTGCGCCACGGCGGCGTCGCCCCGCTGGACAAAGTTGCCGCTCATGGCGCATACAAGGGGGGCGTCGTACTGCCGCCGCAGGCCCTCCAGCATCCGGGCATGGCCCAGATGGAAGGGATTGTATTCACATATGATACCAATGGCGTTCACGATGTTCCCCCTTAAAATGTTACAAAAGGTTACAATTCAGTTGCGGGATGCACGGATTTGTGGAAATTTCTCTGGTTTCAACGGAGAAATAAACAATTTGTCGGGTATTTACGAGATCTTGCCAGAATCATACCATACATCCGCAGATTTTGCAACGGAACACTTGGGCGTTGCTTTTTTCCGGCGGTGTGGTACAATAGGGCCAACTGATAAACGAAAGGCGGTAATCGCAATGAACAGCGCTGAAAAGCTCCGACTGCTGCGGCAGCGGATGCAGGAGCAGGGCATGGACGCCTATGTGGTGGTAACGGATGATTTCCACGGCTCGGAGTACGTGGGTGACTATTTTAAGGCCCGGGAGTATCTGTCGGGCTTTACCGGCTCCGCCGGTACGCTGGTGGTGCTGCCGGACAGCGCCGCCCTGTGGACGGACGGACGGTACTTTTTGCAGGCGGCGGATCAGCTGGCCGGGAGCACCATCGACCTGATGCGGGCGGGGCAGCCCGGCGTTCCCACCATCGGGGCCTTTCTGGCACAGAGGGTGCCGCAGGGAGGCACCGTGGGCTTCGACGGACGCACCGTCAGCAGTCTTTTTGCCCGGACGATGGCCGCTGCGCTGGAGGGGAAGAACGTCCGCTTCGCCTATGAGCAGGATCTGGCCGGGGCTGTGTGGCCGGACCGGCCGGCGCTGTCGGCGCAGCCGGTGTGGGAGCTGCCGGCGGAGTGCGCCGGGCTGACCCGTGAGGAGAAGCTGCGTCTGCTGCGGGAGAAGATGCGGGAGACCGGGGCAGAGGTACTGGTGCTGACGGCGCTGGACGAGGTGGCGTGGACGCTGAACCTCCGGGGCGACGACGTGCGCTGCACGCCGGTGTTCCTGTCCTTCCTGCTGCTGCGGCAGGAGGAGGCCACCCTGTGTGTGCAGGAGCAGATCCTGTCCGGGGAACTGAAGGAGAAGCTGGTGGCCTGCGGCGTGGCGCTGGCCCCCTATGAGAGTATTTATGACCGGCTGCGGGCCATCCCGGCAGGGACGGCGGTGCAGACGGACAGCGCCACGGCCAACTACTGCGTATTGCAGAGTCTGTCCGGGGCCAAGGTGCTGGACAGACCCAGCCCGGTGCAGCTGATGAAGGCCATGAAGACCCCGGCGGAGCAGGAGAACTTCCGGGCCGCCCACATCAAGGACGGTGTGGCGGTGTGCCGGTTCATCTGCTGGCTGCAGAGCCATGTGGGCAAGGAACCCATCACCGAGTGCAGCGCTGCCGCCAAGCTGGAGAGCTTCCGGGCTCAGCAGCCGGACTATCTGGGGCCAAGCTTTGACTCCATCATGGCCTTCGGCCCCCACGGAGCCATCGTCCACTATGAACCCACGGCGGAGACGGATGTGCCGCTGGAGCCCCGCAGCTTCTGCCTGGCGGACACCGGCGGACACTATTTGCAGGGGACCACGGACATCACCCGCACCATCCCGCTGGGGCCGCTGACGGAGGAGGAACGCCGGGCCTATACGGTGGTGCTGAAGGGCCATCTGCGGCTGGGGGCGGCCCGGTTCCCGGAGGGCCTGTGCGGGCAGAATCTGGATATTCTGGCCCGGCTGCCTCTGTGGGAGCAGGGGATGGACTACAACCACGGCACCGGTCACGGCGTGGGGTATGTGCTCAGCGTCCATGAGGGGCCGCAGCGCCTCCACTGGCGGCTGCCGGAGAACCAGAAGGTCACGGCGCTGGCAGAGGGCATGGTGGTATCCAATGAACCCGGCTACTATGCCGCCGGACAGTTCGGCATCCGCCATGAGAATCTGGAGCTGGTGCAGCGGGACGGCGAGAACGAGTATGGCTGCTTCCTGCACTTCGAGCCGCTGACCATGGTTCCCTTTGACCGGACGGCGCTGGAGCTGAGCCTGCTGTCGGAGGAGGAGCTGGCGCTGCTGAACGCCTATCATGAGAAGGTGCGGGCTGCCATCGCACCCCATCTGGATGGGGAGGAGCTGGCGTGGCTCATGGCCGCTACGGCACCCATCCTGCGGTAAGAGAAGAATAGAAAAAGCCGTCCCCGGCCACTGGCCGGGGACGGCTTTTTTATACGGGAAGCTCACCGTTTCAGCAGGGCTTGGCGGCGCCGCCAGTCCGGCAGGTAACGCTCCACCTCGGCGTAGAAGGCGGGACTGTGGTTTTTATGGCGGATATGGGCCAGCTCATGCACCACCACATACTCGATGGCCTCCGGGGGATAGGCCATCAGGTACAGGGAGAAGCAGAGACTGTTTTTCCCGGAGCAGCTGCCGAACCGTGTCCGGGCGGAGGTGATCCTGATCCCGGTGGGGCGGACGCCCATGACCCCGGCCCAATAGGCTACCCGCTGGGGCAGGTGAGCCTTGGCCTGCTGGCGAAGGGCCTCCTGCTCCTGAGGGGTGGGTTCCGGGTGCTCCGCCCGATACCGGGCCTGACGCTGCTGCTGGCGATGGATCCATGTCTCGTGCTTTTCCACGAAGGTGCGGATCTCCTCCGCCGGGAGAGTCATGGGCGCCCGCACTATCACGCTGCCGGACTGGTCCACCTGTAGGGCCACGGTGCGGCGGCGGCTCCGCACCACCCGATAGTCCGTCATCGCTCTGCCACCCAAATGAACCGGGGGCCGTGATAGCCGTCCCGGTCCACGGTCTCCGTCCACATGGACGCAGGGCGCACCCATAGGCCGCCGTCGCCGTAGAGGGCCCGGTACACCACCAGCTCCTCCAGCGTCTCCGAGTGGCGGGCGATGCCCAGCACCTGATATTCATTGCCCTTGAAGTGGTGATACCGCCCCGGTTGGATGTCCGCCATATGCTCCACCTCCGTTTTTGGGATCAGTATACCACATCGGTTCCCAAAAGGCAAAAACTGTGTTATCATACAGGAAAGGACATATGCTGAAAGGGGAGACTGCACCATGAAGAACACCACCCTGTGCTACATCGAAAATCCGGCCGGGGAGTATCTGATGCTCCACCGGGTGAAGAAGGAGAACGACTGCAACCACGACAAATGGATCGGTGTGGGCGGGAAATTCGAGGACGGAGAGAGTCCGGAGGAGTGTGTCCTGCGGGAGACACTGGAGGAGACGGGACTGACCCTTACCGACTATCGGTATCGGGGGATCGTCACCTTTGTCTCCGACCGGTGGGAGACGGAATATATGCATCTGTTCACCGCCACCGGCTGGACGGGCCGCATCCGGGAGGACTGCGACGAGGGCGTGCTGGAGTGGATCCACCGGGATCGGCTGGCAGCCCTGCCCCAGTGGGAGGGGGATCGCATCTTTCTGGAGCTGCTGCGGCGGGAGGTGCCGTTCTTCTCCCTGAAGCTGCGCTATGAGGGGGAGCGGCTGGCCTATGCCGCCCTGAACGGAAGGGAGATGGAGCGATGAAGCTGCTGGTCAGTGCGTGTCTGCTGGGAGTGGCCTGCCGCTACGACGGGCGGAGCAAGCTCCACCCGCTGGCGCAGGAGCTGTGCCGCCGCCATGAGGTGATCCCCGTGTGCGGGGAGATCTTGGGGGGGCTGCCCACGCCCCGGCTCCCCTCCGAGCGCCGGGAGGGAGGCGTGTTTGCAAGCGACGGCGGTGATGTCACCGATGCCTTCCGCCGGGGAGCGGAGGAGGTGGTGCGTCTGGCCCGGCTCACCGGGGCACAGGCGGCCATTCTGAAGGAGCGCAGCCCCTCCTGCGGCTCCGGGGAGATCTATGACGGCACCTTCACCGGAACGGTGGTGGAGGGCTGGGGCGTAACGGCGGAGCTGCTGCGCCGGGAGGGCATCCCGGTGCTGGGGGAGTCCCGGATGGGAGAACTGCTGACAGAGGGCGAGGCGTGTTTGGTCAAAATCACAAGAGACCCGGCGAAAAAACTGTGAGATTCTGAAAAAATGGTCCGGCCCCATTGACAGCCTATGTATAAGTTGCTAAGATGGTAGCGTCAACAAACCGAAAACGTTACCGGAAAGGTTTCCAAGTTTTCGGTACTATCTCCGGAGGGATCACCGATGACCATCAAAGATATTGCCCGGCTCTGCGGCGTCAGCGTCAGCACGGTATCCCGTGTGCTCAATGACCGGCCTGACGTCAGCGAGGAGAACCGACGCCGGGTGCTGGAGGTCATTGAAAGCTCCAACTACATCCCCAACAACACCGCACGGGATCTGGTCAAGACCAAGTCCGACGCCATTGGACTGGTGGTGCGGGGCGTGTCCAACCCCTTCTATACCGACATCATCCGGGCCGTCGAGGACAGCATCAGCGCCGAGGGCTTTACCATGGTGATGCAGCAGATCGGCACCTGCGACGACGAGATCAAGCGGGGGGCTATGATGGAGCGGGAGAAGCGGCTGCGGGGCATCGTGTTTCTGGGCGGACGATCCGACTACACGCCGGAGGAGCTGACCGTGCTGAACGTACCCTTTGTCTGCTGCTCCTACGCCAATCAGTACGGCACGCTGCCGGAGGGCTCCTACGCATCGGTGTCCATCGCTGACGAGGAGGAGGCCTATCGGGCCGTGACGGAGCTGTACCGCTGCGGACACCGCCGCATTGCGGCGCTGGTGGCCCGCACCGATGACCGGGCCATCAGCCAGCTGCGCTATCAGGGGTATCTCCGGGCGCTGGCGGACTGCGGCCTGCCGACGGAGGAGGAGCTGGTGATCCGCGCCGGGTCCTTTGACATCGGAGACGCCTACCGGGCCACGGCGGAGAGGCTGCGGCAGGGAGCGGACTTCACGGCGGTATTTTCCATTGCCGACAACATGGCGCTGGGCGCCATGCGGGCGCTGCGGGAGGCGGGACGCCGGGTACCGGAGGACTGCTCCGTTATCGCCATCGACGGCCTGACCATGTCGGAGTATTTCCATCCCATGCTAACCACCCTCTGCCAGCCTATGGAGGAGATGGGGCGGCGCAGCGTGGAGATTTTGATGGACATGATCCACGGCCGGGGACGGCCTCGCTGCGAGACGGTGCGGACCGTGCTGCGCCGGGGAGCGTCTGTGCGGCGGATCAACTGAGTTTTTCCCATCCCAAGGGATGTGAAAAATAATAAATGAAGGAGAAATGAAAATGAAGAAGTTTCTTGCATTGGCTCTGGCTCTTGTTATGGCGCTGTCTCTGGCAGCCTGCGGCAAGAAGGCAGATGACAACAACAAGGGCAATGGAGACGAAGCGAAGGGTTCCGTGTACTACCTGAACTTCAAGCCCGAAGCCGACAAGGCCTGGCAGGATCTGGCCAAGACCTACACCGAGAAGACCGGCGTGGAGGTCAAGGTCGTCACCGCCGCCTCCGGCCAGTATGACACCATGCTGACCTCCGAGCTGGACAAGTCCGCTCCTCCCACCATGTTCCAGGTGGGCAATCAGGGCGCCGTCAACTCCTATGGCGATTTCTGCTATCCTCTGGATAACACCGACGTCATGAAGGAAATGACCACCCAGGACTTCAACCTGAAGAATGCCAACGGCGAGACCGTGTCCATCGGCTACTGCTATGAGGCCTATGGCATCATCGTCAACAAGGCTCTGCTGAAGCAGGCCGGTTATGAGATCACCGACATCACCAACTTCGAGTCTCTGAAGAAGGTGGCCGATGATATCCACGCCCGTGCCAACGAGCTGGGCTTTGACGCCTTCAGCTCCGCCGGTCTGGAGGGCTCCTCCAGCTGGCGCTTCTCCGGTCACCTGGCCAACATGCCCCTGTTCTATGAGTTCCGGGATGACAACGTCACCGCTCAGCCCGCCACCATCAAGGGCACCTATCTGGACAACTTCAAGAACGTCTGGGATCTGTACACCACTGACTCCGCCACCACCGGCGCTGCTCTGACCACCGCCACCGGCGACACCTCCGAGGCCGAATTCGGTCAGGGCAAGGCCGTGTTCTTCCAGAACGGTTCCTGGGAATATGCCAACCTCACCGGCGAGGAGAAGGGCTTTAAGATGAACCCCGAGGATCTGGCCATGATCCCCATCTACTGCGGCGTTGAGGGCGAGGAGAAGTCCGGCCTGTGCTGCGGCACCGAGAACTGCTGGGCTGTTAACAAGAACGCCAAGGAAGAGGACATTCAGGCCACGCTGGACTTCATGAAGTGGGTCGTTACCTCCGACGAGGGCACCACCATGCTGGCTGAGCAGTTTGGCCCCTGCCCCTTCAAGAACGCCAAGACCCCCGAGAACGTGTTCTTTGCCGATGCCAACGCCTATACCACTGCCGGCAACTACATTGTGACCTGGGACTTCAACTGGACTCCCGCCGTGAATGACTGGCGTGCGGGCGTGGTGGACGCTCTGACCCAGTACACCGTCAACGGCGGCAGCTGGGACGACGTCAAGACCGCCTTCGTGGACGGCTGGGCCACCCAGTATGCCAAGGAGAACGGCTGAGCTATAAGCGCTCCGTTGTAACGCAATAGGACCGGGGGCGGGCTTATCGCCCGCCCCCGATTTTCTCACCTGCGGCGCACAGAGCTGTTGGCCGGTATGGACCGGGCAAGAGCTCCGGGCGCCGCCCGGAAAAAACATAGATAGGAGAGAGGCGTCATGAAACTTCCGAAACACCGCCGGGACGAGGCTGCGCTGAATTCCCGGCTGATCCGCCGCCCCATCAAGCGCATGGTGTGGCTGTTTTTGCTGCCCACCTTTGCCGCCTTCTGCATCGGCTTCCTGTACCCCTTCTTCAAGGGGCTGTTTCTGTCCTTCTGCAACTTCCGCATTACCAGCCAGTGGACATGGACGGGGCTGGAAAACTACCGGAAGGCCTTCCAGGACCCCGGCTATATGCACGCATTCTGGTACACGGCGCTGTTTGCGCTGGTGAGCCTGATCGTTATCAATCTGTTTGCCTTTACCATTGCCTATGCACTGACCCAGAAGTTCAAGGGCACCAACGTGTTCCGCACGGTGTTTTTCCTGCCCAACCTCATCGGCGGCATCGTGCTGGGCTATATCTGGTCCATGATCTTCGACGGCATCCTCATCAAGTACAACACCTCCGTGATCCTGGAGACGAAATACGGCTTCTGGGGTCTGGTGATCCTGGTGTGCTGGCAGCAGATCGGCTATATGATGATCATCTATATTGCCGGACTCCAGGCCGTGCCGGAGGATATGCTGGAGGCGGCCCGCATCGACGGCGCCAACCGCTGGCAGACCCTGTGGCGGGTCACTATCCCCAACGTGATGCCCTCTATCACCATCTGCATGTTCCTGAGCCTGACCAACGGCTTCAAGCTGTTTGACCAGAACCTGGCCCTGACCGCCGGGCGTCCCTTCCAGCAGCTGGGCAACGGAGAGACCATCAAAACAACGGAAATGCTGGCCCTGAACATCGTCAACGCCTTCGGCACCAGCGGCGGCGGCAACCGCGGCGTGGGTCAGGCCAAGGCCGTGATCTTCTTCATCGTGGTGGCGGCCATCAGCATCATCCAGCTTCAGGCCAGCCGCCGCAAGGAGGTGCAGCAATGATCAAAACCGAAGCTCTGCGCCGCAGAGAGCGCCGTCAGGCGCTGCTGACGGTGGTGTTCACCATCATCTCCGTGATCTATCTGATGCCGGTGCTCCTGGTGCTCATCAACTCCCTGAAGGCCAACGCCTTTGTCAACACCGAGACCTTCAAGCTGCCCACGGCGGAATCCTTTGTGGGGCTGAAGAACTATGTCAAGGGCATGACCTTCGGCAACTTCGCCTTCTATAAGGTGGTATTCTACAGCTTCTTCATCACCATTACCTCCACGGCGCTGATCCTGCTGTGCACGTCTATGGCGGCGTGGTACATCTCCCGGGTGGGGAGCCTGGTCAGCAAGATCGTGTACTACCTGTGCGTATTCTCCATGGTGGTGCCCTTCCAGATGGTCATGTACACCCTGGCCCGGACGGCGGACCGGGTGCATTTGAACACCCCCTGGACCATCCCCGTGGTATACCTGGGCTTCGGCGCGGGCCTTGCCGTGTTTATGTTCACGGGCTTTGTCAAGAGTCTGCCGCTGGAGATCGAGGAGGCCGCCGCCATCGACGGCTGCGGCCCGGTGGGCACCTTCTTCCGGGTGGTGCTGCCCATGCTCAAGCCCACCATGATCTCCGTGGGCGTGCTGGAGATCATGTGGGTATGGAACGACTATCTGCTGCCCAGCCTGGTGCTGGACATCAACCAGTACCGCACCATCCCCATCCACATTCAGTACCTCAAGGGCAGCTACGGCACCGTGGACATGGGCGCCACCATGGCCCTGATCATGCTGAGCATCCTGCCGGTCATCATCTTCTACCTCTGCTGCCAGAAGCACATCATCAAGGGCGTGGCCGCCGGAGCCGTGAAGGGCTAAGGAGCATAGAGCCTCCGCTCGGAGGGCGGGGCGGATAAGTATTTCAAAGCATTTCTATAAGTAAGTGAGTGACTACCTATGAATCGAAGCAGCGGCATTCTGATGCCCATTTTCTCCCTGCCGTCCCCCTATGGCATCGGCACGCTGGGCAAAGCGGCGTATGACTTTGCGGACTTTCTGGCGGAGGCGGGCCAGCACTACTGGCAGATGCTGCCCCTTGGCCCCACCAGCTATGGGGATTCCCCCTATCAGAGCTTTTCCACCTTTGCCGGTAACCCCTATTTCATCGATCCGGACCTGCTGGTGGAGGACGGCCTTTTGACGAAACGGGAGGTGAAGGCCTACCGCTGGGGGGATGATCCCCGCCATGTGGACTACGGCGCTGTGTATGACAGCCGGTTGAAGCTGCTGTCCAAGGCCAAAAAGCGGGGCTGGGAGCGTGACCGGGAGGAGGTCACGGCCTTTGTGACGGAGAATATCCGGTGGCTGCCGGACTATGCTCTGTTCATGGCCTGCAAGCGCCATTTCGGGATGCGCTCCTGGACGGAGTGGGAGGATGAGGACATCCGCCTGCGCCGCTCTCCGGAAGTGCTGGAGCAGTACCGCACCCTGCTGCGGGAGGATGTGGAGCTGTTTACCTATATCCAGTATCTGTTCTTCCGGCAGTGGGAGGCCTTGCGGACCTATCTCCACGGGAAGGACATCCATGTCATCGGTGACCTGCCCATCTATGTGGCCATGGACTCCGCCGATGTGTGGGCCGAGCCGGAGAATTTCCAGTTGGATGACCGGTGCGTCCCCACGGAGGTATCCGGTGTGCCGCCAGACTACTTCAGCGCCGATGGCCAACTGTGGGGCAATCCCCTTTATCGCTGGGATCGGATGCAGGCCGACGGCTTCGGCTGGTGGATCCGCCGCATCGACGGCGCCGGAAAGTTGTATGACGTCATCCGCATCGACCACTTCCGGGGCTTCGAGAGCTACTGGGCAGTGCCCTACGGCGAGACGACGGCCAAAAACGGCCGGTGGGTCAAGGGCCCCGGCATGGCGCTGGTGGGTGTGCTCATCGGTTGGTTCCCGCAGCTGGAGTTTATCGCTGAGGATCTGGGTTATCCCACCCCGGAGGTGGCGCAGCTGCTGCGGGATTCCGGTCTGCCGGGCATGAAGGTGCTGGAATTTGCCTTCGATTCCCGTGATACCAGCAGCTATCTGCCCCATAGCTACGGGGAGAACTGCATCTGCTATACCGGTACCCATGACAACAGCCCGCTGGCCCTGTGGCGGCAGGAGGCGGATCCGGCGGATATTGCCTTTGCCAAGGAGTATCTGGGGCTTAACGACGAGGAGGGCTTCAACCGGGGCATCATTCGGGGCGGCATGAGTTCTGTGGCCAAGCTGTTTGTGGCTCAGATGCAGGACTATCTGGAGCTGGGGGCGGGACACCGAACCAATGAGCCGGGAACCCAGTCCGGCAACTGGCAGTGGCGGATGCTGCCGGGCGAACTGACACCGGAGCTGGCGCAGCGCATCCGGAAGCTGACCCGCATCTACGGCCGATTGGCCTGAAAAGCAACGGGAGGGACCGAGCTGATGCTCGGTCCCTTTTTCCGTGGAAGGAGGATATGATCCGTGTGTATGAGGTGCGGCGGCGGGAGGAGGTCACAGTGAACAAACCGAATCCTCAGGCTGTGGGCCTTTACCGGCATATGGGAGTTGAGGTTTATCGGAGGATCGATTGCGGCGAGGAGGGGCCCCTATCCACTGCTTTATAGGAAAACCGTCGGAACTGAAAACAGTGCATGACCCCGGCGGCCATTGGCCGCCGGGGTCATGGAGACTGTCGGAAAAACCCTCCGGGTTTTTCCGACAAAAGGTTGCAGTCTGCTGTGCGCATAATTTGTGTACCATAGGCGCACAAATTCCACACTTGCAGCCTGAGAAGTATTTTCTCTCACGCACATGTCGCAAGAGAAAATGATTTTACTTCTTTGCCGCCTGCGGGCGGCAAACTCTGCGAGGCTTTTTTTGACACGCTGCATGACCCCGGCGGCCATTGGCTGCCGGGGGCATGCTATGGAAAGGAAGGGGACAGAATGTTTTACCGCTGCACCCGGCCGGAGCCGTCGCCGCCGGCCAGCTTCTCCACCTCAGAGACGGTGACCCGGTTGAAGTCGCCCTCGATGGAGTGCTTCAGGGCCGAGGCCGCTACGGCGAACTCGATGGCGCTCTGGCTGTCCTTGCCGTTGAGCAGGGCGTAGATCAGGCCGCCGCCGAAGCTGTCGCCGCCGCCCACACGGTCCACGATATGCAGGTGGTACTCCTTGGAAAAGCAGTAATTCTCGCCGTCGTACAGCATACCGGCCCAGTCGTTGTCGCTGGCGGACAGGGAGGTGCGGAGGGTGATGGCCACCTTCTCGAAGCCGAACCGATCGGCCAGCTGCTTGGCCACGGACTTGTAGCCCTCCTTATTGAGCTTGCCGCCGTAGATGTCGGTATTCTCCGCCTCGATGCCGAACACATCCTTGGCGTCCTCCTCATTGGAGATGCAGACGTCCACGTACTGGCACAGCTCCGTCATGGCGGCACGGGCCTGCTCACGGGTCCAGAGCTTGCCACGATAGTTCAGGTCGCAGGAGATCTTTACGCCGTGCTTCTTGGCGGCTACGCAGGCCTCCTTGCAGATCTCCACCAGATTGGAACCCAGCGCCGGAGTGATGCCAGTGAAGTGGAACCAGTCGGCGCCGTCAAAGATGGCATCCCAATCGAAATCGGAGGGCTGGGCCTCCTGAATGGCGGAGTGCGCCCGGTCGTAGATGCACACGCTGCCCCGCTGGGAGGCACCCTTTTCCAGATAGTAGATGCCGATGCGGTCGCCGCCCCGGACGATGGAGCGGGTGTCCACCCCCAGCCCACGGAGGGCATTGACAGCACCCTGTCCGATGGCGTGGGCGGGCAGCTTGGTGACGAAGGCGGCGTCCATGCCGTAGTTGGCCAGCGACACGGCTACATTGGCCTCGCCGCCGCCGAAGGTGGCCTGCAGCTGATCGTCCTGAAAGAAGCGGTAGTAGCCGTTGGGGGCCAGCCGCAGCATGATCTCACCGAAGGTGACGATACGTTTGCTCATAGTGATTCCTCCTTATCTGCGAACCAGATGAATGGCGAAGCCGCCGAATTCACCGTCGATATAAATGGCCTTGGTGTTTCCCTTGGCATCCGTCTTGCGGGTCTCCGGCAGGCAGCGGATGCCGCACAGGCCCAGATGATACACCGCCCGGTCCACGTTGCTGGTGGCAATGGCGATGTGTCCGTGGGTGCCACGGCCGGGGGTCTTGGTACACTCCACGGCGTGGAGGGCCTGTACAGAGGAGTTGCCCATCTGATAGGCGAAGCCGAACATATCGCACAGGGTGCGGGCCAGTCGGTCGGCCTCGGCCTCGCTGCCGCAGTTGACGCCCACATGATCCAGAGAGAAGCCCAGCATGGTGCGAACGGCCTCCCGGCTCAGGCGGGTGATCTCTGCCCAATTCTCCTGTTGGATGAGGTCCTTTTTCACCATCCAGGTGCCGCCGCAGGCCACGATCTGGTCAAAGGCCAGATAATCCGCCAGATTCTTGGCGTTGACGCCGCCGGTGGGCATCCATTTCAGGGTCTTGTAGGGGCCGGCCAGAGCCTTCAGCTTGGCCACGCCGCCGTTCTGCTCGGCGGGGAAGAACTTTACCACCTCCAGACCCAGTGCCATGGCCTGCTCCATCTCGCCGGGAGTGGCGGTGCCGGGGATCATGAGCGCCCCCTTGGACAGGCCGTAGCGCACGGTGTCGGGGTTGAAGCCGGGACTGACGATGAACCTGGCACCGGCATCCAGCGCACGGTCCAGCTGGTCGTGGGTCAGCACGGTGCCGGCACCTACCAGCATTTCCGGGACCTCCCGGCTGATGGCACGGATAGCCGCCTCGCCGGCGGCGGTGCGGAAGGTGACCTCGGCCACCGGCAGCCCTCCGGCTGCCAGTGCTTTTGCCAACGGCACGGCCTTTTCGGCGTCGTCGATGGCGATGACCGGGACGATGCCGATGTCAGAGATTTGTTTCAGAACAGGATGCATGGATAGACCCTCTTTTCTGTGTAGTAGTGGAAATGGTCAGATGCTGCGTGCTTACACGCAGACGGGAACAAAGGGAAAAACACCGCACCCGGCGTCAGCGCCGGATGTTGCCGGAACACGCTCAGATGCGGTGGTTCTTTCGGGTTTTGGAGGGGGTTACTTGCTGCCCTTCTCCAGCGCCTCCCACAAGCCGGATAGGTACACGGCGCCCAGCGCACGGTCGTAAAGACCATAACCGGCACGGCCCTGCTCATCCCAGATCATGCGACCGTGGTCGGGGCGAATGTAGCCGTCGAAGCCCACGTCGTGATAGGCCTTCATGATCTCGTAGAGATCCAGACTGCCGTCGCCGGAGAAGTGGGCGGCCTCCTCAAATTGGCCGGGGCCGGTGAATCGGATGTTGCGGACGTGGGCGAAGTGGATACGGCCCTGTGCGCCGAACTCCCGCACCATGGCGGGGATGTCGTTGCAGGGGTTGGAGCCCATGGAGCCGGAGCAAAGGGTCAGCCCATTATAGGGACTGTCCACCAGCGACAGGATGCGGCGGACATTCTCGGCGTTGGTACAGATGCGGGGTAGGCCGAAGATATCCCAAGGGGGATCGTCCGGATGGATGGCCAGTTTCACGTCGTACTGCTCACAGACGGGGATCACCGCCTTCAGGAAGTACTGAAGATTGCGAAACAGATCCTCGTGGGACACGGAGGCATATTGGGCGAAGAGCTTTTTCAGCTCCGTCATGCGCTCCGGCTCCCAGCCCGCCATCTCGAAGTCACCGGCACCCTGTTGGATGCGGTCGGCAAAGGCCTGCGGATCAGTGATGCGGTCGATAATGGACTGGTCATAGGCCAGAACGGTAGCACCGTCGAACCGGGGCTTGGCCAGATCCGTGCGGGTCCAGTCGAACACCGGCATGAAGTTGTAGCAGATGACCTTGACCCCAGCCTGACCCAAACGGGCCACGGTCTGGCGGTAGTTGTCAATGTATTCGTCCCGACTGGGCAGGCCCAGCTTGATGTCCTCGTGGATATTGACGCTTTCGATGACCTCCAGCTCCAGACCGGCGTCGTTGACTTCTTGCTTTAGCGCCCGAATACGCTCCGTGGGCCACAGAGCCCCGGCGGGCATATCCATCAAGGAACTGACAACACCGCTCATGTTGGGGATCTGTTTGATATAGCGCAGCGGTATGGGATCCATCTGACTGCCATACCAGCGAAATGTCATTTTCATGGCTGATCGCTCCTTACTCTCTCACTCAGCTGCCGGCGCAGGATATCACGCACCGCTCCCGGCCCTGCCAGCATGGCACGGAAATCGTCCTCCACCGTTTTGGCCAGCCCTGCCTCATACAGGTCCACACCGAAGATATCGGCGTTTTGCAGGATGGGACGCAGCTGATGGGTGAAAGTATCGGGCTTTCCGAGGGTTACGTCCGCCAGCAGCGGCTGCAGCTGGGGAAGCAGGGGATCCGGACTCACCGGCATCGTCTTACCGGAATCGTCTACTCCCAGCAGATAGCGGCACCAGCCGGCAAAGACCAGCGGGATATACCGCAGCTTCACCATGGGGAGGCTGCGTTCCCGGTAACGGCGCAAGGTGCCGCCGTAGCGCACTGGTAGCTTCTGAGAGGTATCGGTGGCGATGCGCTGGGGCGTGTCGGGAATGGCGGGGTTGGGGAAGCGCTCATGGAGCACCTGATGAATAAACTCCGTGGGCCGGAGGATGCCGGGATCCTCCACCACCGGGAGACTCTCGCCGGCAATACGTTCCACCAGCGTTACAAGGTCGGTATCTCGCATCTCGGCGGAAATGGTCTGATAATCCAAAAGGCAGCCAAACACCGCCAACGCCGTGTGCAGGGGGTTCAGACAGGTGCCGACCTTCATTTTCTCCGACTTCTCCACGGTGGCCCGATCGGTGAAGTAGACACCCGCCTGCTCCAGCGGAGGCCGACCGTTGGGGAAATGATCCTCCAACACCAGATACTCCGTCACCTCGGCATTGACGAAGGGGGCGGAGACGGTGCCGGTGGCACTTTTGGTGATGGCCATACCCGCCACGCCCAGCGCCGTCAGCTGGTCGGCCACCTTCTGGGAGGGGTGGGGGGTGATCTTGTCGATCATGGACCAGGGGAAGCTGACGCTCTCCTCACAGGAGAGCCAGCGGAGGAAATCCTCCGGCACGAAGCCGCCTTCCTGCCAGCCCTCGGCAAGGGTCAGACAGCTGTCCCGGAGCTTTTTGCCGTTTTGGGCGCAGTTGTCCATGCTGACCACGGCAATGGGGCTTCCACCTGCCAGAAACCGCTGATACAGCAGGGAGACGGCGATGGAGAGGGTGTGCCGGGGCCGGTCGGGGCCACCGGCCAGATCCTGCGCCACCACGGGCAGGAGCGTGCCGTCCATATCCCGGAGGGCATAGCCCTTTTCGGTGATGGTGAAGCTGACCATTTGCAGGGAGGGGTCACAGAACATCCGGCAAAGGGTTTGCCAGTCCTCATCCTGCCAGTCGGCTTTCAGACAGCCTGCCACGCTGCCGATGACCTCCCGGTCGCAGGAGCCGTCGGCGTGCATCCGCACCAAAAGGGAGAGGTTGTCGTAGGGGGTATAGCCCTCCGCAGCGGCGCTGAAATTATGGGATGCCGCCGCCACGATGCCGGTGTCTGTAAGACCGGCGTTCAAAAGGGACTGCTGGGCTGCCGCCAGAAAGGCACGGAAGATGTTGCCGGCGCCGAAGTGTATCCAAGTGGGATGGGCCAGCGTCCGGGCCTGCATGGCGGAGACGTCGTAGCGGGGCAGGGCGATGTGCGCCGCCTGCCAGCCGCTCTCGTCCCGCAGACCCTGAATGTTCAGATGAAGCATAGAATGCCGCCCTTCGTATCAGACTCTGGTATCCACCAGATGCTTGCCCAGCTTCTTCTCCAGCTTGCCCTGCAGCCAAGTCAGCATGGTGCTGAAGATCAGGTAAATCAGTGCGGCCTCGCAGTACAGCAGCATGGGCTCAAAGCGAACGGCAATGATGCTCTTGGAAGTCATGAGTATCTCCGGCACGGTGATGGATGCCACCAGAGAGGTATCCTTCAGCAAGCTGATGAAGGAGTTGCCCAGAGAGGGCACCGCCACCAACGCCGCCTGCGGGATAATGACCTCGGTCATGGTCTGGAGCTTGCTCATGCCCAGCGCCTTGCAGGCCTCGAACTGTCCCTTGGGAATGGAAGTCAGCGCAGCGCGAATCACCTCAGAGTTGTAAGCACCTTGGCTGACGACCAAGGCAATGATAGCGGAAGGAATAGGCTTGAGAACGATGCCGATAGACGGCAGTCCAAAGAATATTACGAAGATCTGTACCAGCAGAGGTGTGCCACGGATGACCCAGACGATGAACCATGCAATGCCCTTTAGGGGCGGCAACTTGGACATCCGCATCAGTGCAATGATGAAAGCCAGTACGAGGCCCAACGCAAAGGAAACCAGCATCAGCGGTACAGAAACCGTCAAGCCGGCCCGAAACATGGGCCAGAAGGACTCAAGAAATAGTTCCATAGGGGCTTCTCCTTTTTAAGAGGAGGGGACGCCGCCGGAGGCGGCGTCCCCTCAGTTTCTAAGCGTTGCTTACTTGTTGTACAGGCTGACGCTGTCGGCCACAGTCTGGCCGAAGTACTTGACGGTGAGGTTATACAGGGTCTTGTCCTGGATCATCTCGCTGATGATCTCGGAGACCTTATCGCACAGAGCCTGATCGTCCTTGCGGAACATGGCGGCGGACTCGATCATGTACTTCTGGTCATCGGCGGGCTGGAAAACAGCGGCGATCTTCACGTTGACGTCGGGACGGCTCTTCATGTACTCGTCCACGGCAGCCACGTTGTTGACGTGACCGTCCACACGGTTGGTGTTCAGCATATCCATAGCGCCGGTGAGGTCGGCGTCAGCGGTGGTGGCACCGTAGCTCTGGGCGATCTGACCAGCGGTGGAGGAGGGGGAGTTAGCGCAGACCTTGCCGTCCAGGTCCTCGAAGGACTTGATCTCCTCGTTGTCACCGTTCACCACCAGGCAGAAGGGGTTCTCTGCATAGGAGGCAGACACGGCGTACTTCTCCTGACGCTCGGGCTTGGGGTTCACGCCGCAGATAACCACATCGTAGCGGGCGGCGTCCAGACCAGCCATAACGGGATCCCAGCTGTCGGAGATGTTGAACTCAGCGGTAACACCCAGACGCTTGGCGATCTCCTTGGCGACCTCTACCTCAAAGCCGGTGAGATCACCGGTTCCCTCATCGTTGTAGACGTAGGGGATCCAGTTGCCCTCGGCGCCGATGGACAGCTTGCCGGCGTCCAGCACACGCTGCAGGGAGTTGTCGGTGTTGTTGTCACCGTTGTTGTCGTCGGCCTTCTTGCCGCAGGCAGCCAGGGAGGCGATCATCATCAGAGCGAGGACCGCTGCAAGAATCTTTTTCACTTTCATTCGTTTCACCTTTTCCTCTTTTTTATTTATTTTTCAGCTGACGCTGAGAAATACGTTGGTTCAGTCCTCCAGAAAACGTTCCAATACCCGGAAGTTTCTGCGGTCTGCGCTGAAGGGGTCGGTAAAGTAGTGTTCGTCGGCCACCTCCTGCACCAGATAGCCGGTGAAGTGGTGGGCCTGCATGATCTGAAGCTGGCGGGACAGGGACGTGTTGCCGTCGCCCCATACGTTGTGGAGCCAAGGGTCGCCGTCCAGAAAGTGCATATGGATCAGGTCGTCGCCGAAGGCGTCGAACCAGTCCTCCAGCGTCTCACCGGCGGCGCCGGTGGCGATGTTGTCCACCATCATCTTCAGGTTGGGGTGGCCGATCTGCCGGTACATCTCACGGGCACGGGGCAGGTCGTAGACCAGATTGCTCTCGTCGTCCCGCAGGGATTCCATTACCAGAAGGATGCCTTCCGCCTCCGCCACACGGCACAGGCGGTACAGATGATCCCGACAGCGGTTCCACATGGTACTCTCGTCCTCGCCGGTGTAGCCCCAGCCGGAGTTCACCACCACCCGGTCGGCACCCAGTTGGGCGGCCAGACGAATGGCGTTGGAAAAGTAGCGGAAGGAGTACTCCAGCAGCTCCGGCTCCTGCGAGGCGTACTGATACTGGTAGGCGATGCTGGGGGCGGTGACAGACACCACCCGGACATCGTGATCCAGAAGCTTCTGTTTCAGAGCGGGGACGTCGCCGGTGCCCTCGTGGTCCAGCCAGAAGTGGGAGGCGCCGCACCAAAGCTCGATCTGGCGGATGCCCAGCCGCTGCTGACAGTCCAGAAAATAGTCCAGCGAGAAGCGGCGGTAGTGCTGGTTCATGTTCACCAGCTGACTGCGGAGGATGCCCATTACGCCAGCACCTCCTTCACAGCGGCCACGGCCTTTTCATCAGGATAGGCGGGAGAGCCGATGTAGCGCTCGCCGGGGAGATACAGGGAGAAATCGCCCTGATAGCCGCCCTCTGTCAGCTGGCAGAGGTAGCGGTCCACCGGCAGAACGCCGTCGCCCCACGCCCGCCAGCCGTGCCAGTTGCCGTCGCACAGTCGCACCAGACCGATGCGGCCGGGGAAGAGGGAGAGCCAATTGGCCACGGTATCGCCGTTGGCACTCATGACGTTGGTATCCAGACACACGCCCAGCGCCGGGGAATCGACCCACGCCAGCATCTGGGAGAGCTGCCGGGCGGTGTTCAGCACCGGAGCCTCGGCAATGAGGGGCGTTTCAGCGCCCATCACCGGGGCCAGCAGCAGCGTCACGCCCTCCACCTGCGCCGTATGGCACAGGTGGGTCAGCATGGCGGCTGCGTGCTCCGCCAGTTCCTGCGGCGGGATGTCCCAGCAGGCCCCGGCGGCGCTCAGCACCAGCCGGTGACAGTTCAACTCCGCCGCCAGACGGATGCAGCTGTCGTAGTAACCGACGGTGGCGTCCCGCTGCTCACCTGCCGGGGCGGTAAGAGAGCAGCGATAGGGAGGCGGCGTTAGGACGCTGACCTGAAGGTCTGCCCCTTGCAGGGCGGCTCGCAGGGGGGCAACGTCGGCGTGGCCCCGGTAACCGCAGAAAAAGTGCGGCACCTGCGGCACAAAGTCCAGCCGCCGGAGGCCCAGACGCTGCATGGACTCCAGAAAGACCGGCAGGGGGAAGCGGTTATATTGCCCATTGGAGCCTAAAAGCCGATCCATTTCTTACTTGATCTCGCCGGGATAACCGTTCTCGCACAGCTCAAACCACACATAGGCGAACTTCTCGCCGTCGGCGCACTCGCTGCCGTGGTGGGAGCCGTGGGGGGTGTAGGTGATGTCGCCGCCCTGCACGTGGATCTTCTCGTTTTCGGCGGTGTAGGTGAAGGATGCACCGGGCAGCATGATGTACCACTGCTCCAGCTCATTGTGGATGTGCTGGCCAATGTAGTTGGGGCCGGTGCCGAAGTTGGCACCCATGGACAGACGGCCCAGATTGCGGTGCTCCAGCAGCATCATCTGCTGAATGTCGGCGCCGGTGAAGTCCTCCTTGTAGTGCCATGCACCGGACACACCACGGAAGCGGGGCAGGCTCATGTGGGCTTCCTTCAGGCAGGTCTTGTCATAGTCGTTGAGCTCGGTGACGAAGTGGACGATCTCCATGGTCTCCTTGGCATCGGCGGCGCAGTGGAAGGTGACGCTCTCCTTGTCGAAGTCGGGGACAAAGACGGAGACCTCGGTGATGTTGAATACACGGCGGGGGGTGACGATGTAGCCCTTGCCGGCGGTGATGAGGAACACCTGATTGTGCTGCTCACGGGTATACAGCTCGGCGGAGAAGTCCGCACCGGGCTGCAGGGAGATGCGCTCCACGGTGGCATCCTTATAAGCGCCCTCCAGAATGCTCACACGGGAGACGCCGTTGACATAGTTGTGCTGGATATCAGCACCTCTCGAAATCTTGACCAGAGCCATGATAAATTCTCCTTTACAGTATGGAAATATCGGTATCTGCGCCTAAAAGAGGCGTGGAAAGCGTTTTTACTTGATCTCGCCGGGATAGCCCTCGATGCACATCTCGAACCAGATGTAGTCGCACTTCTTGCCAGCCTCTACACGGCTGCCGTGCCAGAAGCCGGTGGGGGTGTAGGACAGGTCGCCGCCGGTCATATGGACCTCCTCACCGCCTGCGGTATAGATGAAGTCGGAGCCGGGCAGGGGGAAGTACCACTGGGCCAGCTCGTTGTGGATGTGCTGACCGATCTCGATGGGGCCGTTGCCCTTGACGCAGCCCATGGACAGGCGGCCCAGATTGCGGTGCTCCAGCAGCATCATGGAGGTGGTGACGGAGTTGTCCTTAAAGTCCTCGTCATAGGTCCAGCCCTGAGAGATGGTGCGGAAGCGGGGCAGTACCATGCGGGACTCTACCAGACAGGTCTTGTCGTAGTCGTTGAGCTCAGTGACGATGTGCAGGAACTCCAGAGGCTCCTTGCTGTCGGCGGAGCAGGTGATGGTGAAGCGCTCGGTGTCGAACTCCGGGACGAACACGCCGGGCTCGTTGATGTTCCATGCCTGACGGGGCGTGGTGATATAGCCCTTGCCCTTGGTGAAGAAGAACAGCTGGTTGTGTTCGGTGACGGAGTAGACGTCGGGGGTGATGGAGTGGCCGGGCTGCAGGGCGCAATGGGCGAAGCAGGCCTGATCAAAGGCGTTCTCCAGCACGGGTACACGGGCGAAGCCGTCCTTGAAATCGTACTTGACGTCGCTGTACCGGGCTACCTGAATGAGAGACATAGTAGGTTCCTCCTGTTTGTTTAAGTCTGTTTTTATCAAAGCATCTTGCTGAGAAAATCCTGCAGACGCTTGTTCTTGGGATGTGCGAAAAATTCCTGAGGCTCGCTGTCCTCCACGATGACGCCGCCGTCGATGAAGATGACCCGGTCGGCTGCCTCACGGGCAAAGCCCATCTCGTGGGTTACCACCAGCATGGTCATACCTTCAGCGGCCAGCTTCTTCATAACGTCCAGCACCTCACCCACCATTTCGGGGTCCAGAGCGGAGGTGGGTTCGTCGAAGAGCATGACCTCCGGCTGCAGAGCCAGCGAGCGGGCAATGGCGATGCGCTGCTGCTGACCGCCGGAGAGCTGATTGGGATAAGCGTCACGCTTGTCTGCCAGTCCCACAGTCTGGAGCAGAGCCATGGCACGCTCCTCGGCGGTTTTCTTATTCACGCCCTGCACCTTCACAGGCGCCAGCATGATGTTGTCCAGCACGGTCTTGTGGGGGAAAAGGTTGAACTGCTGGAACACCATGCCCATACCCAGCAGGAGCTTGGTGCTCTCCTTGGGCGGGGCGGTGACCAGATCGGTGCCGTGATAGATGATGCTGCCGCCGGTGGGCTTTTCCAGCAGGTTCAGACACCGCAGGAAGGTGGACTTGCCGCAGCCGGAGGGGCCAACGATGGCCACCACCTCACCGGGCTGGATCTCAATATCTACGCCCTTGAGGACCTCGTTCTTGCCGAAGGTCTTTCGCAGGCCCTTAACGCTGATCATACTCATTTTTCATACCCCCGTAAGTGATGGTGCTGGAATCCGAAATAGGAAACGCTGTTGCGGTAGCAAATATCGGCCACCATCTCCTCCAGCAGGGGACGGTCGTCCGGGTATTGGCCCTCCTCCACCCAGCGGCCCAGCAATCCGCACAGGATGCGGCGGAAGTACTCGTGCCGGGTGTAGGAGAGGAAGCTGCGGGAATCAGTGAGCATTCCCACGAAGTTCCCCAGCACGCCTCCGGCAGCCAGACCCTTCAGCTGGGCCTCCATGCCGTCCTTGCAGTCATTGAACCACCAGGCAGAGCCGTGCTGCAGCTTGCTGCGGACTCCCTCGCCCTGATAGCAGCCCATAAGGGTCACCAGAGCGGCGTTATCGTTGGGATCCAGCGAATAGAGGATGGTCTTGGGCAGGGCCTCCTCGGCCTCCAGCGTATCCAGCAGGCGTGCCAGATCCGGCAGGTTTACCGCCGGGCCGATGCTGTCATAGCCGGTATCGGGCCCCAGCTGGCGGAACATCCGGGTATTATTGTTGCGCTGGGCGGCGAAGTGCAGCTGCATGACCCAGCCCCGCCGGGCATAGCCACGTCCAAAGTACAGCAGCAACGCCGTCTTATACTGCCACAGCTCCTCCTCGGTGATGGGGAGGCCGGTCAACCGCTTTTGCAGGATGGTATCCAGCGCTGCCGTGTCCGCCGGGCGGAACACGATGTTGTCCAGTCCGTGGTCGGCTACGGTGCAGCCGTGAGCGGCGAAGTAGTCCATCCGGCGATCCAGCGCCGCCAGCAGGGTGTCCATGTTCTGGATCTCCGTCCCGGCAGACTGAGAGAGTTTAGCAATGTAATCGGCAAAGTCTGACTTTTCCAGATTTACCGCCTTGTCCGGGCGGAAGGCCGGTAACACCACGGTCTCCAGCGTATCATCGGCGGCCAGCTGTTCGTGCCAGCAGAGGTCATCTGCCGGGTCGTCGGTGGTACACAGCAGAGTGACGTTGGACTTCTTCAGAATGTCCCGCACCCGCATCCCGTCGCCGATGACCTTCTGGCAGTGTTCCCACACCGCATCGGCGTTGCGTGAGGTGAGATAGCCGTCAAAGCCGAAGTAACGCTTTAGCTCCAGATGGCTCCAGTGGTAAATGGGATTGCCCACAGCCCGCTCCAGTGTGGCGGCCCATGCCCGGAACTTCTCCTGATCCGGTGCATCGCCGGTGATGAGATGCTCCGGCACACCGCAGGCCCGCATCAGGCGCCATTTGTAGTGGTCGCCCTCCAGCCACAGCTGGGTGAGGTTGGCAAAGGAGCGGTTTTCTGCGATCTCCTTGGGGCTGACGTGGCAATGATAATCCATGATGGGCTGCTTCTCCGCCACACCGTGGTACAGCTCACGGGCCGTCTGGGTATCCAGCAGAAACTCCTCGTCCATAAAATGCTTCATTTTCAGTGACCTCCGTCCGAAGGATAGCGTGATCTTGCATCGCACTGACGTTATTTATATATCATCGATATATCTGTGATATATTTCTTGATTACGAGGATACCATAGTTTAGGAGGGGTGTCAAGTTGAAAATGCAGCCATTTGCCTAAAAAGCACCGATTTTTGCCGATTTTAATGTACAAATTTTACGAGTAAATCTTGTGCAAAGTGACAAAGAGGATTGACAAATGCAGGAAGGAATAGTAATATAAGGAGCGTCTGATATATTATATGATTTGAAATAATGGACTGGTGATATATTACACGCCAATCAGGGAGGTATCTATGCCACGCATTGCCACTGAAAAACAAAAATGTCTGTCCCGTGTCGCCTATGACCGCATCAAAGTCATGATCCTGCAAAAGGAATTGATGCCGGGGCAGTTTATCAATGAGTCGCAGCTGCAGGAAACACTGGAGCTGGGAAGGACACCGGTGCGGGAGGCCGTGCTGGCGCTGGCACAGGACCGGCTGGTGACCATCCATCCCCGCAAGGGCATCGAGGTCACACGCCCTACACCCAAGGACATCCACGATATCTTTGAGATTCGTGGGATCATGGAGCCTGCCATTCTGCGCCAGTGCTGCGGCATGGTGGATCCGCAGTGGGCTGTGGATATGCGGGCGCTGCTACAGGGTCATGCCGATGATACGGCCTCCAACGCCGGCGAGACAGCGGCACCGCTGATCGATTTGGATAACCGGTTTCATCTGGAGCTGGTGGACGTGTTTCACAATCAGTATGCTTCCAACCTCATGCGGAGTCTGGTAGACTTCCTGAACCTGATCCGGGTCACGGCGTGGAGGGCTGACCGCTATCAGATCAGTAACCGGGAGCATATCGACATTCTGGATGCCATTCTGGAGAAGGATGTGGATCGGGCCTGCCGCCTGATGGAGGAGCACATTCAGCTGTCGTATCAGGAGGCTATCCACACGATGATGCACGCATCCTTTTAAGAAAAGCAAAGAGAGGGGACAGACCGTGGGTCTGTCCCCTCTCTTGTTCTGAGCGTATCTTTGCGTGCTGTGTTTACAGGGTAACGCCGTCCTTCCAGATGGCCAGCTCCCGGTAGCCCAGATTTTCGGAGCAGGTGGCCAGACCGGAGGCTGTGGCCATCACCCGGTCCAGCAGGGCCTCCACGGCATCATCCCAAGAGTCCCCCTGCACCAGCGTACCGGCGTTGAAGTCGATCCATTGGGGCTTGCGCTGGGCCAGAGCGGTGTTGGTGGAGATCTTCAACGTAGGGACGGGCCCGGCAAAGGGCGTTCCCCGCCCAGTGGTGAAGAGCACCATGTGCGCTCCCGCCGCCGCCAGAGCGGTGGTGGATACCAGATCGTTGCCGGGGGTCTGGAGCACGGTCAGACCCCGGTTCTGCACCCGCTGACCATAGGGCAGCACCCCGCAAATGGGGGAACTGCCGCCCTTCTGGACGCAGCCCAGCGACTTCTCCTCCAGCGTGGTGATACCGCCGGCCTTGTTGCCGGGGGAGGGATTTTCATACACCACCTGCCCGTGGCGGACGAAGTAGTCCTTGAAATCCGCCACCAATGCCGGCAGTTCCTTTTGTACTGTTTCGTCGGCACAGCGGCGGAACAGCACCCCCTCGGCGCCGAACATCTCCGGCACCTCCGCCAGCAGAGCCGTACCGCCCATGGCCACCAGCCGGTCGGCAATGCGGCCCACCAGCGGATTGGCGGTGATGCCCGACAGACCGTCGGAGCCGCCGCACTTGAGACCGACGACCAGTTCGCTGACGGGGATGCTGCACCGAACATCCTTAGCGGCGTGGCCGATGAGCCGACGCAGCAGAACCTTGCCGGCCTCCAGTTCGTCCGGGACGGACTGGCACTCCAGAAACGCTATTCGCTCCGGGTCCCAGTCCCCCAGTAGCTTTTTCAGTTCCCCGATGTTGCTGTTTTCACAGCCCAGTCCCAGCACCAGTACACCGCCTGCATTGGGATGGCAGATCAGATCACAAAGGATACGACGGGTATGCTCCTGATCGTCTCCCGTTTGGGAACAGCCATAGGGATGGGGCCAAGCGTAGACACCCGTCACGCTGCCTCGGATATCGTGGGAGACTATCCGTGCCAGCGTTTCGGCCACGCTGTTGACACAGCCCACGGTGGGGATGATCCAGATCTCATTGCGGATGCCCACGCCGCCCTTGCGCCGGAACCCCCGGAAGGTCCGGGCGGCGGCAGGGGCTTCCTGTACCGGAGTGATGGCGGCGGCGGTGACGGCCTCCTCATTGAGGGAGGTGGCCAGATCGTGGCTGTGGACCCAGTCGCCCACATGGATGGCTTGGGTAGCGTGGCCAATGGGAAAGCCGTATTTCACTACGGCGGCCTCGGAGGGGATATCCATCAGCGCCAGCTTGTGACCTTGGGGGATATCCTCCCGCAGAGTCACGGCTCCGGCGGAGGTCTCCACGACCTCTCCGGCCTTCAAGGGCTCCAGCGCCACGGCCACGTTGTCATCGGGATGAATTTGCAGGATGCGGCTCATAGTGCAGCCTCCTTCCGGCAGGCCTCCATGGCGGCGGCCATGCCGTCCCGGCGGATGCGCTGCAGATCATCCGCTGCGGCGGCGGTGAAGCCGGGCAGCCGGTTCAGGTCCTGTCCCCAGAAATTCTCACGGGCCGCCAGAGCCGTTACCAGTGCTTCCGCCGTATCACCTGCGTGAACGGCAAAGAAATTCAGTACGGCCGCCTCATCCCGCACGGGGTACGGCTCACCGCTGCGCTGGTCCTGGGTATAGAAGGCACACAGGGCAGCGAAGGAGAAGGTCAGCCGCACCGGCAGCCGCCCCGTCTTTTCCAGATAGGCGGTGACACTGGGCAGCACCCGTGCCCGCCACTTGGAGACAGAGTTCAGGGCGATATCCAGCAGCCGGTGATCGATGTAGGGGTTGGCGAACCGCTCCTCCACCGCACGGGCAAAGGCTTCGCAGTCCTCACGGGGCAGGGATAGGGTGGGGATGATCTCCTGAAACAGCGCCCCCTCCAGATACGCCCGGACGGCCTCGTCCTCCATGCAGTCCCGGACGATGTCGTGGCCCGCCAGATACGCCGCCAGCACCATGCTGGTGTGGCCGCCGTTCAGAATACGGACCTTCTGCTCCTTATAAGGATGGTGGTCCGCCACGAACTTCACCGGCAGCCCCGCCTTTTGGGCGGGAAACTCCAGGCTCAGGGCCTCGCCTCCCTCGATGACCCACAGGCCGAAGGGCTCAGCGGTGTCCAGCAGAGCATCCTCATAGCCGTTTTCAGCGTTGAGCCGGGAAGCCTGAGCGGCAGGATATCCGGTGACGATGCGATCCACCAGCGTATTGCAAAAATGGTTCTCCTCCCGGAGCCAGTGCAGGAAATCCTCCTCCAGTGCCCAGTCGGCGGCGTGGTGCAGCACGGTGTCCCGCAGGACGGTGCCGTTGTCGGCAATGAGTTCACAGGGCAGGAGAATCAGCCCCGGTTTTCCGGCGTACCAGCGCTGCCACAGCAGCCGGGTCAGCTTGGCGGGGAAGGAGGCGGGCGGGCAGTCGTCAAAGCGACAGGCGGGATCGTAGACGATGCCTGCCTCCGTGGTGTTGGAGATCACAAACCGTAGCTTGTCGCCGCATACAAAATCCAGCAGCTCCTGCCATTGAGTGAACACGTCCAGCGCACGACTGACGCACCGGATGAGCCGCCGCTGGTTGACCACCTGACCGTTGAGTTTTCCCCGCAGGTACAGCTGGTATAGTCCGTCCTGCCGGTTGATGCGCCCCGTCTTGCCGGTGGAGGCCGGGGGCACGATCACCACGCTGCTGTCAAAGTCCGCCTTTTCGTTCATCTGATCGATGAAATCATCCACAAAGCCCCGCAGGAAGTTGCCGTCCCCGAATTGCAGGACACGCTCCGGCATCCGCCGGGACAGGGGCGCCTCTGCGCCCAAGGTCCGATAGCTGAGCAGGTCCATAGCCCTACCTCCATTGATATATTTGTAATATATCATACTCTGAGAGAGGGAGCCTGTCAATGCTCATTTTCACCGCTATAGGCGATGGAGGGAACATTTTCCGGCCCATTGCCGTCCTATAAAAGGAAAGACCGGCGGCGCAAGGAGCTGCTTGGGCAAAACACAGTGAAATTAAAGGAGAAATGACATGAAAAAGATGGCACTGCTTTTAGCGGCGCTGTTGCTGCTGAGCAACTTGGCGGGCTGCGGAAAAAGCAGCAAGGGCAAGGCGTCGGTGGAATCCGTATCTATGATCTGCGGCCTGAGCGGCGTGGGACAGGCGGATCGCTTCGCCGGAGTCGTCAGCGCTCAGGGCGAGACGAAGGTGGAGAAGGATGACAGCCGTCAGGTGGCTTCCGTTGCCGTAAAGACCGGAGACGAGGTGAAAAAAGGCCAGACCCTCTTTACCTACGACCAGACGCAGGCTCAGTTGGATCTGGAGAAGGCCCAGCTGGAGCTGGAACAAATGAAAAGTACCCTCAGCGCCAAGCAGGAGGAGAAAGCCCGTCTGGAACGGGACAAGAGCAACGTCTCGGCAGATCAGCAGCTGCAATACGATCTGGAGATCCGGGAGGCCACGGCGGCCATTCTGGAGCAGCAGTACAACATCACCCTGAAGGAGAAGGAGGTGCAGCGTCTCGGCAACAGCGTCGGCAGCGCCGACGTCACCTCTCCGGTAGACGGCCGGGTGCAGGCGGTGAACGAGAACGGAGGCACCGACAGCAACGGCAAAGCCCTACCCTTCATGACCATCGTGGAGACGGCAGGCTTCCGTGTGAAGGGCTACGTCAATGAGAACAATGCGTCGGCCCTGTCCAAGGGGGCGGAGGTGCTGGTCCGTTCCCGTGTGGGCAGTGACGTCTGGAAGGGCAGCGTCAGTTCTATTGATTGGAAGAATCCCGCCACCGGTAGTAATCAAAACACCATGGACGGCGGCAGCGACGTGTCCACCGCCAGCAAGTACCCCTTCTATGTGACGCTGGACAGCAGCGATGGTCTGCTGATGGGCCAGCACGTTTACATCGAGCCGGATCACGGTCAGGGTCAGAAGCAGGAGGGCATCCATCTGCCTGCCTACTACATCAATGATGCCGACACCTCCCCGTGGGTGTGGGCACAGGATAAGAACGGGAAGCTGGAAAAGCGCAGTCTGACCCTGGGGACCTATGAGGAGGACTTGGCCACCTATCCCGTGGAGAGCGGCTTGGCGGCGGAGGACTACATCGCCTTCCCTGACGAAACGCTGGCGGTGGGTATGACCTGCGTCCCCTATGACCAGAGTACCTTCGAGCCGGACGGCAGCAAAACCCCGGACGGCAGCATTGACCAGCCCGCTATAGACGGCGGCTTAGATCTGCCGGAGGGCGGCGACGGTGCCGTAACAGACAACACCGTGACGGAGGGCTGAGCATGATCCTTGAAATGCGGAATATCTGCAAGGACTACCCCATGGGCAAGACCGTGACCCGTGTGCTGCGGGACGTGAGTCTGGATGTGGCCGAGGGAGAATACCTTGCCATCATGGGACCCTCCGGCAGCGGCAAGACCACGCTGATGAACATCATCGGCTGCCTGGATGAGCCCACCAGCGGCAGCTATCTCCTGTGCGGGCAGGATATCACCGCCTGCACGGACCTACAGCTGGCGCAGGTGCGGAACCAGGAGCTGGGCTTCGTGTTCCAGTCCTTTCATCTGCTGCCCCGGTTGACGGCGCTGGATAACGTGGCCCTGCCGCTGCTGTACGGCGGGGTGAAAAAGGCAGAGCGCCGGGAGCGAGCCCGTGCGGCGCTGGAGATGGTGGGGCTTGGCGACCGGATCGACCATCGCCCGGACCAGCTGTCCGGCGGCCAGTGCCAGCGTGTGGCCATTGCACGGGCCATGGTGGGCGGCCCCAAGCTGCTGCTGGCGGACGAACCCACCGGTGCGCTGGACTCGGCCAGCGGCGCACAGGTCATGGAGCTGTTCCGGCAGCTCCATGAAAATGGTGCCACTATTATCATGATCACCCACGATGCGCAGGTGGCGCAGCAGGCCCAGCGGATCATGACCATCCGGGACGGCGTCCTCAGCGGAGGTGACAGCCATGAATAAGAAACTGAAACGCTCCTTTCTGGCGGCGGGCATCGTGGTGGGCGTATGCGCTCTGGTGTGGGGTGGCCTGACTCTGCTTCGCAACGGCAGCCGCAGCGCCGTGAAGGTGTATCCGGTGACGGGCATCAGCATGACGGACTATTGGGGCGACACCACAGAGACCAGCGGTACCGTCACCATGGATAAGCTCCAGAAAGTGTTTCTTTCCCAGACCCAGACCTCCGCACAGGTCTATGTGACGGAGGGCCAGACGGTGAAGAAGGGAGACCGGCTGCTGAGCTACGACAGCACCCTGACGGAGCTGGACGTGGAGCGGGCCCGCATCGCTCTGGAGCGCCTGCGGCTGCAACAGGAGAACACCCGCAAGGAACTCCAGCAGCTTCAGCTGGCCGAGGACAAGGAGAAGCTCCAGCAGCAGGCGGATGCCCTGACGGCTCAGATCGAGAAGAAGCTGGCGGATTCTACCGGCGAGATCATTCGCCGGGATTCCAAGCCCATCCAACCCGGCAAGCCCCTGCTGCGTGGCAGCGCTGCCGGCACGGCGGAGGATCCCCTCTACTGCGACTGGAACAGCGGTGATGCCCTGACGGAACAGAACCTGTCGGTGCTGCTGCCGGAAGGGGAGAAGGAACTGTATGTGGTGCTGGTGACCCACCGGGGCGACGAGACACTGGGGGACATCATCGGCAGCTGGGGCCTGCACCTGATCCGTGGAGAGAACGGAGCCATCTCCGTGTCGCTGGCGGAGCTTCCGGCGGCGGAGGATATCTCCGTGGACGGCACCACCGACGAGATACGTCAGCTGCGCAAGGAGCTGCAGCGGGTGCAGGAGCTGTTGAGCCGATCCTATACCAAGGCGGAGCTGCTGCGGATGCAGAACGATAAACTCCGGGAGATTCAGGAGGCGGAGACATCCATCAAAATGGCGGAGCTGGACCTGCGTAAAAAGCAGACGGAGGTATCCGACGGCAGCGTGTACAGCCAGCTGGATGGTGTGGTCAAAACCGTCCGTTCTCCGGGGGATGCCGCTGCCAACAACGAAGCGGTGGTGGAGGTTTCTGCCGGTGGCGGTTATTATGTTACCGGAACCGTCAGCGAATTGCAGCTGGACACCGTGAAGGTGGGCCAGACCGTGACCATCAGCTCACGGATGAACGGAAGCACCTGCACCGGCGAAATTGTAGAGATCAGTACCTATCCCGCAGACAACGCCTCCTCGTGGGGTGGCGGAAACACCAATGTCTCTTACTATCCCTTCAAGGTGTTCATCAGCGAGGATCAGCAGCTGCAGGAGGGGGAGAGCGTCAGCATCAGCTATCAGGCGGTATCCGACAGCGACGGCAACAGCCTGTATCTGGAGAATATGTACGTCCGCACGGAGAACGGCAAGAGCTACGTTATGGTCCGTGGCGAGAACGGTAGGCTGGAGCAGCGCTGGGTCCAGACCGGTAAGGTGGTGTGGGACAGCTACACGCAGATCCGTGGCGGCCTGACGCAGGAGGACTATGTGGCCTTCCCCTATGGCCGGGACGTGGTGTCCGGGGCCAAAACGGAGGAATCCACCGCGGCTGTCCAGTACGGCGGATAAGGAGGCGATCACTATGTTGGAAAATATCAATCTGGCGCTGCAAGGCGTGTGGAGCCATAAGCTGCGGTCGTTTCTGACCATGCTGGGCATCATCATCGGCATTGCCGCCATCATCACCATCGTTTCTACTATCCGTGGCACCAACGAGCAGATCAAGCAGAATCTCATCGGTGCCGGCAACGATATGGTGCAGGTGCAGCTGACTCAGGACGGCAGCGTCGTGGACCTGTCCTACGGGGAGATTCCGGAGGGCATCGCCACCATCACCTCCGCCATGCGGGATGAAATGGACGCCCTGCCGGGTGTTTCTGCCGTGGCCATGTACCACCAGCGCACTTGGGCCGACGGCATCTATGCTGGCAACAATTCCTTTACCGGCACCCTCAATGGTGTGGATGATCACTATCTCTCCGTGGCGGGCTATCAGGTGAATTACGGTCGTGCCTTCCTACCGGAGGATTTCTCCTCCTGCCGCAAGGTGGCCGTCATCGACACGGCGGCAGCTCAGAGCCTGTTTCCCGGACAGAACCCCATCGGCGGCGTCATCGAGATGCAGGGCGAACCCTTCACCGTGGTGGGCGTGGTGAGCCAGAGGGTCACCTCCCAGCCGGTCATCAACAGTGTAGAGGATTATCAGATGTACGCCCGCACCACCTCCGGCACCGTGATGATCCCGGAGAGCTGCTGGCCCATCGCCTTCCGCTACGACGAGCCTATGAACGTGGCGGTGCGGGCCTCCTCCACCAATGATATGACAAAAGCCGGCAGCGGCGTGGCGGACTACCTCAACGGAAAGGTCGTGAGCGGCAGCAAGGCGGCCTATCAGGCGCAGGATCTGCTGAAGCAGGCCTCCGAGCTGCAAAGCCTGTCGGAGACCACCAACCGCCAGCTGATCTGGATCGCCGCCATCTCTCTGGTGGTGGGCGGCATCGGCGTCATGAACATCATGCTGGTTTCCGTCACCGAGCGCACCCGTGAGATCGGCCTGAAAATCGCCATCGGCGCCCGGAAGAGCCGCATCCTCTGGCAGTTTCTGACGGAGGCGGCAGTGCTTACCAGCTTGGGCGGCCTGCTGGGCGTCCTATGCGGCATCGGTCTGGCGGAGATGCTGAGCCACGTCATGGGTACGGCAGTGGCCATCAGCGCCCCGGCCTGCATTGTGGCGGTGGCCTTCTCCATGGTCATCGGCATCGTGTTTGGTCTGGTGCCTGCCGTCAAGGCCTCCCGCCTGAACCCCATCGAGGCCCTGCGCCGGGAGTAAGCACTGTCCCAAAGTCCCTCCGGAGGCTCCGGAGGGACTTTTTCCCTCCCACAGGCGCTTTCCCTTGACACACGTCCCCCATCCCGTTACAATGGAGAAAAATATGCACTTTAAGGAGGAACTCCATCATGACCATTGGTCTGGTATACGCCATGCCCGGCGAAATAGAGACGCTGCTGACAGACGAGACCCGCACGCCCATCCGCACGGAGGCGGGCGTGTCCTTTTATCAGATCCGCCCCCATATCATCGCCTGCTGCTGCGGCGTCAGCAAGGTCAACGCCGCCATGGGCGCCCAGCTGCTCATCAGCCTCTACCACCCGGATCTGGTGCTGAACGCCGGTGTGGCCGGCTGCTTCGAGAATGTCCCCATCGGTACCATCGTTCTGGCGGAGGGCTTCGTGCAGCACGATGTGGACACCACCGCCATCGGCGATCCCGTGGGACTGGTGTCCACCGTCAACCAAATTCAGTTCCCCACGGCGGACCTGCCTGCCGCCAGGGCCGCCATGGATGCCACCGGCGTTCCCTACCGTACCGGCTGGGTGGCCACCGGCGACTGGTTCGCCACCGATACCCCCCGCTCCCACTGGATCGCCGATACCTTCCATCCGCTGCTGTGCGAGATGGAGGGCTGCGCCGTGGCGCAGGTGTGCCTGCGGAACGGGGTGAAGTTCATGGCCATCAAGTCCGTGTCGGACTGCCTGTTCGAGCACCACGACTTCGCATTCAACTTCCCCGCCGCCATGAAGGATCTGAACCGTGTGGTCATGGCCTTCCTGACCCAACTGACAAAGGAATGAGAGAAGGGAGAAAATGGAGATGAATTATACGGAAGCACTGCTGCGAGCAATTATTGAACTGATTGGACAGTGCGATACGATAGAAGAACTTCGTGAAAGCGTGAAGCGCATCATGCAGGACTAAGTCCAAGCACAGCGATTCTACTCAAAAATCTGCTGCTCTGCACGAAAAAGGCGGCATCTCACACATCCAAGTCAGAGCACACAGCTTACGCTGTGTGCTCTGACTTTATCCTTATCGCCCCAGCAGATAGCCCCAACTGGCGGCCCCCAAGATACCGTCCACGCCGAGGCCATGGTCGGCCTGCATCTTCCGCAGCCCGGCCTCCATTTTGGCCCCGAACAGCTTGTCACTGACGGGGATGGCGTAGGGGTAGTACCCCTTGTCCTTCATCAGCAGCATGGCGCTCCGGACGTCACCGCCCTCCATGCCACGCTTCAGCATACGCAGCTCCACGGTCACCTGTTCCTCCTTCCTGATGCTCGGCGCCGAAGACGGCTTGGCCGTCCCCGGCGCCCGGTACGGGATACCGAAATACTCGCACAGTCCCCGGCAGGTAGCCTCTGCAATGGCACCCAGATGGCTGTGGAACCACTGGGCGTCGGCGGCGTTGTCGTGGAACACGTGCTCCTCATAGAAGCTCACCGCCGCCGGAGCCCGCAGCTCATACCACACGCTGCTCTCCGACAGTCGGATGGGTTGGTCGTAGATTTTCCGGCGATACTTCAGGATACACGCCGCCAGCTTTCGCCCGCCGCCGGAGCCGGGATAGATCATGGGCCGGTAGCCCCGGACGCCGCCGTTGGCGGCGTTGGTGTGGCTGACGTAGTGGACGTCGGCACCCCACGCATCGGATTCCCGTACCGCCTGCAGCATCAGGGCGTCCCCGTTCTCACCGGACTTGGGCGTCCGTCGTGGCCCCCGCTTATACTGGATGCCGCAGGCTGCCAGATACGGCTCCAGCACATCCAGATAGAGGTTGTTGTGGGTGGTCTCGTCGCACCCCGCCACGGCGCAGGGATTCCAGTAGTGATACGCCGGGGACAGATACACCTTAGGCATCTCCGCCCGCCTCCTTGCTCAGCTGCTTGGCGGCCTGATGCAGCCCCGTAGCCGCCAGACCGCTGACGATGCCCACCGCCGCAGCGGTGATAGGGTCCCCCGCCGGATAGTCGGGGATGGGCAGCAGATAGAAGCTCACCAGCCCCAGCAGCCCGCCCAGCAGGCCGCAGAGAATGGGGATCCACTTGTTGTCCATCCGGCTGGCCCGCACGGCCATGCCCATGAGATAGGTGATGACGGTGATGGCCGCCACGCTGGCAATACCCAGATTTTCCATAAAAGCCCTCCTTATGATACAATGTCCCAGGTCTTGACCTCCTGATAGATACGATCGATGAAGGAATTGCCCCGCAGGGCCTTATAGGCCCGGTACTCCAGCAGAAAATTCTCATACTCATACTGCCGGATGGCGGAGTGCTCCCTATTCTTATAGTATGTATGCAGCATATTGCTCCGCAACAGGCATTTCTGCCCCTCCCGCAGGTGCTTCGTCCCCGTCAGCGCCTCCCGCACCGGCCGCAGCAGCAGGATCAGCGCTGCACCGATTCCGGTGACGCAGGAGGAGATGCCCGCCAGAACCGTCAGCAGCTCCATACCGCCGCCTCCTCTCGTATTGTCTCCATGTTCTCACACTCCCTTCTGCCTGTGGCGTCCCCGCCGGGAAAGTTGTACCGCCTGTTGCCCTCCACCGGACAACAGGAAAAAATTTGCGCCCCTTTCCGAAAAACAAAAAAGGAGCCGACTGCATAGCAGTCGGCTCCTTGCGTCAAACAAGCTTACTTGTTCTTGTTCTCCTCCACGATGGACAGGGTGTCCTGAGCGATCATCAGCTCCTCATTGGTGGGGATGACCATCACAGTGACAGGGGCGCCATCCTTGGAGATAATGCGCTCCTCACCACGGACATTGTTCTTCTCCTCGTCGCAGGTAATGCCCATGAACTCCAGACCCTCCAGAATGTGAGCACGGGTGGAGGGGGCATTCTCACCCACACCGGCGGTAAAGACCACCACGTCCACGCCGTTCATGGCGGCGGCGTACTCAGCGATCATCTTGTGTACACGGTACTCAAAGATCCGCAGGGCGATGGCGGAGCGGTGATGGCCCTTGGCGGCAGCGGCCTCCAGATCACGGAAGTCGGAGGACACACCGGACAGGCCCATCATGCCGGAGCGCTTGTTCAGACCTTCCATCACAGAGGAGATGGAGCGGTCGTACTTGTTGGCCACATACTCGATAACGCCCACGTCCATGTCGCCGGCACGGGTACCCATGGGCAGACCGGCCAGCGGCGTCAGACCCATGGAGGTGTCCACGCACTTGCCGCCGTCCACAGCGGCCAGAGAGGAGCCGTTGCCCAGATGGCAGGACACGATCTTCAGATCCTTGGGATCCTTGCCCAGCAGCTCGGCGGCCCGCAGGGTCACATAGCGGTGGGAGGTGCCGTGGAAGCCGTAGCGGCGCAGCTTGTCGTTCTCATAGTACTTGTAGGGGATGCTGTACAGATAGGCGTGCTCCGGCATGGTCTGGTGGAAAGCGGTGTCGAACACAGCCACCTGCGGCACGTCGTCGCCCAGCACCTTGCGGCAGGCCTCGATGCCGATGATATTGGCAGGGTTGTGCAGGGGGGCCAGAGGCGTGCAGTCCTCCACAGCCTTCAGCACCTCATCGTTGATGAGCACGGAGGAGGCGAAGGTCTCGCCGCCGTGGACCACACGGTGACCCACCGCATCGATCTCCTTCATGGAGGAGATCACGCCGTTCTGGGGATCCACCAGAGCGTTCAGCACGGTCTGGATGGCCTCGGAGTGGGTGGGCATGGCCACATCGGCGGCCTTGATGGTCTCCTTGCCCTCCACCTGGGGCTTGTAGGTGAATTTGCCGTCCAGACCGATGCGCTCGCACAGGCCCTTGGCAAAGACCTTGCCGGTTTCCGGATCCATGAGCTGATACTTCAGGGAAGAGCTCCCCGCATTGATGACAAGTACTTTCATGATGAAATTCTCCTTATCTTTTTGTTTCCGACCCCACACCATGGGGAGTATATCGTGATAATGATAGCATACCGCCCCAGCCTTTACAAGCGTTATTTTCTTCACAAGAGCCTCTCTGCCGCCGCCTCCCGCCGGAAAAAACTTCAAAAAAATCCGATTATCCCGTTGACAAAGGGCGTGAAACATGGTAACATATCAAAGCTGACGATTTTGCGGAGGACCCATGCGGGTGTAGCACAATGGCCAGGGCACCAGCCTTCCAAGCTGGGGATGCGGGTTCGATTCCCGTCACCCGCTCCACTGACTTTATTTGCGCCAGTAGCTCAGTTGGATAGAGCAACTGCCTTCTAAGCAGTAGGCCAGGGGTTCGAGTCCCTTCTGGCGCGCCACTCTTTTGCTGAAGGAGCATCGTCAGCATCCCTTGCGGTTCATATTTGGTGGGTGTAGCTCAGTTGGTTAGAGCACCGGATTGTGGTTCCGGGTGTCGAGGGTTCGAGTCCCTTTACCCACCCCACTGAATATCAGGGATTGGGAGAGATCCCAGTCCCTGATCTTTTTTCACACAGGGGTGTAGCCAAGTGGTAAGGCAAGGGACTTTGACTCCCTCACTCGCTGGTTCGAGTCCAGCCATCCCTGCCAAAGTGTATCCGGAGGGTCGTACCGGTATGATCGGCTGCCTGCCCTCATGCGAAAATAAACCGTCCGCTCCGTTAGCTCAGTCGGTAGAGCACCTGCCTTTTAAGCAGGGTGTCCGGGGTTCGAATCCCCGACGGGGCACCAAAAAGAGAAGCACCGCTTTGCGGTGCTTCTCTTTTTGGTGCCTGTCGGTTTTTGCTGTGCAAAAACCGGGGCCGCAAGCGGCCTTTGATTAAAATCGTGAGGGGGAAACCGCCCAAGGTTTCCCCCTCACACGTCCCTTTCCTTGCCTCATAGGGAAGCGATTCCCTCTAACACCACAAAGCTGGGCATTCCGCATGGTGCGTCTCTTTTTGGCATCTGGTGGATTCGAAACGAGCTCCGGCTTCGCACGGCCCAACGGGACGTCGAAGCCGGACGCAATATTCCACCCGCCCACCGGGGCAGCATCCCCCAATTTTTCTGTTGGAAAAATCGGCGCACCTGTGGTATAATATCCTGACATCATACAGCAAACGAAGATTTGCGGAGGGATCACCATGAAAAACATCATTCTTACCGGCGACCGTCCCACCGGCCGCCTGCATCTGGGCCACTATGTGGGCTCCCTGAAGCGCCGGGTGGAGCTTCAGAATTCCGGCCGCTTCGACGAGATCAACATCCTCATCGCCGACGATCAGGCCCTGACCGACAACGCCGACAACCCCGGCAAGATCCGGGAGAATATCATCAACGTCGTGCTGGACTACCTCTCCGTGGGCATCGACCCCACCAAGTCCACCATCTGCGTGCAGTCCACCCTCCCGGCGCTCCATGCCCTGACCTTTTACTATATGAATCTGGTCACCACGGCACGTCTCTCCCGCAACCCCACGGTGAAGTCCGAGATCCAGATGCGGGGCTTTGCCGACGAGGGCCTGCCGGTGGGCTTTTTCGCCTATCCCGTCTCTCAGGCCGCCGATATCACGGCCTTCCACGCCAACGTGGTGCCTGTGGGCGAGGATCAGCTTCCCATGCTGGAGCAGACCCGTGAGATCGTGGAGAAGTTCAACCGCATCTATGGCGAGACGCTGACCATGCCCACCGCCATGATCCCGGAAAACGAGATGCAGCGCCGTCTGCCGGGCGTAGACGGCAAGGCCAAAATGAGCAAATCCCTTGGCAACTGCATCTACCTGTCCGACAGTGCCGCCGTGGTGAAAAAACAGATCAACGGAAAGATGTTCACCGACCCCCTCCACCTCCAGATCAGCGATCCGGGCCACACCGAGGGCAACGTGGTGTTCACCTATCTGGATGCCTTCTGCACCGACGAGCATTTTGCGGAGTTCCTGCCGGACTACGCCAATCTGGAGGAGATGAAGGCCCACTACCGTCGGGGTGGCCTGGGGGACGGCACCTGCAAGAAATTCCTCTTCAACGTGCTGGAGGAGACGCTGGCCCCCATCCGGGAGGAGCGGGCCAGATGGGCGAAGGACATCGATACGGTGTACGATATCCTCGCCGCCGGCACCGTCAAGGCGGCGGAGACCACCAACGAGACGCTGGCGCAGGTCCGCAAGGCCATGCGGATCGACTACTTCACCGACCGCTCCATCGTGAAGGAGTGGGAGACCCTTCTCCGCAAGGCCAACCAGTGACCCACAGAAAGGAACGACTTACCCCATGAAAAACAAAAGAGAGTGGGGCCGGGTGCTGAAATTCACCCTGTTCTCCATCTCCGCCGGGGCCATCGAAATGGCCTCCTTTGCCCTGCTCAATGAGCTGCTGCACGGGAGCTACTGGCCCTGCTATCTCATCGCTCTGACCCTCTCGGTGCTGTGGAACTTCACCCTGAACCGAAAGTTCACCTTCCAGAGCGCCAACAACGTCCCGCAGGCCATGGCGCTGGTGCTGCTGTACTACTGTGCCTTCACACCCCTGTCCACCCTGCTGGGCAGCTATCTGGCGGATACCCTCCATTGGAACGAGTATCTGGTGACGTTTTTGAACATGGTGCTGAATCTGGTCACGGAATATGTCTATGACCGGCTGGTGGTGTACCGGGGCGCCGTGGACACCGCCCGCCGTCCGGAGGAACAGCCGGCGGAGGAGTGCCAATAGAGCGCCCATAAGGAGGAGCCTGCTATGGAGTATCTGGGCATCCCGTTTTCCGTAAAGAATACTCCCTGCCTGCAGCCGGACTTTCTGCCCTTTGCCCCGTGGCGGACGGCCTATCTGTCCCAGGCCCGCCAGCCCTTCCGCATCGCCGTGGAGGGGAACGGCACCGTGGTGTATGAGACACGCATCCGTGGCGGGAGCCCTGCCGACCTGCGATATCTGGAGCGCACCATCAAGCTGCTGCTGTGGAGCGTCGGAGGATGGCGGGTGACACTGCAGGGGGACGAGGTCCTGATCTCCCAGCTGGGGGAGATCTTCAGCCCCCACGGCTCCCGTGCCTTTGACGTGGCCATGATGGAGACGGTGTACGGCCGTCCCTTCTGCGTGGAGACGGCGGGGGAGCGCTTCCCGGAGCCCCGACCGGCGGCCCGCCCTATAGGCGGGCATCTGGAGGGCTGCCGCATCGGCTTTGACGCCGGCGGCTCTGACCGCAAGGTCTCCGCCGTGGTGGATGGCCGCACCGTCTACTCCGAGGAGGTGATCTGGCACCCCAAGACAGCCGCCGACCCCCGGTATCATCAGCGGGAGGTGCTCTGCGCCCTCCGCACGGCGGCGGCCCATCTGCCCCGTGTGGATGCCATCGGCGTCTCCACCGCCGGCATCGTCCGGGGAGACGAGCTGATGGTGTCGGCGCTGCTGGCTGCCGTCCCGCCGGAGCGCCAACAGGAGGGACGTACCCTCTACCGCAGAGCCGCAGCCGCCATGGGGAATGTCCCGCTGGCGGTGGCCAACGACGGCGATGTCACGGCGCTGGCGGGCTATATGAGTCTCGGCACCGGCCCCGTCATGGGCATCGCTATGGGGACCAGTCAGGCGGCGGGCTATGTGGATGCACAGGGCCGTGTCTCCGGCTGGCTCAATGAGCTGGCCTTTGCGCCGGTGGATTTGGCAGAGGCGGCCCCCAGAGACCCGTGGTCCGGTGATACCGGCGTAGGGGGGCAGTACTTTTCTCAGGACGCCGTGATCCGGTTGGCCGCTGCCGCAGGAGTTCCCACAGATGCGGCCCTGACCCCTGCTCAACAGCTGCGGCAGGTGCAGAAGCTGGCCCGGCAGGGCCATCCCGCTGCCCGGAGGATCTTCCGGGATATGGGGGTGTGCCTTGCCCATACGCTGGCCCTGTACGCTGAAATTTACCCGCTGCGCCATGTGATGGTGCTGGGCCGTGTGGCCTCCGGTATCGGCGGGGAGTGGATGACGGAGACCTGCCGCCGGGTGCTGGCGGAGGAGTACCCTCAGCTGCCGCTGGAGGTGCTGCTGCCGGATGATCGCTTCCGCCGCATCGGACAGTCCGTGGCCGCCGCCAGTCTTCCGCAGGTGCGCCCGTAACGCTGCCATCCCCGAATCGGCAGATCTTTCCGAACGGTGTGTGCCGGTTGGAACGCCTTGCTCAATGAGGTGTCCTGCCAAATGGTGTACCCTGCCAAATGGTGTACCCTGCCGAGTAGAACACCCTGCCAGATGGGCCGCCTTGCCAAATGCGGCACCGTGCCGGGTGAGGTGGCTTGCCAAATGACTTATCCTATAAACCGTGAATTTCCAATTTTTTTGTTCTGCTCCCGTTGCCGGTCGGCAGACTATCGAATGAAAAAATATCAGAATGACCCTCCGGCTTTTGCCGGAGGGTCATTCCGCTGATCGTTCTTCTTGATGACAGGTGGAGTTACTTCGGGGCCGTAGCGCAGATCGCTCCAGACGGTCCGAAATGCCCCATGATCGGACATCCGGTTTTCCAGTGCCGTTTTTGCCGGGTATTGCAGAAATCTGTACGGATAGCTGTAATTGAACCGGCTATCCAGCACATTTCGGTATTCTGCGTGAGGAATTTCATCGGCGGCATAGACCACATAGCCCCGCCCGTGCTGCGCCGCAGTGGACAGAGAAAATGTCCCGAAAATGTCCCGCTGTCCATAGATGCCCTGATAGCCGTAGGGGGAGGTATCCGCCTCCAGAGAGTGGTAGGACGCCCGGAAGGTCTCCCCGTCCCGATCGTACAGAACCCGGCCGGCGACCTCTCCGGCGGCGCTCCACAGCTCATCCGACTGGTATACCGGCAGAGCTGTATGGCGGCTGTCCCATGGAAGGGCGGGGCCGTGTTCCAGAGAAAGTGGTGGAAGATCATCCAGCCGGCAGGCTCTCCCGTCAGCTTTACCCCTACCCCGGTTATGCACAGCGGGTTGGAGCCGCTGCTCCGGCAGAAGCCTCCCTTCTGGTCGAACTCCTGAACGCTGACCACCACCTGTATGGCCCCACGATAGGCCTCGATCTCCTCCCGCCGCAGGAGCCGGAAGCCCAGTAGCATCAGCACAAGCCCGATGCCGGGCAAAAGGTAGTTCAGTCCCCAGAGATTCGTCCCCAGGGCGGTCAGAGCCGTGCCTGCCAGCACCCGGCCCATGGTCCGCTTCCACGGAGTGACCGCCGCCACCTTATCCGGCAGGCGCTCCGGTACGCTGGCCTGCAATGCGGTCTCGAAGGCCTTTTCGTTCAGAAAGCCCCAGCCCTCCTTAGGCACCCTCATCACCTCCCGGCAATTTCCGCAGCTGCCGTTTCAGCCGGTATAGCCGTCCCTCCACCGCCCGCTCCGTAAGCCCCAGCTCCAAGGCGATCTGGGCGGTGGAGGGCAGATAGTAGTATTTTCGGTAAAACAGAAGCCGCTCACCGGCGGATAGCTGCCCCAGCGCCGCTTACAGGGCGGTCTGCCGCTCCTGACGCAAAAGCGCTTCCTCCGGCGTCAGCTCCGGGGAGGGGGGATCCTCCGACAGGGCTTCGGCCCCGCCGTGCCGGGAGATCCGCCGGGCGTGATTCAGCGCCGTATGACGGGTGAGGGAGGTCAGCCAGCCATTCCAGCTTCCCCGCTCCTCCTGAAAGACATCGATTTTCTCCCAGACCCGCATGGTCACCTCGGAAAGACGCTCCTCCCGCTCCTGAGGGTCCCGCAGAATGGGAGCGATGACGTATCGCACAGCGGCCCATCGTGTACCAGCAGGGCGTGCAGCCCTTGCTCGTCCCCCTCACGCAGCAAGGCGATGCTCTTCCGCTCCTGCATACGGTCTCCCTCTCTTCGCTTCTACTGGATCATACACGGTATCCAGAAAAATCCTACGTTTTTTGCGGCAGCTGTCAAAAAAGGATGAACCACCGAGAACATGGTTCATCCTTTTTCATACATTATTCATCCGTTCTTGCGGTAGACCGTCCACTCCAGCAGCCGCACGGTGGTGTTGCCCACGTTGACATACTGCCGCTCCGCCTGCCCCGGCAGGGAGAGGCAGTCCCGGCTCTCCAGCCGGAACACTTCGCCGCCGCAGGTGACCTTCACCGTTCCGCTGAGCACCGTCAGGTACACATGAGAGCCGGGGACGTGGTCCGCCGCCTCATAGACACCGCTGATGAAAATATCCATCTGGCAGCTCTCGCTGCGGCTGTCGGTATCAAAGGGGAACAGGGGATAGCGGATGACTTTGCCGCCGTAGAGGCGCTGCCCGGCCACGTCTACCGCCCGGTACAGAGTGGCGGGAGCCTCCTCACGGTTTTCAATGAGCAGCTCCAGAGGGACGTGGAGTCCGGAGGCGATCTTGCCCAGCACCGCCAGCGTGGGGTTCACGCTGCCACGCTCTACCTGACCCCACATACTCACAGAGATGCCGGCCAGCTCCGCTGCCCGATCCATACTCAGTCGCTGGGACTTGCGGATGCGGTGAATATTTCCGGCCACAGCCTGATGCAGTTCCATACCGTTTCCTCCAATATTCTGCCTGTTTTCTCTATCATATTACTGAAATCGGGCAGATTTGTCAATACCTGACGGTGGAATATACAGATGATATTCGGCAGTATCCGCTTGGGAGAAGTCACTCTGCGTGCCGGTGGGGCACGTTTCCTATGTAAAAAAGCATATTGAAAGAAAGTCACCCGCCGGAGGCACGAAAAGACTGCTGGGAAAAGTAGGCGCCGGAGGCAAAAGAGGAAAGAACTGCCGGAGAGTAGGGTGCCGACAACATACCATCGATGAACAAGGGCAAGTACGCCTGCCACCGATGGTAACAAAAGGGGAGGAGAACGGCACAGGCATTCTCCTCCCCTTGACCTATGAAAGCGTTATCTCTTCCAGCGCACACCACCGGGGATGTCCGTGATCTCCACGCCCATGGCCTTCAGATCGTCCCGGATGCGGTCCGCCTCGGTGAAGTCCTTGGCCTTCTTGGCGTCGTAGCGGGCCTGCAGCAGAGCCTCCACCTGAGCGTCCGTCTCGCCGCTCTCGCTGACGATCTGGAACCCGCCGGAGACCGGAGCGGTCTGCTTCTGCTCTGCCTTTTTCCGGGCGGCATTCTCCAGCAGATCCAGACTCAGCACCCGGTCGAAGTCCGCCAGCACATACCGCTTGGTGGCCCCGTTGGTCTTGGCCTTCAGCACGTCATACAGCACCGTCACCGCCATGGAGGTGTTCAGGTCGTTGTCCATGGCCGTGCGGAACTTCTGCTGCAAGGGCGCTGCCGCCGCCATATCCACCGCACCGTCCTCCTCCGGCAGGGCGGCGATCTTGGCGATGAGCTTGCCATAGGCCACGGCGGCGTTGTCCAGATTCTCCCAGCTGAACACCAGACTCTTGCGGTAGTGGCTCTGGAGGCAGAAGAACCGGTATACCACCGGTACATAGCCCTTCTCCTCCAGCAGGGACACCGTCAGGAACTCGCCCTTGGACTTGCTCATCTTGCCGCTGCTGGTGTTGAGGTGGGCCACATGGCACCACTGGGGGCACCAGGGGTGGCCCAGATAGCTCTCCGACTGGGCGATCTCGTTGGTGTGGTGGGGGAAGGCGTTGTCCACGCCGCCGCAGTGGAGATCCAGATACTCGCCGTTGTACTTCATGGAGATGCCGGAGCACTCGATGTGCCAGCCGGGGTAGCCCACGCCCCACGGGGAATCCCACTTCAGGGCCTGATCCTCGAACTTGGACTTGGTGAACCACAGCACAAAGTCGTTCTTGTTGCGCTTGTTCACGTCCTCCTCCACGCCCTCCCGGACGCCTACGGCCAGATCCTCCTCGTTGTGGTCGTTGAACACGTAGTACCGCTCCAGCTTGCTGGTGTCGAAGTACACGTTGCCGCCGGCCACATAGGCGTAGCCCTTCTCCAGCAGGCGGGAGATGATGCGGATGTAGTCATCAATGAGCCCCGTGGCGGGCTGCACCACGTCGGGGCGCTTGATGTTCAGCTTGCGGCAGTCCTCGAAGAAGGCGTCGGTGTAGAACTGGGCGATCTCCATGACGGTCTTGTGCTCCCGGCGGGCGCCCTTGAGCATCTTGTCCTCGCCCTCGTCGGCATCGGAGGTCAGGTGGCCTACGTCGGTGATGTTCATGACCCGGTTCACATCGTAGCCCACATAGCGCAGGTACTTCTCCAGCACATCCTCCATGATGTAGCTGCGGAGGTTGCCGATGTGGGCAAAGTGATACACCGTGGGGCCGCAGGTATACATCTCCACGTGGCCCGGCGTGTGGGTCCGGAACTCCTCCTTCTTATGGGTGACAGAATTATACAGATACATAGTCAAGCTCCTTTTGGCTGCAAATTTTAGCTGCAAAATTCGGAAAGCTCCGTGCAGAACAGAAAACGCCTCCCATGCCCGCAGGCATGAGAGGCGAAGCGGCTGCTCCACGGTTCCACTCTCGTTTATCGCTCTATGGCCGGTGACGGCGGCCTGCCGGAGGGCGTCTGCATCCCCCGCACTCCCGGACGCACTTTCGGCCCTTGCTCCGCAGGACGGCTTGCAGCCGGTGGCCATCCCTCTCTGCCCGGAGCGCCGGGCGTACTCTTTCCGATCGACGTGCTATGTTACGATGCTTATGGTATCAGGATTTCCCGCCGGTGTCAAGTACGGCTTTTCCCGGCGGGGTACGGTTGACGCTGATCCATATTCAGGTAGGTGCGCTGATAGTGCCGCACCAGTCCGGCCTCCAGATCGATGGCCTTGACGGAGAAGATCTGCGGGTCCACCAGAACGTCCTTGGGGAGGGTGATATCGTACCGGGCCAATGACCGCTGGGCATCCTCCGAGAGTAGACCGCCGCAGGGCTTGGAGAGGTCGCTCCGATAGATGACGGCACAGTGCATTTTCCGAGGCAGTAGTCGGGCCAAGGTGGCTCCGGCAGGTCCGCCGCCGATGATGATAAGATCAAAATCCATAGGGATACGGTTACTTGTTCTCTTGGAAAACGTCCCAGTTTTTGGCGAAGTACTCCACGCCGGAGTAGACGGTGGTCACCAGAATGATACCCTGGCACACCAGATTCAGCCAGTGGGGGATGCCGAAGAGCATCAGGCAGATGCACACCATGGTGCTGGCGGTCTTGACCTTGCCGGACCAGCCTGCGGCGATGACCCGGCCCTTCTCCACGGCAATGAGCCGCATTCCGGACACGGCGAATTCCCGCAGCAGCACCACAGCCAGCACCCAGCCCACCATGTCGCCGGTCTCCACGAACCAGCACAGCGCCGCCATCACCAGACACTTATCCGCCAGCGGATCGGCAAACTTGCCGAAGTCCGACACCTGATTATAGTGCCGGGCCACATACCCGTCCAGCAGGTCCGTCAGGCAGGCCAGAATGTACACCCCCAGCGCCACATAGCGGCTGCCGGGGAAGCCCCAGTATGCGATCACAAGAAACAGCGGGATCATAAACACCCGTGCAAGGGTCAGCTTGTTGGCAGTGTTCATAGGCATAGCTTTATTCCTCCTCAGATAGTTCCTCCACCGCTTCGCCGGTGAGGTCGCCGTCCATGGTGCCGGTGATACGCACCATGACAAAGTCTCCGGGCTCCACATCCCGCTCCGCCGTAAAGAAGATGCACCCGTCGATGCCGGGGCTCTCGGCGTAGCTGCGGCCCACATAGCTCATGGCCTGAACGTCATAGCCGTCGCACAGTACCTCCACGGTGTCGCCCATGCGGCTGTCGTTGAACTCGTCCATGACCTGTGTTTGAATCTCCATTACCAGCTCCGCCCGGCGCTGGGCCTCCTCGGTATCCACCCGGTTCAGCATCTTGGCCGCAGGAGTTCCCTCCTCCGGAGAGTAGGGGAAGGCCCCCACCCGCTGGAGCTTCTGCTCGCCCAAAAAGTCGCACAGCTCCTCGAAGGCCGCCTCGTCCTCATAGGGCAGTCCCGTGATGAGGCTGGTCCGCAGCACCACGCCGGGGATGCGCTCCCGCACCCGGCGGAACAGCTCCTCCAGCCCGGCCTTGGTCTCCCGGCGGCGCATGGCCTTGAGAACGGTGTCGTTGCAGTGCTGGATAGGGATATCCAGATAGTTGCAGATCTTTGCCTCCCCGGCGATGGTGTCAATGAGCTGGTCGGAGAGATTGTCGGGGTAGAGATAGTGGAGCCGCACCCAGTGGAAGGGAAGCCTGCACAGCTCCCGCAGCAGCTCCGGAAGCCGCCGCTCTCCGTACAGATCCACGCCGTAGCGGGTGATATCCTGAGCGATGACGATGCACTCCTGCACCCCGTCCTCCGCCAGCGCACGGGCCTCCTCCAGAATGTCCTCCATCCGGCGGCTGCGGTAGTTTCCCCGCAGGGAGGGGATCACGCAGTAGGCGCAGCGGTTGCTGCACCCCTCAGCAATGCGGAGATAGGCGTACTGCCGGGGGGTGGACAACACACGGGGCAGCTCCTCCACGGGGCCGTTGATGTCGGCAAAATGGCGGCACTCCTGACCGTTCACCACCTGCTCCAGCGCCGTGACGATGTCACCGAAGCAGCCGGTTCCCATGATGCCGTCGATCTCCGGCAGCTCCTCCAGAATGTCCGCCTGATACCGCTGGCTGAGACAGCCCGTTACCAGAATTTTGCCCACCTCACCGGCGGCCTTCAGCTCCGCCGCCGCCAGAATGGTATCGATGGCCTCGCTCTTGGCGCTGTCGATGAAGCCGCAGGTGTTGATGACCACCACGTCGCTGCCGGAGCAATCCTCCTGCACGGTATGTCCGGCCTGCAGGCACAGGGCCATCATCTGCTCGGTGTTCACCCGGTTTTTGTCGCAGCCCAGGGATATAAATGATACATTCATGCTGTGTTTCCTCTGATGTTTGGTATGTGGATTTGTGATCTTGCAAAGGAGCATTCAAGGAGATTCTCTCTGGATAGACGATGAAAATGTGATCTGCTCCCGCCGGAGGCAATAAGAAGAATGATCGGCAAAAATATGCCGCCGGAGGTGGTTTTGCATAGGAGCAATTTACCTTTGGGAAGGGATTCTCCCTATTCCTCCGCCATTTCCTCGCCCAGACGGTTCAGCACCGGACGGATCTCCTGCCAGGAAAAGCCCCGCCGCTGGAGAGCGGCAGCCAGCTTGCGCTGCGTCTCTCGATCAAGGGGCTTCCCTTTACACTTGCTGCGGATAAAGCGCTCGATGGCCTCCTCGCCCTCCGGCAGCAGGGCCAGCGCATCGTCCCACAGCTCCTGCGGGATGCCCCGGCGCTGCAGCTCCTGCCGCACCCGGCCGGGGCCGTAGCCCATGGCGGCATAGTGCCGGGCAATGGCGGCGGCGTAGGCCGACTCGTCCACGGCCCCCAACTCCTCCAGCCACTGGGCTGTATCCTCCGCCAGCTCCCGGTCGCCGCCCTTACGGGTCAGGTGCTCCATCACCTGCTTTTTCGACAGCATTCGGCTGCCGGTGAGTCGGGCGCCACGGGCCTTCATCTCCGACCGCTTGGCGGACTGCTCCACCTGCGCCAGCAGCTGCTCCGGAAGCTCCAGACCGGGCCGCAGCCCGAAGACCAGCAGCTCCTGCTCCGTTACCCGCAGCAGGTCGCCCCCCTCCAGGAATACCAGTACCCGGTCCTTCCTGCGGCGGGAGGGCTCGATGCGATCAATCCGCATCGTCGAAGTCGTCGGCGGATACATCCACCGCACGGCCTGCGGCCCGTGCCGCCACCTTGGACTGATTGCTCATCAGCTTGTGGAAGTCCCGGCGGATGTTGGCCTCCAGTGCGTCGGCCTCGTCGGGATGATCCCGCAGATACTGCTTGGCGGCATCACGGCCCTGACCCAGACGCACCTCGCCCATGTTGAACCAGGAGCCGCTCTTCTGTACCAGATCCAGCTTCACGCCCAGATCCAGCATCTCGCCCAGCTTGCTGATGCCCTCGCCATACATGATATCGAACTCCGCCTCCCGGAAGGGGGGCGCCACCTTGTTCTTGACCACCTTGGCGCGGGTGCGGTTGCCGATCATCTCGCCGCCGGACTTCAGCGTCTCGATGCGGCGCACGTCGATGCGGACGGAGGCGTAGAACTTCAGCGCCCGGCCGCCGGTGGTGACCTCCGGGTTGCCGTACATGACGCCCACCTTTTCCCGCAGCTGGTTGATGAAGATGACCACGGTATTGGTCTTGGCGATGATGCCCGTCAGCTTCCGCAGCGCCTGACTCATGAGCCGGGCATGGAGCCCCACGAAGCTGTCGCCCATCTCACCCTCGATCTCGGCACGGGGGACCAGAGCGGCCACGGAGTCCACCACCACCACGTCGATGGCCCCGGAGCGAACCAGCGCCTCGGTGATCTCCAGTGCCTGCTCACCGGTGTCCGGCTGGGAGATGAGCATATCCTCGATCTTCACCCCCAGCGCACGAGCATAGGTGGGATCCAGAGCGTGCTCGGCATCCACGAAGGCCACCTCACCGCCCATTTTCTGAGCCTGCGCCAGAACGTGCAGAGCCAGCGTGGTCTTACCGGAGGACTCAGGCCCATAGATCTCGATGATGCGGCCACGGGGTACGCCGCCGATGCCCAGCGCCAGATCCAGCGCCAGAGAGCCAGTGGGGATGGCCTCCACATTGGGCTGCACATTGTCGCCATAGCGCATGATAGAGCCCTTGCCGTAGGTTTTTTCGATTTGCTGCATGGCGGTCTCCAGCGCCTTTTTCTTGTCGGAGACCACGGGAGCAGCTATAGAGCTGTCTTTCTTCGCTGCCATGTTTCTTCCTCCTGTATCAATGAAAATTTTCATGGTAAATGGGCAGAGGCCCATCGATTTACAAAGTCGTTTCGCCGGTCATCAGGCGTCGGCATAGACCTCCTGATAGCGCAGGCCCGTCACCACACGGGGGATGCCCGCCGGGTCCGGCAGGATCTCCAGCTCACCGAAGCCCTCGCCTCGCATGAGCCGCAGCACGTCGTCGGCCTGCCCGATGCCAACCTCGAAGGCCAGGCGGCTTCCGGTGTGCAGCACGTCCCGCCAGCGGCGGCAGACGCTGCGGTAGAAGTCCAGCCCGTCGGTCCCGCCGTCCAGCGCCAGATGGGGCTCATAGTCCCGGACGGAGACGTCCAGTCCGGCGATGTCCCCGGAGGGAATGTAGGGGGGGTTGCACACCAGACAGTCAAAATCCCCCAGCCGGGGAGGCGGATCAGACAGAGCGTCCATCTTTAAGGACACCACCTGTCCGCTGAGACTGTTGCGGCGGATATTCTGGCGGCAGATCCGCAAGGCCCCCTCGTCCAGCTCCCCCAGCACCACCCGTGCGCCGGGGACCTGACTGGCGATGGCCAGACCGATGCAGCCGGAGCCGGCGCACAGATCCAGCACCCGGCACTCCGGCAGGGGCCGCAGCCACGCTACCACGTGGTCCACCAGCGTCTCCGTGTCCGGACGGGGGATCAGCACGCTTTCGGAGATGTCCAGCGGCAGTCCATAGAACTCCCACTCCCCGATGAGGTAGGCCACCGGCTCCCCTGCCAGATGGCGGCGCACCAGATCCTTCGCCCGCTCCTCGATGGCCGGAGGGACATACAGCTGCCCATCCTGCACCAGCTGACTGCGGGTCTTGCCGGAGGCGAAACACATCAGCTCACGGGCCTCCAGCGTGGCGGCCTCGATGCCTGCCCGGCGGAGAGTCTGCCGGATATCCATATACAAATTGTTGTAAGTAGTCGCCATAATACGCTCCGTTGTCATATTTTGAGCTTTTCAGGGGAGAACGGCCGGGAATTTCTCACCAGCGGTCCTTGCCCTTCTCCTCCGGCAGCACCAGCTTCAAGGCCTCGATGGCCACCTCCAGCATGGAGTCGTCCGGCTCATTGACGGTGAAATTCTGGAGCCACATACCGGGGGCAGACAGCACCCGTGTGAGGGCGTTGTCGTGCCGCCCCACCAGCCGGTTGAATTCATAGGTGATGCCCACCACCGGGATCAGCAGCAGCAGATGCATCCCGATACGGACCCAGATGTTCTGCCAGTTGACGTAGCTGAAAACGACACTGCTGCACAGGATGGACACGATGATGACCACAAAGAGGAAGCTGGTGCCGCAGCGGGGATGATGCTTGGGCTGGATGCGGGCGTTTTCCACCGTCAGGGGCAGGCCCGCCTCATAGCAGAAAATGGTCTTGTGTTCGGCACCGTGGTAGCAGAACACCCGGCGCACATCCTTCTGCTTGGAGCAGAGGATCAGATAGGCCAGAAAAATGGCCACCTTGATGACGCCCTCGATGAGATTATGGAGGGCGGCGTTCTGTGCGTGGAACAGCCCGGCCACGAAGGTGGGCAGCAGCATGAACAGCACCAGCGTCATGCCCAGCGACAGCAGCACCGACACCCATACCAGCACATTTTGGAGCTTTTCTGCCGGAACGTGCTTTTCCAGCCACAGGTCCAGCTTGGAGGGCTGGGCGGCCTCGTCGTCGGGGAAGTAGTCCGCCGAGAACATCAGGGCCTTGACGCCCCGGATCATGGAGTCCAGAAAGGTCACGGCCCCCCGCAGGATGGGAAGACCCAGAATGGGGTATTTGTCCTTGATAAGTGTCAGCTCCTCCACCTTGGTCACAAGGCCCTCCGGGGAGCGCACCACAATGGCCTGCTTTTCCGGGCCACGCATGAGGATGCCCTCAATGAGAGCCTGTCCGCCGATGGAGGTGCGGAATGTACCGGGTTTGTGTTCCATAGACGATGTAAGTTCCTTTCCGTAAGTATAGCACTTGTCCGAATGAAATGCAACAACTGTTCTATTCCTATCGATGCTCCGTGTGGGGCGGAATGGGCAGGGTAATGGTCACCAGAGCGCCGCCGCCGTCGGCGTTGCCGATCTCGAAGGTGCCGCCGTGGCGGGTGATGATCTCATCGCACACCGCCAGACCGATGCCGCTGCCACGGGCCTTGGAGGAGCCCTTGTAGAATTTCTGCTTCACATAGGGCAGCTCCGCCGGGGGGATGCCGGGCCCGAAGTCCCGGATGCGGATGACATAGTTGTCCTCCTCCCGCCGCAGGGAGGCGATGATACGCTTGCCGGAGCCACCGTGCTTGGCGGCGTTGTCCAGTACGTTGCACAGCACCTGCTTCAGCCGTTCCGGATCGCCGGGGATAGGATCGGTGTACAGCTCTCCGTCGTCGTCATACTCCAGACGGATGCCGTCCTGGAACAGCTCCTGATAGGTGTAAACGGCGTCCTCAAACTCCGTCTGCAGGTCCACGTCCTCGATGCGGAGGGTAAAACGACCGTCCTGCATCTTGGAGAACTCCAGCAGCTCCTCCACCATGTTGGTGAGTCGGCGGGATTCCTTGAGGATAATGTGCAGACCCCGGCGCAGCTGAGCGGGATCGTCGTCCTCCAGCAGTGTCTCGCTCCAACCATTGATGGCCGTCAGGGGGGTGCGGAGCTCGTGGGACACGGAGGAGATGAACTCCGTCTGGATCTTCTCACTCTGGCTGATCTTCAGGGACATATCGTTGATGTTGTCCACCAGCTCCCCCATCTCATCGGTGTAGGGGTTGGGCAGCTGGATGCCGTAGCTGCCGCCGGAGATGCGCTTGGCGGCGTCCGTCACCTCAGCCACCGGGGCCACCACGCTGTTGATGAACAGCAGACTGGAGATCAGCACCAGACAGATGACCCCGGCGATGATGGCGCTGATGATGAGGATGGTCAGAAGGATCTGATGGTCGATCTGCCGGGTGGCGGTGACGTAGCGCATAAAGGCCACCGTGGAGCCGTTGAACTTCAGAGGTGTAGTGACGGCTATCACCGACTCGCCGGTGACGGGGTCCTTGCCGCTGAATACCTCGATGCTGCCGCTCTCCAGCGCCCGTGCGAGCTCCGGGGTCTGGGGAGCCGTGCCTGCGGCCACGTCCTGAGTGGAGTTATCCACCCGGCCGTAGAGATTCAGGAATTGCAGCTCGATGCGGGTGCTGTCGAAGCTGGCGGCGTACAGCGAGGCGTTGCGGTAGTACTCGCTGTAGCTGCTCATGCTGTAAGAGTTGAAGTAGTCGGCGCCGGCCTTGGCTTTGGCCTCCAGCGTGGAGCGGGCGGAGCCGTAGTAGTTGTTGGCCACGGTGGCCGAGGCCAGAATGGCCGCCAGCACCAGTATCAGGATCACAGGCCCCACGCTGTTGAGGATCCAGCGCTTTCGCAGGCCCCGTATCCGCAGACGCTCCTTCATGGACCGTCACCTCCTTGCTGCGGGGCCATCAGGCGTCCCACTTGTAGCCGTAGCCCCATACGGTGCTGATGAAAGTGGGGTTGGTGGCGTTGTCCTCGATCTTCAGCCGCAGGCGGCGGATGTTCACGTCCACGATCTTCAGCTCACCGAAGTAATCCCGGCCCCACACCAGATCCAAAATCTCCTCACGGGACAAGGCCTTGCCGGGATTCTCCATGAACATCCGCATGATGGAGTACTCCACCTGCGTCAGCTTCACGGGCTTGCCGTTCTTTTCCAGCGTGCGGTTGCGGGTGTTCAGCAGGAAGGGGGGCTGGCTGATCTCGCCGGAGTGCTCCTCCATGCTGCCGCCGCTGCGGCGCATGAGGGCGTCCACCCGTGCCGTCAGCTCGGCGGGGGAGAAGGGCTTAGTGACGTAGTCGTCGGCTCCGGTCATCAGGCCCGTGACCTTGTCCATCTCCTGTGAGCGGGCGGTGAGCATGATGATGCCGATGCGGGAGTTGGTGGCCCGGATGCGGTAGCATACCTCGAAGCCGTCGATGCCGGGGAGCATCACATCCAGCAGCGCCACACGGATATCGCTGTGCTGCTGCAGCATCTCCAGCGCCTCCTCGCCGGTGCCTGCCTCGATTACCTCATAACCGGCACGGCGCAGATTGATGACGATAAAGCTGCGGATGCTGGATTCATCCTCCAGAACCAGAACTTTTTTCATAAGCTACTCCTTCTATGTTGTTAGTTGGCGTCCCAAGAGTGGACGATCAGGTTGAAATTATGACGCAGCGCTTCCTCATCCAGCGAATAGATCTCACTGAGGGTCTCGGCGGCGTAAATGGTGCCGGTGCGGCGCCTGAGTACCACCCGATTGCCCCGGAGGGCCCGCCGCTCCCGGTTTTCGCCGGTAAGGGCGCAGATACTCAGGGCCTTCTCCCCCTGCACCGACAGCGTTACCTGCGTCTCACCGATACCGGCGTCCGAGGCGAGAGCGGTGACATCGCCCGTCCAATCCTCCGGCAGGATGAAGTACCAGCCGCCGGACAGGCAGTGATAGGTGCGCTCCACGGTGGTAAGGCCGTCGGGCCGGTACTGCTCCCAAAAGACCATGCCGTCGGCCTGCTTGGTGTCGGAGACAGAGCTGTCGGGCCGGGGAAGCTCCGTGATGCCGTCGCCGTTGATATCCTGCGGCGTCAGCTGACGATAGGGAGCCGTGGCGGTGGAGAGCCCCGTGCTGCGGTCCAGCGCAGCGTTGACGAGCCCGGCGTCCTCCTGCCAGACGAGGATATCCGTCACGGCGATACCCTGGCTGTTGATGCCGGTGATGAACACCGCCGGGGTGTCCTGATCCAGCTTGCCGGTGACCACACTGCCCTGATTCAGCTCCGCCATGGTGCTGGATAGGGTGCAGCGGTGGGAGACGGACAACGCCCCCTCCTGCCAGCTGCAAAACTCCGCCACCGGTTGGTTGTCGCTGTTGGTTCGCAGCAGCAGAAGGCTGGGGATGCCGTCGCCGTTGAGCTCCTGAAAGGACAGGCGGGTGTAGTTGCTCTGCATCAGCTGCACCGGGCCGGGCCGCATATCGTAGACGGTGACGGTCTGGACGTCGGAGCTGATCTTCCATCCTACGATCAGCTCCTTCCGACCGTCGCCGGTGAGATCCTCATAGTAGATGGAGTCGATGGCGGTGCCGCTGCTCTCGATGATGGAGGCCAGCTCATAGCTGTCCTCACGGGGGTGGAACACGTAAATTTTCAGGGGCTTTTCACCGTTGCTGAGACGGAAAAAGGCCAGTGCCTCGTCCTGCCCGTCGCCGTCGATGTCCACCATCTGGAGGGACTGGATGTTCCGCCCGGAGGTGGGAGCCATGTATTCATAGCCCTCCGACAGCAGCTGATCCAGCTGGCGGGAGAGGGTGGTGTATTCCGTGGGCAGGCGGGGCAGGGTGAACAGCTCCTCCACGGTGCTGTCCATCTGGCATCCGGCCAGCAGCAGGCAGGCCAGCAGCAACAGCCCCAACAGGGCCGGGCGTTTCAGATGTCGCATAGGTCCCCTCCTTATCAAAAGACAATCATACTCTTATATCATAGCACAGTTCCTGTGAAAAGGGTAGTTTTTTTTGTTTTATCCGGGGAAAACTTCAAAAAGGCCGTTGACAACCGCCGCCGGGGGTGCTATATTCTGGGGTATAAAAAAGGCATAGACGAGGAAGCTGTCCGCAGAAGGTCACAGAGAGGGTCCCCCCGTGGTGCAAGGGATCTGACGGGAAGCGGAACGGTACCCCCTCCGAGCCGCTCGCCGAACGGAAACCAGTAGGCCGGGCCGGGTTCTCCCGTTACAGAGATTACGAGCGACGGAAAAATTTCCGTAAGCAGGGTGGAACCGTGGAGTAAAGCTATTTTACCTCACCCCTGAACCGTATCAGGGGCGGGGTTTTTTTGTTGCCCGCCCCGACCAAGTAAGGAGGAAGCTATCATGAGCGAAGAAAACAAGTACACGTTTGAAAACGAGGAGTATCGCAAGACCTATTGGCACACCTGCTCCCACGTGCTGGCTCAGGCCGTCAAGCGCCTGTGGCCGGAGGTGAAGCTGGCCATCGGCCCGTCCATCGACGGCGGTTTTTACTACGATCTGGACGCACCCTTTGCCTTCACACAGGAGAATCTGGCCCAGATCGAGGCGGAGATGCGGAAGATCTGCAAGGAGAAGCTGAAGCTGGAGCGCTTCGAGCTGCCCCGTGAGGAGGCATTGAAGTTCATGGAGGAGCGGGAGGAGCCCTACAAGGTGGAGCTCATCAACGACCTGCCCGCCGACGCCCACATCTCCTTTTATAAGCAGGGCGAGTTCACCGATCTGTGCGCCGGCCCCCATCTGGATTCCACCGGCCGCATCAAGAGCAACGGCATCAAGCTGACGGCCTGCAACGCCGCCTATTGGAGGGGCGACAGCAGCCGCCAGACCCTCCAGCGCATCTACGGCGTGGCCTTCCCCAAGAAGGAGGAGCTGGACGCCTACCTGAAGGAGCGGGAGGAGGCTCTGAAGCGGGATCACAACAAGCTGGGCCGTGAGCTGGAGTACTTCACCACCGTGGACTGCATCGGTCAGGGTCTGCCCATCCTGCTGCCCAAGGGCGCACGGGTCATCCAGCAGCTGCAGCGCTGGGTGGAGGACACCGAGGAGAAGGCCGGCTACCTGCTGACCAAGACCCCCCTGATGGCCAAGCGGGACCTGTATAAAATTTCCGGCCACTGGGATCACTATCTGGACGGTATGTTCGTGCTGGGCGACCCCTATGACGAGACGAAGGAGTGCTTTGCCCTACGGCCCATGACCTGCCCCTTCCAGTATCAGGTGTATCTGAACCGCCAGCGCTCCTACCGTGACCTGCCCATGCGGCTGGGCGAGACGTCCACCCTGTTCCGCAACGAGGATTCCGGCGAGATGCACGGCCTGATCCGTGTGCGCCAGTTCACCATCTCCGAGGGCCATCTGGTGCTGCGCCCCGACCAGCTGGAGGAGGAGTTCAAGGGCTGCTTGGCGCTGGCCAAGTATTGCCTCGGCACCGTGGGACTGCTGGATAAGTGTACCTTCCGGTTCTCCCAGTGGGATCCCGCCAACCCCAACAACAAGTACGAGGGTACGGCGGAGCAGTGGGATCATGCCCAGAGCACCATGGAGAAGATTTTGAAGGATCTGGACGTTCACTACTCCATCGGCATCGACGAGGCCGCCTTCTATGGCCCCAAGCTGGATATCCAGTATAAGAACGTGTACGGCAAGGAGGATACGCTGGTCACCATCCAGATCGATATGCTGCTGGCCGAGCGCTTCGGGATGTACTACATCGACGAAAACGGCAACAAGGCCCTGCCGTATATCATCCACCGTACCTCTCTGGGCTGCTACGAGCGGACGCTGGCTTACCTCATCGAGGAGTACGCCGGTGCGCTGCCCACCTGGATGATGCCGGAGCAGGTGCGCCTGCTGCCCATCACCGACCGGGCCGCCGACTACTGCGCCCAGCAGGCCCAGCAGCTGCGGCAAGAGGGCTTCCGGGTGGAGGTGGACAGCCGCAACGAGAAGATCGGCAAGAAGATCCGTGAGGCCACACTGGAGAAGATCCCCTATATGCTGGTGGTGGGCGACCGGGATATGGAGGCGGGTACCGTCTCCGTCCGTACCCGTACCGGCGAGGATCTGGGTGCCATGACCGTGGCGGACTTCACCGCCATGCTCCACGAGGTGGTGGATCAGAAGCTGAAGAAGTAAGCCCCATCCGGGAATTTAGCGAAATGTGATAAAAAGAGCGGCGCGCCAGTGTGAAGTGCCCCCCAAAAGTTAGACAAAATAAGAATTAAGCGATCTGAACGGTCTGAATCCTGTACTGCACAGGGCTCAGGCCGTTTAGTTTTCATTTGATTCTGTGGTTATTGTATTACGCAAAGGAATGTCCGCAGGTAACGGCATCGTTCATCTGCGACGAATCTCTCCATTCGCATAACCTCCCGTTCCTTTCTGTAATCACAGCAGCAGGAGGAATAGCGGAAATCGAATGTGCGGATAGTAAAAAGCGCCGTCCCGGAATCACTTCCAAGACGGCGCTTTTCTGCTGCGGATCAGAGCGAACACTTTACGGCGAAACCGCCGCTGAAGAAATAGGTGTTCGTCCAATCCCTGTTTGATGGAGCAGGGGTCTCCAAGGATGAACACCCCTCTGATGCTCCGGTTTCACCCTCAAAGGCCATTTCGATAGGATAGGCGCTTGCTTGCCAGAGGCGATGCAATGGCGCGCAGAATGTGCCGGCTTACGATGTTTTTTTCTTCATCATAGACACTTTCTAAAAATCTTGGGTCAGCCCTTATCGGCGGACAGTGCCTTGTCGATCTGGGCTTGCAGTGCCTCCGCCTGCTTCGGTTCCGTAATAGCACCTACGATGGGGTCGCCCACGATATTGCCGTTGCGGTCGACCACATAGGTAGTGGGATAAGCAAAGATGTTGGCAGCAAACTTTCCCGCCTCACCATCTGAGTCAAAATACACATTCTGATAGGTGACGCCCTTCTTGGCCAGCACGTCCTTCGCCTCAGAAATCGCTGCCTCGTCGCCGCCCAGCGTGAAGGTGTTGACACCGATGAGTGCGCCGCCCTTCTCCGCGAGTTCCTTATTCAGCGCGTCCAGCTCGGCAAGCTCTCCCACGCAGGGATTGCAGGTGGTGAACCAGAAGTTCATCACGGTGACGGCGTTCTTGGAGAACAGGTCATCGCTCTTGACGGTGTTGCCGTTGAGATCCTTGCCCTCGAAGGCGGGGAACTTCTGCGTCTTGCCGCTGTCGCCGGGTGTCGTGGGGCTGTCGGCAGGGATGCTGTCACCGTTGTCCGGGGCCTTGGGAGCCGCATCGGGGAACTTGGCCTCAATGGCGGCCAGGGTGCGCTCGATCTCCCGGATCTTCTCGCCGCCCTGGCGCAGGAGCTTCAGCTCGTCGGCGGTAAACTTGTCCTTGGCGGATTCAATGGTGTCCAGCAGGAAATCACCGTAGTTCTTGCCGTCCTCCTGCGTGGTCATGCCCTTGTCGGCGGACTGGAACACCTTCTCCCAAAGGGACTGGTTTTCCGTCAGAATGGCATTCTCCTGATCCATCAGGTCCTTGTACATAGCGGCCGCCTCCTGGGCGTTCTTGGGCTCGCCGTCGGGCTTTGTCGTGTCGTCGCTGCCCTGTTTGCCGCAGGCGGCCAGGGACAGCACCAGCAGTGCTGCCAGCAGCAGTGTGATGATTTTCTTTACGTTCATTTTGTTTCCTCCGTTTTTAATTTATCTGCAGGTTTTACAGGTTCTTTTTTGCCGTCTCCAAAGCCGTAGCGGAAGCTGACGGCGTTGGTAGGACAGGCGCGGATGCACATCCCGCAGCGGATGCACTCGGTGTGGTTGGGCGTTTTTGTCACGTCCACATCCATTTTGCAGGCCTTGGCGCATTTCCCGCAGGAGACGCATTTGTTCCGATCCACCTTCATCTGGAAGAGGGACACCCGGTTGAACAGTGCGTAAAACGCTCCCAGCGGACAGAGCCACTTGCAGAAGGGGCGGTAGAATATCACGCTCAGCGTAATCACCGACAGCAGGATGCTGAATTTCCATGTAAACAGCTTTCCCAGCGCCGCCCGGATGCCGGAATTGGCAAGGGACAGCGGGATGGCTCCCTCCAGCACGCCTTGGGGGCAGAGGTATTTGCAGAAGAACGGGTTTCCCATGCCCACGTCGTTCACCAGAAGCGCCGGCAGCAGGAAAACCATCACCAGCAGGACGGCATACTTGAGATAGGTCAGGGGCTTCAGCTTCTTCGTGGAGAGCTTTTTCGTGGGAATTTTATGGAGCAGCTCCTGAAACCAGCCGAAGGGACACAGAAAACCGCAGATAAAGCGTCCCAGCAGGACTCCCAGCAAAATGAGAAAGCCTGTGATATAATAGGAAAAGCTGAACTTGGAAGAACCCACTACCGCCTGAAACGCCCCGATAGGACAAGCACCGGAGGCTGCCGGGCAGGAGTAGCAATTCAGGCCGGGCACACATACGGTTTTCCCTGCGCCTTGATACAGTTTGCCCTTGAGAAAGTTCGGCAGATGCAGGTTGGTCAATAAAGCTGCCCCCGCCTGTATCCAGCCACGGAAGCGGGACAGTATCTGAGATACGCCGCGTTTTTTCTTACCCAATGCCCACACACTCCAGACACAATTTGATCGCTTTGCTCAGCACCGTCGCCGCCTCGCCCCGCCAGACACCGAAGCACAGCATGGCGATACCCACAACCAGCAACATGGCCTGCACCACCGCCTTTTTTACATGGCTCAAATTTATCACCCCTTCACTTTTTCTGCCGTCATCATAGCACAGGGGAGTTAAAGTCCCTGTTAAGAAGAAAAATTTAACACAAACCTTATCTGTTTTTGCTATAATTAAGAACAACGTGAACATGAAGAAATGTAAAAGGAGGGCTCTCATGCACCTTTTGGTTATTGAAGACGAACGCGCCTTGTGCGAAACCATCGTCCGCAGCCTGCGGCGGCTGGCCTACAGCGTGGACTACTGCTACGACGGGGAGAAGGCTCTGGAGCTTTTGGGCGTGGAGCGCTACGATCTGGTACTTCTTGATCTGAATCTGCCGAAAAAGGACGGCATGACGGTGCTGCGCGCCCTGCGGCAGACCGACCGGGAGACAAAGGTGCTGATCCTCTCCGCCCGCAGCGAGGTGGAGGACAAGGTGCAGGGGCTGGATGCCGGGGCGAACGACTATCTGGCGAAGCCCTTCCACTTGGCGGAGCTGGAGGCCCGCATCCGCAGCCTGACATTGCGGCAGTTCACCCAGCAGGATGTGCTGCTAAGCTGCGGAGGCCTGACCTTTGACACCCGCTCCCGTACCGCCGCCGTCAACGGGCAGACGCTGACGCTCACCCGGAAGGAAACGGGGATCCTGGAATACCTGATGGTGCATCAAGGAAGGCCGGTAAGTCAGGAGGAGCTGATGGATCACGTTTGGGACAATAGCGTGGACAGCTTCAGCAATTCCATTCGCGTCCACATCTCCGCCCTGCGCAAAAAGCTCCGCGCCGTGCTGGGCTATGACCCCATCCGCAACCGCATCGGCGAGGGCTATCTGATGGGAGGCGAGGAGGCATGAAGCGGCTTTCCCTGCAGTGGCGCATCACGCTGATGTCCGTCCTGCTCATCGGCATCACCTGCGTGACCATGAATTTGCTGCTGTGCTCCTCCGGTGTGTACTATATGAACACCATTGCGGACAGTTTACAGGGCGGCGGCACGGCGATCCTGAATGATGGCGGAGCGGAGAGCTTTGACCCGCAGCTCATAGCGCCCAACGAGGAGTTGACCATCGTCGTTGATGGGGCGCAGGGGCGCTTCCGCACCACCAACTGGTACATCACAGCGGCGGTAACGCTGCTCAGCGGCATCCTCGCCTATTTCGTCAGCGGACGCGCCCTCAAGCCCCTACGCAGCTTTGCCTCGCAGGTGGAGCAGGTGCAGCTGAACAATCTTGCCGATATGAGGATCGATGAAGATGCTATTTCGGAGTTCCGGCAGCTGAGCCGCTCGTTCAACCAGATGCTGGAGCGGCTGAACAACGCCTTTGCCGCCCAGCGGCAGTTCACCGGCAACGCCGCCCACGAGCTGCGCACGCCGCTGGCGCTGATGCAGGCGCAGCTGGAGCTGTTTTCCGCAGAGCATCCGGATGTGCGACCGGAGACGGCGGAGTTCCTCACGCTTTTGCGTGAGCAGACGGAACGGCTGATACAGATGACCAAGACGCTGCTGGAGATGAGCAATTTGCAGCAGGTGGTGCGAAACGAGCGGATCCAACTCGCTCCCATGATCGAGGAGATCTTCACAGATCTTGCGCCGCTCTCAGATAAGTTCGGCGTCATGCTGACGGCGGAGGGCGACGGTATTATGACCGGCAGCGATGCACTGATCTACCGGCTGATCTTCAACCTGACGGAGAATGCTGTCAAGTACAACCGACCCGGCGGTTCGGTGTGGGTCCGCGTCACGCAGAAGACGGAAAAGCTCCTGATCTGCGTTTCCGACACCGGCTACGGCATTCCGGAGGAGTATCGGCGGAGCATCTTCCAGCCCTTCTTCCGGGTGGATAAGTCCCGCAGCCGGGAGTACGGCGGCGTAGGGTTGGGGCTTTCGCTGGTGTGGGAGATCACCAATCTCCACGGCGGCTGCGTCCGGGTAGAGGAGAGCTCAGATAAGGGAACCACCATTGCGGTGGAGCTGCCGACAGGGGCGGAAACCGAGTCCTCCGGTGCGGATATATCATAATGACCCTTGGCTGTTTCATGGCGATTGTTTTCGACCTGCAACATTATCGCAGCAGTTCTCGATCAGCACCCTGCCGTGAACGATCACGGGAATGGCTCTGTCGTGCCGCGCTTCTTATGGCCTATAGCTTTTCGTTCACCGACAGTTTTGCGTACAATCAATCTGCCATCTTTCTCAATCTCCTCAAGGTCAAGCCCCCATATAGCAGAATCAGCATTCGCAGCGTTTACTTTTTGCTTGGTTTCTGCATAAGAAGAGATGCTTCCGAGCCGTGCTCAACACCAATTTTCCGGTATCTCAAAGGGCAGTTCATCGTCAATACAGCGCTCCACACCGTAAATACAGCTCCGGCTTTACGAGCTCACTTGAGATAAAAACATCGTCGCCTTTAAAATAGAACTGCTCTTCACCGATGTTTCCGCCACGCAGTACCCTTATCATTTTGTCCGCATTTATAGCGAGGGTATCCTTTTTGTACGCAAGCCCAGGCATATTTGAGAAAAGGTCGCCTACCCGGCACCACTCCCATGACGAAGGTATCTCAAAAGGCACTAAATCCGCCAGCGACCGCACCTCATCGCCGATTTTCTCATAAGGAGTATTATCAGAACTCGGCTGTTTAACGAATACTCCAGTAATTCAACGAATACTCGGCTTTTTAACGATTACAACGCCACAGAAAGCTGCAATCCTCCTAAAACGCACAAAACCCCGCCGCAGAATCGCTCTGCGGCGGGGTTCGTTTATGCTCAAAAACGGCAAAAGCCCTATTTCAAGCGGTTTTCGGGCATAGAAAAAGTCCACCGTAATTCTATCAGAATTACGGTGGACTTATGGTGGAGCTGAGGGGAGTCGAACCCCTGTCCGAAAGCGCTTTAACAAGACCTTCTCCGGGCGCAGGACAGATTCAGGATTCCCGCCCCGTGCAGGCACTGCCCAGACTGCACGGCTTGGTAGAGTCATGATGCATGGGCGGGGCAACTCTTACCCGCCGCACGTCCGCCACATCAACGACGCCTTCCCCGGCCTGTGGCCTCTCCGGTTCAGACGGCTGCCCTTAGTTAGGCAGCGACAGCAATACGATTGTTGTCAGTTAATTTTTAAGTTGCCCGTTTTATGGCGGTCAGGCGCCGCCGCCCGCTTATCCAGCCTCCACACCCCCGTCGAAACCGGTGCAGCCCCGTATCGAAGTATGGGAAAAGACTGTATATTTCTACCGTTCCGGGTGAGGTCGCCCCCACCCGGACGGTTATTTCCTTAGCTGTGGAAGGGGTCCGGCAGCTTCTCCGGCTCCGGGTACTCCACACCTTGGGTATCCACGGTGACGGACTTCATCACCTGCGGCTTCTTGGGCTTGTTGGTCAGCATATTCCGGGGCTGGGAGGCGATCTCGTCCACCACGTCCATACCGTCGATGACCATGCCGAAGGCAGCGTACTGTCCATCCAGATGGGGGGAGTCCTTGTGCATGATGAAGAACTGGCTGCCGGCGGAGTCCATATCCTGCGCACGGGCCATGCTCAGCACACCACGGGTGTGGCGCAGGTCGTTGCGGATGCCGTTGGCCTCGAACTCGCCCTTGATGCAGTAGCCGGGGCCGCCCATGCCGGTGCCGTCGGGGCAGCCGCCCTGGATCATGAAGCCGTAGATGCAGCGATGGAAGATCAGGCCGTTATAAAAACCGGCGTTGGCGAGGGAGATGAAATTCCGCACGCTCTGAGGAGCGATGTCGGGGTATAGCTCCGCCACGATCTTCTTGCCGTTTTCCATTTCGATGGTCACAATAGGATTGCTCATATCCGTTCTCCTTCTCTTATCAGGCGTCAGCGGTTCTTTTCCCGCATGGCACGGTCCATCTCCCGTTTGGCGTCCCGCTTGGCGATGGCGTCCCGCTTGTCGTAGTTTTTCTTACCCTTGCACAGCCCCAGCTCCACCTTTACCCGACTGTCCTTGAAATACAGGCTCAGAGGGATCAGGGCATACCCGTCCTGCTTTTGCAGATCGTGGAGCTTGCGGATCTCCCGCTTGTGCATCAGCAGCCGCTTGGGCCGATCCGGATCCTTGTTGAAGATGTTGCCCTGCTCATAGGGGGAGATGTGCATACTCAGGGCGAACAGCTCACCGTCCTTGGCCACGCAGTAGGAATCCTTCAGATTCACCCGCCCGCCCCGGATGGACTTGACCTCCGTTCCGGCCAGCTCGATGCCCGCCTCATAGCGCTCCTCCACGAAGTAGTCGTGGTACGCCTTGCGGTTCTGTGCGGCGATCTTAATGCCACGCTTTTCCATGGGAAGCGCTCCTTTCCTGAAGTGTGGCATATAGTATACCACGTTCCACCGCTGATTACAAGCCCGAAATATGCGCCACACTGCTGATAGAGAAGCCCTCTTGGCACACAGCCTCTGCCGTGGTATACTGCAGAAAGAATGCAAGGAGGATATCACTATGAACCTGACCGAACAGCTGCTCTCCCGCCGGGAGATCTACCATGGCCGCATCATCGACGTGCAGGTGGATACCGTGTCCCTGCCCAATGGCAATACCTCCACACGGGAGGTGGTACGCCACCCCGGCGGCGTGGGGATCTTGGCGCTGGATGACGAGGACTGCGCCGTGCTGGTGGAGCAGTACCGCTATGTGTTTGGCCGGACGCTGCTGGAGATCCCCGCCGGAAAGCGGGAGCCCGGCGAGGACCCGCTGACTACGGCCCGGCGGGAACTGCGGGAGGAGACCGGCGCCGAGGCCACTCACTGGCAGCCGCTGGGGGCCGTTCTGCCTTCTCCCGGCTGCTACGGCGAGGTGCTGCACCTGTATCTGGCCCGTGACCTGACCTTTGGGGCAACGCACCCCGACGCCGACGAATTTTTGCAGGTGCGGCGCCTCCCCTTCGATACGCTGCTGGCACGGTGCCTCTCCGGCGAGATCGAGGACGGCAAGACCGTGGCCGCCGTGCTGAAGGCGAAGCTGTTGGGACTGTAAGCACCACCGGAAAAGAACAGAGCAAAGACCCGGTATCGACAGGATACCGGGTCTTTGCCCCTTGCCCTTTCGGGCAGAGAGAGGGGTAAAAAAGAGTAAAAGGAAGGGAAAAAGAACATAGCAAAGGAAGAGCCTCAGTCGGCAAACAGCGGTGTGGAGAGATAACGGTCGCCGGTATCCGGCAGCAGCACCACGATGGTCTTGCCCTCGCTGCCGGGCTGCTTGGCGATCTCAATGGCGGCCCACAGCGCAGCGCCGGAGGAGATGCCCACCAGCACGCCTTCGCTGCGGCCCATCTCCTTGCCCAAAGCAAAGGCGTCGTCGTTCTCCACAGGGATGATCTCGTCATAGACTCTGGTATCCAGCACCTGCGGCACGAAGCCTGCGCCGATGCCCTGGATCTTGTGGGCGCCGGCCACGCCGGTGGAGAGAACGGCGGAACTCTTGGGCTCCACGGCCACCACCTTCACCTCCGGGTTCCGGGACTTCAGATACTGCCCCACACCGGTGATGGTGCCGCCGGTGCCGACACCGGCCACGAAGTAGTCCACCTTGCCGTCGGTATCCTCATAGATCTCCGGGCCGGTGGTCTCGAAGTGCGCCTTGGGATTGGCGGCATTGACAAATTGACCGGGGACAAAGCCACCGGGGATCTCACGGGCCAGCTCCTCCGCCTTGGCAATGGCGCCGCTCATGCCCTTGGAGCCCTCCGTCAGCACCAGCTCGGCGCCGTAGGCCTTCATCAGCTGGCGGCGCTCCACGCTCATGGTCTCCGGCATGACGATGATGACCCGATAGCCACGGGCGGCGGCCACGGAGGCCAGACCGATGCCGGTATTACCGGAAGTAGGCTCGATGATAACGCTGCCGGGCTTCAGCAGGCCCTTCGCCTCTGCGTCATCGATCATGGCACGGGCGATACGGTCCTTCACGGAGCCGGCGGGGTTGAGATACTCCAGCTTGCCCAGCAGACGAGCCTTCAGACCGTACTTCTTCTCCAGATGGGTCAGCTCCAGCAGGGGAGTGTGGCCGATGAGCTGATCGGCAGAGGGATAAATGCGGGACATAACAGCGCTTCCTTTCCATGCGGCAGGGGCCGATGATCGTTTTTGATAATACTACTAATTCGGTAGGTTGGTAGTACTATACCACCGGCGGAAGAAGATGTCAAGGGACTCCGGAAAAAATATTTGCTTCCGGCGCTGTTGTTTCCAAAATATGCAAGATTTCTCCCACCGCAGCGTGTATAATCATAAAAAAACCAACAGCAAAAGGAGCGAATACCATGGATATTCAGGAACTACGCCGGGAGGCGCAGACCATGCAGCCTCAGCTGACGGCGGATCGTCGCCGCCTGCACCGGAACCCGGAGGCCGGGGCGGTTCTGCCGGAGACGGTGGCCTATGTCAAGGGGCGGCTGACGGAGATGGGATACCATCCGCAGGAGTTGGGCGGCGGCCTGACCGCCACTGTCACCGGAACTGACACCGGACGCTGCATCCTGCTGCGGGCGGACATGGATGCCCTCCGGGGACAGGAGCAGTCGGGCCTGTCCTTCCGGTCGGAAAACGGCTGTATGCACGCCTGCGGCCACGATATGCACACTGCCATGCTGCTGGGTGCGGCCCAGCTGCTGATGCAGCACCGGCAGGAGCTCTCCGGCACGGTGAAGCTGGTGTTCCAGCCGGACGAGGAGGGCTTCACCGGCGCCAAGTCCATGCTGGCGGCGGGAGTCCTGCAAAATCCGGCCCCCAGCGAGGCGCTGGCCCTCCACGTCCACTCCGGCACCCCCTCCGGAACGGTGCTGTGCGGCAGCGGGACCTTCATGGCAGGCTGTACCCTGTTCCGTATCACGGTGCGGGGAAAGGGCTGCCACGGGGCCATGCCGGAGACGGGCGTGGACCCCATCGGCATCGCCGCCCAGATCTGGCTGGCCCTGCAGGAGATCACCGGCCGGGAGCTTCCCGCCAAGACCCCAGCAGTGGTGACGGTGGGTCGGTTTCAGGCGGGACAGGCTCCCAACATCATCCCCGATGAGGCGGTGCTGGAGGGGACGGTCCGCACCTTTGACCGGGCGGTGACGGCCCGGATCATGGAGCGCATCCGCCAGCTGTCGGAGGGGATCGCCTCCGCCTTCCGGGGCAGCGCACAGGTGGAGGAGCTGGCCTCGGCCCCGCCGCTGCAAAACGATCCGGCCCTGACGGAGGATATGGCGGCGCTGGCGGAAACACTGCTGGGCAGGGAGAAGGTCTACCGGCTGAAGGAGGGGGGTATGGGTTCCGAGGACTTCGCCTCCTACACCTATGAATTGCCCTGCGCCTACCTGCTGCTGGGGGCGGGGGTACCTCAGGAGGACCCCCGCTACGGCCAGCCCATGCACAATCCGAAGGTGGTGTTCAACGAGGACGTCCTGCCCCTGGGCGCAGCACTGCTGACTGCCGGGGCCATCCACCGTCTGGAGCGGTGAAGCATAAGTCGGAGATCAGCTGCCGTGCGGAGACCATTATAATTATATGTGTATGATAGATATGGCGGCTGTCATAATGGCAGCTGTAAGAGGCGGTTTTTAGTGCGGCAGCCTTGGATCGCTTGCCCACAAGACCCCCAGACAGAAGGAGTGAAAATTCCTCCCGTCCGGGGGTCTTGCGCTGACTTTCAATATTTTATGTGCATTGTTTTGCCTCCGGCGGGTGACTTTCTGCCGCTATTGGCAGAAAGTTACCCGTCGGAGACAACAAAATCGAGACGTATCATGACAGCTGAAGGCTATCACCATAGAGATAGCCTGTCATTTCCCAGCGATAGACCCACACGCCCCTTCACCTGAGTGGGAGCGGCAGCGGGTCTGTTGCAGAGTCAATTCCCTTTACAGCCCATAGCGAACGCAACTCTTGAGAGCAAAGGAAGTTTTGAAACCATCGGTTTCAAACGGCTCTTTTGCCCACTTTTCCAGCTGGTGGGAAAAGTGGGCCGCCGGAGGCACGTTCCTTATGCAAAATGCTCCACTGAAAGGAGGTCACCATGGAAAATCGAACCACCCTGCGCTGGGGCGCACAGGAGGTGGGCCGCCTGACGGCGGCGCCGGAGGGAGCAGACACCTGCTTCCGGGCAGAATACCGGCTGACGGAGGGCCTGTGGCGGCTCTACGCTGTGGGCTGTCAGAACCGGCTGCTGCTGGGCTGCGCCGAGGGCGGGCAGGGTATCCTCCAGCGGCGATTCTCCCGGCAGCTGACGGAGGGGCTGGGAGCGCTGCTGGGCGGGGCAGCGGAGCCGGTATCCGCCCCGGAGGATTGGCGTCCCGTATGGGCCGGAGAGTTTCCCGGACTGGCACTGCCGGAGGGCGCTCTGTGCCGCCGGGCCGGACGGCGGCGGTATCTGGCCCTGCCCTTCCGGGAGAACGGCCCCTTCCCGCTGACGGGGCTGTTCTGTCTGGCCAGTGTCCGAACCCTCCGGGGCCGGGAGTGGGCCATTTTTGCACTGGAGGACCGGGAGACATAAAAAAATTTACATTTACGCTACCATATCTTGTAGGAATGTGGTATACTACTCCCAAACTGGCGGACTATCCGCCGAAAAACGGGAGGCGGAAGCATATGAGATGTCCCTATTGCGGATTCCGGGAGAGTAAGGTCGTGGATTCACGGCCCGCCGACGAGGGCAGCAGCATTCGCCGCAGGCGGGAGTGCCTGTCCTGCGAGAAGCGTTTCACCACCTACGAGACGGTGGAGAGCCTGCCCATGGTGGTCATCAAGAAGGATGGCAGCCGCCAGAGCTTTGACCGCAGCAAGATCCTTCGGGGCATCCAGCGCTCCTGCGAGAAGCGGCCGGTGCCGGTGGCGGACATGGAACGCATGGCCAGTGAGATCGAGCAGGAGGTGCAGAACTCTCTGGAGCGGGAGGTCAGCACCGAGATCATCGGCGAGAAGGTCATGGAGAAACTGAAAAAGGCCGACGAGGTGGCCTATGTGCGCTTTGCCTCGGTGTATCGTCAGTTCAAGGACATCAACACCTTCATGAGCGAGCTGAATAAGCTCCTCAGCGAAAAATGATCACAGGATATTCCGAATGCTGATGCGCTCCAGCGCATCCAGCGCATCCAGCTGACATTGCAGCTCTGCCAGCTCCGGCAGCAGGGCCTGCGAGTCCCCGGTATCGCACAGGGTACGGCAGCGGGTCAGCAGCGTCTGCACCTCTCCTAAGGTGCTGTGGTGTACCACGATATGCAGATAGATCTGGGCTTCGTCCCAGTCTGCCGCCAAAGCGTCCAGTTCCCGGCGGGCCTCCGGCCAGCGCTCCGACCGGGCGTATCGGGCGGTTTCGGCAGCCATGCCGGACCACCGGTCCGTGTGCTGCCGCAGCAAAAGCCCGTTGGCGATGCACAGTCCCAGCAGCAGAAGGATCGTCACCGTCGGCAGGATCAGCGCACGTCTCATGCCTTCCCCTCCTTGGGCAGGCATACCACGCTGCCCGCCTCATCCACCGACAGCAGGAACACCTCACGGGGTGACCGGACCCCGGCGTCCCGTAGCCGGGCCTGAAGCCATCCATCGTCCAGCCCCAGCCGCTCCATGCTGCGGCGCAGCAGGCGGCCGTCGCTGATGACCACGGTGGGCAGGGTCTGTGGATCCTCCGGCTGGAGAGACAACTGCCGGGGCGTCACCGGCTGGCAGTCCGCCCGTGGCAGGACGGACAGCTGACCGCTGGTCTCCAGCACAGCGTACTTCACCTCCTGCAGATCGGAGATGCCCTGCCCCCGCAGAGCCTCCAGCAGCTCATCCACCGTCAGGCGGTTGCGGCGCATGGCATCCTGCAGGATGTGGCCGCTGCGGATGATGAGCGTCGGCTCCCCGCACAGAAGCGTGCGGAAGCGGACGCTGCGGAGACTTCCATAGCTGAGGAGCATGGACAGCGACAGCAGCGTGACGATGGGGACGATGCCGTTAACCAGAGGGATGCCGAAATCCTGCATGGGGACGGAGGCCAGATCGCTGAGAAGCATGGTCAGCACCAGCTCGATGGGCTCCAGTTCTCCGATCTGACGCTTGCCGGTGATGCGAAGTCCTGCAATCAGCAGGAGATAAAGAATGACGGTGCGGAAAAATGCCGTTGCCATGAATAAGCGCCCTCCTTTTCCGGCAGTATTTGCCGCAGGAGGGAAAATTATCCACGATAGAAGCAGCCAAGGCTGTTTTTATAAAGACGCAGCAGAGAAAGGAGGCCATGGGAATCTCCCATCACAAGCGCCAGTGCCTGCCCTCCGGCAGGACAACGAGGAGGAGAGAGGATCGAGCGTTTCGGCGGAAGCTCTCCCGTGCCGCTTCGGGTGCGTGACGCAGCCGGTAAATATGCGGGTGACCGCAAAACAGAGAGGTTGTGACCGGAGTGGCTCATGCGGATGGACTGCGTATCCGCATGGGCCGATGAATCAAGCGATTTCAGGAGGAATTTTCAAATATGTGCGGAATTGTAGGATATGTGGGCCAGCAGGAAGCGGCTCCCATCCTGTTGGATGGTCTGCGCCGTCTGGAGTACCGGGGCTACGACTCGGCGGGCATCGCCGTGTGCGGCGATGGGCAGCTGCGGGTGAAGAAGTCCCGTGGCCGGCTGCAGGTGCTCAGCGATCTGACCCACGACGGGGCGGATCTGCCGGGCCATCTGGGCATCGGTCACACCCGCTGGGCCACCCACGGGGAGCCCAACGACATCAACGCCCACCCTCATGTGAGCCAGAGTGGCCGCATCGCCGTGGTACACAACGGCATTATCGAAAACTACGCCGAGCTGAAGGAGCAGCTGCTCCACAAGGGCTACGGCTTCCGGTCCGAGACGGATACGGAGGTGGTGGCCCAGCTGCTGGACTACTACTATGCCGACTGCGGCGACATCTTTGAGGCCATGATCCGGATGCTCCACGCCGTGGACGGGGCCTATGCTCTGGGCATCATCTGCGCCGATTACCCGGACCGTCTGCTGTGCGCCCGGAAGGATGCGCCGCTGCTGCTGGGCTTCGGTGAGGGGGAGAACATGATCGCCTCCGACGTGACGGCCATCATCCGCCACACACGGGACATCGCCTATCTGGACGACGGCGAGCTGGCCATTCTCAGTGCTAAGGGCATCCGGGTATACGACAGCCAGATGCGCCCCATCGAGAAGGAACACCGCCATGTGGACTGGGACGTGGCCGCCGCCGAAAAGGGTGGGTACGAGCACTTCATGCTCAAGGAGATCCACGAGCAGCCCCGTGCCATCCGGGAGGCCACTGCCGCCCGGATCCAGGGCGGTCAGGTGGTGCTGCAGGACCTGAACATGACCGATCAGCAGATCCGGGACATCAACAATATCTTCATTGTGGCCTGCGGATCGTCGTACCACGTGGGGATGGTGGGCAAGTACAATCTGGAGCGGATGCTGCGGCGCAGCGTGGAGGTGTGTCTGGCCTCCGAGTTCCGGTACAGCGATCCCATCGTGGGCAAGGGCGATCTGGTCATCGTCATCAGCCAGTCCGGTGAGACGCTGGACACCATGGCGGCCCTGCGGGAGGCCAAGCGCCGGGGCGCCCACATCCTGAGCATCGTTAACGTGGTAGGCTCCTCTATCGCACGGGAATCCCATACGGTGCTCTATACGTGGGCCGGGCCGGAGATCGCCGTGGCCACTACCAAGGCATACAGCACCCAGATGGCAGTGCTGAATCTGCTGGGGCTGTATTTCAGTCAGGTCATGGGGACGCTGGATCATGCGGTGTACAGCGCCATGGTTCGAGGCATCGAAAAGCTGCCGGAGCAGATGGAGCGTATTCTGGAGCAGGCGGAGCACATCCACGACATCGCCAAGCGCTGCGCCGACCGGGAGGATGTGTTCTTCATCGGTCGGAATCTGGACTACGCCCTGTCGCTGGAGGGGAGCCTGAAGCTCAAGGAGATCAGCTATATCCACTCCGAGGCCTACGCCTCCGGTGAGCTGAAGCATGGCACCATTTCCCTCATTGAGGATGGCACGCTGGTCATTGCGCTGGGGACATATACCCCCCTGTTTGACAAGGCCATGAGCAATGTGGTGGAGGTGCAGGCCCGTGGCGCACAGGTACTGGCCCTGACCACTGAGAGCCATGCCGGGGAGATGGGCAAGCGTGTCCCCATGCTGATGACCATTCCCGACACCGAGGAGATGCTGCTGCCCCAGCTGGGCGTGGTGCCGCTGCAGCTGCTGAGCTACTACATTGCGCTGGAGCGTGGCTGCGACATCGACAAGCCCCGGAATCTGGCCAAGAGCGTCACGGTGGAGTAAGCTCTCTGTCCCGTTTTTCCTGCGGAAAACCGAAAAAATCAACAAAAACCTGCGGTACACGGTACCGCAGGTTTTTTATTTCTCTCCCTCACACGTTTTCGCCGTGGGGCAGGTCCGGATAGGGAATAATGGCTGGCTGCTGGGGCCGGTGGGGCGCAAGGAGCTTCTCCATCCAGACCATGTCGTACCAGCGGCCGAACTTATAGCCGCAGCGGCGGAAGGTCCCGGCCAGCGTGAAGCCCAGATGCTCATGGAACTGGGCGCTGTTGCGGGTGAGATACTCGTCCTCCGCCTCCGGCCAGCCGATGCAGGCGTAGAGGTTCAGCACCCCCATCTGCACCAACCGCTGTTCCAGCGCCGTATACAGCTGCCGCCCCAACCCCATTTTCCGGGCGTCGCGGGCCAGATAGATGGTCAGCTCACAGCTCCAGTCATAAGCGGCCCGACCCACAAAAGCCCCGGCGTAGGCGTAGCCCTGCACCGTGCCGTCCACCTCCGCCACCAGATAGGGGTAGCGGCTCATGATGTGCCGCATCCGTCGGCAAAACTCCTCCTGCGTGGGGGTGGTGTATTCGAAGCTGATGGCGGTATGCTGAACATAGTAGCTGTAAATTTCCAGCAGACGGGGCGCATCGGAGATACAGGCGTCCCGGATAATGACAGACATGGCGTGTTCCTCCCGGACAATGGAATCGATCGCATTTAAGTATAATAGCAGGACAAAAAATGTCAAGAAAAATCGTTTCTTGACATGGCCCGCTTTTGATACTACACTTTTGAACCATAGGGAGGGATGTTCATGGAGAGCGGACAGCTGCGAAAGCTGAACCTGTGCTACGCCGGGATCCAGAGCCTTTACTGGGCGGGCTTTGCCGCCATATGGGCCTTTTTGTCGGTGCTGCTTCTATACCGTGGCTTCAGCAACAGCCAGATCGGTACGGTGTCTGCGCTGGCGCTGCTGATGCCCTTGGCGGTGCAGCCGGTGCTGGCGTCGCTGGCGGACCGGGACCGACGCTTCACCAGCCGCCGTCTGGCCATGGCCCTGACGGGACTTCTGCTGCTGTGCGCCGTGGGGCTGTGGTGCTCCGCCGGGAGCATGGTGGTGACGGCGGCCCTGTATGTGCTGGTGGGCATCTCTCTGACGGCCACGGCCCCCTTCCACAGCGCCATGGCCATGGAGCTGCAGCAGCATGGCGTGGCCCTGAACTACGGCCTGAGCCGGGGTCTCGGTTCCGCCTGCTACGCCGCATCGGTGCTGGTGCTGGGCGTGGTGGTGGAGCGGTACGCCCCCACGGCGGTGCTGCCGGTATTTGCCGGGGAAATGCTGCTGCTCCTGCTGCTGACGTGGCGCTTCCGGGCCTCCCCCACGGCGGCGGCCGCCGCAGGAAGCGGCCCGGTGCTGTCCGTGGGACAGCTATTGCGGTGCTACCCCGCCTACACATGGCTTCTGGTGGGCTGTGCGCTGCTGATGGCCTGCCACAGCGCCACCTGTACCTACATGATCCATATCGTGGGCAAGGTGGGCGGCAGCGAGAGCATGATGGGCTCGGCGCTGGCGGTAGCGGCGTTTCTGGAGCTGCCCGCCATGGGCCTGTTCAGCCGGGTGCGGCGGAAGGTACCGTTGGCGTGGCTGCTGATCTTCTGCGCCGTCTTCTTCGTCATCCGGGCCGGGCTGTTCTGGGCAGCCCGGTCGGTGCCGGTGCTGTATCTGGCGGCGGCGCTGGACTTCTTCGAGTACGGCATTTTCATCCCCGCCACGGTATACTATGTGGCCGAACACATCGACCCGGCCAATCAGGTGAAGGGCCAGTCCCTCATGGGCATGGCCACTACCGGCGTTGGCTCCGCCTTCGGCAACTTCGTCAGCGGCCAGCTGCTGGATCGAACCGGCGTAAATGGGATGCTGCTGTTCTGCACCATCTGCGCCACAGTGGGTCTACTGGTGGTCATCTATGCCGTGCGGAAGAAATAAATGTAAGAAACAGGCCGGAAGTCAAGTACTTCCGGCCTGTCAGCGTGTCGAAAAAGCCTTTTCGACACGCTGAGGCATTTTTCAGAACTTCAAAAAGTTCTGAAAAATGGGGATCATCATCGTGCAGGACACCCTTCCCGGGTTTCCCGCACACACCCTTCCGCCCCGTTGACGAAGGGCTCTCACTTTTTTGATAGGCTCACAGGACGGTCAAGGCTTGCCTTTATTCTCCACCGTCGCTTTTGGTCTGCTGAAACGCCGTGAAGCGCACCGACAGCAGCAGCTTCCCTTCCCGTGAAAGCTCTGCATACACCGGCTCCTCCTCTGCCAGCCACACGGTACACACCACCTTCTCGCCGTCGGCATCTGTGGTGTCCAGCGCCAGCCGCAGGCAGGGGATATCCTCCAGCGTCTCCTCCCCCACCTCCAGCACATACCCCTCCGCCAGCGCCCGCAGCAGATAGGGGATGCAGTTGGCCGGAGACACGGTGTCCCCCACTCCTGCCGCCAGCGCCGGACCGTCATACTGGATCAGCAGCTTCTCCCCGGTGACGGTGGCGGACAGCCCCGCCAGCTCCTCCGGGGCCATCACCGTGGTGGTGGCCGTGTCTTTTGTCCGGTCACAGGTGCAGCGCACCGTGAAGCTGCGAGTCTCCCCCTCCGGATGGCTCACGATCTCCGCCTCCGCCACGGCCCCCGTCAGGGCCGCATACCGCTGCTGCACCGCCTGCGCCTCAGCCGCATCCTTCTTCCCGCAGCCGCACAGCAGCAGGCACAGCGCCGCCGCCAGATACATTCCTCGTCTCAACGTCTCCTCCCTTCCGGAAGGCTCTCCGTTTCCCGCCGTCTCTCTATTCCGTCACTTCCCGCAGGGCCTGCGGCAGACGCTCCAGAAGATCCGTGGGTGTCATGCCCCACTGCCCCTTCTCCTGCGCCGCCAGATCCCCTGCCCGACCGTGGAGCCATACGGCGCAGCAGCAGGCATCCAAGGCATCCATGCCCAGTCCCAGCAGAGCCAGCACCACCCCGGACAGCACATCGCCGCTGCCGCCCTTGGCCATGCCGCAGTTGCCGGTGGTATTCACCCGGCACCGGCCATCCGGCCCGGCCACCACGGTCCCCGGCCCCTTCAGCACCACCACGGCCCCGGACTGGTGAGCAAACTCCGTCGCCGCCGCAGTTCGCCCTTGGGACAGGTCGCCGCCTACCCGGAGGAACTCTCCCTCATGGGGCGTCAGCACCGTCACCCGGCCACGCCGTCGCTCCCATTCATCCATATGCCCCGCCAGCGCATTTATGCCGTCGGCATCCAGCACCAGCGGCTGGGGCAGATCCATCAGCCGCCGCACCAGCGCATCCGTCTGCCGGCCCCGGCCCAGACCGCAGCCCAGCAGCACGGCGTCGCAGCCCGCCGCACGCCGCCGGATAGTCTCCTCCGCCAGCAGGGACAGCCGTCCCTCCGCCTCCGGCAGGGGAAAGGGCATGGCCTCGTCGCTTTTCACCGCCGCCACCGGCCAGATACTCTCCGGCACCCCCAGAAACACCAGTCCCGCCCCGGAACGCACCGCCCCACGGCTGGCAAATACCGGCGCTCCGGTATAGCCCACGCTGCCGCACAGACACAGCACCTTACCGAAGGTACCCTTGTGGCCCTCCGGGTCCCGGCGAGGCAGCAGCCGCCTCACAAGCTCCCGGCCGATGGGCTCGACTTTTCTCTCCTGCTCCATGATCCGCCCTCCCGCATTGTAAATTCTGAGGCGAGTATACCACACTTTCTCCAAAAAACACACCCCCTCCCCATTTTGGCCGGGGCCGTATTGACATCCGCCGCCGTATCCCCTATACTTGGATAAACGAAATCTTCAGGAGGTACGACCTATGCTTTCTTCCACCAGACAGTTCACCGATGCCATGGACAACAAGGACATCAAATATGAGTACAAGGGTACTACCGACTCCGGCAAAGACATTGTCGTGCTGGGCTATACCTGCGAGAACATCTCCACCCTGACGCTGCGCTTCTTCTTTGATGAGGACTGCGAGGCGGTGGCCATCCGGATGTTCGATCTGGTGAAATTCCCGGAGAGCAAGCTGCCCACCATGCTGGCTGCCATCAATCAGCAGAACGCCAGGTTCCGCTTCGTGAAGTTCGTCATCGATACCAATGACCACACCGTGCAGGCGGAGGCGGACGTGGCCTTCCGCAGCCACGATGTGGGGGATATCTGTCTGGAGTATGTCTCCCGGTGCATCAACATCTGTGACGATGCCTACCCGGAGCTGATGAAGGCCCTCTGGGGCTGAGCGCCATAACGACCCCGTCGGAGGAGGGACAGCCGTCCCTCCTCCGGTTTTTCGCCGTTTTCTCCCGGCGGCGGACAAATTCCCCCTTGCAAGTTTCTCCCGGCTGTGGTATAAGTATGGTAGGTAAATGCGTTGAACGGGAAGTTCCGCAGGAAACGCCTTTCCAAGAGAGGACCGGCCATCGGCTGGAAGCCGGTTCGTCAGGCGCTGTGGTGTTCGCCCGGGAGCAGCCGTGAGGAAATGCACGGACGGGTCATCCTCCGTTATGGGGAAACGAGTGCGCAGCTGCTGCTGCGAAGCTGGGTGGTACCACGGAAGTTCTATGCCTTTCGTCCCTTAGTTTTGGGATGAAAGGCATTTATTTTTTCCCCGAACGAATCCCACTTTTAATAGTTAACAAGGAGGAATCTCATGGACAAAAACTTGTTAAAGGAATTCATCATTGAAGAATATGAGAAAGATTTTGTGGTATATGCTACCGACGAAGCCTATCGGCTATTGGGTGTAGAAGTCCCGCAGCCTGTTAGTCCAGTAACGGAGTATACCGTTGACAGAACGCATTATGTGGTGATACGGAACGTGTCGGGAGATACCATTGATGTAGAGTATTACCGAGAGGCAGTATTGACTTACTTGGCAAGCAGATATCGCATTGACGGCCTTCTCAGAGAATCAGACGGAAATAGCCATGATGCCAATTGGCAGTACGAAGTATATATTTTTAATACTGGTTACTGCCCGGAGGAGCTGTCATCCTGCATCATAAAAACAGGCGGACTATATCTCAGCGCAACCAGGGTACTGAAAAAAGAAAAAATTACGGAAGAGATCATCGAGACTTGGTCGGAAGAATATGATCTCGACGGCAACGGGGAAGGCCAAAGAACTGTTTATTGCTCTACGCCGGATGGCTCGGCGCATTTTGCCTTTGGCCTGTCCCTAAGTTGGGATCTCGGCAGGGAATTGCCGGAGAATCGGTATCCACTTGCTCTGAGAACGAGCAGAGCAGATCAGATATGTCGGACAGGCTACAAGATGCGCTTACCCGCAGCCACACCGGCTGGCAGCGCATCCGGCGGAGAAAGCCAGCCGTGTCAGGCAGACAGCGAGCCGCACGCAATCAAGGCCGCACCGGATGGCGGCGCATCCGAATGCTCCCATCCCTCCCTATGGCAGCGCATTTGCAGATTTATGCGGAAGCTTTTCTAGGCAGACCACTCCGCATTACAACCTTGTGCTATTACCGATACAAATCCGCAAAGGGCTGTGGCCGGAGCTTTTCGAGAACCGGCCCGCAGCATCCCCTGCAGCACAGTCTTTGCAGGGAAACTCTAAAAACTTCCACCCCATAATACAAGGAGGAATCATTACCGATGAAAGAAAAACTGACACAACTGCTGCAGGAGGGCAAGGACCGCATCGCCGCCGTCCGCAGTGAAGCGGAGCTGCAGGAGGTCAAGGCCCTGCTGCTGGGCAAGCAGGGCAGCCTGACGGGGCTGCTGAAGGAGCTTCCCAAGCTGGACGCCGCCCTGCGGCCGGAGATGGGCAAGGCGGTGAATCAGGCCAAGGCCCAGCTGACGGCGCTGCTGGATCAGCGGCGGGAGGAGCTGAAGCTGAAGGCCTCCGAGGTATCGCCGGACTTCGATATCTCCGTCCCCGGCATCCTGCCTCCGTCCGGCGGTCTGCACCCCATCACCCAGATGTGCTACGACCTCAACGACGCCTTCCGCTCCATGGGCTTCGAGATTTTCGAGGAGTCCGACATTACCAGTGAGCTGTACGGCTTCGACAATCTGAACTTCCCCCCCAACCACCCCGCCCGTGAGAGCATGGACACCTACTGGCTGGAGGGCCACGACAAGGGCGAGTGCTGGGATAAGCTCTGCCTGCGCCCCCACCTCACCGGCGGCTCCGTGCGGTATATGCAGACCCACAAGCCCCCCTACCGCTTCGTGTACCCCGGCCGGGTGTACCGCAACGAGACCACCGATGCCCGCCACGAGCGTGCCTTCTTCCAGTATGAGGCCCTCATCGTGGACAAGGACTTCACCTTCGCCTCCGGCAAGGTGATGATCAAGAGCATCCTCTCCAAGGTGTTCGGCCGGGACGTCCCGGTGCGGATGCGGGCGGGCTTCTTCCCCTTCGTGGAGCCCGGCTTCGAGATCGACATGGGCTGTCTGGTCTGCGGCGGCAAGGGCTGCAGCGTGTGCAAGCACGTGGGCTGGATCGAGATCATGCCCGGCGGCACGCCTCACCCCAATGTCCTGCGGGCGGCAGGGCTGGACCCGGATGAATACACCGGTTTCTATGTCAACATCGGTCTGGACCGGCTGGTGATGATGCGCTACGGCGTGGACGACGTCCGCCTGTTCCACAGCGCCGATCTCCGGTTCCTGCGTCAGTTCCATTAAGGGAGGGTACGACACATGAAAGTTTCACTGAATTGGATCAAGGATTATGTAAAGCTCCCGGAGGATATGGACCTGACCCGTCTGGCCTATGACCTGACCATGTCCACCGTGGAGGTGGAGGGGGCCGAGGACCTGGCCAAGCGCTTCGAGCATATGCTGGTGGGCGTGGTGACGGAGGTTTGTCCCCATCCCAACGCCGACAAGCTGCGGATCTGCCGGACGGATATCGGCGGCGGCGATATCCGGGAGATCGTCTGCGGCGGCACCAACCTCACCGCCGGGATGCGGGTGGCCGTGGCCTGCCCCGGCGCCCTGTGCCGCTGGCACGGCGAGGGTGAGCCGGTGGAAATTAAGGAGTCCAAGCTGCGGGGCGTCAAGAGCTACGGTATGATCTGCGCCGCCTCCGAGATCGGGCTGGGGGATCTGTTCCCCACCGATGAGGAGGCCCACATTCTGGACCTCAGCGCCTTTGACGTAGCCGCCGGCACCTCCATTGCCGATGCGCTGGACCTTCACGACATCATTCTGGAGATCGACAACAAGTCTATGACCAACCGCCCCGACCTGTGGGGCCACTACGGTCTGGCCCGTGAGATCGCCGCCCTGTACGGGCTGCCCCTGTCCCGGTTCCGGCCCTTCCCCCGTGATCTGCCTGCCGGCGACCTGACGGTGACGGTGGAGGACCCGGAGCGCTGCCCCCGGTACATCGGGGCTGAGCTGACCGGCGTGTGCGTCAAGTCCTCCCCCTTCTGGATGCAGAGCCGCCTGTGGCGTGCGGGGATGCGGCCCATCAATGCGCTGGTGGATATCACCAACTATGTGATGCTGGCCACCGGTCAGCCCACCCATGCCTTCGACTCCGACAACATTCAAGGCCATATCATCGTCCGCCGGGCCAAGGAGGGCGAAAAGCTGCTACTGCTCAACGGCAAGGACCTCTCCCTCTCCGCCGACGATCTGGTCATTGCCGACGATGCCGGTGTTGTGGCGCTGGCGGGCGTCATGGGCGGTGCCAAGGACTCCATCCTGCCCACCACCCACAAGGTCATTCTGGAGGTGGCCAACTTCAACGCCGCCGGCGTCCGCCGGACGGCTCTGCGGTACGATAACCGCACCGAGGCCTCCTCCCGCTATGAAAAGGCCATCGACCCCCAGCGCTGCGATCAGGCGCTGGAGCTGGCGGCGGAGCTGTTCCGCCAGCTGTATCCGGAGGTGCAGTTCACGGGCCTTGTGGACCACTACCCCGCCCCCATGGCCTGCAAGGAGCTGGACGTGGCTCTCAGCTGGCTGGAACGCCGTCTGGGCAAACCCCTGACGCAGGAGGATGTATCTCATAAGCTGGGCCTGCTGGGCTTTACCACCTCCTTCATCGGCGACACCATGCACGTCACCGTTCCCTCCTGGCGCTCCACCGGCGACGTGTCTATTCAGGCGGACATTATGGAGGAGGTAGCCCGGATGTACGGCTACGAGAACTTCGAGGCCGCCCCCATCACCACCTCCTTCGACGGGGCCATCAACCAGCTGGATAAGGATCTGGAGCGGCGCATCAAGGAGTATCTGGCCATCCGCTGCGGGCTACAGGAAATTTTCACCTACCCGTGGATGGACGAGCAGTATGTAAACGCCATCCTGCAGGATACTACCGGCATCCTGTCCCTGTCCACGCCCCCCTCCCCCACGGAGAAGATGATCCGCTCCTCCCTGCTGCCCAATCTCTGCAAGGCAGTGGTAAAGAACGAGCGCTACTTCACCGACTTCTCCCTCTTTGAGACGGCGCAGGTATTCCGGGACGAGAACTACACCACTCCCTACGATGAACGGGAGAAGCTGCCCTCCCAGCGCAAGCATCTGGGTGCCGCCTTCGTGGGCAGCGACAAGGACATCACCACCCTGTTCCGCCGGGCCAAGGGCGTGGTGGAGGCCATGCCCCGCTACACCCATATGGAGGCCTATACCCTCCGTCAGGTGGAAAAGCCCGTGTGGGCCGACACCGTGGTGTGGCTGAACCTGTATCTGGGCGAGGAGCACATCGGTGATCTGGCCCTGCTGAGCAAGAAGGTGTCCATGGAGTGCGGCATCAAGAATCTGGCGGTGATGCTGCTGGAACTGGATATGGACGCATTGATCCCCTTCCGCTCCCGCACCAACACCTTCACCCACCTGCCGGAGTACCCCATGACGGACTACGACGTGTCGGTGCTGGTGGACGGCGAGACCCGGTGGGATGCTATGCGGGACGCTATTCTGGAAAAGCGCCACGAGCTGCTCCACGGCGTATCCTTTGTGGACGAGTACCGGGGCAAGCAGGTGCCGGAGGGCAAGAAGTCCGTGACCCTGCGTCTGACCATCGGCTCTGCGGAAAAGACCCTGACCTCTCAGGAGATCGAGGCCTGCGCCGCCTCCGCCGTGAAGCGGCTGGCAAAGCACGTGGGGGCCGAGCTGCGGGGAAAATAAAAGAACCGTCATTTGCCGCTTTCCCTCTTTACAGAACGGGAAAAAAGCCGTATAATGAGTCACAGAGTACGGAAGGAGGTATGTCCCCATGGAAGATTTCACCCGCAAATTCAACGCCGCACAGGACAAATCCGTGCAAATTCATCACGTTTTGACCACCGTTTACGAGGCGCTGAAGGAGAAGGGCTACGACCCCATCAACCAGATCGTGGGCTACATCCTGTCCGAGGACCCCACCTACATCACCAACCACAACTCCGCCCGCACCCTCATCTGCAAGGTGGATCGGGACGAGCTGCTGCAGGCTCTGGTGAAGAATTATCTGGACATCGACTGATGCCCCTCCGCAAGTAAAAAAGGGACGCCCGGAGGATATCCTCCGGGCGTCCCTTTTCCCCTCTCCCGCCGCCACATATTGACATTTTCCGCCATGTCAGTTATAGTATCCATCATCCCTATCCAACTCTACGGACTATGAGGATCATTATTATGCTGAACATCCAACATCTGACCAAGGTCTATGGTGAAAAGAAAGCCGTGGACGATCTGTCCCTGCACATCGCCCCCGGCGAAATTTACGGCTTCATCGGCCACAACGGCGCCGGTAAGACCACCACCCTCCGCTCCGTGGTGGGCATCCTGCAATTCGACGCCGGGGAGATCACCATCGGCGGCAAGTCCATCCGCACCGACCCCATCGCCTGCAAGCGGGAGCTGGCTTATATCCCCGATAACCCCGACCTGTACGACTACATGACCGGCATTCGGTATCTCAACTTCATCGCTGACATCTTCGGCGTCAGCTCGGAGGTGCGCGGGCAGCGCATCCACGACTACGCCGCCCGCTTCGAGCTGACGGACGATCTGGCTCAGCCCATCGCCGCCTACTCCCACGGCATGAAGCAGAAGCTGGCCATCATCTCCGCATGGCTCCACCAGCCCCGTCTCATCATCATGGATGAACCCTTTGTGGGTCTGGACCCCAAGGCCTCCCATCTGCTCAAGGGCATGATGCGGGAGTTCTGCGACGCAGGCGGTGCCATCTTCTTCTCCACCCATGTGCTGGAGGTGGCGGAGAAGCTCTGCGACAAGGTAGCCATCATCCGTGGCGGCAAGCTGATCCGCTCCGGCACCATGGAGGAGGTCAAGGGCGACGACTCTCTGGAGGAGGTCTTTCTGGAGCTGGAGGGCGAGTCATGCTGAAGCTTCTTGTCAAAAAGCAGCTGACGGAGATCTTCCGTGCCTACCTCTACGATGCCAAGAAGAACCGGGCCCGCTCCAAAGCGGCCACCGTGGGCTACCTCGTATTCTTCGTTATCATCATGGTGGGTATCATCGGCGGGATGTTCACCGCCCTGTCCCTTGCCATGTGCCGGAGCATGGCCGAGGCCGGCATGAGCTGGTTCTATTTCGCCATCATGGGCCTTATGGCCATCCTGCTGGGTGCCTTCGGCAGCGTGTTCACCACCTATTCCAGCCTCTACCTGCCCAAGGACAATGACCAGATGCTCTCCCTCCCCATTCCGGTGAATACCCTCATCGCCGCCCGGCTGCTGGGGGTGTACCTCATGGGTCTCATGTACTCCGGCGTGGTGGTGCTGCCGGCTATCATCGTCTATTGGGTAACCGTCTCTGCCGCCCCGCTGCACCTGCTGGCGGGCGTTCTGTTCCTGCTGCTGATCTCCCTGTTCGTCATGGCCATCTCCTGCCTGCTGGGCTGGGTGGTGGCCAAGGTCAGCCTGAAGCTGAAGAACAAAAGCTTCGTCACCGTGGTGCTGTCGCTGGTGTTCTTCGGCCTGTACTACTATTTCTTCTCCTTCAAAGCCAACTCCCTGCTAACGGAGCTACTACAGAACATCGCCCTCTACGGCGATAAGGTCCGCTCCTCCGCCTACCCCGTGTACCTCTTCGGTCAGGCGGGCGCCGGCGATCCCCTGTCCATGCTGCTTCTGACGGCAGCCATCGCCGTGCTGTTCGGCCTGACGTGGCTGCTGCTCTCCCGCAGCTTCCTCTCCATCGCCACGGCCTCCGGCCATGTGGGCCGCAAGGTCTATCGGGCCAAGGCCGTCCGGTGCCGGAGCATTTCCTCCGCCCTGCTGGACCGGGAGCTGCGCCGCTTCACCTCCAGCGCCAACTATATGCTCAACTGCGGCTTCGGCACACTGTTTCTGGTGCTGGCCTCCGGCTTCCTCCTGTGGCAGGGCCGGGAGCTGCTGGAGCTGGTGTCGCAGTCCTTCCCTGAAAGATCCGGTGCCATGCCGGTGCTGCTGGCCTTCGTCCTGTGCCTGCTCAGCGCCATGAACGACACCACCGCCCCCTCCGTCTCGCTGGAGGGCAAGCAGCTCTGGCTGGCCCAGTCTCTGCCGGTATCCCCGTGGCAGGTGCTGCGGGCCAAGCTGCGGCTCCAGCTGCTGATTACTATACCGCCTATGCTGCTGTGCCTTGTGTGCTTGCTGGCGGTGTACCCCGGTTCCCCTCTGGAGCTGCTGTTCATCGCCGTCACCGCCCTGTCCTATGCCCTGCTGATGGCTCTGCTGGGCCTGTTCCTGGGCTTGAAAATGCCCAACCTCAGCTGGACCAACGAGGTGGTTCCCATCAAGCAGAGTGCCTGCGTGGCCCTCTCCCTCTTCAGCGGTTGGGCCGTGGCCATGATCCCCGGCGCCCTCTATCTGCTGACAGGCATCGGCAGCTTGGACCCGCTGCTCTATCTCTCCGTCGTCACGGCGCTGGTGCTGATCCTCTCCGCCGTGCTGTCCCTTTGGGTGAAAAAGACCGGCAGCTGCATCTTCGCCGCCCTGTAATCCCCCATACATGAAAAAGAGACGCCGTATGCCACTGGCATACGGCGTCTCTTCTTCATATGAGCTTCTTTCCCATCTCCAGCCGCACCTCGTGGGCCTCCGGGTCGTGATTGGTGTAGGCATACAGGTCGAAGCCGATGATCTCAAACCCGCACTTCCGATAAAAGGCAATGGCCCGCTCGTTGCAGGTCTGTGTCTCCAGCACCGCCATCCGCATGGGGGCCGCCTCCTCCAGCATCTTCTCCATCAGCGCGGTGGCCACGCCGCAGCGCCGGTGCTTCTCCTGAAAAATGCACAGATTGCTGATGCGCCATCGGTGGTTCCACGACTCCGGAGAGCCCTCCGCAATGCCCAGCAGCTCCCCATCCTGAAAAGCGCCGTACACCACCGGAGCCTCCAGCCACTCCCCGAACAGGGTGTCGTTGAAGGACCGCTCCTCCACCTTTCCGAAGGAATGGTGCTCCATCCGGAATCCATCCTCCACCGGCACGATATCCCAGCAGCCTCCGGTCTGATACCGTGCCGTGAAGCCATACCCCCGCCACTGGGCGGGATCCAGCTTCTTGATCTCCATATCGCTCCTCCTTACAGGGCCGTCCCCTTCTTGGGGACATACAGGCGGCTCATGTCCACACCCTCCAGCCTCAGCAGCTGCACCTTGCGCTCCAGTCCCCCGGCATAGCCGGTGAGACTACCGTCGCTGCCCACCACCCGATGACAGGGGACGATGATGGAGATGGGGTTGTGTCCCACAGCCCCACCCACCGCTTGGGCCGACATCCGCCGTAGCCCCCGCTTCCGGGCCACGGCCTCCGCCAGCGCCCTATAGGTGGTGGTCTCGCCGTAGGGGATCTGTCGCAGCAGCGCCCACACCTCCTGCCGGAAGGGGGAGCCTGCCAGATGAAGCGGCGGCAGGAAGTCCGGCTCCCTGCCCGCAAAATAGATATCCAGCCACCGCTTGGTCTCCTCCAGCACCGGCGTCTCCTGCGGAGCGCCCTCCGGTGCGCCCGGGAAATACTTCTCCCCCGCCAACCACAGGCCCGTCAGGCCCTCCTCGTCCGCCGCCAGCAGCAGCTCCCCCACCGGGGAAGCATAGCTCTGCCACGCTGTCATATCACTTCGCCCCTTTCTTTCCCTGCGGCGCATAGTCCCGCAGCTCCGGCACAGCCCCTCCGGCCACCGCCCACAAATAGAGACTGGCCACGCTGCCATAGGGGCTGTACCGCCGCCGATACTTCTCAAACAGCTCCCGGCCCACCTGCCGGTGGTGATACACCATCCGCAGTCCCCGCTGGATAGCCAGATCGTCATAGCTGAAAATATCCGGCCTTTGCAGGCAGAACAGCAGGATCATCTCCGCCGTCCACACCCCCACGCCCTTCAGGGTACACAGCTGCCGGATGGCCTCCGCATCGCTGCTCTCCCGCACCGTCTCCGGGTCGAAGGCTCCGCTCTGAACCCGGAGGGCAAAGTCCGTGATGTAGGCCGCCTTGCGCCCGCTGATGCCCAGCGCCTGCAAGCCCTCCGGTCCCGCCGCCAGTACGCTCCCGGCGTCCACGGTCCCCAGCACCTCCTGCATCCGCCGCCAGACGGTGGCCTGCGCCTTGGTAGAGATCTGCTGCCCCACGATGTGATGTACCACGGCGGCGAACAGATCCGGGTCCACCTCCCGCCGGATCATCCCCACCCGGTCGATGACCTCCCCCATCCGCTTGTCTCTGCTCCGCAGATACTGAAGCTCCGTCTCACCATAGTCGAAATACATCTCTCCGCCCCCTGCCTGCATCCGTCCCTTTCGTCCAGAACATTTGTTTCAAATGTACCACACCCTCTCGCCGCTGTCAACCCCCTCCATTGGATACCCGCCCCGCCGCTCTATGGTATACTTTCCCCGTTACTCGACAGCCGTCGGGTTTTTTTTGCCCGGCGATTCGTCCCCTTTAACCGTTAAACTCCCTTAACCTCCGCCTGCCCCATCGGCAGCAAAATACCCCGCCTGACTGGCGGGGTATTTTATTTACCGATCCTTTTTATCTATCCCTTACTTCTTTCTCTCCTCCAGCGAGTGGGCCAGCGTCAACAGGAAGTCGTGATCCGGCCACGAGAGGATGGCCTCCTCGGCCCGGCGGGTACACTCCTCCACGGCCGTGCGGCAGCCCTCCAGCCCCAGCACGTCCACGAAGGTGACCTTCCCCTCCTCCCGATCGGAACCGATGGGCTTGCCGAACACAGCCTCGTCGCCCACCACATCCAGCATATCGTCCCGGATCTGAAAGGCCAGGCCCAGCTTGTCGGCAAAGGCGATGGCCTGCTGCCGCATGGTCGCCGGCATCCCCGACGCCACGCAGCCCAATTCCGCCGCCGCCGAGATCATGACCCCGGTTTTCAGCCGGTACATCCCCGTCAGCTCCTGTTGGGTGGATACACCGCACAGGGTATCGATCACCTGACCGGCCACCATACCGTCGGCGCCGGCGGCGTGGGACAGCACCCGGATGGCCTCCACCCGGCTCTCCGCCGACATACAGGGGGCCTCGGCAATAAGCCGGAAGGCCTCCGGCTGGAGGGCATCCCCTGCCAGCACCGCCAGCGTCTCGCCGTAGGCCTTATGGCAGGTAGGCTTTCCCCGCCGCAGGTCGTCGTCATCCATACAGGGCAGGTCATCGTGAATGAGGGAGTAGGTGTGGACCAGCTCCAGCGCACAGGCATAGGGCAGAGCCAGATGCCAGTCTATCCCACCCAAACGGGCCAGCTCCAGCGTCAGCACCGGCCGAATGCGCTTGCCGCCGCTCAGAAGGCTGTACCGCATGGCCTCCTGCAATCTTCCATAGGGCTTGTCTGTGGAGAAAAGTCCCTCCAGATACTGCTCAATGGCCGCCTGATAGGCGGCATATCGGGTGTAAAAATCCATGGTCATTCCTCGCTTGCAAATTCCGTTTCCACCGGAGCGCCGTCGGGGCCCTTCATCAGCCGCACCACCTGCTGCTCCGCCTGATCCAGCTCCGTGCGGCAGGCTGCCGCCAGCCGGGTCCCCTCCTCGAACAGGGACAGGGACTGGCTCAGAGGCACGTCCCCCTTTTCCAGCCGGGTGACGATCTCCTCCAGCCGGGTCATATTCTCTTCAAAGGTCTTGTCTGCCATCACGCTTCCTCCTTTTCCGTTACCGTGCAGCGCAGGCCACCCTGCGCCAGCCGCAAATGAATGGTATCCCCGGACTGCACCTGCGCCGCCGTCCGCAGCACTGCGCCGTCCTCCGTCCGGGCCATGGCGTAGCCCCGGCCCAGCACCTTCAGGGGGCTCAGGGCATCCAGCTTGGCCGCCAGTGCCGCAAAGCGCCGCTGCTCCTCCTGCCACTGGGCATTGGCCGCCGTCAGCAGCTTCTGCTGCACATAGTCCAGCTGGAGCCGCTTATCCTGCACAAAGGCCAGCGGGTCCGTCAGCACCCGCTTCTCCGCCAGTGCCATCAGCCGCCGCTCCTGCCGCTCCAGCCCGTTCAGCGTCCCCTGCGCCATACGACTGCGGAAGCTGTCCAGCCGCTGCAGCAGCTCCGCCATGTCCGGCACGGCGATCTCAGCGGCGTTGCTGGGGGTGGAGGCCCGGCGGTCCGCCACGAAGTCGGCAATGGTCACATCCGGCTCATGGCCTACGGCGGAGATCACAGGAATCTCCGAGGCATAGATGGCCCGTGCCACCCGCTCGTCGTTGAAAGCCCACAGATCCTCCATGGAGCCGCCGCCCCGGCCGGTGATAAGCACGTCCGCCAGCTTCCAGCGGTTGGCGTAGCGGATGGCCCCTGCGATCTCCGGCGGAGCCTCCACACCCTGCACCCGCACCGGCAGCAGCAGCACCTTGGCAATGGGATAGCGCCGCCGCAGGATACGGATCATGTCGTGGATCGCCGCCCCGGCAGAGCTGGTGACGATGGCGATGCGCTGGGGGTATCGGGGCAGAGGCTTCTTGTGTCCCTCGTCGAACAGTCCCTCCCGGTACAGCTTGTCCTTCAGCTGTTCAAAGGCCACATACAGATCCCCCACGCCGTCCGGCGACAGCTGGGAGCAGTAGAGCTGATAGGCCCCGTCCCGTGGAAACACGCTGATGCGGCCATAGGCGATGACCTGCATCCCGTTCTCCGACCGGAACCGCAGCTTCATGGCGCTGCCCTTGAACATGACGCACCGCAGAGCGCCCTCCCCGTCCTTCAGGGTGAAGTAGTGATGCCCGGAGGGGTATATCTTATAGTTGGACAGCTCCCCCCGGATGTAGATGCCGGAGAGCTGGGGGATACCGTCAATGACGTTTTTGATGAAGCCGTTGACCTCCGATACGGTATAGATCTGGCCTTCCATCGCTTCCTCCTTCCTGAAAATGCAGTGCAGGCAGAGCAAGCGCACCTGCTCTGCCTGTGATGTGTCAGTCCTTGACCTCTTCCCGCAGGAAGCTGGCCAGAATGCCGTTGATGAATTTCACCACCTCGGCGGACTCATACTTACCGGCGATCTGCACCGCCTGACTGATGGCCACACCGTGGGGAATATCCGGCATATACAGAATCTCATACATGGCCACCCGCATGACGGCAGAGGCCATCAGCGGGATGCGCTCGAAGCGCCAGCCCTGTGCGTACCGGGCGATGTAGTCGTCCAGCTCCGCCGCATGGTCCGCCACGCCCGCCACCAGACGGCGGATATACTGCGCCTGCTTGGCGTTGGGGGCATCGGCGTACAGCCCGCACTCCGGCGCCAGCTCCGCAAAGCACTCCGGCGCCAGCCGCCGGTCCAGAAACTCCCCCACCGGGAGGTCCGTAAAATTCCATTCATACGCCAGATGGGCGGCAATCTCCCGTGCCGTGTTGCGTGTCATACCCGTTTCGTCCTTTTCTCTCGTATCCTATGTCTGCTCAGTCGAAGCTGATGCCGCCCACATGGACGTTGACCGCCTTCACCGGGAAGCCGGTCATGCCCTCCAGCGCCGAATAGACGGCGTTCTGGACCTTCTGAGCCACCTCAGCGATGGCAAAACCGTAGCGGATCATGAGAAACAGGTTCACCACCACGCCGTCCTCGGCCATCTCCACCCGGACGCCCTTGGCGGTCATCTTCTTGCCGCCCACCAGATCCGCCATATTGGCGTTGAGCAGGCCGCCCACGCCCTCCGTCTCCAGCGCCACAGAGCTGGAGATGGACGCCACCACATCCTCGGAGATCTGGATGGTACCCATGCTCTCCTGACGGGTGATATACTCTTTATTTTCAGCCATAGCAATCTTACTCCCGTTCTTTTGGTATATTCGAATCATTGGTATTATACCATCGGCAGCGGGAAAATACAACCACTAATTTGCCTCCATGATCTTGATCTGCTCCGGGGTGTAGTCCGTCTCGTTGACCACAATGTCCTTGATGCGAGCCACGTCCGCCGTGTTCAGTCCCGTCTCCGGAGCCGCCACCACCACGCTGACGCTGTCCTCCCCCATGAACACCACGCAGTCGGCGTAGCCCTTGGCCGTCACCAGACTCTCGATCTGGGACTCGGCCACCGTGTACGACGCCAGCACCTGCAAGGTCTGGGATGCCTCGTTGAGAACACTCTCCTCGGCGTTTTCGTCGCTCTCCGCCTCCTGCAGCATATGGATGGCGTTGTCCCGTGCCTGCTTGCGGCTGAGCCGTGCCGTGGCGAAATAATCGTCCTCCGCCGGGGCCGGATCCCCTGCCGTCTCCTCATTGGCGTTGACCAACTCCGACTGGCCCAGCACCTTGTTGTCCTTGACGCTGTCGCTGTACCGCCAGTTCATGTACACCGCACCGCACACCAGCAGCAGCACCGCCGCCGCCACACCTCGCCGTTTCCACACCGTTTTCATGTCCGTCCCTCCTGTTATTGTTCCCATTGCACCACTGTGATCTTCTCCGTGGACAGCCCCGTCAGCGCCGCCACGGCCTCCGTCACCGCCAGACGCACGGCACTGCTGCCGGCCCCCTGACACACCACCACCGCTCCCTGATACACCGGGTAGTCCTGCCGGGTCACCAGCGCCTCCTGCCAGCCGCTGCCCCGGTTCACCGTCACCGGCTGGCTCCGCTGCCGCAGGCTGCCCTCCTCCTGCTCCAGATCCATGTCCTGGGCCAGCTGGAGGGTGGGGCCGGTCTTTAAGGTCAGCATCACCTGCACCCGGCCCACGCCGCTCATTTTACCCAGCAGCTGGGCCATGCGCTGCTCCGTCTCCTCCAGCGAGTAGAGCTGGGTATCGTCGCTCGTCTGCCGCTCCTGTCCGCTGCTCTTGCCCGTGGGCAGAAGCAGCAGCAAAAGACCCGCCAGCAGCACCAGCCCCACGGCCCGGTATTTCCGGAAGATATCCCTCAGCTTTTCCCTGTCCATCCCTCACTCCTCCGGCTGCCAGCTCTGGCGGGAGACCGGGATACCCAGCTCCTGCGCCATGTAGTCCGACAGCACCTGATCCCTTTCCACGTCCAGCGACGCCCCATAGGGCAGGGGCAGGCCGTCCTCCGTGCGAACCTCCACCTGCACCCGGCAGTCGATGCCCAGCGACGCCGCTTTTTCCGATATATATGCGGCGGTGCGGTCGGCTATGTCCCCGGACAGACTGTCGGCGTAGGCCGCCTGATACGCCTCCGTCTGCCGGTCCATCTCCCGCTGATACGTCTCGTACCGCCACGTCAACTCCTCCCACCGCACCCGCAGCAGCGGCTGCACCACCGCCAGCAGCAGGATCAGTCCTCCCGCCAGCCCGGCGATGCGGCGGATGGTCTCCCCCTTGGGCAGCATCGCCGTCAGCAGCGACACCGCCAGCGCCGCAGCGGTCAGGCCCAGCAGCCACCCTCGCAGCGTTTCCATCATGGCGTCACCACCAGAATGGCCGAGGAGATGGAGATGAGCAGCAGCAGGGCGCAGCTGCCGGTCATACCCAGCATCAGGCCGAACACGCCACCCAGCGCATCGATGAGCTTCGCCAGCTCCGGAGCGGCGGTCATCCCCGCCAGAAACGCCGTCAGCTTGTACAAAAGATACTGCACCCCCAAGCGTACAAAGGGTCCCAGACACGCCGCCAGCACCCCCAGCAGACCAAATACGCCGATGGCGTTTTTCACCACGCCCGCCCCGGCCAGCACACTGCCCGCCGCATCGGAGAGGATGCGTCCCACCACCGGCATGGCCCCTACGGCGGAGCGGGTCACCTGCACCGTCAGTGCGTCCGCCGAGGTACTGACGGCCCCGGACAGGGTCAGGTAGCCGGTAAACAGCACCAGTGAGCCCGTCAAAAGCCACGTCACCACCCGGCTGGCCGCCTTGGCGACGGTCCCCAGCCCGTGCCGGGGCAGCATGGCATCCGCCGTGGCCGCCGCCGCCAAAAAGTACGTCATAGGCAGCAGTAGTCCCCGGATGAGGGTAATGAGGGCATCGGCAAAGCACACGGCGATGACCTGTCCCGTTCCGGCGGTAACGGCGCCCCCTCCGGCGGCCACAGCGGCGGCCAGCGTCGGCAGCAGCGCCTTGGAGAACACGTCCAATTCCTCGATGGTCTGGGTCCCCAGCCCCAGCAGGCTCTTCATGCTGCCCAGCGACAGCACCGCAATGGCCGCCGCCCCGGCCATGGGCAAAAAACGGCGCATGGGGCTCTCCGGGGTGCGAAGCACGGCATCCGCCGCCCCGCACAGCAGCACCACCCCTAAGATCAGCACCGCTCCCCGCAGGTTCTCCCGCAGAGCCTCCCCCAGAAGAGTCGTCCCCTGCTCCAGCAGAGCGGCGATGCCGCCGGAGAAGTCCTTTCCCTCCAGCTCCTCCGCCGCCGGGGGAGCGGCGTCCGTCACTTCCTGCGGCAGGTCCGCCGCCCACGCAGGCACCATCGCCAGAAGCAGCAGGCACGCCAGCCACACCGCCCTTACAGCAGCGACCGCAGCACCTCCCACGCTGCCTGCATCAGGGGCAGCACCGCCAGCAGCGCCCCCATGGCCCCGGCCATCTCCACCGCCGAGGCCACAGCGCTCTCCCCGGCATCCCGGCACAGATCTGCGCCGATGCGGGTCACCACGGCGATGCCCGCCGTTTTCAGCAGGGGGAGAAACAGCGTGGAGGAGATCTCCACCGCCGCCAGCAGGTCCTCCAGAAAGGCCCATACCTCCCGCACACCACGGACGGCTGCCAGCGCCGCCGCCCCGCATACCGCCACGGCCAGCAGCAGCGCCAGCTCCGGCGTATGCTTTTTCAGCAAAGCGGCCAGCACGGCGCCCAGCAGTCCCAACGCCACGATCTGCCATACAGCCTCCATCTCTTATAACCCAAACAGCGTCTTGACCAGCTGGAACAGGTCGCTGATCTGCTGCACCAGCATCATCAGTACCACCACCAGACCGGCCAGCGTGGTCATCATAGCCTGCTCCTCCCGGCCGCTACGTACCAACAGCAGGTTCAGCACCGCCACCAGGATCCCCACCGCTGCGATCTTGAAAATCAGGTCCACATCCATTGCTCGTCCTCAAATCAGCAGGATCAGCAGCAGGCCCGCCCCGGAAAACAGCCCCGCAAACCAGAGCTTTTCCCGCTGGCGGCTCTCCTGCTCCAGTCCTCTCCGCAGTTCCGTCAGCTCCCCGGCGGCCCATGTCAGCTCACCCAATATCCTCTGCTCGTCCCCCTCCGGCTCCAGCCGCCGCAGGATACGACCACCCTCCCCGGAGAGAGCCGCAAAGCCCTGCCGCCATGCCGCCGGAAGAGAGATGCCCTCCTCCAGCGCCGCCAGCACCGCTCCATAGTACGGTCCCGCCAATGGGCGCTGCCGCTGAGCCGCCAGCAGCCGCAGCAGCGTCTCCCGCCGGAAGCGAATGGCGGAGGCCATCTGCTCCAGCGACGCCGCCAGCTCCTCCAGCAGCCGCAGCTGCCGCCGCTGGGCCTGTACCAGTCCCAGCCACAGCCACAGGGCGCCTCCCAGCAGCAGAAGGCTCCCCAGCACGTCCCTTACCACAGCTCCTCCACCAGATACCGCCGCTGCCCCTCCTCCCGCCGGATGGTCACCAGCTTTTCAAAGACCTTCTCCTTCAGCAGATGGGAAAACAGCGGTCTTCGCCCCAGCTCCCGCCGGTCAGCAGCATGGATGGTGGCCAGAAACCGCACCCCGCAGTTGGCGGCAGCGGACATGGCCATCAGATCCTCCCGAACAGTGATCTCGTCCACGGCTATGACCTGCGGGTTGGCCGACCGCAGCAGAATGGGGATGCCCAGCGCCTTGGGACAGGCGTCCAGCACATCGGTGTGGCTGCCCAGCGCCATCTGGGGGATGCCCTGAAACATGACGGCGATTTCCCCCCGCTCGTCCACCACCGCCACCCGATGAGGTGGGACGCCCTCTGCACCGTCGGACAGTCCCCGGATCAGATCCCGCAGCAGGGTGGTCTTGCCCAGTCCCGGTGGGGCCAGCAGGAGGGTGCTGCAAAAGCTGCCCTCCCGGAACAGCTGGGGCAGCACCTCCGTCGAAAGCCCCGGCTGCTCCCGTGCGATACGGATGGTGACGGAGGAGATATCCCGCAGATTGGTGTTGACCCCGTCCCGCAGCACCGCCGTACCGCACACGCCGATGCGGAAGCCGCCCCGTGCCGTGAGATACCCCCGGCTCAGGGTATCCGCCGCCGCATACCGGGAGTAGTCCGTCACCCCGTCGCACAGCTGCTCCAGCTCCGTTTGAGTCACCACCGGGTAGGGCCGCTCCCGTGCCGCCGGCACCTCCCCTCCCCGCAGCAGCAGCGTCAACGTCTGCCCGGCTCGCAGCCGCAGCTCCTCCGCCTCCGCCTGCTGCTCCTCCGGCACCTGACGGCACAGCCGCTGCCATCGCAGCGGCAGCAGAGCCGCCGCCTGCTGATACCGCCGGATGGCGTATGCCTCGTCCACACGCTCCACGCCCTTTCCTCTGTGATGCTCCACTATATGCTCGTCCCGACCCAAGTATGCCGCCCGTCTTATTTGTGCATTCCATCAATTTGTATACCTCTTTTTAGGTTAAAATGACGAAGTTTGTGAAGTTTGCAGTCCCTTCTCCACTTGACTTCCGCCGCCCAACAGGCTATAATTTGCCGTCGTAGAAAAAGCGAGAGAAAAGAGCGTAAACTATGGAAAAATCTCAGAATAGAAAACCTTTTCAGGCCCTTCGCGACCTGTTCCACCCGGTGGACCTGACCCACGGCACCTGCTGGCGCACCATTTTGCAGTTCTCCCTGCCGGTGATCCTGTCGTACCTGCTGCAGCAGGTGTATACCATCAGCGACGCCGCCATCGTGGGCCAAACCCTGACGGCGCAGGAGGTGGCCGGCGTCAACGACACCACCTCGTTGGTGTTCATCTTCCTGCAATTCGCCTTCGGCGTCAGCGCCGGGTTCTGCGTCATCACCTCCTGCTGCGTGGGCTGCCGGGATCAGGCCGGTGTGCGCCGCTCCATGGCCGCCCAGCTGGTGCTGTCGGCGGGGCTGACGGTGCTGCTGACGGCTCTGGCGCTGGTGCTGCTGAACCCCATGCTGGCCTGGATCAACGTGACGCCGGAGAACCCGGAGGTATACCGGGCCGCCTACACCTACTGCGGCATCATCTTCGCCGGCATCGGCGCCCAGCTGTTTTATAACTTCATCTGCTCCTTCCTGCGGAGCATGGGCGACTCCGTAACGCCGCTGCTGTTCCTGCTGGGCTCCACGGTGCTGAATGTGGCGCTGGATCTGCTGTTCATTCTGGTGCTGCGCTGGGGCGTGGCCGGAGCCGCCGGAGCCACCGTCACCGCCCAGCTCATCAGCACCGTGGCCTGCTTCGCCTATGCCTTTTCCAAGTACCCGGACCTGCGGCTCCACAAGGAGGACTGGCGCATCACCGGACTGGACCTGAAGCGTCACATCGTTCAGGGCGTGCCGCTGGGCCTCCAGTTCTCCGTGCTGGCCATCGGCATCATCGTCATGCAGAGCGTGGTGGTGAAGTTCGATATGATCGACGGCCAGATGGTGTCCCACGCCGCCCAGAACGGCTTCGGCGCCGCCAACAAGCTCAATAGCCTCATCATGACCCCGGTGAACGGCCTTGGCGCCGCCATGACCAGCTTCACCGCCCAGAATCTGGGTGCCGGGTACACCCACCGCATCCGCAAAGGCATCCTGCAGGGTCTGGTCATGGCCGCCATCATCGGCGTCTGCTCCGTAGGGCTGGGTCTGCTCCTGACCATCGACGGCGCATATCTCCACATCTTCCTCAGCGCCGACAAGGTCACCGCCGACACCATCCGCTTCGGCAACCACTTCCTGTATGTGGACTTCTCCATGTACCTGCTGCTGTGCTTCCTGTTCGTGGTCCGCAACTGCGTGCAGGGCATCCAGCGAGCCCCCTTCGTGCTGTGGGCCGGAGCATCCGAGCTGATCGCCCGTGTGGCCATCTGCCTGACCCTCCCGGCCCTGCTGTCCGGCGGCGTGGTCAGCGCCCAGTCCCCTGAGCTGGCCTTCTACGCCCTGTGCGCCGCCGATCCTCTGGCGTGGCTGGCGGCGGATCTGGTGCTGCTGGTGCCGTTCTTCAAGAATATGATGCACAGGAATTACCAATATCTCTATGGCGGCGTGGAGCAGCATTTGTTGGGTAAATGATCCTCATTCCGCCAAAATAGGGACAGGCGCTGCACAGCAGCGCCTGTCCCTTTTCACTTTCTTCAGACTTCCTCGTCCGGCCGGTACTCCAGCAGATCGCCGGGCTGACAGTCCAGCGCATGGCAGAGCTTGTTCAGCGTCTCCACCCGCACTGCCTTGGCCTTGCCGGTTTTCAGGATGGAGAGGTTGGCCATGGTGATGCCCACCCGCTCCGACAGCTCCGTCAGACTCATTTTCCGCCGGGCCAGCATCACATCAATATTGAATATGATCATACTCCGCCCTCCTTAAATGGTCATGTCGTTCTCCTCACGGAGAGCGGCGGCGTCCCCGATGAGACGGCTGAGCACATAGCACACGACCCCCACCGCCGCACAGCAGAACACCACCATGGGCGTAATCACAATGGTCAGCGGGGCGCTGCCCGCCCCCATAATGCCTATGGTAAGCATCCCCGCCGGAAAGACCAGCGCATCAGCAAAAGCCAGCACAGAGATCCTCTGCATATCACGGGAATTCTTCCGGGTAAAAGCTCCGCCGGGGGCGCTGATGCTGCCGAAGATGCGCCATCCGGGGATCATCGCCCCGAAGATGGGCAGCGCAAACAGCCACGCCCACACCAGGCACGGCCAGTAGGCCCACGCAAACTCCGGATCCGCCTGCACGATCTCCTGCCCATAAGAAGGCAGACACAAGAAGAAAAATACACCGCACAGCACCGCTGCCGCTATCAGCACCAGTCGCAGCAGGTTCGTCATGGTTTTTGTCTTCATGAGGCTCACTCCTTTCGTTGTTGTACCTATCATAGCAGCATCATTTCTGTTTGTCAACTATTTTTTATTGTTTTACGATAAATATTTTCTGTTTATCTAATTTGCAAATCAGGGGGTTGCATTTTGGCGCAGGATGTCGTATACTATCCTTCGGAAACAACCGAATAGCTGTCTTCGAGGCGGGGTGTGATTCCCCACCGGCGGTATAGTCCGCAAGCGGCGCAAGCTGCATGAACCGGTGCGATCCCGGTACCGACAGTATAGTCTGGATGAGAGAAGGCGTGTATGGCATTTTCGTGATGCTCTTTTTTGATGCGTACACCTTGGAAGGCAAGCCTTTCCGGGGGTTTACTACATCAAAAGGGAGTATTTTTTTATGACTCAAAAGCAAAAGACCCATCACATCGCCGTGGCCGCCATGCTGTGCGCCGTGGCCTTTGTCCTCCAGTTCATCGAGTTCTCCATCCCCCTGATCCCCTCCTTCGTGAAGCTGGACCTGTCGGATCTGCCTGCCCTGCTGGGTACCTTCTCGCTGGGACCTGTGTACGGCGTGGTGATCCAGTTGGTGAAGAATCTGCTGCACCTGCCCTTCGGCTCCAGCGCCGGCGTAGGTGAGCTCAGCAACTTCCTGCTGGGCAGCGTGTTCGTGCTGGTGGCGGGCCTTGTGTACCGGCGGCATAAGAGCCGCAAATCGGCCCTGTGGGGCTCCCTGCTGGGCGCCGTGCTGATGGCGCTGGTGAGCCTGCCTTCCAACTATTTCGTGGTCTACCCGGCCTACGAGGTCCTCTACGGTCTGCCCATGACGGGCATCGTCGGGATGTATGAGGCCATCATGGGCTCCATCGCCCACGTCCCTACCGGCAATGCGCTGCTGAACTGCCTGGTGGTGTTCAACGTTCCCTTTACCCTGTTCAAGGGGCTGCTGAATGTGGGCATCTGCCTCCTCATCTACAAGCCCCTGTCCCCCCTGCTGCATAAATAACATCCGTAAGCCCGAAACGCAGTCCTCCGTTCTCTCAGGGGACTGCGTTTTTCTCTTGTGCAGCGGCGCAGGCCGTGGTATAATAGAACATATGATTGACTTGAGGAGGTGTGCCGCATGGGTGATCGGGTGATCTTGCACTGTGACCTGAACTGCTTTTTTGCCTCGGTGGAGCTGCTGAGCCACCCCGATCTGCGGGACATCCCCACCGCTGTCTGCGGCGACCCCGCCTCCCGCCACGGCATCATTCTGGCCAAGAACGAGCCTGCCAAGCGGCTGGGCATCCAGACGGCGGAGACCATCTGGCAGGCCAAAAAGAAGTGTCCCGGTCTGGTGCTGCTGCCGCCCCACCACGGCCTGTACCGGGAGTACTCCCGGCGGGTCAACGCCATCTATGAGCAGTATACCGATCTGGTAGAGCCCTTCGGCATCGACGAGAGCTGGCTGGACATCACTGGCAGTATGCACCTCTTCGGCGGCGACCCCAAGACCATTGCCGACGCTCTGCGCCGGCGGCTGCGGCAGGAGCTGGGGCTGACCATCTCCGTGGGCGTGTCCTTCAACAAGGTGTTCGCCAAGCTGGGCAGCGACTATAAAAAGCCCGACGCCACCACCGTCATCAGCCGGGAAAGCTGGCAGGATATCGTCTGGCCCTTGCCGGTGGGGGATCTGCTGTTCGTGGGCCGGGCCGCCGGACGGGTGCTGCACCAATACGGCGTGGAGACCATCGGCCAGCTGGCAGCCTGCTCCCCCCAGATGCTGGAGACGCTGCTGGGCAAGCTGGGTCTCCAGCTCCATGAGTACGCCAACGGGCTGGACGGCAGCCCCGTCCGCCCGGCGGGCCAGCAGGAGCCGGTGAAGTCCGTGGGAAACGGCACCACCTTCCCCAAAAACCTCACCCGCTGGGAGGAAGTACAGCGTGGTCTGGCGGTGCTGTCCGACAGTGTGGCCATGCGGCTGCGGCAGCAGGGGCTGTACTGCGGCGGCGTGTCCGTGTCCCTGCGGAACGCCCAGTTCCGCACCGTGTCCCGGCAAATGCGGCTCCCGGCCCCCACCCACCTGATGAAGGACATCTGGCAGTCGGCCATGGAGCTGACCCGGCGGCTGTGGAAGGCCCCGGAGCCGGTACGGATGCTCACCGTCACCGCCCTGTATATCACCGACAGTGCCGACTCCTTCCAGCAGCTGGATCTGTTGGAGGCCCCGGCGGTCTCCCGGCAGCAGGAAAAGCAGGAGAAGCTGGAGCGCACCATGGACGCCATCCGTGGAAAATACGGCCGGGGTTCCATCTCCTTCGGCCTACCGGGAGAGGATCGTGCTGGCTGGGACGACTGACCCATAGCGCCGCACAGGGGCAGGGCCATCCCCAAGGCTCCCAACTTCCGCCCTCAGATCCGTTCCCCTGAGAACCATTTCCATCCAGCACAGCGCAAAAAGCATGGCTGCATAAATAGCGCAGCTGCGTAAAATGTGCCTGCGTAAAGGGTTCAGCTGCGTAAAAGCGTGACTGTGTAAAGGCTTCGTCCGCATAGAAAAGCATGACAGCGCAAAAGCACGACTGCATGAAAGGACTGCACAAAAGAGTGGCCGCATAAGCGGTACAGAGGCGTACTGCATAAAAGTATGACGGCATAGAAGTGCGTCGGCGCAAAAACGTAACTGCATAAAAAAGAGACGCACCCGCAGGTGCGTCTCTTTTTCACGCCGGGATGCCCCGGCCTTGGATCACAAAATGGCTTACAGCTTCTCCCGGACCTTGGCGGCCTTGCCGACACGGTCACGCAGGTAGTAGAGCTTGGCACGACGGACATAGCCGTGGCGCACGGTCTCCACCTTCACGATAGAGGGAGAGTGAACGGGGAACACCTTCTCCACGCCCACGCCGTAGGAGATACGACGGACGGTGAAGGTCTCCTCGATGCCGCCGTGCTTCTTGGCGATGACGGTACCCTCGAACACCTGAACACGCTCACGGGCGCCTTCCTTGACCTTCACGTGGACACGGACAGTATCGCCCACTTCCACCTGAGGCACGTCGTTCTGCAGCTGCTTTTCATTCAGTGCTTTGATGAGATCCATGGATTTTTCCTCCTAAATTATAGGCGTTCATGCCGTCATTTCCGTGGCGCCCCACCTTTTTCGGGACACCGGCGACAGAGGACCGCCCTTTTCATGCCATGATAGAATATCACAGATGCCCGCCAAATGCAAGCACTATTTCCTGTTTTGGCAAAAAAAGTACCGAAACAGACGCTAACAGGCCCATTTCCCCTTGTTCATCCATGTGCGGCAGCATGATACGGCTGAAAATCACTCGCCCTCCTGCAAAAGATCCCGCAGCTCATACAGCCGCAGCCGGGCGGATGCGTCTGTGGGGTCTTGGGCCAGAGTCTCCATCACGGCGATGATCTCCGGCAAGTGGGCCTTGGCCCGGTCAGGATTCAGCAGCAGCTGCCCGTAAATGGCGCTGCATACGGCACGCTCCCCTGCTCCGGCAAAAGGGCGCAGGCCTGCCGGAAGGTGTGGAAGGCCGCCACGCCGCCCCAATCATCACCGTCGTCTCCGTGGGACTGATCGTCCGAAAAGCGGGTACAGGTCTCCGCCGCTCCGGAGCGGGCCAGCGTCACAAGGTCTGAATGGTCCCGCCGTGCTCCTTGCCACAGGAGACAGAACACCATGGTGGCCAATGTCGTCAGGGACAGCAAAACTAAGGGCAGTCGCTTCATCAGGGCGTCCTCCTTTGCTACTTTGTCCCCATCATACCAAAAAGTACCGGAGTTGTCCATCAAAACGTCCACTGATGCGTCCGTTATATGTCCGCAATCCGTCCATTTTTACGGGCAAAATCACGCCCGGAGGGAAAAAGCATCCCTCCGGGCGGTGCGGTTTTCTTTATCGAAAAATTTCTCCTGCCTCGTCCAGCAGCTCCCGGCGGCGGACCCGAACAAAGTCCGGGGACAGGTCCGGCCGGTAGCGGGCAATAGCCTTTTCCAGCAACTGGGGGTTCAGGCCGGGGTTCTGCGCCCGAACCGTTACCGCCGCCCGGAGAAGATTCTCCTCCTCCGCAAAGGCAATGCTCCGGATCATGGGGGCGATATCCACCTCCGCCAGCTGCTTGCGCTTGGTGCGCTTTTCGATCAGCAGCTCCGGGCGGTGGAACAACTCCGTCAGCGCCTCTGCGGCGCCCTCCGGTACACCGTGGTCATACTCCATCTCCATGTCCGCCCGCAGATACGCCAACTCCCGCACCGGACGCTTGGCCTCGTAGCAATCCAGCACCCGCAGCCCCTCCGGCAGGCCCTCGTTGAGCTTTTCGGCAATGCCGCTGCCGTCGGTATCCTGCGTCACCTCGAAGTCCAGCAGCTCGCAGTCGCTGGACTGGGCCACCGGCAGGGGCAGCACAATGGAGATGATGGGATGGGGATGGAAGCCCTGAGAGTGCTTGATCTCCAACTCCGTCCGGGGGAAGGCCCGCTGCACCGTCCGCAGCAGATCCAAATGGGAGATATAGGCCGCCGTTCCCTCTTTCACAAACAGAAGCCGCAGCTTAGACATCGCACTTCCCTCCTACCAGTCGATTGGCGCCGCAGCCGTTGCAGTGGGTGCGGCAGTCCGGGGTGGTGACCCCGGCAAAGGCACGCTCCCGCTCCCGGCGGAGGTATGCCGTGGTGACGCCGCTGGAGATCATGTCCCAGGGCATCTTTTCATCCAGTGAACGGGTACGGTTGGCGTAGAAGTGAGGATCCAGCCCGCACTCCTCAAAGGCCTCCAGCCAGCGGTCCAGCGAGAAATACTCCTCCCACGCATCCAGCTTGGAGCCCTTGCGCCACGCCGTCTCCAGCACCTTGCACATCCGGCGGTCGCCACGGGCCAGCACAGCCTCCAGAAAGCTGGTGTCGGAGTCGTGCCAGTTATAGGTGACGGTTTTGGTCTTGATGGCCTCCCGCAGCAAGGCCACCCGCCGCTCATACTCCTCCTTGGAGATCTGCGGCTCCCACTGAAAGGCCGTATGGGGCTTGGGAACGAACCATGAGGTGGAGACGGTGATGCGGACGCCCCGGTTTTTATTGCTGGCGCTCTCCCGCCATGTATGCATGACACGGGCCGCCAGATCGGCAATGCCCAGCACGTCCTCATCGGTCTCCGTGGGCAGGCCCAGCATGAAGTACAGCTTCACGGCATTGTAGCCCCCGGCAAAGGCCGTGCGGCAGGACTGAAGCAGATCCTCCTGGGTGACATTTTTATTGATGACATCCCGCAGCCGCTGGGTACCGGCCTCCGGGGCAAAGGTCAGGCCACTTTTGCGGCCCTTGGCCAGCCGCTCCATCAGGTTCATGGAGAAGTTGTCCGCCCGCAGACTGGGCAGGGACAGATTCACATGGCGCTGCTGACAGAAATCCTCCAGCTGGTCGCACAGCTGGGTCAGGGGCGGGTAGTCGCTGGTGGAGAGGCTGGACAGTGTCACCTCCTGATACCCGGAGCCGTCGCAGCTCTCCACGGCGTACTGGGCGCACAGGGCCTCGCTGCGGTTGCGGACCGGACGGTACACATACCCCGCCTGACAGAACCGGCAGCCCCGGATGCAGCCCCGGAACAGCTCCAGCATCACCCGATCCTGCACGATCTCCGTGGAGGGGACGATGGTCTGAGTGGGGAAAAAGGCCTTGTCCATATCGTGGACGATACGCTTTGTGACCACCGTCGGAGCGCCCTCCAGCGGCGTGATCTCCGCCACGGTGCCGTCGTCATGATACGTCACTTCGTACAGGCTGGGGACGTAGATACCCGGCAGCTGGGCCGCCGCACGGAGAAACTGCGTCTTGCTCCAGCCCTCCCGGCGGGCCTTGCGGTGCAGCTCCACCAACTCCACGGTGATGTCCTCCCCCTCCCCCAGACTCACCAGATCGATGAAGTCGGCAATGGGTTCGGCGTTATACATGGCGGTACCGCCGGCGATGACCAGCGGCGTCAGACCGGTGCGCTCTGCGCTGTGGATGGGGATGCCCGCCAGATCCAGCATATTCAGAATGGCAGGAAAGGCCATCTCATAGCCCACGGAAAAGGCCACGATATCAAAGTCCGTGATAGGCTCCCCGGACTCCAGGGCAAACAGGGGCATCCCGGCCCGGCGCATCTCCTCCTCCATGTCCCCCCAAGGGGCAAAGACCCGCTGGCACCATACACCGTCCATGTTGTTCATGACGCCGTAGAGGATCCGCATCCCCAGATTGGACATCCCGATCTCATAGGTGTCCGGGAAGCAGAAGGCAATGCGGGTATCCACCTGCGCCGGGTCCTTTTTCACAGCATTATATTCCCCGCCCACATAGCGGGCAGGCTTCTGCACTCGCGGCAGAATACGTTCCAATCGTTTATCCACAGTATATCTCCTGTATTCTTTGGTTTAACATCTTATTTTACCCGTTTTATCCCCCTTTGGCAAGCTTTATTTCCCGCAGATTCCATCCGGTCAGCCCCACGGCCCCCACCAGCAAAAAGGGGCTGCCGCCCTGCCGCCAGATGAGCCCTCCTCCCCCCAGCAGCAGCGCCAGCGACACCGCAAGGCTCACCACCGACAGCACCCGCTGGGCGGTATAGGGTTCTGTCAGCCACGCCAGCGCCAGCCACAGGATACGGCCGCCATCCAGCGGCAGGGCAGGCAGCAGGTTGAAGGCCCCCAGTACCAGCTGCGCCCCGGCAAAGAGATACAGCGGCTCCCACCACCGGCCCAGAAGGCCCAGTGCCGCCGCCAGCAGCAGATTGCTCACCGGGCCTGCGGCGGCGGTCAGCAGCTCGCCGCCGTAGGAGATGCGGCGGTCATCCACCTGCATCTCGGCGCCGAACACGGTGATATGCAGTCTTTGGATCCGGCCTCCTACCCTTCGCAGCACCAGCCAGTGGCCCAGCTCATGGCACACCGCCGCCGACAGGATAGCCCCCAGCAGCAGTGGGGAGGCCAGCCACACGAAGGCCGCCAGCAGCAGCGGCACCCCCGGCGAGATCCGCAGGCGCTCAGCCAATGCCATAGTAGGCGGGATCCAGATAGACGGTGTCCTTCTGGATGGCGAAGTGGAGGTGCGGGCCAGTGGCGTTGCCGGTCTCCCCCACCTCGGCAATGGGATCGCCCAGCGCCACCTGCTGGCCGGAGGAGGCAGTAATGCGGCTGCAATGGGCATATAGGGTGGTAAAGCCTCCGGCGTGGGACACGGTCACATAGTTGCCCAGTTGGCTGCTGTCCCCCACCGCCGTGACAGTGCCGTCTGCGAAGCTGGTGATGACGGTCCCGGCGTCGGCGGCGATGTCCGTGCCGTAGTGGAAGGCGTTCTCCCGCCATCCGAAGCCGTCGGTGACGGTCCCCTGCACCGGGGCGGCGTAGGCAAAGCCCAGCACCTGCTGGGTCAGGCACACGTCCTCTGGGGTGTTCTCCGCCGTGTAGGTGGCTGCGGTGGGCTGCGCCTGCCGGGGGCCGAACACCGCCGTGTAGGCGTCGTCCAGTGCTCCGGTCAGAGAGCCGTCAAAGGCGTGACCTACGGCCGAAAAAGCCGCCGTAAAATCTGTGTCGCCGCCCATCAGTGTCAAGAGTCTCTGACGGTAGGGCTCCAGCGTGTCCGGGGCCGTCAGTTTTATGGCCACCACTCCCAGCAGCAGCGCTCCGCACACCACCAGTTGCCACAGGCGGCCCACGGCGGGGCGGGGCCTCCGGCCTGCGGTGGGCCTGCGCTGCGGTGTGCGGCGGGCCATCGGGCGGCGCAGAGGCTGCCCGTGTGCCAGTGTGCGGCGGGCGGGCCGGCGGTGCTTTGTCTCGGTCATGCCATCCCCTCCTTTTGCGTTCAGTGTATGCGCCCTTCGGGCAGGGCAGAACCTCCGGGGCGGAGGGAAATTTCCCTCTTGACAGAAACGTTTCTGCACCGTATAATAGTTAGGCTGACGGGGTGTAGCGCAGCTGGTAGCGCGCTTGGTTCGGGACCAAGAGGCCGGGGGTTCAAGTCCCCCCACTCCGACCAAAAAGGGAGGCTAAAAAAGATATTGGGTGTAAAAGCCCAGTGTTTTCAAGGCTTCCGAGGCCCGTAGATGAGTAAATCTACGGGCCTCATTTTATCGATATTTGACCTTGCGCTATTCACTCTGATAAGAGTCAAACCCGCGGGTATCAGATGATATAGAGAACGGAAAAGAGCGGCGGTGTTTCCTGCGGGGAATATTTGCCGCTTTTTCTTTTCTGCCGGAATCTCAAAAGAGGTTCCGGCTTTTTCATTTTCAGGGGAGGAATGAGTTTGGAAAATAAATATTTTGCAGAGTTAGCCCGCCGCCTGCGGGCAGCTGGAATCACCGCAGGCCATCCGGAGAAGAACCGGCTGACAGTGCTGCTGAACAACCAGCCGGTTCTCTCTGTTTCGGCGGGGAGTGATGTGTTCCTCCTCCCTGCCGGAAGCAATCAGCCGGAAGCCGGTGAACTATACCATAAAGTTGCCCAGACTGCAGATGAAGTGTATGCCTATGTTGAAGCGGTCCAGACCGCCCCCCTCCTTCATGCCAGCGGTCTGAGTGAGAAATTCCATCTGCTGGCGGATTTTGGCGGCGCAGTGCTGGCTGGGCGTGAATTGGAAAACGGCTGGGGTTATCAATTTGTCACATGGATCTGGGATCATGACAGGACCGGGGTGAGTCATGGACATTATTATGAGGAGGATTTCCAAGGAGCCAAACAGGACTTCGCCGTCCGCTCCGGGCTGATCTCCAAAGCCCAGCTTTTTTCACCGGAGGAGTTAACCCAGCTCTATCGGGCCACAGATTATCTGCTGGATGAGGGACCTGAGCCGGAGGATGGCCAGCTCAAGGCCCTGCAGACTTCAAGAACAAAGATCGAATACACCGTCCCGGATCTGGCAGAGCGTTTGGAGCAAAGCCAGGGACAGGAACCACAAATGAATCTGTAAGAGTACCGGAAGAACGGGGCCTGCATCTGCTGATAGGCAGATAAGCAGGCCCCATTTTTTATGCGGAAAGGAACAGCAATGACAAAATATTTTTCACAAGACACTCCGTTGGCCGGTTTGGAACGGATGATGATGAGTGTTCCCGGCTTTCAGAAACGGGGCGGCGGGATGATGGTCCTGTGCAGATTCCATTACAAAAAAGAGGATGTGGACTGCACCTACTGCCGGAGCTATATGCGGCACACCTGTCAGGAATCTGTTTGCCCATACATTCCGGAGCGGTTGGAAGCAGGGACTATTGGCTATCAGGAGCTTGCGGAGAGATGCCTCCGCATGGCAGGCCACCAGAAGTTATGGAAGCGGGCCAGCTCTCTTTCCAAAGGGAATACGCTTCCTCTTGCGCTGGAACCGGCCCATCGGCACAGGCTGTCTGAGTGGCCGGAGGCCGGCACAGCCTCTATCTGCCCCCAGAAGCTGGCGGCGGTTTATCTGCTCTCCTCCCGCATCGGGCTCTGGCGGAGAGTGCTTCCCCATATATCTCACGGCAGGATCGACTTCTCCTCCGTTTCCCTGCGGGGGATCGACCCGAGGGACTATCCGGTGTACAGAGCAGCCAAGGGCCTCTACTGCGGGAAGCTGCTCATTACCTCCGCAGAATTGGCGGACGAGGAACAGGTTAGCAGCGAAGCCTTCGGTGATATTCTCAACGCTATGCTGATCGCCCGGTATGGAAAAACGATCATAGCTGCGGAGGTGAAAAAATGAGATATGTGCTCCAAGTGGTACTGAGCAACGCCCAGCATCCGGAATATGGACAGGCCACGATCCCCTTCCCCATTCCCAATCAGAACTATGACAGCACGATAGAGCTGTTGGGACCCCTGGAGATCGGCGATACACTCCGGCAGGATTGTCAGGTGGATGAGTTGGACAGCTTCTATACCGTCCTGAACACTCTGATCGGCACACAGGTCACCCTTGATGAGCTGGACTATCTGGCCAAGCGGCTGGACAGCTTCGATGACGGAGAGGCCGCCCAGTTCCAGGGGATGGCCCACAAGCTGGGGCTCTCGGAAATAAAGGATCTCATCAATCTGACCTTCTGCTGTCAGAAGATCACTGTGATCACCGATTTTTCCGACCTTGAAAAAATCGGGCGTGAACATTACATGAATTTGAATGGGGGCTGTGCCAGAACAGAAGATCTGGAGGCGCTGGATGGAACCGAAACCGCCTATTTGCTCATCGACAGCGAAGCCGGGACAGTCACCCCCTACGGCGTGGTCTACGACAACGGCATGAAATTGGAGCCGCTCTACAATGGGCGGCAGTTTCCGGAATATCTTTATGACAACAGCGGCATGGGATTGAAAATTGTACCGGCAGAAAACCAAGCCCCGGAGCTGCTTTGGCTCCCCGCGTCAGAGCAGCAGATTCGCCGCACCCTGCTGCGGACAGGCTGGCAGGATCCTGACCATGCGGACTACACGATAGATGTATTCCTGCTTCAGAAAGAGGTCGGCGAGATACTGGATGAAAAGCGGGACAGCCTGGATTCACTCAATGCCATGTGCGGAGCCATTGCAAAACTGGATCAAAAAGACAGGGCCAAGCTGGAAGCTGTAATCATATTCGCAGAACCTGAGAATGCCGGTGAGATCTGTCGTTTGGCTGAAAATCTGGATCAGTTCGACTTTATTCCCGGCGTCCACACTCCAAAAGAATATGGGAAATACATGATCCAAGAGTCCGGCCGGTTTGGATATGATGACCATCTGGATGCCTTCTACGATTATGAGGGCTATGGGCAGCACCGCATCCAACAGGAAAATGGCCGTTTCAGCGCCTATGGTTATGTGTCCTATTTCGGAGTAATGGCTCTGGAGGAATTGATGTCGGAAGACCCGGCCGAAGCATATCAAGCGCAACAGGGCCTTCAGTGGGGGAGAATAGAATGAGGCATCTGAAATTGAGGACCATCTGTCGTGGTGGTGTTCATAAAGAAATCGGATTGAATGGTGCAGCGGTAATCAGCTGTATTTTCAAGGCCAAAAAATTCAGATAGCTATTGCTGTCAGAGTGTGGTAGTGTTCGTGTCGAATACCGAATGACTGGGGATAAGGAGGTGCAGATATTGAGAATGACTTTAGATGAACTGATCAACGCTATGGAACCGCAAGCCCGGAAGGATAAAGCCCTAATCTCCAAATGCGTTGACGGCCTGACAGAATATGCCGCAGAGCTGCGGCAGAAAGCAGGAGATGCAGGCAAGGAACAGATTTCCGCCCTCCGCCGCTTGGTAGACGAACTGGCAGGCTACTGGGGCTTAGATGCCAAAACAGTAGACCATGTGACGGCCTTTGACCGGAAGATACAGGAAGTGGATCAGGCAGTTCACCAATGGACTCCTACACAGGAGCATAGGGACGCTGTGATACAGGGGTTATACCTCTACGCGATTGATATGATTTCCAGTCTGGGGTCCGATGGCGCCAGAGAATCGGTGACAGAATGTGAAAGGCTGATGCGGGAAATTGCTGGATTCTGGGGCTATGAGTCTCCTGCGCTGGATGATTTATACGCCCAGATAAGAGCCTCCCTCAAAGATCAGGAAGCATGGGAAAATACGGTGGAAATAGGAGGGATACAATGACCATCAATGTCTGGAGCGATTCCATGCAGCACATCGAACTGCTTGGGAAGCCCGCTTTGTTTTCAGATTCAAGGGTGGATCGATCTACCGTGCCAGATGGCTGGTATGTCTACGATCTGCGTGGCAGTGACTATGACCCCGATTTGATCAGTACGCTGGAGGCGCGGGTTATCGTCAACTATGCTGGTTCCATCCTTACGCCGGAACCAGTCATCTTCCCCGATGGTCAGGATTACCTTGATGTTAAGGGACAAACCGATTTTCTTGATGAGGAAATCACCCTTATAGATTTTTGCCGCCAGCATGAAATGCCAATCCCCTCCCGTTATCAGATCAGGCCCGCTTCTTTCGATGAAGCGGGCCTTTTCTATGCCATGAAGCCGGAGGAGGACCAGCGGCTTGGCTGCATCGGTCATGTCCGAATGGACTTTGGTCACCGGGGGAAGGAGTTCTGGCATACATGGTGGCCCCGAGGCCCCGAGGAGCTGAATTCTCCGGAATTCAAGGCGGAATTGCAGCAGGTCGTGGATGAACTGCATACCGGCGTCCTGAAGGACCTGTCCAGCATGAGCAAATACTGCTGGAGCCACGGCGGTGAGGTTGGCAACTGGCCATCGAACTACGGCTACATCGTAGAGACGGAGAATTACCGCTACTGTCTGCGCTGCAACCCTGTCCCCGGCGACTATCAGGCATACCTGACGGCCTTTGATCTCCGAGTCCAGCGGCAGAATCTGGCGGAGCAGGCGGCGGTGATAGGCCGGGTGACATTTGCCAGCGGCGAACAGCAGGAATATACGGATGCGGAGACTTTCCTCCAATGCATCCGAGATGAGCTTCCGAATCACCCTGTTACCGGCTTCCGCTACGAAACCCTGACCGATGATCCCGCAATCCGCAAGCAGGTGGACGATATCCTGTACGACCTCTACGGCGAGGAGAATCCCCGCCCGCTGGAGGATTATGAAAATACGCCCCAAGAGGGCATGACGATGGGAGGAATGACCTGATGAACAATGTGCCGAGAGAATGGCTGGCTTTTCTGCGGAACCAGTACCCCGCTGGGAGCCGAATCAAGCTCAGAGAGATGAAAGATCCGTATCACCCAGTGCCGTCCGGCACCATGGGCACGCTGGAAAGTATCGACGACATCGGACAATTCCATGTGAAGTGGGACAATGGCAGTTGTCTGGCCCTAATCATCGGAGAGGACAGTTTTTCCGTCCTGCCGCCTGAGCCCACCACTATGAAGTTGTATATGCCCCTTACAGCCGATCTCTATGAGCGGAACGAATGGGGCGACATCGAGGACACCGGCACAGAATTGGAGGGTAACGGCCTCCGTAATTACGAGGGCCAGATACTCAAGGCCCTCGTTGGAAACCGTATGCCGGAGGAAAACGAAAACGGCATCATGCACTGGTATGATGTGGATGATGAGGTCAACAGGAAGGTGCGTTCTGCTGTGTTCACCGTAGAGGAGCGCAATGGACAGCTCTGGGGTGTGGCAGAATGCCGCGTGGTCGGAGAACTTTCCGCCCACGAACTGGATACCCTCAAGGAGTACATCTCAGGTCAGGCATCGGACGGCTGGGGCGAAGGCTTTGAACAGCGTGAGATTTCTGTGGATGGCGGAGAGCTCTATGTTCATCTGTGGAACAGCGATGACTGGAGCATCCAGACAGAGAAAGAACTGTTTGCGCCCAGAATTGCAAAGGGACTGCCGGAACTGTGCTTCTCTACCTTGCTCACCACCGGCCAGCTGATCTGCATCAAGCGCGGCGAAACCGGGTACTACCCCTCTGATTGGGATACCGGAGATAAAGAGAAAAATGTAGAACTGGCTGACCAGCTGAATGAGGAGATGGGTGTCACCATGTGGCAGCGTAAGGCCATGGAGGTGGGCAGTATGTGCGGTTGGGATGTCCCCGGCGCAGATCCCAAAGCCTATGAGCAAGAGCCGATGGGCATGACGCTCAGTTAGGAGGTGCCGAATTGGATTATCAGAAAAAAGCGTTTGAGGTTGAAATCAGCAACGGCGGACCCAGAGGATATGAAACTGCTATCACACTGAAGCTTCCTGCAACCTGGGCAGAGTTTCATGATGCGCTCCAAAAGGCGCGGATCCCCGATGGCCGGAATTGCGGCATTGAGCTGACACGAAGTTGCTGGGCCGGCCTCTCCTCCGAACTCATCGGTGGCGCCCAAAATCTCTATGAACTGAACCTCTTTGCAATGCGGCTGACCATGCTGACCAGTGTGGAACTGCTTTCCATGGATGGCCTGCTGAAAATGGAACAGGCCCGTGGCACAAAATCCATCCCGATTCCCAGGCTTATCAACCTTACATTCAATGCAGACTGCCATATTCTCCCCGATGTTTTCAATGATGAAAGCCTGGGGGCGTTTTTGTATGAAAACGAGATGCTTACGAAAGAGGCCATGTGCCTGCTGGACACCACCGAACCGGGCAGCGGCTATCATGGGCGTCTTCTGGAGGTCTTTGGCGAAGAACATCGCCAGACCATCGGCGGCGTATTTACCAGCTGCGGCTATATGGAATCAAATGGAGAGTCGTTTGAGGAAGTGTATCGGCCTGGTCAGATGGCCTATTTTGACCGGTCAGGCTCTCCGGTGGTGCTGGAAGTGACCATGGGCCGTTTTGACGACCCGGCGTATGACAGCGATAAAAGCATATTTCTGAATCTTCCTGCTGTCGGAAACGCCATAGGGCAGGCCATTGATAAGGTGGGGGCCAACTCCGAGAAGGAGTGCGGGTTCCAGTGCGTGGAATGCCTGATCCCCTCCCTTCGGGAGATGATTAACGACGCAATAGCAGATGCAGGTGGGCTTGCCCCTGCGGAAAAAATGGCCACCCTGCTCAAACAGAAGCAGCGTATTTGGAATGAGGACGCCATTATAAAATATAAGGCGATTCTGGAAGCAAGCGGCTGTTCCGGCCTGCAGGATGCCATCCGATTGATGGAGGATCTGGACCAATATGAGCTCCGTCCAGATGTGGCCCAACCATGGGGTTATGCGGAACTGGTGCTGCGGGAGAAATACCCGGATCTGCCGGAGGCTCTTTTCCAGACGGGTCAGTCAGCGGAGATCGGCAGAGAGCTTCTGGAGGATAGGAATGGTGTCATCACAGAATATGGGCTGATCCGCAGACTGGACGGTCAGCCCGTTCAGTCTCTCCATGAAGCCCCGGAGCAGAACGGAATGGAGATGATCTGATATGGCAGAAGAACAGGCACTTGTTCAATTGATGGATACACTGGACGGACTGGAACTGACCAAATCTGAATACGAGTGGCTGGAACAGCGGTTTGCCGCCATGACGGAAAAGGAGCAGCTCCTGTTTCGCGGTGCGATGAAGCTGGAGAAGCCTGAAACAGCCAGCGAAGCCATCGATATAGCCGGTCAGCTTCACTGCTATGAGCTGTTTTACAGCGCCGGGGACGAGGACGCTTTGGGCCAGTTTGTTATGAAGCATCTGGAGCAGGTTCCGGATGCTGCCCGCCCCTATTTCTCTCCCGCCTATGTTGGGCAGATGTTCCGGCAGGAAGGAGCCTCCGGCGTGTTTTGCGAAGGCCATTATATCCGGCGCAGTGCTGCCCCAAAACATCAACCGGATAAAAACCTCTCAGAACTCCCCACAACCGGCGATTACGCCATCCGTATCAAGCTGGCCAGCCGCTCCAATATGGAAGGTGTCTGGATAGGCTTTCCCGACGCCGGGGAATACACGGATCCCCATTATCCGGATGAACTGCTTTTGGGCATGGACGCAATGCAGGCAGAGAGCCTCAACGAGTGCATCGCTTTGGAGGTGGACTGCTGTCTGCCCCAACTGATGGATATCCTTTCCCAGTATGACTCAGCCAGCGAACTTGTGCGCCATGCCATTGACTTTGGATATGTATGGGCAGAACAGGGCCAGGGTGAGGCGTACTGGATGGATAAATGGCAGGCTGTTCTGGAACTGGAGGACTGCCACCGGCTGGATCAGGCATTGGACTTTTCCCAGAACCTCCAGCACTTTGCCTTCATACCCCGAGGGGTCGAGCTTGGCAGATTCGGCTTCGAGCTGGCGGTCAAAAGTGGGATTATTGACCGAGACAGCTTTCTGGCCAAATGCTTTGACGGAAAGAGCTATGCCGAATGGTATATCCAAAAGCATGGTCTGAGCGCCACCGACCACGGCTATGTTGCATGGAATGGAGGGGAACTCCGTTACGAGTACAGTGATTTGGGTGGATCGCCGATGACAGCCCAGACAATGTGAAGGCGGTATTTTTATTGGATTTTGGTATCGCTATTCCATAGAGTGTGTGATAGTGTTGTGGAGCAAATAGGAGGTGCTTCCAATGGATGAGCGAAAAGAGATCCTGCAGGATACCATAGACCGCCTCATCGAAACCGCTTTGCAGGAGCTGGATCAGAAGCTGCCTGAAGCTGGCGGGGAGGCTGCTCTCTCCCACATCAGCGACCAGATCCGACAGGACGCACAGCTGGATGAACAGCACCGCAAACTGATGCTGGATTATATCCGGCAATTGAATCAGGTTACTTGCCGCCAGTGCAGACACCTCTACCGCCAGGGAGCATTGGACTGTGTCCTGCTTCTGCGAGGGTTGGGGGTGATCCGGTAACAACAGAATAAGAACACACAGGGGCCGTTTTTCCGCAAGGGATAACGGTCCCTGTTTTTTTGCGCCCTTTTTCGGAAAAACGCCCCGGAAAGGAGGCATCCATGCAGAAGGAACTGCTTGCGGAGCATCTGAGGCGATACCATCCGGGTGCTTTGTGCGCCGCAACCAGCCGGGAATTGGAACGGACCTTTTCCATCAAGGGCACAGAGCTTCGGCAGCTTGTCAATCAGCTGCGCCGGGCCGGGATCCCGATTGCCAGCAACTCCAGCGGCTATTTTTACGCCGCCACCGAGCAGGAGGTGCGGGCAACCATTGGGCATCTGACCCGCAGGATCAGCGGTATCGCCGCCGCCATCCACGGTCTGAACCGCTCCCTGGAACAGTTTGACACCGACCAGACCCGCCTGCCCCTGAAGGGGGGTGATGGCAACTGAACAGCTTCATGTCCTGGATCGGCGGCAAAAAGGCCCTGCGGGAGCTGATCGTGAGTCTGTTTCCAATATACTACGAGCGATACATTGAAGTCTTCGGCGGGGGTGGCTGGGTTCTCTTTCACAAACCACCCGGAAATGATTTCGAGGTCTATAACGATTTCAACGGGCTACTGGTCAATCTCTACCGCTGTGTCAGGGAAAAACCGGAAGAACTCATGGAGGCCCTGCGGTTTGTGCTGAATGCAAGAGAGGATTTCGATGCTGTCCGGGCGGCGCTGGCACGGGACAGCCCCGCAAGTGATGTCCAGCGGGCTGCATGGTTCTATCAGCTGATCCGTTATTCCTATGCTTCGGGATTGACCAGCTTCGGCAGCCAGCCCCACGATATCCGGTCTAATTTTCCTCTAATTGAACAGGCCCACCGCAGGCTGGCGAAGGTCGTTATTGAGAACAAGGACTTCGAAAAGCTGATCCGCCAGTACGACCGTCCGGTGAGCTTTTTCTATCTCGACCCGCCCTACCATGCCACAGAGGGGTATTACCAGAACATCGGTGAGAATGGATTCACCGAAGCAGATCACATCCGTTTGAGGGACACCCTCCTCTCCATCCAGGGAAAGTTCCTGCTGTCCTACAACGACGATGCTTTTGTGCGGAGGCTGTACGACCAGCCGGGAATTTTTCTGATGGAAACCACCCGCATCAACAACATCAAGCAGCGGTACGACAATGGGTGCCAGTTCCCGGAGTTGATCATCGCCAACTATGATCCGCAGGAGAGAAACCGGACAATGCCCTCCCAAATGACACTCTTTGACGGAAATGGGGATGATTTGCTTGCACGAACATCAAAATGAGCTGGAGAAGCTCCAAAAGGCGGCCCTGCTGATTGAGGAAATGAGTATGGGCCGTTTGAAGGTCTGCCCCAGCACGGTGGGCCATGTATATATCCGTCCGGAGAGCGACGCCTATATCGGGCTGCAGATGCAGATAGCGCCCGAATCCACTCCGGGACGATATGCGGTTACCTTCACCGCCTTTCCTCGCAGGATGGGTCTTGAACTGGGCTCTTCCGGCCTGCGCCGGCTGATGACTGAGGTCAACCAGTCCTACGCCCTTCTGACCGCATTGGAAATGCAGAAATATCGCCCCACCCAGTTGGAACTGGAGCAATTCCGAGAATCCATAATCGAACAGCAGGAATCGGAGCAGCTGCTCCCACTCCTGAGCCCAAAGCTATAAGGAGGAATATAATTTGAAGTTTGTAAAAGAAGTGACCGGAGAAAAGATGGCCATTCCTGCCGCCGCACTCAAGCTCTGCGGGTTTGAAAACGGGGACAAAGCGGAACTTCATGCACTGCCCAGTGCCGCCATTATCCTCAAGCAGAAGATGACCGCTATGGAGGTGATCCAGGCTATGGACGCCCTGCACCAGCTGACTGTGGACCTTAGCGTGCATCTGGCCAGAGCCAGCGGACCTTGCGACGGCTGTGATGGCGACTGTCCCTTTGACGGTCTGGATGGACAGGAGATCGCTCTGCCCGACTATCTGCGGGATGAAGCTGGAATCCCGGAGAATGCCAAGCTCTGCGCCTATGTAGACGAGGAGGAGAATACCGTCACCATCGCAGAAGCTGGATATGACCATGATCTGCGGGATGTGCCGCCTTATCTGCTGGAGATGCTTGCCGCCAGCGGGATCTGCATTGGAGAACTGGAGGAGCGCCTTATGCTGGAGGATACCGTTTATGGAGTTTAATACCGGGGGTGAACGGAATGCGATTGGATGGCGTTGAGCATTGGGATCACTTTCAAGATGAAACCATTTACTGGTTGGACCTGTCCGATATGCCGGAACCGATTCAGCAGGCGGCAAGGCGAATTGATGGAAAGGCATACAATGATCGATGCTTTGGTATATGTGTTGTCCATGATCTGGCCACAAATGAGTATGCCGTTGTTACCGAAAGCGGAACTTCTCCGGAGGTGGATCGCAACATTTTCTATGTTGACAATGACGGAGATAAGCACTGGTTTCAGGCAGATCTGCCCGATACGCTCGTTAAAGAGATGTTTAGCTGTTGTGAAGATGTCCACGCCGGCAAGCTTCTCCCCCAAGGATATCAAGCCCTGTCCAGCGTCCTCTTTGATAATGAAACCGGCTTTGTCAGCGGTGAAAACCAGGCAGCTAAATCTCCCTTTTCCACCTGGCAGCTTCGTATAGATCATGGGCATCCAGAGTATTACACACCTCACTATCACACGGACAGAGAGAGTGCGGAACAGGATCTGAATGGCCGGGTTGCGGAATATAAGCGGTATCACACCATCCGGGAGAAAAACGGTGAATTTGCGTATCTTTACCCCTACTCCAAGGCAGAGGCTGGAAGGCGTGGGGAGTTGGACAGGTGGGAGGAGAGTTTCCGGGCCAATGTTTCCTGCGCCAGAGAGATTGAGGCGGCTATTCGCGGTTATTCCAGTGGCGATGGAATACTTCAGCCGGGGACTGCCCGAAACATTTTGGAGCAATGGGGCTTCAAACGGACCAATTTTGTCCTTGCCAATACGCTCCAACAGTTGGGCCCTATCAAGGATCGGCTCAGCGAGGCAAACCGGAACTGGCAGCGTGGGGCATATATCCCACAGGATGGCACAAACCGGTACTTTGCGGTAGACACGGCTTTGATTTGCATGGACCAGTTCATCAGTCAGGTCCGGGATGCGTATAAGCAGTTGGAGCTGCTGGGGCCTGAGCACTGCGAATCTGGTTCCTATGAAAAACTGGACTATGAGGGCCGGGTTCTGGTCCTTGCCCCGGACACCCTCAAGGAAAGTTATTGGAACCAGCGAAGTCAGCTCTGGCTGGCCCATGACGGCTTTGGCTGTACTCCTGGGGCCATCGGGCGCAGCATCCGCTGCACCTGTCTGGGTGATGGCGAGGAAACCCGCTGGAACCGGACAGATTTCATTGGTGTGCTGAAGGAGGAATGCCTCCCCCAATGGGCGGCAGAGGCCCTGAGTAAGCTGACCGAGGGCAAAGAGCAATCCCATACCCAAGGAGGGATGACGATGCAGTAAAGGAGGAATGCCGCCATGCGGAGTGTAGAAATCAGGAATGGCCGTCTGTTCTATTATGGCAGCGCAGTTGGCTATCTGGAGGGGGATGGCCTCACGGCAGACCCCATGTTCCGCCGTGAGGACTTGGAAAGGTGGCTGGAGCGTAAAAATCTTCCGGTCCGCTGGGTGGATGGAGTGTACGACCGGCTGGCCAACGGGGAGTCCATTCAAAACGCCCAGCCCCTCAAGTCCCTGCGGATTTGGCAGCTCAAGCCAGATACCCCCATCGAAATGCGCTTCATTGGGCTGGATCGGATGGCCAGGGAGTTCGATGGCCCCAACCCGAGCCAATACCGCATTGCTTATGATGGACAGGCCGAAAGCCAAGAACTGGAAGACATCTGGAACAAGTTCTGCCGCAGAACACTGCCCGGAGGAGATCATCCTCTCGCTATCTCAGATGTGATCGAGCTTTATGATGTCGATGGAAGCGCATTCTACTATGTGGACAAGCGGGAAATCGTCTCTGTGGACTTCACTCCAGTCATCCATGAAAACATGAACACACCGGAGCCGTCCAGAAAGGATGGATCAGATCAAAGACTGTTTCAAAAGCTGGAACAGGAGTACCTTGCTTATTTGGAACCGCTGCGCTCCGCCGCCCTATCGGAGCTTCTGGAAAAGGCTGGCGAGATTGCCGATACACAGGCAGTGTATCGCTGCCTGTGTGAAAACACTGGCCTGTCAACAGAACAGAAGGAAAAGCTGGCCACACTGGAACAGCCACTCCAGGCCATCCGGGATCGCTGGCGCCAGACGCATCCTACCCCAGAGCCGGAGCTGCTGGAGGCTTGTGAGGCGCTTACAACCTCACAGCAGCAGTCTGAGGAAACACCCGCGCTTTCCATGACCCTATGATTCCAGGGCAGCCGTGGGCTGTCCATTTTTTATAAGGAGGAACGCTACATGAAGTATCTGAAAAACGCTGTCCATTCCATGAAAGAGCTGCCTGTTTCTCTCCGCGCCGCCCTGTCCAATCGCAGCGGAGAGGGTTATGTGGACACCGCCGTGAAGATCCTGATGGCGGTAGTCATCGGTGCTCTGGTGCTGGCTGGGCTGTACGCCCTGTTTGACGACACCGTTATGCCCACCCTGACCCGGCGCATCCAGGAGATGTTTAACTACGCCGGCTGATCCCGGCCAGAAAAAGAAAGGAGCAGCGTATGTCGAAAACCGTACAGAAGTCTGGCGCCCAGCCTGCTGTCCGGCAGGACAGCCACGCCGTCTATCCCACTCATTACTCAGTGAAAATCCACTCCCTGCGCCCGGAGGGAAGCTGCCGTGCCACCGCCTCGGTCAACATCAACGGCTGCTTTGCCGTCCGAGGCATCAAGGTCATGGACAGCTCCAAGGGGCTGTTTGTCTCCATGCCCAGCTACAGGGCCGGAAACGGTGAGTACAAGGATATCTGTTTTCCCTGCACCAAAGAGGCCAGAGCAGAGTTTGATTCGGCTGTTCTGGATGCCTACCAGCAGGCTCTTGTGCAGGCCCAAGCTCCGAATCAGAGAGGTCTGGAAGCGCCGGACCCTACCAAGGGGCCGGCGTATGATGCCGGCCCTGCCATGAATATGTGACTGCAGAATAAGGAGGAAAATACCATGAAGAATCGGATGAATAAGCTGGCAGGCAAGATGAACAGCATGATGATCTGTGCCCATGCAGCCCTGACGGACCGGAGAGGTGAGGGCTATGTGGATACCGCTGTGAAGATCCTGATGGCGGTGGTCATCGGCGCTCTGGTGCTGGCTGGCCTGTATGCGCTGTTTGGCGATGTGGTCATGCCCACCCTGACAGAGCGGATCCAGGAGATGTTTGATTATGCCGGATAATCCTCTATGGATGTTCCGGCCATTCCTCTCACCCGCGCCGCTGCCACTGGAAGTCATCTCACAACTGCAGGAACCAATGAAAGCCCTCCAAATGTGGCTGTTTTTCTCCCTGCTTTTGGTTGGCGCCATCTTCGACTGCCAGAAACGCCTGATCCCAAACACACTCTGTGCCCTGATTACCATGGTGGGGCTGCTGGTCTTTCATCCGGCCCAGTTGATGGGCCCGCTGGCGGCCTTGCCTCTGTTGGCTGCGGCTATGCATAAGCCCGGTTCCATAGGCGGCGGTGACATCAAGTTCACCGCCGCCTCCGGCTTTGTACTGGGAATTACAGACGGCTTGTGGGGCATGGCGCTTGGCCTTGCCCTTGCCGCACTGTTTTATGCAATCAACTGGAGCACACAGAAGTTTCGAAGAAGAAAGTGCGCGGCGCCCAGCCAGACAGCCTTGCCTCTGGTGCCGTTCCTTTCCTTTGGATTTGCTATCATTTACATTTTGAATTATGGAGGAACGCTATGAAGAAGCTGAATAAAAAGGCCATTCTCACCATCACCGGCATTGCCTTGCCCCTGGGGGCTGCCGCTATCCTGATTCCCAGGCTGCGTAAGCGCCGCCGCTGCAAGCGGACCAGCGCCTGACCGGGCGGCATTCATTCCGCCATTCCCATAACAAATCTTGACTGAGGAGGACCTGCCAATTATGAGTCTGTTCAAAAATCGAACCGTTGTCGGTGTTATCTGCATCCTGCTCTCTCTGGTGATCTGCTTTGGTGTGACGCCTCTTTTCAATAAGAGTGTCAGCCAGAAAGAACAGATCATCCGGGTAACTCAGCCAATTCTGGCTGGTGAGGAGATCACTGCCGATATGGTGCAGGCTGTAGAAGTGGGCGGCTATAACCTGCCCGAAAATGTGATCCGCCTGAAGGAAAATGTCGTGGGAAAGTTTGCCACCGCTGACCTGGCCGCAGGCGACTATATCATCAACACTAAAGTATCTGACGAGCCTGCCGCTGACAACGCCTACCTGTACAATCTGGATGGAAGCCAGCAGGCCATGTCCATCACCATCAAAAGTTTTGCTACTGGTCTGTCCGGCAAGCTGCAGAGCGGAGATATTGTTTCCGTAGTGGCTCCGGATTTCAAAAAGCAGGGCCAGACCGTCATCCCACCCGAGCTGAAATATGTAGAGGTCATCAGTGTCACCGCCTCCTCCGGCTATGATGCCAATACCGGCGAGGCACCCTCCGAAGACGATGAGCGGGAGCTGCCCTCCACAGTAACGCTGCTGGTTTCCCCGGAGCAGAGCCGCGTGCTGGCGGAGCTGGAGGCTGACGGTAAGCTGCACCTGACCCTGGTCTATCGTGGGTCCCGCGAAAATGCCGACCGGTTCCTGGCGGTGCAGAATGAGGTGATTGCCAAGATGTATCCCCCTGAGCCTGCCGGAGAGGACTCTTCCAGCGACAGTGCGCAGCCTGACTCTACAGAAACGGAGGATGCAGAGGTTCCGGATGCTGGATCGACGGATGAAAGCGAGGCTTCCTGATGCTGAAATTTAAGAAAAACGGTATTTTCTCCCGCTCTGCCAGCGAGGAAGCCACAGCCTCGGAGCTTCAGGAGGGCGGCGTAGTGGCCGTCTGGGGCAGCCCCGGCAGCGGCAAGACTACCATGGCGGTGAAGATCGCCAAATATCTGGCGGACAAAAAGAGAAATGTTGTCCTGCTCCTGTGTGATATGACTGCCCCCATGCTGCCCTGTATTTGCCCGGCGTCTGAGCTGGAGTGTGAGCGGTCGCTGGGAAGCGTACTGGCCGCTGCCCATGTGACCGAAAACCTGGTCAAGAACAATCTCATTACCCACAAAAGGCTGGGATACCTGACCATTCTGGGGATGCTCAAGGGCGAAAACGAGTACACCTATCCTCCCTATGGTGAAGCGCAGGCCAGAGAACTCATCGATTGCTTGCGTGAAATCGCCCCCTATGTGGTGATCGATTGCGGCAGCTACATTGCCAATGACATCCTCTCCGCCGTGGCGCTGATGGAGGCAGACTCCGTCCTGCGGCTGGCCAATGCAGACCTTAAGAGCATCAGCTATCTCTCCAGCCAGCTTCCTCTGCTGAAAGACGCCAAGTGGGATACGGATAAACAGTACAAAATCGCGGCCAATGTGAAGCCCCAGCAGGCCGGGGAGCAGATTGGACAGGCGCTGGGCAATGTGGCCTTCATACTGCCCCACTCTGAGGAACTGGAGGCCCAGTTCCTCGCAGGCATTCTTCTCTCCGACCTGACTATGAAGGAAAGCAGGAGCTTCCGCAAGGAGATCGAGCAGGTATGCCGGGAGGTGTTTTCATGTTAGGACAGAAGCGAAACGATTCTCTGTTTGGTCCCGGCAGCCGCACCATTGAGGCCCCGCAATCTGTTTTGGAGAAGCAGGAGGCTGCGTTGGAGGGATCTCCTCTGGATGAGGCGGTTCAGCCACCCTTTGAGACCCAGGCCCCGGCGACAGCATTCACCGATGCAGATGACCTGCCCCGGCGTACTATTGCCACGGAAGCAGCTGCTGGCCAGAGGGTCCACTCCCTGTTCTTCACACCGGAGAGTGAGAGTAAGGATTTCAGTTCTGTACTGCAGGATGTTCAGGAATATATCTCCGGCAAATATTCCACCCTCATCACAGATGGTGTGGGAGCGGATACCAAGGAGCAAATCAAGCGATACATCAGCAAATATGTCCAGGACCGGCGAATTGCTGTCAGGGATTTGTCCGGGGAACAGCTGGTGGACGCTCTCTACACCGAGATGGCCGAGTTTGGCTTCCTCACCAAGTACATCTTCGGCTCCGGTATTGAGGAGATCAATATCAATTCCTGGCGTGATATTGAAGTTTTGTATTCCAGCGGCCAGATGGTCAAGCTGGAGGAGCACTTCGACAGCCCCGACCATGCCATCAATGTGATCCGTAGGATGCTCCATGTTTCCGGTATGGTGCTGGACAATGCCAGCCCCGCCGTACTGGGCCATCTCTCCAAAAATATCCGTATCGCAGTACTCAAGACTCCGCTGGTGGATGAGGATGTGGGAGTCTGCGCCTCTATCCGAATCGTCAACCCGCAGAATATGCAAAAGGAGGATTTTGTCCGGGGCGGCACAGCCACAGGTCCTATGCTGGACTTTCTTTCCGCCTGTCTGCGGTATGGCGTCTCGGTCTGTGTGGCGGGAGCAACCGGCTCTGGAAAAACCACAGTGGCCGGCTGGCTGCTCACCACGATCCCCGACAATAAGCGCATCTTCACCATTGAAAATGGCTCCCGTGAGCTGGATCTGGTGCGAGAGAAAAATGGCCGGGTCACCAATAGTGTCATTCACACCATCACCCGTGAGTCGGAGAATGCCAAGCAGAGCGTGGATCAGGATATGCTGCTGGACATGGCCCTGCGGTATCATCCCGACATTATCTGTGTGGGAGAAATGCGTTCAGCGGAGGCATACGCAGCGCAGGAAGCGGCCCGCACCGGTCACGGTGTACTGACCACCATCCACTCCAACAGCTCACAGGCCACCTGGCGGCGTATGGTCACACTGTGCAAGAGAAAGCATGAGATGGCCGATGATACCCTGATGGATCTGGTCACCGAGGCGTTCCCTGTGACGGTGTTCGCCAAGCAGTTGGAGGACAAATCCAGAAAAATCATGGAAATCATGGAGTGTGAAACTCTCCCGGATGGCTCCCGCCAATACAATACCCTCTATCGGTTCCGGATCACGGAAAACCGGCTGGAGGATGGAAAGTTCCACATTGACGGCGTCCATGAAGCGGTGTCGCCAATCTCTGAGAGCCTACAAAAACGGTTCGTGGAGAACGGGATGCCTCAGCAGGAGCTGGACCGGTTGATGGAGAGCTTTGAGCAGACGGTACCTGCTGAGTCCAGCCCCCACGCTGAAGGCAGCGCGGTAGCGAAGACCACGGCCGCCACCGACAAAAATACGCTTCAGGAAGGAGGCAAGACTGTATGACCAGTATCCAACTGATCGCCTGCATCGGCATGGTCACAGGCTTTTTTATCCTGCTGCGCCTGTCGCCGATGGAATTCACCGACGGAGTGTTCCGCCGTCTGACCAGCCGGCCCAAAAGCCTCAAGGATGAGATCAACGAACTCACCCACCGCAAGAAGAAATCTTTTCTGCGCCGTGAGATCGCCGACACTCAGAACATCCTCAAAATGACCGGGCGTGAGGCCAAGTTCCCGGCCATCTGTGCTATGTCCCTCCTGCTTTTTGTGGTGGGAGCTTCTGCCGCCATTATGTTGGGCAATTTCTTTCTCGTCCCAGTGCTGGCTGTGGGCATGATGTTTGTACCGTTCTGGTTCATCAAGCTGACAGCTTCCTACTACAAGAAGAACATTGCCGCCGAGCTGGAAACCGCCCTATCCATCATTACTACAGCCTATCTGCGCAATGAGGACATCCAGACGGCGGTGGAGGAAAACCTGGAGTATCTGAACCCACCTGTAAAAAGCGTGTTTGCCGAGTTTCTGGCTCGGATCCAGCTGGTGGACCCGGATGTGGATGCCGCCCTGCAGGACATGGGTACCAAAATCGACAATGCGGTGTTTCGGGAATGGGTTGCGGCGCTTCTGGCCTGCCAGCACGACCGCGGTCTTAAAACGATCCTCACACCCATCGTGGCAAAGCTATCCGATATGCGCATCGTCAACGGCGAGCTGGAAAATATGGTGTTTGAACCCCGCAAGGAATTCATCATCATGCAGGTGCTGGTAGTCGGAAATATCCCCTTGCTCTATTTTTTGAACAGGGACTGGTTCAACACCCTGATGCATACTGCCATGGGTCAAATCATCCTGGCTGTCTGTGCCGGGGTGATTTTCGTTTCCACGGCATTTGTCATCAAGCTGACACAGCCCATTGAATACCGGAGGTGACAGACATGGCTGTTTTGATTTTCCTATTCGGCGCTCTGTTGGCTCTGGGCCTGTTTTTCATTGCGGCGGATTTCCTGAAGCTTCCGCGCCTCGCCACCCAGCGGGCCATGCTTTCCGTTGGCCGTCAGGAGAAAAAGCAGGCCAGGAGCATGGAAGCCCTCCTGATGGGCTGGGCTGTCAAGCTGGCGCCCCACATCCACATGGATGAATATAAGCGAAGCCGCCTCAAAAACACCTTGAACGCTGCGGGCATGGGGATGACGCCTGAAGTCTACTCGTCCTTTGCCATCCTGAAGGCATCTGTTATCCTGCTGGGCATTATCCCATGCCTACTGGTACTGCCCATGTTGGCGCCTGTGATTCTGTTTCTGGGTATTGCCGTTTATTTCAAGGAGATCAGGCGGGCGGATGAAAGGCTGGGTGAAAAGCGAGGCGAAGTGGAAGCCGAGCTGCCCCGGTTTGTGGCCACCATCACTCAGGAACTGGCCGCCAGCCGGGATGTGCTGAGCATGGTGGAGTCCTATAAGCGCAATGCAGGCCAGACCTTTGCCGCAGAGCTGGACATTCTCACCGCAGATATGCGCTCCGGCTCTTATGAGGCCGCGCTGACCCGGTTTGAGGCGAGGTTCAATTCACCCCTCCTGTCGGATATAATCCGGGGACTGATCGGCGTACTGCGGGGCGACAACGGCGTCGCCTACTTCCAGATGCTCAGTCATGACATGAAACAGCTGGAGCTTCAAAGGCTGAAAGCCCAGGCCATGAAGATCCCGCCCAAGATCCGGGTGTTCTCGTTCCTGATGCTGATGTGTTTTCTGATGACCTATCTGGCCATCATTGTCTATGAGATCATCACTTCCCTGGGTGGGATGTTTTAGAGAGGAGGATGCCTGTGGACTACCACAAGGAACTGAAAAAGAAAATGTCGGCCAGCTATGAACGGCAGGTCAAGCAGTGGATGGCGTCCGATCCCGCCCAACTCATTGCGGCGGCGGAAGATATCGCCGCCATCCGCTTCATCCATGAAAACCTGGTTGATACGATTAGTGATGAAGACGCTTCCTTCCTTCTGACTCTGGATGACCCCCTTGGGGATGTGAGCAGCAAATGGGTTGAGGAGAACGGATCTGACATGGTACATGACGATGATATCCATCACTGTATCTGGTCATTGTGGGAAGAATGCACGGACGGCCAGACACAAAAAGAAGATGGTATTTACCAGCTGATCAGCAACGCGGAAAATGAGATGAAAGAATATGCTCACAAGGTAAAACAGCTGTCTGCTGATAAAATTTATCAGCACTCTGCAGAAACCGCAGCCAAAGAAAATTTGCTCTGCTCTATTATTCATGACAGCTATGACCTGGACGATGCGGACTTGGCCAAAATCCTTCAACAGGAGGAACCGCTGGATACACTGTATCAGTTTCTTCTGGGCGGAAAAACCGACCTGTCATCGGAAAGCTCCATTTCAAGCATTTTGAATGAATATAATGCTCAATGTCAGGAGGAAACCGCAACCATGGACACGGGGGTGACGCTGTGCTGAAAAAGATCCTTAGATCAAAGCGCGGCGAGGGATATCTGGATGTGTGTATCCTTGTCCTCTGCGCTATGCTGGTCATTGCGCTGGCGGTGCGGATCTTCCCGGTATTTGTTGCCAAACAGCAGCTGGACACCTTTGCCACCGAGCTGATCCGTGAGGCGGAGATCGCCGGGCGGGTAGGCTCTGAAACCGACCGGCGGGAACAAGCACTGCGGGAGCAGACTGGGCTTAACCCCGATATTTCATGGAGCCGTACCGGGCGTATTCAGCTCAACCAAGAGGTGGCCGTTACAGTCACCTATGAAACCAACATTGGCCTGTTCAGCGGCTTTGGGAGCTTTCCCATTACACTTCGGGCGGATGCTACAGGGAAATCGGAGGTGTATTGGAAATGACCAGGCTGCGAGAAATCCTGCGGGACCGAAAAGGAAACGGCTTTCCATTGGCCATCGCCATCACACTGGCGCTGGTCATCATCTTCTGCGGCATCAGCGAGTACATCCGCCTTCTAATCATTGCCCAGGGGGTGCGAGACGCAGTGCAGACTGCGGTGATCTCCACCGTCAATGACAACTATGACGATGTGTATCATGGTGTCCGGGAAGGTTACTCCGGGGGGTATCAGCCGATGGCCGGAGATTTCGAGGAATCTCTGGACTATGGTGATATTTATGGTAGACTGGAGGAGGTACTGGGCCTGAGCTATCAGGGTGGGACCCGTGTTAAATTCACCGAGGACGGCAAAACCGAGTTTCGGGTGTGGGGACTGGATGTGGATATTGAAAACGCACCTCTGGCTGGCGGGGACAGGGCCGGAAACCGGTTCGTTGCCAATTGCGAAATCGAACTGGAGGTACCTGTTTCCTTTGGAGGCAGACTGCTTCCAGCCATGCGGATCACCGTGGCTACCAGTGCCGGTTATACGCCGAGGTTTTAGCAGTTTTCAAAAAGTTTTCTATTGTCCCCATAGACTTCTGAAACCTCTTGTGGTAGGGTGTGCCTTGAACAAGGAAGTTCTCCACAAGAGGCTTTGGTAAAACAAGGAGGTATCAACCATGAAAAATGCGACCAAGAAATGGCTGATTGTGGCGGGAGGTCTGGCCGCCTGCGCTGCTCTGGTGTTCATCATAGCTGGTCAGTTTGAAAAGAAGCCAGTCAATGACACCCTGCCTCCCCCCAGCTGCTCCTCCCAGGGCGGTGTGATGGTAGATGAGCCGGACAGCAGCATTAGTCCAGAAAAGGATGATCCGGAGATTACGGTGAAGCCTGAGACCCCGGATACTTCATCCACCCCTGAAACCGGGAACAGCGGCAGCGGGGCCGTGGCCTCGGGCACCGAGCAGACGATCCAGGGGGATCCAGAAAAACCGGAATATGATGATGAGGCACTGAAGGATCCGACTCAAAAGCCGGATGGGACCCCGGTAGAGGGAAAGCCAGATGCGGAAGATCATGATACGGTGGAACCGCCTCCTCCGCCCCCGTCCACCAACACCAGCGGTGGCCTTCCTGGTTTTGATAATGTCCCAAATGGCGGTGCCAATCATGTAACCGAAGCAGATGATATGTACGAGAATGGAAATAAAATCGGCATCATGGGCTGATCTCCAGCCTATCAAAAAGCACGGCGGTCGCCGTGCTTTTTGCTTTGCCGGAAAGGAGGATGCATGAAACGAATCTGGAGCATTCTGCTTACGATGACCGTGGCACTCACGCTGTTATGTCCCATGACCGCCTATGCCGCCACTGGCGAGGGCAATATTGACGGTGGTGGCGGTAACTTGGGGGACGCCACCAGCCACGGCAGCTGGAATCCGGGCAACGAAGGCGTTCGGGTGACCATTGTCCGGTCCGATGACCATGCAGTGGTATCTACTCCTATTGATTTGACAAACAGGGCGCCAGCTGCCTCGATCTATCATTTTGGGAAGGTCAGCAAGCTTCAATATACCAACGGGGTTGCATTATCCCCTGTGCAGGGAAGCTATACCTGCATTAAACCAACTCAAGCCGTCCCACGAATTATTAGCACTAATGGCCGAAATAACATCGAAGCCATTAAAAGTTACTTTACAGATGAGCAGGTGATTCGGGCTATTGCCAATTATAGTGGCATGGACTTCGATACTCTCATAGGCGGGGAGTACAAGATCCTTCTGGAACCCATTGCTTATTATAAGTTTGAGGGAGTCATGATAGCCACTACTGCGACCGAAGCGGTCCTCTATGATGAAATCGTGGGAGGCCAGCTCCGCTATTGGATGGGGTCGCTGACCGCCAAAAACCTTCCGCTGTCCATGTTCCTGGAAACGCCGGATCTTGGCTATCCGGCATGGTCCGGAGCGACCAACAAAAACGCCTCCAATGCGGATATCAAGTCTTCGCTTGGGCTTGGTATCGTGCGGTTCGAGGAGCAGCCGGAGGATCCCGTCATCACCACCTATGACTACGAATACCGGGTCAACACCGAGGTTATCACTGCGGTGGATGTAAGCGGCGGCCAAAGCGACCCGGATAACCCTGCCCGTGTGACCTTTACCATCGATGGCCGGGACTATCATGTGGACAATGTCTATTATCCGGAGGGGGATTCCCAGCTGGCATGGGTGCGCTGGACGACACCGGACACTCCCCAGGATATGGTCATCACGGTCCGAGTGTCCGGCCCCGGAAACGCACATGGGACGATCAACTGCAAAATCGTAGACCTGGACCAGAACCCCCCTCCCAATCCAGTGGCAGATGACCGGAACGACTCCTTCACTCCTTCATCCATCCCCAGCCGGGAGCAAAAGACCTCCAACTACTGGACGATTTGGCGTCCCTGGTGGTATGAGTATTGGGTATGGCATGGGGATGATGAGGATGGCTATTGGTGTGATCACGGCTGGTGGGAGTTTGATCTGGACCGTTATAGTGCCAGCCTTTCCGCCACCATGCGCATCACACCAGACAATAAGAATCCCACTGCTGGCAGCCGAAGCATGAAATCAGGATACGGGGTCAATCAGCTGGTCACTACCGATGTGAGCAGCACCCAGAGTTCAGCCACCACTCCGGCCCAGAATGCAGTCAGCTACTTCTCTGAGTTCAACTATGAGATGTTCTGGAGATTGCTGGAGCAGATGGGCGGCGGCTACAATACCCGATTTGAGTTTCAGAAAAACGAGTACAGTACCTACCGGGGCCGCACACATTTTACCCCTATCTGGTATCCGAATGGCTCGTATACTGTGAACACCTGGCTCATCGACTGCTGGACGCCAGCCGGAATGCTGTCCATGAACCTAAGCGACTCACTCACGATCCGGGGCAGTCTCTGGGATGACTGGCACATTGCCCCGCTGGAACCGTAACAGACCGAGATAAATCACTGAAAAGACAGGCCGTGGGATCTCCTTCTTGCCGCCTGCATAGAAATCAAGCCGCGGGGACGATCTCTGCGGTTCTTTCTTTTCGCAAAAAGAAAGGCGGTTTATATGAAAAAGTGCAAGAAACTCCTTGGCTTTCTCCTGACTATTCTCCTGCTGACCTGCCTGTTCAGCACCACGGCCCTTGCTGCGGGAACCGGTGATGTAGCGGGAGCCATCGAGGGAACCTGGTCGGATGCCTCTGAGCAGATCAAGCAGGTGGTAGACAATGTGGTTTTCCCGGTCATCGACCTGATCCTGGCTGTATTCTTCTTTGGAAAGCTGGGAATGGCTTATTTTGATTACCGCAAGCATGGCCAGTTTGAATGGACAGCTCCCGCCATTCTCTTTGCCTGTCTTGTGTTTACACTGACTGCTCCGCTGTATATCTGGACGATTCTGGGGATGTAAGCTGAACCTTGGCCGGAAAACTCAATATAGACCTTGACAGTGCGAAAGGAGTGTGCGTCAATGAACTTTTTTGAGCAGGAGCTGCGGAAAATCATAGGCCAGTCCACTGCGGCCGCTGATGCTTCCTATGTGGGACGGTCCTGTTTTGTCAGGCTCAACCCTGACCTGCGGGCAAAGCTGACCTTTATCACTATGGGGATCGCCTCTCACTATGAGGCACTGAAGATGACGATCCTCAACCGGAAAGAGGGAGAGGTGGACAATACAGTCCTCCGGTTCTCTGACTTGCTGGGAAAAAAGCAGGTGATGAACCCCACCTTCAAAAGCGGGATCTTCCCTTATATCTGGGATGACCACGGCAGCCCCATGTGGTATGTCTACCAGCTGAAACAGGAGGACTACCAGCTGCTTGCGGAAAGTGTGGATGAATACCTGCAGGTGTTCCAGCCCCCAAACTTTGCAGAGCACCCCGGACAGCAGATGTACTAATCAGCCAGAAAGGAAAATCATCACAGGGCCGAGCTGGACACATGGCCCTGCTTTTCTTTTGGCCATTGATAGAAATGCAGCTTGCCTTCAACTGAAAGGGGTGAGAAAACCAGATGTTTATATGGGATTTTGTGCTGGGCGACATTATGGATCAGTTCATCGACTGGGTCTATGCCCAGCTTGTAGGCTTCTTTGGGAATTTTTTCTCCCAAATGGGCAATATGGGCGTTGAACTGTTTGAAATGAGCTGGGTACAGTCCATCGTCCTCTTTTTTTCTTATCTGGCCTGGGCGCTTTATGCCGTGGGGCTGGTGGTGGCTGTATTCGAGTGCGGTATTGAGTATCAGACCGGCCGGGCCAGCGTAAAGGACACTGCTCTGGGCGCTATCAAAGGCTTTATAGCTGTTGGCAGCTTTACACTTGTTCCGGTGGAACTGTATAAGCTGGCGGTCGACCTACAGGCCGGTCTCACCAACGGCATTACAGGATATGGGAGCATCGATGCCCTTGCAACGGGGATCACGGATGCCCTGAGTGCCGGAACTGTTGGCAGTATCGATGCCTCCGGTGTCTTCGGTGGGCTGACCTCTGTGATTACCAGCCCCATCATGGCTCTGTTTTTGATCATCATGATGGGGTATGCCATCGTCAAATGCTTTTTCAGTAACTTAAAGCGCGGCGGTATCCTGCTGATCCAAATTGCTGTGGGATCGCTCTATATGTTTTCCATCCCCCGCGGATACACGGATGGGTTTATACAGTGGTGCAAACAAATCATCGGTTTGTGCCTGACCACCTTCCTGCAGGCAACGATTCTGACCGCCGGCCTGTTGGTGCTGAAAGACCACGCCCTGCTGGGACTTGGCCTCATGCTCTCAGCCGGCGAGGTTCCAAGGATCTGCGGAGCCTTTGGCCTGGATACCTCTACCCGCGCCAATATTATGTCGGCCGTTTACGCAGCGCAGACAGCAATCAATACCACCCGCACAGTGATCCAAACTGTAGCGGCCAAGTAGTCAAGTGCAGCCTCACAATTCAGAAAAGGAGAACCACATGAAAAGCAAGACATTGGAAACAAGTTTGGAACCCGGCGCCGTTCAGACATCCACCTTTAAAAAAAGCTAACTCTTGGGAGCCTCTTCGATGGGATCGGCGGGTTTCCCCTGGCTGGCCTTCACAACGGCATTGAGCCGGTATGGGCCAGTGAAATCGAAGCATTTCCCATTGAGGTGACCAGGGAACGGTTTCCCGGTATGCTCCATGTCGGGGACATCACAAAACTGAACGGCAATGAACTGCCCCCGGTGGATATCATCACCGGGGGTTCGCCATGTCAGGATTATGCCGAGGAAATAGTTATTCCGAAGTCATTGCATAGAGTCTTGTAAAACAAGGATTCTTCGCAAAAACTTCGGAATAACAAAGCGGGCCTCATTTTATATAATGTGGACATGCAGACAACCGTCTGACACCACAAAATATAAGGAGGGCCTATGGAACTGATTGAATTAGACGCAACTGCACAGCGTGCCCTGGAGTTGTTAACCAATGCGGGGATGAGTGATGGAAGCATATACGACTATACTCATACAGGCTTTGGCAGCATACTTCGACATTTTCACACAAAAGGCATACTATATGCTACAGCAGAAATGCTCGATAATTTTTTGCTGGAGCAACGCGTGCTTTTGGACCAAGGAGATATCTCACAATGGAAATGGGGACTTGTCCGCAGGAGTTGTGAGCTTCTGAAACAATGTGCTACAATGAATTCTATTGATTTGCCTGACCTTCAACCATGGGACCCTGTATGGAATCGTCCAAAGCAAATCATCCAACACGACGCACCGACGGCGAAACAGTTTGCCGAATCGGAAAATATTTATGTGCTTGTCTGGATGGTCAACAAGCGTATGGAACAACTTGGCCTTTCGGAAAATACGGTTCGCCATTACACGGAAGAGGGATTAGCCGTCATTTTGAAAAAGCACTATGATTCTGGTACAGAAAGTTACTCAGACAAACTTATATCCCAGCTTACAGAGGAGCGAAGACTGCAATATGAGCAAGGGGAGGTTGGCAGAACTACTTATCAGAATTTGCGCAAAGCGGCGGCGATGCTCCAGGAGTTCCGCCTGACAGGGAAAATCACGCTGGAAAGGATTCCTAATTGGGGACGGCGCGAAGTTATTCCTCAGCACAAAGCGATTCTGGATAAATTCAGTGCGCATGTCACAACGCAGAGCAACTGGGCTGAAAGTTCCGTTAGCACAGTTACAAGTGTGGCTCGTGTATTTTTGCTTGAATTAGAGGACCATGGAATAGTCTCCATTGAAACTGTCGCAATGATGGATATTGCCACATGCGTTACAAGAATGCTTGGACGATACACTGGTGGAATGAGATCTGCTCTTTTTGGCATTCGGACCTTTCTGCGATTTTTATATGAGGCCGAGATCACTGCGGATAATTTTTGCAAAACACTCCCGGAATTTGTTTGCCCTCGGAAGAACTTTCGTGAAGGATTTTCCGATGATGAATTGGAACGTCTACTTTCTCAGCCAGATATCACATCTGCGGTCGGGAAAAGAGACTACGCTATGATGGTTTTGGCAGTGCAAAGCGGCTTGCGGTCTTGCGACATCATACGGCTCACATTTGACTGCATCAATTGGAGAACGAGGGAAATTCGTGTTGTTCAGCACAAAACAGGACAACCAATCGTAATTCCTCTTGAACCGGAAACAGGCAACGCTATAGCAGATTACTTGTTAAATGGGCGCCCCAAGAGTTCACTACCGCAAATTTTCCTCTGTCACGTCGGCGCTGTCCGTGCTTTGAAAAGTCGAACCGGAAGTGCAATTGTCTCCAAATACATGAAGGGCGCAGGAATTCATTCCGGGTATCGCGGATTTCACAGTTTCCGGCGCACCTTCGCTACAAATCTGCTCCAGAACGAAGTGCCAATTGAGTTGATCCAACAGATGCTGGGCCAAACTCATATTGATTCAGCAAAGCCGTACCTGTCCATTGACGAACAGGGACTGAAGCGATGTGCATTGCCCCTGCTCTCTCATGGAAAGGAGGTAGGGAACTAAAATGATGTACACCTTTAAGAGTTGTTTTGCATCTCAGATCGAGGATTTCATTGCTCAGAAAAACGCTCTGGGGTTTGGTTATCTGGAGTCCTCCCGTCTCCTGCGAGACTTTGACCGCTTTTGCCTGACGCATTTCCCGGAAGAAAATACACTGACCAAGGAGCTTTGCTTAGCTTGGGCCACGAAAAAGGATACCGAAGGCAACAATACCTTCCGCAACCGTATGATGCCGGTGCGCGAGTTTGCCAGATACTTAAACCGCAACGGCGAAGCTGCTTACATTCTGCCGCCAGACATTGCCAGGAAAGATGCGCCGTATGCCCCGTACATCTACACAGAGGCAGAAATTTTGGCGATTTGGAACATCCTTGACCACTTAACACCGCGCGTGAGCTTTCCAGTACGGCATTTTGTGATTCCTGCCATGGTGAAACTGCTGTATTGCTGCGGCTTGCGTCCGGCAGAGGTCAGGCGGTTGCGCGTTAGAGACGTAGATCTGGACAAAGGGCGGCTGAATATTATGGAGAGCAAGCAGCACAGAAGCCGTATTGTTATGATGGCGGATGATGTGACGAAGATGCTCTCAGATTGCAATGCCGTTGTGACTTCCGCTATGCCGGAACGCGAGCCGTTCTTTCCCAACTCTGAGGGCGGTTTTTACGGGAAGAGAGGGCTGGAGAAGACTTTCCGCCTGGTTTTGAAGAAAGCAGGTGTTACGGGAACCGGCCGACGTTTCCCGCGTCTTTATGACTTTCGTCATACTTTTGCCACCCACAGGCTGTACCACTGGATGAACGAGGGCAAAGATCTGAACGTTATGATTCCCTATCTGAGCGCGTACATGGGCCATGCGCAACTCTCGGACACCTATTACTACATTCATTTAGTTCCTGGCTTGTTGGAGGAAATGTCCGGGTTCACGTTTTCTTCTGCCGAGGCATTCTTGCCGGAGGTAGGAAACGATGAGTGATTTCTTTGATGCAATCCGGCGTTTTCTGCTGGACTATCTGCCCAAGCAGCGCTGCCTTAGTAAAAATACGATTCTCTCCTACAGACAGACACTCAATATTTTCGTGGCTTATATGAGGGATGAGATAGGGATTGGAGCTGCTGAGCTGACCTTCTCCCGTGTTGACCGGGACGTCATTCTTAACTTCCTAACCTGGCTGGAAAAGGCGCGGGGATGTAGTGTCTCTACCCGCAACCAGCGTTTAATGGCATTGCGGTCTTTCCTGGACTTCGCTGGACAAATCGATTGTACGCAGACGTCATTGTATCTTTCTGCCTGCAATATTCCCTCCAAGGAGGCTCACGGGCGAATCGTTGAATTCCTGACCGAACCGGCGTTGACCGCGCTGCTTCAACAGCCCAATCCTTCCAGGCAGAAAGACCAGCGGAATCTTGTATTCATGATCCTCATGTATGATACCGCTGCCCGATGCAGTGAGCTTCTCGATATGAAGGCCTGTGACCTGCGTCTTGACGCAAAACATCCAATTGCGTACTTGCATGGTAAGGGACGAAAAACCCGTACAGTGCCGTTGCTGAATAGAACAGTCCAACACTGCAAACAGTATCTGAACAAATTCCATCCCAACAAGGATGACTACAGTGAGGCACCGTTGTTCTATACCGTGATCCATGGGAGGCAGCAAAAGATGTCTCCCGATACGGTAGCAGCATTCTTTGCGAAGTATGGGAGCATGGCAAAGGCGGTTTGTCAGGAAGTTCCTGAACATATCCATCCGCACATGATGCGGCACACACGGGCGATGCACTTATACCAATCCGGGATGCCCATGGTACTTCTTTCCCAATATCTTGGCCATGCACAGGTTGAGACAACAATGATCTATGCTTATGCGGATACCGAGATGAAACGTGCCGCAATTCAGAAAGCTGATGCTGTCCGCGGAACCAAGCCCGTACCGGATGAGATTTGGGCTGATAACGAGGAAATGATTTTGAAGTTATCTGGTCTGCTCTAATCCTATTGTTCTATATATGCCGATTATGTTATTCCGAAGTTTTTGCTGGTAACGCCTTGTACTACAGGGTTTGCAGCGATTACTTCGGAATAACTATTTTCTCGGCATAATCCTGGTTATCCCGAATTCGGAATAACCAGGACCTGTCAGTCGCCGGCGCCAGAGCCGGCCTTGCCGGGGAACGCTCCGGGCTATTCATGGAGCAGGTCCGCATAGTGAAAGAAATGAGGGATGCAGATGAGCGACGCGGTAGAGCAGCTCACGCTGTTCGACCTCGATACATGGTCTGGGAAAATGTGCCCGGAGCCTTCAGTTCCGCGGGAGGCGAAGACTTCCGGGTTGTCCTGGAGGAAATTGTCCGAATTAAAGCTCGTACCGGTGCAGTGCCTCGACCTGACTCCGGGCGTTGGGAATCTGCTGGGGCAATCATACTGGGAGATCAATTCTCACTGGCTTGGCGAGTTATGGACGCTCAATACTGGGGTGTCGCCCAGCGCCGCAAAAGAATCTTCCTTGTCGCAGATTTTGCAGGGCGAAGTGCCCCACAAATATTATTTGAGCAGGACCGCCTGCTTGGGGATCCTGCGCAGAGCCAAGGCGAGAGGCAAAGAACTTCCGCCGCAGCTCAAGAGAGCATTAGAGATTCAAGCGGAAGCAGGGCAGAAAGAATAGATGGATCTGAGGTTTTCGCTTTCCACATCAATCAGCGGGAGGAAACCATTGATCTCAAAGGAGTATCCGGCGCATTGATGGCCACGACCAATATGCAGATGCAGACTTTTCTCGCTGAACCGATGGCCTTCGCTGCAAACCAGAGGGATGAGGTACGGGATCTGCACGATGTGGCCGCCGCCCTCGGCGCCCAGCCCGGAATGAAACAGCAGACCTTTGTGGCTGGAATCGTCAGTAAAGGAAACGGCGATTGCTTTCTGACTCCCGATTGCCACACCGCACTGACTGCCGGCGGAGGGCAGGCCGGACAAGGATATCCATGTATTTTTGCTGCTGGATTTTCTGCTGGCCAGGGTGCGGAAGCTGGTGGGATCGGCTATCAGGCAGAATGCGCTCCTACCCTGAAAGCCTCTGAAAGCGGCTCCAATATGGTGCCTTCCGTCCTATGCCTCAATGATCAGGGGGGCAGTGTGATGGACTGCAGTGAAGATGTGGCCGGTACGCTCCGGTCGCAGGAGCATGGGCATCAGCCGTTGGTATTAGCCACCCAGCAGGGTGGCGCAGAGATAGAGGTTGACCTCTGTCCGGCCATTACTGCTGCGGCAGGCACAAGCGGTAATAATCAACCTGTTCTCTTTGAAAACCACGGCATCGACTCCCGCTATACCGGACCGCACCCGGTTGCTCCCACCATGTCTGCCAGGTATGGGACCGGCGGAAACAACCTGCCATTGATTGCCCATGAACACACGGTATTCAGCCGCCAGCGAGTGGATGTCTTTCATCCGGACGAGGTGGTCAGCACCCAGAGCGCCCGGCAGCACAAGGATGCTACGGACCTTGTTATGGAAGTAGCCGGATTGGACTGCAGAAACGGCAATGAAAACGGGGATATCTGCGGTACGCTCCAGCATGGCACCAGCGGGAACTCTCTCAATTCCATTCATCCGGTACGCACCGGTCAGCTCATCCGCCGCCTGACGCCGATGGAGTGTGAGCGGCTCCAGGGCTTCCCAGATGGCTGGACCGATCTTCCGGGTGCGTCGGATTCAGCCCGATATAAAGCGTTGGGCAATAGTGTTGCGATCCCTTGTGTGGACTTTGTCCTGCGGGGGATCGCCTATTTTTTGAAGAAGTAATTGCTTGCGGATGAACGCATGGACCTCCTATATTTTCCGCTGGTCCATGCCGTAATCCCTCTCTGCTTCAATCCACCCGCATTGTAAATTCAAAAAAGGAGATCGGAGATCATGGAGAAACTCAAAAATCTATGCGGCCAGATCCCAGAGGAGCTGCACAACAAGGTGCGGACAGAGCAGGAGTCCCTTGGGCTGACGCTGGGCAAGTATTTGGAGCAGGTATTGACCGCACACTTTGCCGCTCCTGCCCCCGCCGTCCGCGGAGGCGACAGGACGCTGGCCTTCCAGGTGCCGGAGGTCCTTTTCCAGCGGGTCAAGCAGTATCTGGAGGCCCACAAGCCCCTCTCTCAAAAGGCATTTGTAGTGGGCCTGCTTGAAAATGCCCTAATCAAATGGGAGCGCGGCGAGGAAATCTCTTCCGGCATGAACACCATTGGAAAGGGCGAAAAGGAGCGCACATTGGCTGTGGTGGTTCCCTGTGAACTCTTTGAACGAGTAAAGGGCTGCCTTGCAGCCCACGGCTCCATGTCGCAGAGGGATTTTGTCCTTGGCTTGATCGAGCAGGAAGTAAGCGGATGGGAAAACCAGCAGGCTGTGGAGCAAGATGCGGTAATTCCGCAGGAAGAAACAGATGAAGCCCTTTCCAATGTGGGTGTTGTTCAGCAGATCTCTGAGGATGAGCCGTTGACCGAAGATTTGGAGGAGGAGTCCTCTGGCTTCTCTATGGTTATGATGTGATCGGTGGAGGTGTGAGCTTGTATATTTACCCTGACAATCTGAAATCCAAGGCCACGCTGTGGCTGTGGGAGCTGCGGGACATCGGCATTGTGGGGATTGGGTGCCTTATTTCTGTCTTCGCCCTTGCACAGCTTGGCTTCATCCTGCCAATCGTGTTCACGGCGGCTTATGCATTTCTCTCTATCCGCATTGAGGATACCAGCATCCTTGATTTTATCCGTTATGCGCTCCAGTTTTTCGTCCTGCGGCAGCAGACCTATGACTGGGGGATGCGCATCGAAGCGAGGTGAATGAACAATGAGCAGGAAAAAGAAAAATGCCGCACAGCAGCGGCAGACCAGCCGGGAGCTGATTGATATCCAGAAAATCACAGAGTATGGACTGCTCACCAGTCATGGAGAGCTGGTGTTTTTCAGTATAGAACCTACCAACCTCTCCGTCCACTCCCCGGAATCCATCGGCAGCCGGATCTATGCCCTGATGACTGTCCTCAAGGGGATGGCGGAAATTGAAATGCTGGCTCTCAATTCCAAGGAAAGTTTTGAGGATAATAAGCGCCACTACCGCCAGCTTCAGGAGCAGGAGCAGCTTCCAGTCATCCGCAGGCTGCTGGAGAGAGATATGATGGGGCTTGACCGGCTGCAGGTACAGATGGCAACTGCCCGAGAGTTTTTTGTCATCGTCCGGCTTAAAAATGAGAAGGATTCGGATATCCAGTCCTACCTCTCTCGACTCCAGAAAAATCTGGAGGATCAAGGCTTTAAGACGCGGCTGTCCAGCCCGGAGGAGCGCAAACGGATGCTTGGGGTCTATCTGGAGCAGAATGCGACTACCGAAAAATATGAGGATTACGACGGGGAACGCTGGGTCATCTTCAATGACTAAAGCACCCCGTTAACCAGACAAAATGGCCGTCAGGAGATATCTCCGGGCCATCTTTCATACCACGAATACCTCCTGTCGGCCGGACAGGAGGTATCACAGTTTTGGCAAAGAGCAGAAAGAATCATTTTGCGCAGACGCCTGCAGATGCGAAGATCAAAGATTTTCTTGATATGGTGTCCCCCTCGGTCATCCAGTTCAATGTGGACCATTACCTGTGCGGGAACACTTACCGATGCGTCTGGGCGCTGCGGGAATATCCTACCGCCACGGATGAGCAGGCCATCCTGCGGCATCTGGGAGAAAAGGATGGCATCACCCTGCGTATCTACACCCGACAGGTGACCCCGGCCGAGGAGAAGCGCATCATCCACAACGCCGCCAACAAGCACCGGATGAGCCGCTCCTCCACCGATGACCTGCAGCAGACGGTAACTGCGGAGAGCAACCTGCAGGATGTGGTCACTCTGGTTTCCGCCATGCACCGGAACCGGGAGCCGCTCCTCCACTGCGCCGTATATCTGGAGCTGACTGCCCAGAGCTATGACCAGCTCAAACTCCTGCAGACAGAGGTACTCACTGAACTGGTGCGCTCTAAGCTGAATGTGGACCGGCTCATGCTCCGCCAGCAGCAGGGCTTTGTATCAGTCATGCCCAGCGGCCACAATGCATTCGGCTCTCAGTTTGAACGGGTGCTTCCGGCCTCCTCAGTAGCCAACCTCTATCCATTCAACTACAGCGGCAAGACCGATCCCCAGGGCTTTTACATCGGCAAGGATAAATACGGCGCCAATGTCATCGTGGATTTTGATAAGCGGGATGATGATAAGACCTCAGCCAACATCCTCATTCTGGGTAACTCCGGCCAGGGAAAAAGTTACCTGATGAAGCTCCTGCTCCTCAATCTGCTGGAGGCCGGGAAATCCGCCATCAGCCTGGATGTGGAGCATGAGCAGAAGGATATGTGCGAGGCGGTGGGCGGCTGCTTCCTGGATCTGATGAGTGGACAGTACCGGATCAACCCGCTGGAACCCAAATGTTGGGACGCCGGCGGCAGCCCGGAGGACATGGACGCCCCCGCCGCCTTCCGTCAGTCCACACGGCTGTCCCAGCACATCAGTTTTCTGCGGGACTTTTTCCGCTCCTACAAGAGCTTCACCGACCGCCAGATCGATGTTATCGAAATCATGGTGGGCAGGCTTTACGAAAGATGGCGCATCAGCGACAGCACCGATTTCAGCCGCCTGACCCCGGAGGATTATCCCATCCTCTCTGACCTGTACGCGCTCATCGAGCAGGAGTACAGGAATTTTGATGAGGGAAAGTATCAACTCTACACCGCCGCCATTCTGCAGGAAATTTTGTTGGGTCTTCACTCCATGTGCAAGGGGGCGGAGAGCAAGTTTTTCAACGGCCACACCAATGTGACCTCCTCCCGCTTTGTGGTATTCGGTGTCAAAGGACTCCTGCAGGCCAGTAAGAATGTTCGAAGCGCCATGCTCTTCAATGTCCTGTCCTATCTCAGCGACAAGCTGCTGACTGAGGGCAATACAGTGGCGGCACTGGACGAGCTGTATATCTGGCTGTCGGACAATGTAGCTGTGGGCACTACGATTATTGAGTATATCCGCAACTGCCTCAAGCGCGTCCGCAAAAAGGAATCTGCCATGCTGCTGGCTTCGCAGAATCTGGAGGACTTCAACCAGGAGGGAATCCGGGAGCTGACCAAACCTCTCTTCGCGATCCCACCCCATCAGTTCCTGTTCAATGCCGGCGCTGTGGATAAAAAGTTCTACATGGAGGCCCTGCAGCTGGAGGAGTCGGAGTACAACCTCATCCGTTTCCCCCAGCGGGGCGTCTGTCTCTACCGCTGCGGAAATGAACGGTATCTGCTGGAGGTCCACGCCCCTGCATATAAGGAGGCGCTGTTCGGGAAGGCAGGCGGACGATGAATGTGGTGGGATATGGCGGAGGGACAGACAGCACCGCCATGTTGATTGGCCTGTGGAAAAACCATATCCCGGTAGACCTCATTTTATTTGCGGATCCCGGCGGCGAGCAGCCGCACACCTATGCGTATCTGGAAATCATGGATCGCTGGCTGAAAGAGCACGATATGCCACCCATTACCCGCGTCTGGTATCAGGAGAAAAGTGGGCAAAGGCTCACTCTGGAACAGGAGTGCCTCCGCTCCGGGACGCTTCCGTCCATTGCCTATGGCCGGAAAAGCTGCTCTCTCAAACACAAGGTGGCCCCACAGGAGCGGTTTTGCAACCAATACCAGCCCTGCCTGGATACATGGACAAGAGGAGAAAAGGTGGTCAAATTTATTGGGTATGATGCCGGAGAGGAACGCCGCAGACAGGGGGCGGTAGCCCATGATCTGCTGGATAAAAAATATCAGAAGCAATATCCCCTGATGGATTGGGGCTGGCGGCGCACAGACTGTATTCAGGCAATTCAAAGCGCAGGGCTGCCTCTCCCCGGAAAATCATCGTGCTTTTTCTGCCCCTCCATGAAGCGGCGGGAGATCCGGACGCTGTATCACAGATATCCGGATCTGCTGGCCAGAGCTTTGGCTATCGAGGAGACGGCAATGCCGAATCTTATCTCTGTAAAAGGATTGGGGCGAGACTGGGCATGGCGGGATTTTATCACTGCGGACGAAAACCAAATGGTGATCCCCGGCGCGTTTTCCGATGAGGACCTGCCCTGTGCCTGCCGGCTTGAATCTGAGAAACCTGAACTGCCATAGAAAAGAGGATGCCATGAAAATCATTGAAACAGAACGCTGGGTACCCAGCAAAGAGGACCCCAGCAGAAGTGAATACATTGGTCAGCGCACCGGCCAGGAGGTCTTTGAGGAGCTGCGGCAACAGCTCGAGAACATGGGTTGCCTACCTGACGAATATTTCCTGCTGGATCAGCGGTGGGAGAACGGACGGGAGATTCCCGAGGGCGCAGATATCTTCTGCACCACCGATTATGGTGCGAGTGAGGGTATTTATTTGGATGTGTACCTGAAATGGTATGAGGATGGGAATCCTGTTACCAAGGGCTTTATCACCGGAAAGACTTTGGGCGAGAGCGGTGATGATCTGGACAGGATGTTCCTTATCTCCTCCGCTATTACAAAGGCTTTCCATGGAGATGGGGCAAGCCATGCCAGATATATTCGTCTTGGGGAAAGCCAGATTCCAGCCAGTGGGGTCTTCCACCTTAGTTTGGAGGAGCAGAAAACTATCATTGACGCCCTCATCACACAACATGAAAAGTATCTGGGGCTGATTGCAAACACAGAAAGTCTCCTGCGCCGTATGACCGGAGGCATCACCCAGTACATTGACCAGATGGGGCGCCTCCCCCTCCAGATCAACAACTATGACCAGATAACGCTGGCAGTGCGGGACGGAAATCTCGATGCCTTCAAGAGCTTGCTTACGCAAGTGCTGGAGTATAGTGACGACCTTCTCACCCAAACTGCTGGTCGGTCCGGTGAGGTTGGCAGCAAGATGATGATCCTCCTCATGGCTGCCTGTGACCACTTCGGCAGCGAATCCTATCTACTGGCTTCAAAGCTTGCGGTGAAAACCGGAGATGTGGAGCGCCTGCGTTTTCTGATGGATCAGGCAGAAACCTACACTCTGGAGATGGAGCCGGGTTTCGTGGGCAGGATGATCCGGGATGCATATTCCTTGAATCCTTATATCGGCAGAGAAATGATGGATCACGCCACCAATGAGCAGATCGCCGCCGCACCTGCGGAACTGATGCTGGCTGCGGCCTATAATCGGGATAGCCGCGCCGCATTTACTCTGGCCAGGAAGGGCATTGACATCACAGGCCGGGCCAGCGAGGTCATCCGGCAATATGCCCAGCGTGGTGACGCATGGGAACTGGAACAGCTAATCAAAGATGGAATGAAAATTCAGCCCACCAATCTGTCTGCCCTCAAAGCCTGCGTTCAGTCTGATCTGCTGGGATCCGCCAAGCTCCTGTTGGAAAAAGGCACTGACTATGAGAAGTTCCTGTCCTGGGCGAAAACTATCGGGTATGAGCTCCCCGCTGTAGCAGCGGCGGAATTGTCTGAGTACTGGGAGCAGCTGGATCCCGGACGGACACAAGGCCAGGATCCAGGGATGGGAGGAATGAGCCTTGGCTGATCCTGCAACTCTGGCGATGTTGGCAAAAGCAGCGGCGGCAGTTCTGAGCAGTGAAAAGGCCCGGAAAACTATCGGTTGGGTCATAGTGGCTATTTTTTCCCCTATCATCGTACTGCTGGTGCTTCTCTGTTCTCTGCTCTCCGGTACTGCTGAACACAATACTACGGCACTGGAACTCTGTTTCCACGGCGGGGTGATCTCCGCCTCTGTACCCGAGGATTACCGAGGGCATATCGAGAATATGCGGGATAGTTTTTTCGTTCTGGATGGCGGTGCCGCAGAGTTGGATGGACAGATGGAGAATGGCGACAGCCTTGACCGGACCAGGGTCAAGGCCATTTTTTATGCTCTTTACTTCGGCGAGGAGCAGCCCAGCCAGCGAGCGCACAAGCAGTATCTGGACTGTTTCGTAACCTATGAGGAGCGCACCCGCACCGTCACTGAGGCGGATGACGCCGGCAACGAGGTCGAGGTGGAGGAAACCTACACAGTGGCGGTACCCATCCGCGACCTCTCTGTTGTCTATGAAAACATCCGCTCCAAGATGGGAACGGAGATCACCGCAGAGGATCAGGCCAACGCCACCGAAATCTATTACCGTATCCTTTGCGGTGGGCCAGCCCCCACCTATGGTTCTGAGTTTGACATCTGGAGCGATGGCCTGCCTCTTTCCGACGCACCGTTCATCGGCGCGGATGGCTTCTGCTCTCCCATCGGAGAGAGCTGGAGGAGTGTGGTGACCTCAGAATTTGGCTGGCGCAAAGACCCATTTACCGGGAAGGGTGCCGGACACACCGGCATCGATCTGGGAATGCCCAAGGGGACACCTATCCGGGCCGCCCTCACTGGAACTGTCTACCTGGTGCGCTACTCCACCACCGGCTATGGGTACCATGTGATGATCGACCACGGCGGCGGTTTCGTCACACTCTACGCGCACTGCTCCAAACTGTTGGTAGCTGAGGGGCAGCAGGTACAGGCTGGGGATATCATCGCTGAGGTGGGTTCGACCGGGCGCTCTACCGGTAACCATCTGCATTTCGAGGTGCGGATTAACGGCGAAAAACAAAATCCGAGAAGCTATCTGCCATAATTCCATCAACCTGATATATCCAAAGTAAGGAGGGATCCCTATGGAAAGAAATCTGATATCCACCTGTCAGGTCTGCGACTGCACCCGCTGTGCCCGACAAAACAACTGCCCCAATGAGGAGGCTGCCTGTGGTGAGTGTACCCCCACCAACCCGGCATGGCATTGCGCTGATTACCTGCCAATGGTAGAAAGGAGCCAGAAATGTTGAAGCTCCATGCGTTTCTAAACCGCAAACCATCTTCGCTTTTGCCGCCGCCGTGTCAGGTAGAAGCTGTAGTAGAGCTGGATGCCGTTTCGTTTGAAAACCTTCTCCAGAGGCCAATGGATGACCAGCCGCAGATAACGGCACATAAATCTCTGATGCGCTGTGAGGAGGGCGTGGAGCATTGCGTGCTGTTTTTAGGGGAAGGAAGTCAAGATGGCGTCTTGGTCAATTCAGAGGGATATGACTGGGCAAGATACGCTGCTTTCATTCCAGGCGCCCGCATGATTGCCAATTCCCATTTGGAGCAAGGCATCAGCCTACGGGATTTGGTGACCCTGGGGTTGCCCGATCACGATGTGTATCTGGTTCACCAGACAGCGGATGTCGGCTTTATCCCTGCCGCAGATCTCGCCAGCTTGACAGACCAGGGCAAAGCACAGTTTGCCCCTCTTCTGGATGCGCGTGTAGCCTCCATCAAACAGGGAGCTTATGGTGTAGAGGTGGCGCTGACTGGAATCGAGCCTGAACTGTTGACCTGTTATGACCAGGCGGTTGCCGACTCTCAGAGGTCAACTCACGCTCTGGAATACTTTATGTAAGGGGGACAACCAATGAAAAGAATGACCATCACCGTCAGTTATGAACAGGAGAAGCTCAAGGCCCTCCAGTTCTATGCGGGAAAGAACGGCACTTCTTTGGAATCGGATCTGGATGCATTCATGGAAAAACTCTACAAGAAATATGTACCATCCCAGACCAGAGAGTACATTGAAAGCATGGCGGAACCGGAGGAACAGCCCCGTCCGCGCTCTGCCCGGTCCCCTCGAAGCGCCACATCAGACACCTTGGACACCGGGAAGGAGACTGAGTAATGGCAGGTTCTGTATCCGCCGAGGTATGGCTGAATCAGCGGCGCTGGGATGCGTTGGAGGAATCGCTGAAAGCTCAAGGCAGCAACATTGAACGGCATTTGCAGGACTATCTGATCAAACTATACAATGAGACGGTTCCATTTGATCAGTGGCTGCAGATTGAAAATGCCATTACAAAGGAGGAACTGGAGTCGGCGCAGGCAGCGGAAGACCAGAAAGTCTATGCGGCCTTTCATATTCGGGAGCATGGCCATGACAGCATCTTTTCAACGGGCAACGGCGAGGAATTTCTGGATGTGGCCATACGGCTGCGCCATTATGTACGAGGAGGCGCTTCGGCAGTGAGGGGGGATTTCTCCCACCACTTTTATAAGACTCAGTCCATTACGCGGGAGCGGTTTGATGAATTGGCCGCCCTGCGCCTTGAAAATACCGGCAAGGTAACAGGAGCGTTTGAGATCGATCTGGATGCTGGCTGGTGTTCCGCACTGAATCTCGCAGACGGTTGGCAGACCTTCAAAATCAAAGATGTATCTACAGCTGCCTACCACGCTGACCGACCTCGTAGCATCCAAAGAGGTGAGCAATGGCGCAAGTTGGTAGACTATCTATATGGGCGGGACATTGAACCGCAGACCTTTGGCCCGGTTGAAACCAGAGGGATCCGACCACTGATGGAAGGCGACCTCAGCTTTTCGGATGAGATTGTTCTGTCAGGCCATGAACTGAATTTCAAGTATGACTTCATCAACGATGAGGCCAGACGGGAGGTTCTTGGGACGATGGTGGACTGCCCAGAACCGGGGGATGGGCTGGATATCCTCTGTCATTACGATGCCGCACGGCAGGACACTGGCAGCGGTCTTTCCCTTACGCTATACCGCCATGATGGATTGGAACAGAGATCTTTCAGCTATCCCTTGGGGAAAGAAGAACGGGCGCTTTTGCGAAAACAGATGGAAGCGGACTGCCTCGGCAGGACCGGGCAAACGCTGAATGGTTACTATGCACAGCTGGATTTGGAGCGAGGAGAATCTCCCCCGGAGCTCAAGGGGGGTACCAAAAGGCTGTCGGTAGATGCGGTGTCCTTCACCGATGAGATTACAGAGTGTGATGGGAAACTGAACTTTTATATCCCCACCTATTTTGACCCGGACGCTGTGTTTGGAACCCATGTATGCACTGATGCCAACGATGACTGGGTGGATGTGTACGCCGGTTTTGACTGGAAAACCGGGCGGATGGACAGCGCACTGACCGTGCGCCTCTGCTGTACTGATGGACATGAGTTTGAGTTTTCCTATCGTCTTTCTCCCACGGAACAGGTCCAGCTGTGGGAAAAGATGGACGCTTACTGCCGCCAGCAGAATGGTCAAAGCTTGGAGGAAGCAAGGGCCGCTTTGCTGCAAACGCAGGCAGAAGAAGGAATGGAGATCCGGATGTAGGCAGCACCATTCGGCAGCCTTTGCCGCTTCCCACAGTTTTTCGGCCTGTATTTTATTGGTAGTGGTGAATAGCTTTTCAAACCAGAGCGTGGCATTGTGTTGTCGGGCAAACCGCCAAAACATCAAATGAATAGGAGGCAACAAAATGGATCAAACAAGAGCCAGAGAGCTGCAGGAGAAGCTGGCGCTGGAGGCCGCTGCTATGCTGTCGCTGGCCGGAAGCGGAGCAGAAACTGCGCCCTATGAGCAGGCAGTCAGCCTAATCGGGAAAGCATGGCGACTGACTGCGGAGGAAACCTCAGAACAGCTTGCTCTCATTGAGCAGGAAAAGGCAGTCATGGGCCGCATCGAAAATGGGGAGTCAGCCGAGCATATCAGGCAGGAACTGCTCCTGAACTGGTCTGGGCTGGAGAGTATCGAGGTGCTGGAGGGTCTCTTCGAAACCTCTACCTTACTGGAAACCGCACCTGAACGCAGATCCCTGTTCGATATGGCCATGCTCCTGATTGAAACTCAAAACCTGCTGGATTGGATTGAGAAAACAGATGCAGAAAAAGAGAAGCTGATACAGAACTTCACCTAAGTCTCGACAGGAGAGGAAAGCCGTGCTTTCGCACGGCTTTCCTCTATGTGGGGAGATTCCCCGCTGTTGGCCGCTGTGCCGCCCTGTGTGCCCTTTTCCGGGGCTGGGTGGCATCCGTACACTACGGCCCTCTTCGGACGATTTGTGGAGGCTTTGTGCAGGCCGTTCCCGAAATAGGCGGTTATCGTCCTGCATTGACGGGTTCTCGCTTTCGCCTTTGGCACAGGTGAACCGAGGGGTCGAAAACAGTGCGGGATAAAGCGCGGGGGTCGCAGAGCGCCCCCCACACAGCTCACACCGCCCCGCAATGCGGGTCGGGGAACGGTTTTGCGGGGGTCACTTTCTGGGGCCTGGGGTCATGCCGGGGATTATGATGGGCGGAATTGCCCGTCATTTCAGCATTTATCTGGAATCAAAGCAGGGATAAGCCAGAAAAAAGAGGATTGCCTCAGTCATTGTACAGTATGGCTGTGGCTTATTTGATTGGAGGAAAGCATGGCAAGAGAAAAGATCAAGTTCGCTCTGCGCATTACGCCTGAAACCCAGCAGCTGGTCAAGGACCTTTGTGCAAGGGACAACTGCCAGAGCCAAAACGAGTTTATTGAAAAGGCCATTCGTTTTTACGCCGGATATGTTTCCAGCGGCGAGGCCATTGACTATCTGCCGCCCGCATTGGTGGCCGCCCTGCGGGGAACGGTGGAGGACAGCGAACACCGCATTGCGCGGCTGCTCTTCAAGCTGGCCGTGGAAACCAGCATGATGATGAATGTGCTGGCGGCAGGTATGGAGATCAGCGAGGAGGATCTCCGGCAGCTTCGCGCCAGATGTGTCCGGGAGGTCAAGCAGACCAACGGCAATATCTCCCTCAAGGACGCGGTGAAATACCAAAAGGGGCAGGAATAGGCGGTGACTGAAAATGCCCCGCATTATTTTCAAGTGCCCGTATCTGAAAGGCGGCTCCCCCACTGTGACGGCCCACCTAAAAAATCTTGTAGGATACATCGCTACCAGGGATGGCGCTGAGAAAATTGACCCCGGTAATACGCAACTGGCAGCAACCAACAAGCAGAAAGAGCTGGTGGATCAGCTCGTCCAGAGTTTTCCGGAGAGCATGGAACTGTTTGAATATGAGGACTATCTCTCCACCCCCAACAGAGGGAACGCCTCTGCTTTTATCACTATGGCCATTGAACAGAATCTGAGCCAGCTCATCCGCCGGGAGAAATATCTGGAATACATCGCCAAACGGCCCCGCGCCCAGCGGTTCGGTGCTCACGGCCTGTTTACTGGGGACAAAGATTCTCTGGTGCTCTCACAGACTGCAAAGGCGGTAGCAGAACATCCCGGCAATGTGTGGCTACCGATCATTTCCCTGCGGAGAGAGGATGCTGCCAGACTGGGATATGACAATGCGGAGAACTGGAAGTCTTTCCTCTCCTCTTATGCCATGCAGATGGCCACAGCCATGAAAATCCCTTGGGAGCAGTTTCGATGGTATGCAGCCTTCCACAATGAGTCGCACCATCCGCACATCCACATGGTCTGTTACAGTGCAGATCCTGCCAAGGGCTTCCTCACGAAAACTGGGATCGCCCAAATCAAATCTGGTTTGGCGAAGCACATCTTCCGGCAGGAACTGACAGAGCTCTATCAAAAGCAGACCAAAAGCCGCAACGCACTGAATGAAGATGCCCGTTCTGTGCTGGAGCAGCTGATCGAACAGATGCGGAGCGGCACTGCGGTCAACCACCGCATGGAGAAGCTCATGGAGCATCTGGCGGAGCGCCTGCGGCACACTGGAGGCAAGAAGCAGTACGGTTACCTCAAAGCCCCGCTGAAGGCTGTGGTGGATGAGATTGTGGACGAGCTGGCCAAAGACCCATGTGTCGCTGCGGCCTATGCCCTGTGGCATGAACTGCGGGAAGATGTACTGCGCACCTACAGAGACGATCTGCCTCCACGCCTTCCCCTTTCCCAGCAGAAGGAATTCAAGCGGATTAAAAACATTGTTATTGAGGAGGCGGTGAAGCTTGGGGCGCGTCAGCAGGTATTCCATCCGGATGACCAGCAGGACGGTGTCTCTGCGGCAACTCCAGGAGATCCGTCGCTGCCGGAGCTGACCCAGCCCGATGATGACTGTGGTGATCCTGTGGAATCTCCACCAGAAGCCCCGCCAGAGAAATCGGGATCTGCCAAAGCACACATGGAATGGAGTAAGGAGTATCGTCTGGCACGCCGCTGTTTGTTTGGCGATAAGAATCAGCCCCAGGACTTTGAGCAGGCATTTTCACTGTTCCAAGAGGAGGCGCAAAAAGGCAACGCACTGGCCATGTGCGACCTGGGCCGGATGCTGGCGGATGGGCTGGGCCAGGAGATTGATATACAGGCTGCCCATGTGTGGTACAGAAAGGCGCTGGCTGCGTTCCATGCTGTGGAGGAACAGAAGAAAAACCGCTATGCGGAGTACCGGATCGGCAAACTCTATGCCGCGGGCCTCGGCTGTGAGCAGGACTATGGTGATGCCGCCCGGTGGTTCCAACTTTCCGCAGACAAAGGGTACAAGTATGCGCAATATTCCCTTGCTGGCCTGTTTCGCCGTAGGCAGGGTGTGGAGCAGGACGATGCGCGGGCGCTGGAGTTATACACAGCCTCCGCACAGCAGTACTTCCCCTATGCTGCCTACGAGTTAGGAAAGATGTATCGGGACGGCATTGGCTGTGAGAAGGACGCCGAAGCGTCGGAACAGTGGTATAAGCAAGCCTTCGCCGGATTTCTTGAGCTGGAACAGCAGAGCCATGACGATAAATTGCAGTACCGCATCGGATGGCTGTTTCTCTACGGTGTGGGGACTGGCAAGGATGAAGCGGCAGCCAGGGAGTGGTTTGAACGGGCGTCCAAACTGGGCAATCCCCATGCACAGTACCAACTGGCCAGAATGATCCTTGACGCCCCATCCTCAACACCAGAGCAGACAGCCCAGGCATTGGAGTGGCTGACAAAGGCAGCGGAAGCCGGCCAGGACTGCGCGCAATATGCGTTCGGCAAAATCTATCGGGAAGGTCAAGAAATAGAAAAAGACATTCAACAGGCGGTGGAACTGTTCACACTTGCGGCGGAGCAAGGAAACAGTTTCGCCGCTTTTGCCCTTGGAAAGTTGTACCTTTCTGGTGACGCAGGTCTGCCCATAGATCCGCCATCCGCGCTGAAGTGGCTCACATTCTCTGCGGAACTTGGAAACCAGTTTGCCCAGTACCGCCTGGGAAAACTGCTGCTCCAGGGCGAGGAGGTACCGAAAGACACAGAAGCCGCCATCCGCTGGCTCACTGCCGCAGCGGAACAGGGCAATCAATACGCCCAGTATGCCCTCGGCAAACTCTATCTGCTTGGGAAAGAGGTTCCAAAAGACAAGAGCAACGCGATTAAATGGTTCCAACTGGCGGCGGATCAGGGGAATGAGTACGCTAAATACTTTCTGGAACACATGGATGACCGGCTGGGACAGCCGCCTGCAGCGGCAGTCATTTCACTGCTCCACCATCTGGCCAACATCTTTCAGGAGCAGAGCCAGCCACCCTCTGACGGTATCCGAGTGGCTGTGGATCGGAAGCTCCTGCGAAAAATCAAGGCGAAGAAGATCGCTCAGGGCCACAAGGCGGATGACCATGAGCCGGAGATGAAATTCTAAGGGAGGCGCTCTTTTGAAACAGAAAGCGCAGTTTAAACAGCAGATTTTATTGGCGCAGACAAAAGGCATTCAAAAGCTGAAAAGGCAAAAGCCAATCCCCAGCAGGCCCATTCCGTTCCACCGGAAACTCAAGGGAAGGAATCAGTAAGAGGCATATGAGGTATGAACCTGCGGACTTCCATCAATAGCCTCTGGATCTTCAACAAGAAGTTCTGAAATCTTTTTCCCTTTTTCAGTCACCCTTTCAGGCACCTTTCCAGTCACCCTGCTTTGCTTTATGAGGATAACTGTATCCTCTGCGGAAGAACTGACAACTCAAAATGCGGCTTGGTTAGTATTTATTCTTCTCGGATAGTTAGTTGAAACCACAATGCCAACGAATAAAATGTATTGCAAATAGCTATACAAAATGGTATGATACTTTTGCGAAAGGTGGTGCGATTAATATGGCGGGAAAAACAGCCAATGTGACAGCGCGTGTGCAGCCGGAGATCAAACAGAAAGCGGAAGATATTCTGGATCGCTTGGGCGTTCCGGTGTCTGTGCTGATTGACTCTCTCTATCGTCAGATCATTATGACCAACAGTATTCCTTATTCGTTCAGTGTCCCCACTCTCCCAGCAAGGGATGCGATGTCTGTGGAACAGTTCAACGATATGATGAAGAAAGGGCTGGATCAAGCCAGAGCGGGCCAGGGAATGGAACTGGATGCCGCATTTGAGCAGATCAGCAAGAGCATCTGAAGATGGAGTATCGTGTAAAACTAACGGACTATGCCGTGGAACAGATGCAGGAGATCGCTGGTTATATTTCCAAAGTGCTTCAAGCACCGGATACTGCAAAACGGTGGACAGCAAGCCTCAAAGAGGAAATGGCTGCACTATGTACAATGCCCGGCCGTTATCCCCTAACGCCGGAGGAGCCATGGCACTCAGAGGGTGTGCATAAAATGCCGGTGAGTAATTTTCTTGTGTATTACTGGGTGGATGAAGAACAAAGGATCGTTTGGATTACCGCTGTAGTCTATGGGAGGCGGGATCAAGTCCAAGAGCTCCGAAAGATGCCAACCAACAGAATGAATTAACACAGATTTGAGAGGCCGCATATTGCGGCCTCTTTTTTTGATGAGGAGGGATGCAGCGTGCCATATATCCACTTCACGGAGGAGCAAAAGCTCCGAGCCAACTCTGTCGATCTGGTAGAGTTCCTGCGCCGTCAGGGGGAGAAACTCATCCCCTCCGGCCGGGACAAGCGCCTCGCCTCAGACCACAGCATTACCGTCCGCGGCAGAGAGTGGTACGACCATGAGTCCGAGGATGGCGGCGGCCCTATCTCTTTTGTGCAGACTTTCTATGGACTGAGCTACCCCGAGGCGGTGACACGCCTGTTGGGTGGTGAAGCGGGTGAAGTATATGAATCAGCGTGGGAAAAAGAACAGGAGGAGCCGAAAGAATTTGCCCTGCCGCCCGCTAACCAGACCATGCGGCGGGTGTATGCCTACCTGCTCCAGCAGAGGCACATCAGCCGTGAAATCCTCAACGCCTTTGCCCAGAAGGGGCTGATTTATGAAAGCCGGGAATTGTCCAAAGATCAGACAAAGGAGTATCACAACGCCGTGTTCGTCGGATTCGATGAACACGGCGTTGCCCGTCATGCCCACAAGCGTGGACTCTACACTCAGGGCAAAAGTTACCGGGGCAATGTGGAGGGCTGCGATCCCCGGTGCAGTTTTCACTGGACTGGAACCAGCGACCGTCTCTATGTATTCGAAGCCCCTATCGACCTGCTTGCCTTTTTGACCCTGTACCCGGAGGACTGGCAGCGGCACAGCTATGCGGCCCTCTGCGGGACAGCGGAACATGCCATGCTCTGGATGCTGGGGAAAAATCCGAATCTGCAGAAGGTCATCCTCTGCTTGGATCACGACGCGGCGGGGATTGAGGCCGTGGGGCGGCTCACAGATATTCTGCGGGAGCATGGTTATACGCAGATTGCCCCGCTGCGCTCTGTGTACAAAGACTGGGATGAAGACCTAAAAGCACGGTGTGGACTGGAGGCGCAGCCCGCCGAGGAGCATCCGCAGTTTGCGGTGGCGGGGCTCGTCTGCCGGCGAATCGGAGCCAGGTGCAAGGAAGTTCAGCCGGATCGGGCGGTTTATCAGTTCCCCGGATTGCTCCTGCGGTACCGGAACGACCTCCATTGGGGACACTTTGACCAGGCGATGGAGCGCATGGAAACCATGGCGGCGCTGGCCCTCTCGGTGGTGCTGCGGGAGTGCAAACAGATGGGTACCGCGCTGACCACTGAGCAGGGCGTCCGGTTTTTAGAAAGCCACATCCTGCCTCATCAGAACCGGGGTATCCTCAAGAACCGGGCGGATGAGATCGCCATGCAATTCCAAAGCGTATTGGCCAAGAACAATTGCCAGGGTATCCGTACCCAGGCAGAGAAAAAAGAGGTGGCCAGCGCATGGCTGGAGCTGGCCATCTCCTGTGCCAAGGTGCCGGTCAAGTACGAGGCCGACGAGATCAAACGGCGGCAGAAAGAGGAAAAGACCCAGAGGGAAGCTGAGCCAGTGATGGCCTAAGCCTGAAACAGCAAAGCGGAGGAATGGCTCAGTCCCACTCCTCCGCTTCTTCCTGGCTGTTCGTTTGCCTGCTGAGATATTCTGCCCGCTCCTGCTTATTGGCTGGCCGGGTTGCCTGCTTTCCACAGTCCGGGCATTGCACTGGCAGTTCCGGTGCCTCAAACAGATAGTAGCAATGGTCACATGCGCAAATCAAAGCAATCACCTCATACCAATTTATTATAGCAGACAAAGCGAAAACTGAACATCCCCTTCTGATATTAAGGCGTAGATATCAAAAGGAGGATCATGTGCCAACCCAAGTTATAACGCTTATTGTGGTAGGCGCCATCATGTTTCTCGTGATCGGCGGCCTCGCGTTTCTCTCCCATTACTATACCCTTGACGGAATCAAATCCAAGACTGTGGGCGACGGCCAGCATGGAACCGCACGCTGGGCTACCAAACAGGAGATTCGACAGACTTACGCCCACATCCCCTTCGAGCCGGAGCTGTGGCGCAAGGGAGAGCATCTGCCGGAAAAGCAGGGCCTTGTCCTTGGCTGCGAAGGGCCCAAAGACCATGTCACAGCTCTGGTGGACACCGATGACATCCACGCCATGGTCACCGCCGCCAGCGGCGCCGGAAAGACCGCGTTCTTTTTGTACCCCAACATCGAATATGCCCTCGCCAGCGGGATGTCCTTCCTCTGCACGGATACCAAGGGCGACCTGTTCCGCAATTATGCCGGTATTGCCAAGGACTGCTACGGATACCAAATCGCCGTGTTGGATCTGCGTAATCCCACCCGCTCGGACGGCAACAACCTGCTTCATCTGATCAACAAGTACATGGACATCTATAAAGCCGACCCCAAAAACCTGGCGGCAAAGGCTAAGGCGGAGAAATACTCCAAGATCCTCGCCAAGACCCTCATCAACACCAGCGGCGGCGACAGCGCCCAGTATGGGCAGAATGCTTTTTTCTACGATTCCGCCGAGGGCCTTCTGACTGCCATGTTCCTGCTGGTGGCCGAATACCTGCCCACCGAGGACGCGGACGGCAATCCCATTGAAAAGCGCCACGTCGTGTCGGTGTTCAAGTTGGTACAGGAACTGCTGGCCCCCAGCCGGGTGAAGGGAAAGAATCAGTTCCAGCTCCTGCTGGAAAAGCTCCCGCCTAATCATAAGGCCCGCTGGTTTGCCGGGTCCGCCCTCAACACGGCGGAGCAAGCCATGGCCTCCGTGATCTCAACGGTACTGTCCCGCCTAAACGCCTTCCTCGACTCGGAGATGGAGCAGATCCTCTGCTTTGACACCGCCATTGACGCGGAGAAGTTTTGCAATGAGAAATCCGCCATCTTTATCGTACTGCCCGAGGAGGACCAGACCAAGTATTTTATGGTCAGCCTGATCCTCCAAAACCTGTACCGGGAGATCCTCACCGTGGCTGACGAGAACGGCGGCCGGCTCAAGAACCGGGTGGTCTTCTTTGCAGATGAGCTTGGGACATGCCCGCCCATTCAGTCGCTGGAACTGATGTTCTCTGCCTCCCGGTCCAGAGGACTCATGTTGGTGCCTATCGTCCAGAGTATTACGGGCCAGCTGCAGAAAAACTATGGAAAAGAGGGCTCTGAGATCATCGTGGACAACTGCCAGGTCAACCTTTACGGCGGCTTCGCCCCGGCCAGTCAGACCGCGGTGGAACTGTCCAAATCTTTGGGCAGCCGGACGGTGATGAGCGGCAGTATCTCCCGCGGGAAAAACGATCCCAGCCAGTCCCTCCAGATGATGGAGCGTCCCCTCATGACCCCGGATGAACTCAAGTCCATGCCCAAGGGCAGCTTTATTGTGGCCAAGACCGGCGTCCACCCCATGAAGGTCAAGCTGCGGCTGTTCCTCGACTGGGGCATCCGGTTCCGCAAGCCCTATGAAGTGCCGGAGAAGGCCCAGCGGTCCGTTGCCTATGCTGACAAGCAGGAGTTGGAGGAGTCCATCATCCGCCGCCACTATGGGACGATTGTAATGGATAGTGAGCAGCCGCAGGGAGGCGGCACATCCGCTGGCGGTATGGCTCAGGGAATTCAGGCCGCACCGGATTCCCGCAAAACGGTATTTCGGCCTTGACGGAGGGAAACAGAATGAACAGCTTTAGAAATATCTACAATTCCAATCTAAGCCACAGAGCCAGGAGCGTCTATATGTACCTCAAGGATCGGGCAGACAGCGAGGGACGCTGCTGGCCGGCCATCAGAACCATTGCTCTGGAGTTGGGGCTTTCCCGCTCTACGGTCAAGCGGGCGCTGGATGACCTCTGTAAAACCGGTCTGCTGCAAAAGGACCCACGCTGGCGGGAAAACGGGAGTCTTACTTCCAATCTGTATCATGTGGTATGACGGAGGTGTCCAATGCTGGTTGAGATCGATCTGCTGGATTATTTGGCTTATCAAATGGGATGCGGAGTTCTTTCCGATCTTCGGCTGTCTCAGCAAAGTGAACGGTTGCACAGGCTCACTGCCGCGATCCCTTTAGGTGCATGCAGCGAACGGGAATGACTGGATGCGGTACAGTATTTGACAGGCCATGACTGCGCATCAGCACTGGAAGCAAGGAACCGTCTGGTGAGATAGCCTGTAAAAAGCAAACCCTCCCGCCAAGGGGAGGGTCTACATATCATGTGAACCGAGTCTCGGTTCATAATGAACCAACCAGAAGTGCCCACTCTAAGGATTTTATTTAAGACAGAAAATAACAAACAACATCTGGCCTTAAAGATTATACCGCCTTGCGTTGTGTCCGGCTTTTGAAATTTAATCGTCTTTCTGTGCAGCTGTAATGCCGACAGCAAAACCGTTGACCTCCACGCCATCTTCTGCGGGGATTAGGAGGTACTTGCGCCCGTTGATAATTTGAGTTTCCACCAGATAACTATACTCTGGATCAGCAGAAATGGTGATCTCAGGTGTCTTGATCTCAAAACGGCTGCTGTCGATCAGGTTTGCCGGATTCAGGACAACCCCCGAGCCAAACTGCTCGCCGCATTTTTCCTGGAATGCTGCCACCTGCTCATCCGCAATCCCGCAGCTTTGAAGGATTTGCCCTATTTCTGAGGCACTCATCTCCAGAGGTTCCGAACTCCTGCTCTCCCTGTGCTCCTTGATTTTCTCACGCAGCTGTTCATGAACAGTCTGCATCACTTCCAGACTGCAGTCAAACGCATCGCTCAGAGCTGACTGGAATGCTTCCTTCTGCTCGACGGCAGACATCGGCGCTTCCACATGGAAGATCGCGTCAATGAACTCCTGGTGAATTTCATTGGCCTTCCTGCTGTAAAAGAGAGCGTTATAGATATTTGCTGCCCGGTCATCGAATGCCGGGAACAGAAAACCCAGCTCAGGAGGAGCGACGGTTTGCCCGGCAGCACAGTGGAATTCATTGTCACCGGGGAAGTATCCCAGTTCCACCTTGCCCTCCTTGATGGGGCACACCACACAGACGATGTAGGTGAACACCTCATCCGAGGCATCCGCTTGCAGGGAATCATCCTTGCCCCGATGGGGGACATCGTAGCTGTCACAGGCCAGGAGCAGCAGGTAACTGCTGTCCCCCATGTCCAGACTGTCAATTACCTTGTGGTAAAAGGTCTGGCGGGCCTCGTTGTCCTTAAGCTGGGAATCCCGCAGTGTGGTGAGCAGGCGGTGTTCCTCACTGTCCACTACCTGCTGAGTGGAGAATACGATATCAATGAGGTTTTTCCCCAGGGAACCGGACAGTCCCTTCTTCAAAAGGCTCAAATACTTCTCGGACTCCTCCTGCGGCATCATGCCCAG
>ERZ836441.32-NODE-32-length-155380-cov-19.700917_pt1 | contig 155380 bp, 138 predicted proteins | sample MGYA00519686_ERZ836441 | MGnify/ENA primary metagenome ERZ836441 (study PRJEB31850, sample SAMEA3708800) | human gut metagenome | biome: human gut; feature: human-associated habitat; material: faeces | place: China | collected 2014 ...
TTGCATGTGTTAAGCCTGCCGCTAGCGTTCATCCTGAGCCAGGATCAAACTCTCCGCTGTTTATGTTGCTTTTATTCTTTTCTCAGAAATCGACAACACGTCGCAGCTCGCTGAGGTTCGTCGTCCCGGCCCGGCCTATTTGGTCGGAATTGAAGGTGAGAGTCTCTGACGGGACTCCCAGGTTCCTTGTTCCTTGCTTGCCTTTCGTATGGCTATCCTGTCGCAATCTGTCATTGTTCTCCGCAACCGAGCCGTGGCGCATGGCACCGTGGCTGCGATTGCGAGTGCAAAGTTACTGCTTCTGAATGCCCTTGTCAAGACCCCATAGGAACCAAAAAGGCTGAACAGGGTAATTTTAGCATCGCAACACATTGCGACACAGCAATTTACCTTGAAATGTTAAAAATAGTTAAACCCTCAAAGTGGAGATTAGGCCTGGGCGGCGGGGATGGAGAGGAGGTAGAGGTCCGGGGTGTCGCTGAGGATGTGGGCCGGGATGCGGTGGGCGCGCAGGCAGGCGGCCAGGGCGCGGGGCGGCAGGAGGGGCTCGGCGTCGACGGCCTTGTGGCGGTGGATTGCGTTGATGCGGTCGGCGGAGCAGGGGAAGGCGACCAGGATGTTGCCGCCCGGCAGCAGGTTGTCGGCACGCAGGCGCCGCAGCGTGTGCAGGGGCGTCTCCATGTGCGGATACACGCAATACATTATTATATGGTGGTACCGACCGGGGATGTCCTGCTTCTCGAAGTCGAGGTTGAGGAATGTGGGCGCGGGGCAGAGGGTGGAGTATTTCTGGCGTGCGCGTAGGAGCATCTGCGTGGAGAGGTCGTCGGCGACGATGCGTCCGGCGGCCCCGACGGCGTCGGCGATGTATGGCAGCAGGACGCCCGTTCCGGTGCCGAGGTCGAGGACGCTCTGGCCCGTGGTGACGCCACCGAGGCGCATGAGGCGGTTGAGCTTGTGTGGCGTGGAGAGGCAGTCGCTGCGGTCCCAATAGGGGGCTACGGTGTCGAAGAAGTGGAGTTCCTGTGCTGTCATACCTGTTAAACACTGCCGGGGGGATGTGTGTTCAATGTATAAAGTGTGCAAAGGAAGGGGAAATTTTGTTAACGGCACATGGGGTAAAATTCGTACCTTTGCAGCTGCAAAGGCTGTAATTGCCATGATGCGAATGGATTCTGCGCCGGCGGCACCGACCCGGGGCGCGTAAAATTATATTTCTATGAGAAAGACACTGATAGTCGCCGGACTGGTTGGGGCGCTGAGCTCTGCCATGCCGGTGCAGACGAGAGGAGAGGGGAAGGCCCTCCCCGAACAGGAACCGGAGTCGCGGACTCTACAGGAGGTGCTGGTGACGGCGCCTGCGAAGACGCGCGTGGAGCTGCTGCCGCTCGACGTGACGGTGCTGAGCGATTCTGTGATTGTCCATTCCACGGAGAGCTCGCTGCTGCCGGTGCTGACGGACCGCGTGGCGGGGCTGTTCACATCGGAGCGCGGCTTCGCGGGCTACGGCGTGAGCGGCGGCGCTGCCGGCACTGTCAACATCCGCGGCGTGGGCCAGGGCAACAAGGTACTGTTCATGATCGACGGTCAGCCGCAGTGGGCGTCGGTGTTCGGCCACGCGCTGCCCGACACGTACGTTGCCAACGGCATTGAGCGGGTGGAGGTGGTGAAGGGCCCGAGCTCGCTGCTCTACGGCTCGAACGCCATGGGGGGCTCGGTGAACATCATCACGCGCAAGGCGACGCGCGACGGGCTGTACGGCCGCGCCCGGGCGATGTTCGGCTCCTTCAACACGCAGAAGTTCAACCTGGCGTCGGGCTACCGCCGCGGACGCTTCAGCATTGCTGCGGCCGGGCAGCTCGACCGCAGCAACGGCAACCGCTCCGGATCGGCCTTCTGGCTTGCCAACGAGATGGTCAACCTTGGCTACGAGCTGAGCGGCAACTGGTCGGCGGGCGCCACCGTGACCATGACGCAGACCCACGCCGACAACCCGGGCACGCTGCAGAGCCCCCTCGAGGACATGTGGACGTACATGGGGCGCGGCACGGCGTCGGTCTTCGCTCACGACCACTACGCCTGGGGCGAGGGGGGCGTGCAGGCCTACGTCAACTGGGGGCGCCACAACGTCGACGACGGCCACGCGCCGGGCGCCGAGGCCCGCGACTACCTGTTCCACAGCAACGACTACAACATGGGCCTGACGGCCTACCAGACCATGCACTTCTGGCAGGCCAGCGACCTGAGCGTGGGCGTGGACTACGTGCACTGGGGGGGCCACACCTGGAACACGCTCAAGGACGCGTCCAAGACCAAGGAGGAGGGCATACGCAAGTGCGTCAACGACATAGCCGGCTACGTGATGATGCAGCAGGGCTTTTTCTCCGGCATCCTGGACGTGAACGCCGGCATCCGCCTGCAGCACAGCGGCCAGTTCGGCAACGAGTGGGTGCCGCAGGCCGGCGCCATAGTGCGCCCGCTCGAGGGCTCGATGATAAAATTCAGCTGGGGCAAGGGTTTCCGCGCCCCCAACATCCGGGAACTGTACATGTACCCTCCCCACAACCCCGACCTCAGGCCCGAACGCCTCTACAACTACGAGGTTGAGCTGCGGCAGACGCTGCTGGGGGGCCGCCTGGACATGGGCCTGGCGCTCTACTACATCGACGGCAGCGACATGATCCAGACGGCGCGCGTGGACGGCAAGCCGCTGAACGTCAACACCGGCTCGTTCATCAACAAGGGCTTCGAGGTCGACGCCGCCTGGCGCATCGACCGCCGCTGGCAGCTTGCGGCCAACTACGCGTACCTGCACACCAACAACGCCACGGTGCTATACGCGCCCAAGAACAAGCTGTGGGGCGAGGTGAGCTTCCAGCCTGGCGCCTGGACCCTGGCAGCGAGCGTCAACAGCATCTGGAGCCTGGAGACGGGCGGCCCGGAGAAGTCGGACTACGCGCTGGTGAACCTGCGCGGCGCCTACACGGCCTACAAGGGAGACGTGCGGGTGCAGCCCTTCCTGAAGCTCGACAACATCGGCGACAAGCACTACGAGGTGGTCTACGGCTGCCCGATGCCCGGAATCTCCATACTCGGCGGCGTGGAAGTTTCCTTCTAACCCTGCCTACATATAATAATGTGTGCATACAATAATGTGCGGCCACGGCAATCCGCGGACCCTGCCTGGTGCTTTTCCATCCGAAAAGGGATGGGAAAGGCCATTTGAAGCGCTAAAAATTGTTAAAACGGGTAGCGCGAACGGGAAAGGCAGCGTAAAATTTTGCCGTGTGCAAAAAAAGCAGTAACTTTGCAGTCGCAAATTGTGCCCGGCGGGCAAATATGCGCATAGTGGCCCATTCGTCTATCGGTTAGGACGAGAGATTTTCATTCTCTAAAGAGCAGTTCGACTCTGCTATGGGCTACCAAACCAAGAAGAAAGCAGAACAAGACAAGACAACCATGGCAAACCATATATCTTCTCTCAAGAGAATCCGCCAGACCGAGAAGCGCCGCCTCGCCAACCGCTATTGGCAGAAGACGGCCCGCAACTCCGTACGCCGCATCCGCAAGATGACCGACAAGGCCGAGGCACTCGCCGCCTACAACAAGGTAAGCTCCCTGCTGGAGCGCCTGGGGCGCAAGAACGTGATCTCGCAGCACAAGGCGTCGAACCTGCGCAGCAAGCTGATGCTGCACATCAACAAGCTCTGAGGCACAGCATAGAGGCTGCGCGGCAGGCGGCACACGGCAGCTGAACCGGCTGCGCGAGCCAGGCCGCACCGACCCGGAGCAGCCCACCCACATACACACTTTCCGCCCAGGGGAGTCCCTGCGGAGAGAGGCCGGCCCATTCGTCTATCGGTTAGGACGAGAGATTTTCATTCTCTAAAGAGCAGTTCGACTCTGCTATGGGCTACCCCGCACAGCATCGCCTGCCGCAACGGACACGGGCGGTGCTTTTCGGCTATGTGCGCGAAAGCGCCTGCCGCCGATGCCCGCGACGCCCTCGCGCCGAGCCGAGGCACGGCGCCGCCCCCAAGGGAAAGCAGCCGGCCTGACGCCGCCAAGACAGCGCAGACGCTCCAACGATAAACGGTTATTCAAAATGGCTAAAGACCAGACAGTATTATTCCACGACACGGTGTTCGGACCTATCCACTCGCGTCGCCTGGGCCTCTCGCTGGGAATCAACCTGATGCCCAACGACGGCAAGGTGTGCTCCTACGACTGCCTCTACTGTGAGGCGGGCTACAACCGCCAGGGCATCGGCACCACCGGCCTGCCCGAGGCCCGCCAGGTGGCCCGGCAGCTCGAGGACAAGCTCCGCCAGATGGCCGAGGAGGACCAGCTGCCCGACGTCATCACCTTCTCCGGCAACGGCGAACCCACCATGCACCCGCAGTTCGAGGAGATAGTGAAGTCCACCATCGCCCTGCGCGACCAGTACGCGCCCAAGTGCAAGGTGGCCGTGCTCAGCAACGCCACTCGCCTGCACGAGCGGTGGGTGGCGCGCGCCCTGGGCATGGTCGACGAGAACATCCTCAAGCTCGACAGCGCCGTCCGCGACACCCATAACCGCCTCAACCGGCCCGTCTCCAAGCGCGACAACCCCACGCGCCTGGTCGAGCATATGAAGCAGTTCCGCAACGTGTGCATCGTGCAGACGATGATGCTGCGCGGCACTCACTTCAACAAGCGCATCGACAACACCACCGACGCCGAGGTGGAGGCCCTGATCGAAGCCTACAGGCAGATCAGCCCGCGGCGCATCCAGCTCTACAGCATCGACCGCGAGACGCCGTGCGAGACCCTGCAGGTCGTGCCCCGCGCCGAACTCATGCAGATCGCCGAGCGGATACACCGCGCCACAGGCATCGAAGTCCAGGTGAACTGAGGGGCCCGGCATAAGGCCACTAAGGTTTCCAAGGCATCCAGAGGCTGTGTGAAAATTCAAAATTTCGGTCAGATCGTAGGGCTGCACCCTGGTGCAGCCGCTGATTATCAATGTAGAGCGGATGCACCAGGGTGCATCCCTACGATTCGCCGGATTTTGCAACACCCTCCAGTGTCATTAACAAAGGCGGGAGGGCCGGGGCGTCGGTTTGCGCGGGCGCGGAAAAAGTGCTAACTTTGTACCTTGAATAAATTCGCGAAAACAAAGACACACCATATATGGCAGAAAGAGAGTTGAACGAACAGGAGATAGTGCGCCGGCAGTCAATGCAGACTCTCCGGAGCAAGGGCATAGAGCCCTACCCCGCCGCCCAGTATCCCGTGACGGGCTACAGCGACGAGATCAAGGCCAACTTCCGCGATCCCGAGAGCGAGGACGAGGCGCCGCGCCGCGTGAGCGTGGCCGGGCGCGTCATGAGCCGCCGCATCATGGGCAAGGCCTCCTTCATGGAGCTGCAGGACAGCCGTGGCCGCATCCAGGTATACGTCAGCCGCGACGACCTCTGCCCCGGCGACGACAAGGCCCTGTACAATGAAGTCTTCAAGAAGCTGCTCGACATCGGCGACTTCGTGGGCATAGAGGGCTTCGTGTTCCGCACCCGCACCGGCGAGATCTCCATCCACGCCGAGCAGCTGAAGGTGCTGAGCAAGAGCCTGCGCCCGCTCCCCGTCGTCAAGGTCAAGGAGGGCAAGGCCTACGACACCTTCTCCGACCCCGAGCAGCGCTACCGCCAGCGCTACGTCGACCTCATCGTCAACCCCGGCGTGCGCGACATCTTCATCAAGCGCACCAGGATGTTCAACGCCATGCGCGGCTACTTCAACGAGCACGGATACATGGAGGTGGAGACGCCCATCCTGCAGTCGATACCCGGGGGCGCCTCGGCGCGGCCGTTCATCACCCACCACAACGCCCTGGACATACCGCTGTACCTGCGCATCGCCGACGAGCTCTACCTCAAGCGCCTCATCGTGGGCGGCTTCGAGGGCGTGTACGAGTTCTCCAAGAACTTCCGCAACGAGGGCATGGACCGCACCCACAACCCCGAGTTCACCTGCATGGAGATCTACGTCTCCTACAAGGACTACAACTGGATGATGGACTTCACCGAGAAGATGCTGGAGCGCATCGCCATGGAAGTGAACAGCACCACCAAGGTGCAGGTGGGCGACCGGGAGATCGACTTCGCCGGCCCCTACCCGCGCATCACCATGGCGCAGGCCATCCTCGACAAGACGGGCTTCGACATCACCGGCAAGACGGAGGAGGAGCTTCGCCAGGCGGCCAAGGACATGGGCATCGAGATCGAGCCGAGCATGGGCAAGGGCAAGATCATCGACGAGATCTTCGGCGAGAAGTGCGAGGGCACCTACATCCAGCCGACGTTCATCATAGACTACCCCATCGAGATGTCTCCGCTGACCAAGCGCCACCGCGACAACCCGGAGCTGACGGAGCGCTTCGAGCTGATGGTCAACGGCAAGGAGCTGGCCAACGCCTACTCGGAGCTGAACGACCCGATCGACCAGTACGAGCGCTTCGTGGAGCAGATGCGCCTGGGCGCCAAGGGCGACGACGAGGCGATGATCATCGACCACGACTTCATCCGCGCCCTGGAGTACGGCATGCCGCCGACGTCGGGCATGGGCATCGGCATGGACCGCCTGGCGATGCTGCTGACGGGCCAGACGGCCATCCAGGAGGTCCTGCTCTTCCCCCAGATGCGCCCCGAGGTCACACAGACCAAGAAAGAAGAGAGCGAATCCGAGCAAGCCTGACCCTCACTCGCTGCGCTCAAACTCTTCGCTAAAACTCAAGGCCTAAACAAGAACTTTGAGGCACAAAGTTTCGCGCTCACCTGAGAAAAAGGGAAACGCGAAGCTTTTTTGTTTTAGCTCCTGAGCTTCAGCTCGGGCAAGCGGGACGAGTTTGCGAGAATGGGAAAAAGTTGCTAAATTTGTGCTGCTATGGTAGACTTAGGAAATATCGCCGTGCTGGGAGGAGGCTCGTGGGCCACCGCACTGGCCAAGCTCCTGCTGCGCGGGCAACAAAGCATAACGTGGTTCATGCGCAATCCCGACCGCATCGACGACTTCATCCGATGCGGCCACAACCCGGTGTATCTCTCGGACGTGAGCTTCGACACCGACCGCATCCGCTTCACCTCCGACATCGACGAGGCCTGCTCCTCGGCCGACACTCTGGTGGTGGCGGTGCCCTCGCCCTACGTGCGCAGCCATATCGACAGCATCACCGTCCCGATCGAGGCGAAGAATGTCGTCTCGGCCGTCAAGGGCATCATCCCGGAGGTGAACATGATAGTGACGGACTATTTCATGCACCGCTTCGGGTGCCGCGACCAGAACCTGCTGGTGATCGGCGGCCCGTGCCACGCCGAGGAGGTGGCGCTGGAGCGCCTGAGCTACCTCACCATCGGGTGTCACGACGCCGAGAAGTGCGAGGCCTTCGCTTCGCTGCTGCGCGGCCCCAGGCTCAAGACCATCCTGTCGGGCGACGTGGACGGCATCGAGTACGGCGCGGTGCTGAAGAACGTCTACGCCATAGCGGCGGGCATGGCCGGGGGCATGAAATTAGGCGACAATTTCATAGCCATGCTGGTGTGCAACGCTGCCCGCGAGATGCGCCGCTTCGTCGACACGGTTGACCCTTCGGAGCGCGACATCTGCGCGTCGGCCTATCTGGGCGACCTGCTGGTGACGGCCTACTCGCGCTTTTCGCGCAACCACAACTTCGGGGCCATGATAGGCAAGGGCTACTCGGTGCAGGCCGCCAAGATGGAGATGGAGATGGTGGCCGAGGGCTACTACGGCACCAAGTGCGTGCACGACGTCAACCGCAGCTACGGGGTGAAAATGCCCATCCTCGACTGCGTGTACAACATCCTCTACCGCCGCATGAACCCCCGCAAGGCGTTTGCCCTCATATACGATTCCTTCAGCTGATGAACAATCGGGGCCGCTAAAACTTTGATAAGTAAGTGAGAAAAATTAGCTTGTAGGAATTTTGAGAGTATTTTGAGATGGATTTTGAGTTTGAACGAAGGAGCTTAGCGAGCTAAGTGACTGAGTGTAAACTCAAAATAGGCTCAAAAGATTCCAAAATTACACAAGCCTGATTTTTAAAATTCACACAAACAAGAATAAACTAATTTTTTGAACTTACTTCTACAGGTAAAAAACACACATAAAAAGAAAATGAAGACACTCCAGCTGGACATCAACGACGCCATCTACTTCGCGGGCGCCGAAAAATACGCCTCGCTGCGTCCCGCCGCAGAGCGGGCCGTGGCAAAAATCAACGACGGCACGGGCGCCGGCTCGGACTTCCTGGGCTGGGTCAAGCTCCCCTCTTCCATCACGGCAGAAGAGCTGAATGACATCAAGGCTGCCGCGGCCGACCTGAGAAAGGACAACGACTACGTCGTCAGCATCGGCATCGGCGGCTCCTACCTGGGCGCCAAGGCCGTCATCGAGGCCCTGTCTGACTCCTTCGCCGCCTACATTCCCGGCCATGAGAACGCTCCCAAGGTGCTCTTCGCCGGCCAGAACATAGGCCAGGACTACCTGGCAGAGCTGCTGAAGCTGCTGGAGGGCAAGAAGTTCGGCATCATCGTCATCTCCAAGTCAGGCACCACCACCGAGCCGGCCATCGCCTTCCGCCTGCTGCGCTCCCTGCTCGAAAAGCAGGAGGGTCCCGAGGCCGCCGCAAAGAAGATCGTGGCCATCACCGACGCCAGGAAAGGCGCCCTGCGCACCATGGCCGACAAGGAGGGATGGCGCTCGTTCGTCATCCCCGACAACGTGGGCGGACGCTTCTCCGTGCTGACCCCGGTGGGCCTGCTGCCCATCGCCGTGGCCGGCTTCGACATCGACCGCCTGGTGGCCGGCGCCGCCGACATGGAGCGCACCACCCGCCACCCGGGCCCGGACAACGTGGCCCAGTCGTACGCCATGATGCGCAACGCCCTCTACCTGTCGGGCCGCAAGATCGAGATCCTGGCCAACTACAACCCCAAGCTCCACTACTTCGGCGAATGGTGGAAGCAGCTCTTCGGCGAGAGCGAGGGCAAGGACGGCAAGGGCATCTTCCCGGCCAGCGTCGACCTCACCACCGACCTGCACAGCATGGGCCAGTGGATGCAGGACGGCGAACGCACCATCTTCGAGACGGTGCTGATGATCGACCGCCCGGCCCGGACGTGCCACGTACCGTTCGAGTCCGAAAACCTGGACGGGCTGAACTACCTGGCGGGCAAGAGCGTGGACGAGGTGAACCAGAAGGCCGCCCAGGGCACCGAGATGGCGCACAAGGACGGGGGCGTGCCGGTGATGGAGCTGCGCGCCGACGCCCTCGACGAGCAGACGCTGGGCCGCCTGATCTACTTCTTCGAGAAAGCCTGCGGCATCTCGGCCTACATGCTCGGCGTCAACCCCTTCGACCAGCCCGGAGTGGAGGCGTACAAGAGCAACATGTTCCGCCTCCTCGGCAAGCCGGGCGTAAAATAAAATAGGTTCCGCACCGTTAGATAATGGCGGGGATTCCGCGACTGCGGGACCCCCGCCTTTCCCAATCCCGATTTCAACACACCTACAATATGGCAAAGAAGAAAGAGAAAGCGGCGGCACCGGCCACGAGCCCGGAGGACATCCTGGGCAACAAGCTGGAGGCGCTAAACAACACCCTGGCCAACATCCACAAGGACTACGGCGAGGACAAGCTGTTCCTGCTGGGCAGCAACGAGCACGCCGACGTGGAGGTGATCTCCACGGGGAGCCTGGGGGTTGACCACGCGCTGGGCGTTGGTGGCCTGCCGCGCGGCCGCATCATCGAGATATACGGCCCGGAGTCGTCGGGCAAGACTACCCTGGCCATCCATGCCATCGCCGAGGCGCAGAAGAACGGCGGCATCGCGGCGCTCATCGACGCCGAGCACGCCTTCGACCGGACCTGGGCCGAAACCATCGGAGTGGACGTCAACCGCCTGTGGGTGGCGCAGCCCGACAACGGCGAGCAGGCCCTCGACATCGCCGAGCAGCTCATCAACTCCGGCGCCATCGACATACTGGTGATCGACTCGGTGGCCGCCCTCACGCCCAAGGACGAGATCGAGGGCGAGATGGGCGACCGCAACATGGGCCTCCAGGCGCGACTCATGTCCCAGGCCATGCGCAAGCTCACCTCCGCCATCTCCCGCACCCGCACCTGCTGCATCTTCATCAACCAGCTGCGCGAGAAGATCGGCGTGTTCATGGGCAACCCGGAGACCACCACGGGCGGCAACGCGCTGAAATTCTACGCCTCCGTCCGCCTGGAGATCCGCGCCTCCACCCCCATCAAGGTCGGCGACGAGATCATAGGCCGCCGCACCAAGATCAAGGTGGCCAAGAACAAGGTCGCCCCCCCGTTCACGAAGTGCGAGTTCGACATGCTCTTCGGCAAGGGCATCAGCCGCGCCGGCGAGGTGCTGGACTACGCGGTGGACTACGACATCATCACCAAGTCTGGCTCCTGGTACTCGTACCGCGATTCCAAGCTGGGCCAGGGCCGCGACGCGGTGCGCGCCATCATCGAGGACAACCCGGAGCTCTTCGACGAGCTTCAGGCCGAGGTGCGCGCCCGCCTCTTCCCCGCCCCCGAGCCCGCTTCGGCCCCCGAGCCGGAGGCCGCTGCCGCCGAGGAGGCTCCCGCCAAGTCCGCCAAGGGCGGGAAGGTGGCTCCCGACGCCGGTTTCGACGCCGTGCCCGACGGCGAGCTCGATCTCAACCTCACCGACAATTTCTGACCCCTCCCATGCAGGGACGCACCCCCGTGCGTCCCTACATTTTGCGGCGGACTATACGGGCGCGGATGCGGCTGAGCGTCTCCGGGGCTATGTGCAGGTACTGGGCCACCACCTTCACCGACAGGCGCCGCAGGGCGTCCGGCCGCTCCGCCATGAAGTTGCGGTAGCGCTCCTCGGCGTCGCTGCGGGCGAAGAACAGGTATCGCCGCTCGAAGCCGTAGACCTGCTCGGCCAGCAACCGGCACATCCACTGCCACAGCTGCGGCCAGCAGCCCATCAGCCGCCGCATGTCGGCGTACTCGATCACGTAGACGTCCGTCGGCTCCACGCTCACCAGCGAGAAGATGGACGGCAGCCCGGCGTGCCACGAGTGGAGCGACGTGAACACGTCGCCGCCCATACCCACAACCACAGTCTCCTCCCCCCCGTCCCACTCGTGCACTACGCGCATCAGCCCGTTGCGGTTGAAGTAGAAGGCCCGGCACACGTCGCCCTGCCGCACTATCGCCCGGCGCCGAGGCACGTGCACCAGCTCCGCCGCAGCCTCCAGATCCGCCACGCACCCCGCCGGAAGCTCCTGGTGCAGGGCGAAGATCTCCCCCAGCTTCCAATTCTTCTCTTTCATATACTTATAGTTTTCGGACGGGTCGGACTTTTCGGACAAGTCCGACATACATATTCAACGCATCATTAAAAATAATTAGCGTAAGGGGAAAGGCATGCGCGCGTTTCCATGACTTAAGTAATTATTTTGGCAGTAAAAGGTGCCTAACTTTGCGGTCAAGTTCTCACACTATGAATATGAAACGATTCTTACTGCTATCACTGCTTTTCGGTCTGTTGCCGGGCCTGGCGTCCGCTGCATGGACGCACGGGCCTGGCGTCCGCACACCGCACACACTGCTCGACGCGCTCTCCGCCGACGAGGCTCCCGGACGCACGGTCCGTGCGTCCCTGCAACCGCGCACCGACACCGGCGACTCGCTGCTCCTGGTAGGCAGCGTCATCTCGACGGGCAACACCTCCATCCGCCCCATGGGCCTCTACTCCTTCACCGAGGGAGGCACCTTCACCACCCTGTTCAAGGGTCTCCGCTCCACCGGCGGAGGCACCCTGGCACGCGACCTCTTCCACTCCGTCATGTACACCAGCCCCGTGCCGGGCGTCTTCTCCACGACGTGGATGAAGATCAGCCCCGCCACGTGGAAGCGCACCGGCGGCGCCAACCTCTCCATCGCCGACATCGCCGCCACGGACATGGCCTACGACCCCACCACCGACAACGTCTACGGCTGCTACTATAACACCGCCGGCACCGGCTACGTCTTCGGCTACGCCGACTTCGAGCTGGCCCGGCGCACCGTCATCCGCGAGCTGGAGCAACCCTGGTTCGGCGTGATGTGCACCGCCTCCGGGCAGGTCTACGCCATCGATGCCGCCGGCGACCTGCTGCGCGTCGACAAGGCCACCGGCGCCACCACCCGCGTCGGCGCCACCGGCCTGGCGCCGTACTACATGACCTCCGGCACCATCGACCCCGTCACCGGCCGCTGCTTCTTCACCGTCAGCACCTCCAGCCATAGCTCCGCCCTGTGCGAGATCAACCTCCGGACGGGCCTGGCCACGAAGATCTTCGACTTCCCCTACAACGAGGAGGTGACGGCGCTGTCGGTGATACGCGACGCCGCCACTCCCGCCGCCCCCGCCCCCGCCTCCGCACTCAAGGCCACCTTCGCCGACGGCTCCCTGTCGGGCACCGTCTCCTTCGCCGTGCCCGCCACCCTCAGCGACGGCACCATCGCCTCCGGTCCCGTCACCTACCGCCTGGTGGTCGACGGCCGCGTATACGCCGAAGCGCAGACTACCTACGGCTCGTCCGTCGAGGTGCCCGTCACCGCCCCGGCCACGGGAAAGACACGCTTCACCGTGCTGCTGGCCAACGACGCCGGCCTGTCCGTGCCCGCCCGCACCTGGCTCTTCACCGGCAACGGCACCCCGCGCGTACCCGCCCCCGCTCTAACTTACGAGGACGGCGTATGCAAGGTGACCTGGAAGGCCGTCACCACCACCCTCGACGGTGGCTTCTTCTCCACGGCGGAGCTTTACTACCGCGTCACCCGCCTGAGCGACGGCAAGGTCCTGGCCGACTCCGTCCGGGGCCTCGAGTACGCCGACACCCTCGGCGTGAGCGACCGCCTGAGCAAGCACCAGTACGCCGTCCAGGCCCACTTCCGGGGCAATTTCTCCAATCCCGGCAAGACGACCGCCGTCGTCTCCGGCAGCATCGTCGAGCCCCCCTTCTCCGACAACTTCGACAACAAGGCATTCAACGCCCACTACACCGTCATCGACGCCAACGGCGACGGTAAGTCGTGGATACAGCGCTCCAGCACCACCGGCGGCTTCGGCTGCTCCGGCATGGCCGACATGGCCATGGACGACTGGTTCATCACCCCGCCCGTGCGCCTGCGGGCCGGCCACATCTACCGCCTGCGCGTGGTCGCCGGCGCCGGTTACGCCTCCAAGTCCCCCGAGCGCTTCGAGGTGAAGTGGGGCAAGGAACCCACCGTGGCCGCCATGACATCCACGCTCATCCCCGCCACCGACCTCACAGTCAGCGAGGACAGGACCTACACCGCCTGGATGCGTCCCGACGCGGACGGACTCTACCACGTGGGCGTGCACGGCATCTCCGACCCCGGCTCATTCCGCCTGGACGTCAACGACATAGCCATCGACGGCGCCGTGAGCGTGCAGGCTCCCGCCGAGCCCACCGCCTTCGCCGTCACCCCTGACCCCGACGGCAACCCCGCCGCCACTTTCACATTCAACGCTCCCGAAAAGGCCATCGACGGCTCCGCGCTCACCGCCATCAGCTCCGTGACGGTGGAGAGCGAGGGACGCACCGTCGCCACCTTCGCCGACGTGCGGCCCGGCGCCCGCCTCACCTTCTCCGACTCCGCCGACAAGCCGGGAGTGCGCAGCTACACCATCACCGCCAGCAACGCCTTCGGCGTCGGACAGCCCCTCGAGACATCGGCCTTCCTGGGCATCAACACCCCCGCCGACGTGAGCGACCTGAGCTTCACCGAGAGCGCTTCCAACCCCGGCACCGTCACCCTGAGCTGGATCGCCCCGACCGTCGACCGCGACGGCAACGCCATGAACCCCGACCTGGTGACCTACACCGTGGCCCAGCTCAAGACCTCGGGCGACGTGGTAGTGGCCGAGGGCCTGAAGCAGTGCACCTACACCTACCAGGCCGTCGCTCCCGGCGCCGACCAGGAGTTCCTGGCCTACGCCGTCTACGCCGTCAGCAAAGGGGGCCGCTCCCCCGGCAAAGGCACCGGGACCCTCAGCGTCGGCACCCCCTACGCCAATCCCTACCGCGAGTCGTGCACCGGCGGCACTATCGCCCACAACCTCGGCATCAACCGCTTCGTCGGCTCCGGCGCCCAGTGGCTGGTGGCCGGCGCCACCACATTCACCGACACCCATGCCGCGGACGGCGACGACGGATTCCTGGTGTACAAGGGAGTCAACCAGCTCGACTCGGCACGTATCTACACCGGCAAGATCGCCCTCGACGCCACCTCCCCCTCGGCCGTCACCTTCTTCACCTACAACATCGCCGACCAGGACCGGGACATCAACACGCTCACCGTCGAGGTCAACGACGGCACCGGCTGGAAGGCCGTACGCTCCGGCACCGTCGACGCGCTGTGCGGGGGCCGTGCAGGCTGGCAGCGCGTGGAAGTGGACCTCGACGGCTACCGGGGCAAGACCGTGCAGGTAGCCTTCACCGCCTGCATACACCTCTACGCCTTCGTGTTCGTCGACGCCGTGCGCGTAGGCACCATCGCCGACCGCAACCTCGCCCTGCAGACCCTCGAAGTGCCCGCCGAGAGCCGTCCCGGACAGCCCGTGGCCTGCAAGGCGACAGTCGGCAACGAGGGACGCACCCCTGCCGACTCCTACACAGTGAAGCTGCTTCGCGGCGACAAGGTGGTGGCAGTGGCGCAGAGCGACACCACTCTCCTACCCGGACTCAAGCAGGTATACGAGCTCGCCGACACGCTGACGGTGCTCGACGACGAGCGCGTCACCTACCGCGCCGAAGTGGAATGGTCCGGCGACCAGCTCGTCCGCGACAATGTCAGCGCCCCTGCCGTGACAATGCTCTCCCTGCCCGTATGGCCCGCCCCTCAGGCCCTCACCGGCGCCGAGTCGGGCAGCTCCGTGCGCCTCGACTGGCAGGCCCCGGACCTCGAGGGGGGCGCCGCCGCCGTCACCGAGACCTTCGAGTCGTACCCCGCCTACGCCAACTCCGGGCTCGGCGACTGGACACTCGTCGACGGCGACCAGGGACAGATCGGAGCCATCCAGAACACCGCCATCCCCGGCATCGACCAGGGCAGCCGGCAGTCGTGGTTCGTGCTCACCTCCCAGCTCAGGCCCGACAGCCGCTTCTTCGCCGCACACTCCGGCAACCAGTACCTCAGCAACATGTACGTCTACCGCGACGGCCAGGCGGTGCCATGCGACGACTGGCTAATCTCCCCGCGCCTGAGCGGCAAGGAGCAGACGATCTCATTCTGGGCCAAGTCCTACAATGCCAAGTACCCGGAGACGTTCAGGCTCATGGTATCCTCTGCCGACAAGAACACCGCCTCCTTCACCGAGCTGGCATCTCGCTCCGAGATCTCCGACGAATGGACCGAGTTCACGTTCACCCTTCCGGCCGGCACGCAGTACTTCGCCATACGGTGCGTCAGCTTCGACCGCATGATGATGTTCGTGGATGACGTGACATACCAGCCGGCCTCCGGCGAGGGGCTTCAGCTGCTGGGCTACAACGTCTACCGCGACGGCGCACGGGTGAACACGGAGGCGGTGACGGCCCCGACCTACCTGGACCGCAAGATGCGCCAGGGGAGCTACCGCTACCGCGTCAGCGCCCTCTACACCCTGGGCGAGTCGCGCCCGACCGCCGAAATCAGCGTCACCCACACCTCCGTGGAGAGCCTGGACGACGACACCGCCGAGGTTGTCGCCGAGAGCTGGTACACCATTGACGGCCTGAAGGTGGCACGCCCCGCCGCACGCGACGGACAGCTGTACGTGGTGATGCGCCGCTACGCCGACGGCAGCGCCCGCACCTTCCGCATCCGCAACTGACACCCACAGTCATGGACAGAGAGGGGCGCGACCGTTTGGCCGCGCCCCTTTTCTGTCGGACCTGTCGGGCAGCCCGTGCGTCACCGGGCGTATACCATGTCGCGGATGGCCCGGGCGGCGGCGCGGGGCGCGGGGCAGGCGTCGAGGTGCGCGGCGGCGGCTACCGGGGGCAGGAAGGTGATGCGGAAGGTGCGGCCGCGGGCGGCGCAGAGCTCGGCGGGAAGGAAGGCCTGCTCCAGGTTGACGGGGATGCGGAGCCGCTTGCGCCACCGCGCCAGGCGGTAGAAGCGCATACGGTTGCGGGCCTCGAAGCGCACGGGCACGATGGTGCGGCCCGTGGAGGCGGCCATGGCCAGGAAGGTCTTCTTCCACTCCAGGTCGCGGATGCCCTCCGGCCCCAGGCGGCTCACCAGCCCGGCGGGGAAGATGATGACGTGCCCGCCCCCCTCAAAGGCCCGTTGCAGGCCGGAGGCACGCTCGCGCCCCTGCCGGCCATACTTGTTGATGGGCGTGAAGACACCCTGCAGCGGCCGCACGTGCATGAGCATGTCGTTGACGGGGAAGATGATGTTCTCGTCGCCGTAGCGCTCCCCCAGCAGGGCTATCAGGGTGATGCCGTCCAGACCCCCGAGGGGGTGGTTGGAGGCGAATACAAGACGCCCGTTGTCGGGGATATTCTCGATGCCGCTCACCTGAACGTCTATGTCGAGTTCGCGCAGTATGCGGCGCGAGAAATCGCTTCCGGCGCCGGGGAATGCGACGCGCAGCAGGCGGTTGAGCTCGTCCTGGCGCACTATGCGCGCCAGCAGACGGGCCACGAAGCCGGGGATTCCCGGCGCCCGCTTGCGCAGGATTCCCGCCACGTCGAGCTGCAGCGGCGCGGACTGCGTCTCGCGGTATCGAAGGGTGTCACTCACAGCTGAAGGTGAAGCGGATGTGCTGGTCGTATGGCTGGCCCGGGCGGAGGATCTGGTCGGGGAAGTCCGGGCGGTTGGGAGCGTCGGGGAAGCCCTGGCACTCAAGCGCCACGCCGTCGTAGTCATGATAGCGGTAGCCATCGGGACCGGCGGGGCAGCCGTCGAGCCAGTTGCCGGTGTAGACCTGCACGCCCGGCTGCGTGGTGGCAAGGCGCAGGGTGCGGCCCGACACGGGGTCATGGAGCGTGGCGGCCTCGGTCAGATAGTTGCGCTTCCAGCCGTCGAGCAGGAAGCAGTTGTCGTAACCTTTGCCATACTTTAAAGCCGGGAAGTCGGCCCGGATGTCGCGGCCTAAGGGTTTGGCCGTGGTGAAGTCCATGGGAGTTCCGGCCACCGAAGCAGGCTCGCCGACGGGAATGAGGGTCTCGTCGGTAGGAAGCCAGCGCGAAGCGTTCAGCCTCAGCTCCTGGTCCAGAACACTGCCCGACTGAGCGCCGCGCAGGTTCCAGTAGCAGTGGTTGGTGAGGTTGACGACGGTATCTTTATCCGTGACGGCGCGCAGATAGAGGTCGAGGATGTCATTCTCGGACCAGATATAGTCGGCGGTGACGCGCAGCTGACCGGGATAACCCTCCTCGCCGTCGGCGCTGACGTAGGTGAAGCGCACGCCGTTGGGGAGCTCGCGGCACTCCCACAGGCGGTTCTGGAAGCCGGTCGGGCCGCCGTGCAGATGGTTCGGGCCATTGTTTACGGCCAATTGATACTCCTTGTCGCCCAGGCGGAAAATGCCTTTGGCGATGCGGTTGGCATAGCGGCCCGGAATCTTGCCCATGCAGGGGCCATCCTCGAAGTAAGAGGCATCGTCGGCATAGTTAAGGGCCACATTCTCGATATTGCCCTCGCGGTCGGCGACGCCTAAGCCGGTGATTCCGGCGCCGAGCGAGGAGAGCTCCACCCATGCGCCGTGGTCGTTGGTAAGGCGGATAATGGTGGCGTCGCCCAACGGGGTGGGCGCGGTTTTCCTGACTGTGAGCATGGTTTATTCTACTTTGCGGGCGCCGTCGCTGATGATTACGTCGTAGACCTTCGGCTCGTGGCCATACCTGGCCTTGAAGGCGGAAACGGCGTTGGCGATAAACTTATCGTGCAGTTCGTCGGGCACCAGGTTGATGGTGCAGCCGCCGAAGCCGCCGCCCATGATGCGGGAGCCGGTGACGCCGTTTTCGCGGGCGATGTCGACCAGGGTGTCGAGCTCCTCGCAGCTGACCTCGTAATCGTGGCTCAGTCCCTCGTGGGTCTCGTACATCTTGCGGCCCACGGTGTCGTAGTCGCCGCGCTGCAGGGCGTCGCAGACGGCCAGCACGCGTTCCTTCTCCTCGATGACGAATTTTGCACGCATGTAGTCCTCGGCGGTGATGTCGGACTTGACGGCGTTCAGGGCCTCCATGTCGGCGTCGCGCAGGGTGGCGATGCCCAGGCGTTTGGCCACGCGCTCGCACGATTCGCGGCGCTTGTTGTAGGGGCTGTCCTTGAGCTCATGCTTGACGCGGCTGTCTACCAGCACCAGGCGGTGATGCTTCGGAGCGAAGGGGAAGTACTCGTACTCCATGCTGCGGCAGTCGAGGCGCATGAGGTTGCCTTTGCGGCCAAAGACGCTGGCGAACTGGTCCATGATGCCGCAGTTGACGCCGCAATAGTTATGCTCGGTGCTCTGACCGATGCGGGCGAGTTCGAAGTGGTCGATGGCGTTGTCGTTGAACATATCGTTGAGCGCGAAGGCGAAGCAGCTCTCCAGGGCGGCCGAGGAGCTGAGTCCGGCGCCGAGGGGCACGTTGCCGCCGAAGACGGCGTCGAAGCCGTGGACGGTGCCGCCGCGCTTGATGATTTCGCGGCATACGCCGAAGATGTAGCGGGCCCACGACTGCTCGGGGGCGTCGGCCTCGTTGAGCCCGAACTCGGCGCTCTGCTTAAGGTCAATGCTATAGACGCGCACGCGGTCGGTGCCATTGGCACGCAGCTCGGCCATGATGACCTTGTCGATGGCGCCGGGGAACACGAAGCCGCCGTTGTAGTCGGTGTGTTCGCCTATGAGGTTGATGCGGCCGGCGGAGGCGTAGACGGTGCCCTGCTCGCCGAAGCGCTCGAAGAATTCCTTGCGGATTTTGGCTTTCAGATCCATTATATGTTCAGTTATTTGTTTACAGGGAGTGTGATGGTGGCAGGCTTCATGCCCTTGGCGGTGGCGGTCAGGGTGACGGTGCCCACCTTGTCGCCCGACTGGAGGATGGCGGTGCAGGCGCCGGAGAAGAGAGGCATCCGGGGCAGGTGGAAAAGGTCGAGGCTGGTGGGGTCGCCGTTGGCGGCGGCGCGGTATCGGCCGTCACCTTTCACTTTGAAATTGACCATTTCGTTGGCGTAGGGTACGGGGTTGCCCGCCTTGTCCACGGCCTGAACTGTGATGTATGCAAGGTCTTCGCCGTCAGCTTTCAGCGCAGGCACGGAGCTGGTGAGGCGCAGAGCGTAGGGCTTGCCGGCCGTTCGGACGGTCTGCTCGGCGGCGCGGTTGCCGGCGGCGTCGTAGGCCACCACGGTGACTTCGCCGGGCTGGTAGACGACGTCGTTCCACATCAGGCGGTAGCGGTGCTGGCGCGTGGAGTCGTTCTTCTCGCGGAAGCCCTGGCTCTTGCCGTTGACGAACAGCTCGGCCCTGGGGTAGCTGGTGTAGACGTAGACGGGAGTGACTTCCCCCTCGCGGCCGGGCCAAGTCCAGTGGGGCAGGATGTGCAGGGTGTTGTCAGCGCGGTTCCAGCGCGAGCGGTAGAGGTAGTAGCGGTCCTTGGGGAGGGACGCGAGGTCTATGATGCCGTACAGGCTGGAGTGGTTGGGCCAGGCGTCGGTGTCGTATGGCGCGGGCTCGCCGAGGTAGTCGAAGCCGGTCCACACGAACTGGCCCATGTTGTAGTCCAGCGAGTCGTCGGCCAGGAAGTCGTCGTCGGGGAGGTTGGCCCATGAGGAGGCCTCGACGTCGTAGCTGCTGGACTGGTGGTCGGGGTGGATGACGTCCTTGCCCTGCCGGACGGGGAAGTGGTAGACGCCACGGCTGGAGAGCGTGGAGGCGGTCTCGGTGCCGAGCAGCACGCCCTGGGGGAGCTTGGCGATGGCCTCGGGGTAGCGGTTCACCTTGTAGTTGAAGGAGGGGACCTGCATGGCGGCGGCGAAGCCGTTGTTGACCACGGCGTCGAACTGGTCCATGCCCTGGGTGACGGGGCGCGTGGGGTCCTCGCGCCTTACGATGTCCTGGAGGAAAGTGAGCTCGCGCAGGCCGTCGGGACCCCACTGGCTTGGCACCTCGTTGCCGATGCTCCACATCACCACGGAGGGGCTGGAGCGGTAGGCGCGGACCATGTTCTCGATGTCGCGCTCGGCCCATTCGTTAAACAGGGTGCCGTAGCCGTTTTCGGACTTGGGGCGGAATCCCCAGTCGTCGAATGGCTCCACCATGAGCATGAGTCCGAGTTCGTCGCATAGGCGCACCAGCTCGGGGGCGGGCATATTGTGCGAGGTGCGCACGGCGTCGGCGCCCATGTCCTTGAGCATGAGGAGCTGGTGGCGCAAGGCTGCGGTGTTGACGGCGGCGCCGAGGGGGCCGAGGTCGTGGTGGTTGTTGACGCCCCGGAATTTTCTCTTTTCCCCATTCAGGTAGAAGCCGTCGCCGGCGCGTACCTCGACGGTGCGGATGCCGAAGCGGGTGTGGTAGGTGTCGACGACGTTGCCGTCGACCACCACGTCGGTGGCGGCGCTATATAAATAAGGTGTCTCGGGACTCCAGAGGTGCGGCTTCCTGACTTTGAGGAACTGCTGTACGTCGACGCCGGGGTAGAAGACGTAGGGGCGGGTGTCGGTGGCGACTACCTGTCCCCGGGCGTCGGTGATGGTGGTGGCCAGGGAAAACTTCTGTCCCTTGGCCAGGCCTCGGAGGGTGGTCTGGAGCCTGACGTCGGCGTAGTCGGGGCCGATGTATGGCGTGGTGAGGTAAACGCCCCAGACGGGTATGTGCACGCGGTCGGTGGTGATGAGGTGGACGTTGCGGTAGAGGCCGGCGCCGGGGTACCAGCGGGAGGACCTGGGCAGGTTCTCCAGGCTCACCTCAAGGGTGTTGAGACCCGGGCGGGCCACGCCGTCCAGGTCGGCGGTGAAGGAGTTGTAGCCGTAGGGCCAGTAGGCGACGTGGCGCCCGTTGACGTAGACGTGTGCGTGGGACATGGCGCCGTCGAAGAGGAGGGTGAGGGCCTTTCCGGCGGTGTCGGGCACGGAGAAGGTGGTCTTGTAGTATCCCTTGCCGACGTACGGGAGTCCGCCGGTGCGGCCGGTCTTCCAGGTGGCCTCGGTCTCGCCGTTCTGCTCTATGACGACTTTCTGGAGGTCGTTGTCGCGGCTGAACGGGCCGTAGATGGCCCAGTCGTGGGGGATGGTGACGGACTCCCACTTCGTGCTGTCCTTGGAAAATTGCCAGCCTGTCTTGAGCTGGACGTCGGTGCGGGCGGCTGCGGGCAGGCAGGATGCCAGCACCAGGACCGCGGCGAGTATGTTTTTCATATAGTGCTCTTGTTTGAGACCACAAAGATAGCGAAAAATCGGCTATAAAGCAAGCCTGTTAAGGATTTTAAAGAAAAAGGGGGCGCGGCTGTGCGGCCGCGCCCCCGGAATAAGGGATTGTGGAAAGTTAGTTGCGGATGCGGAGGCTACGTGTGGTGCCGTCGGCGTAGCGGCGGACAACTACGTATACCTGTCCGTCTCGCTCGGCGGGACGGGCAACCTGCAGGCCGGAGACGGTGTACCAGGTCTCGGAGATGACGTCGGCGTCAGCGTCGATGCCGTCGACGCCGGTGGGCTTGTCGGCCTCGAGCTCGACGCGGCGGACGAACTCGCCGGCGGTGGCTGTCAGGAAGAACTTGCCGGAGAAGGCGTCGCTGCTCCAGAGCCACTTGTTGGGTCCGGAGAGGGCCACGTTGCCGATGCTGGCGGTCCAGTTGACGCCGTCGGCGGCTCCGGTGAAGAAGGAGCCGGTGATGACGCCGTTGGAGGTGACGTGAGTCGGGTTGGGCATCACCTGCACGGCGTAGAGACGTGCCAGGTCATTGTCGTTGGCTGCCAGGTACGGGTAGGTGTACTGGTCGCCGCTGATCCAGCCGTCGCCCATGGACATGGAGGCGAGCTCTGCGCGGGTCTTGCCGGTGCCCAGGATGTTGTTGGCCAGGGAGTCGACGGAGACGAACCAGCAGTTCTCGACCTTGTTGGTCTCGGGGTTCCAGAGGCGGCCTGCGGTGCGCGGGTCAAAGCCAATCAGCGAGCCGGCGGTGTCGGCCGGAGCGATGATTTCGCCTGCGTTGTAGCAGTCGGTCAGGATGGTGTTGTTCTTGGTGGGACGGCCTACCAGGCCGCCTACGTTGGCTTTGCCGGTGACGGTGCCGAGGTTGTAGCAACGGGTCATCTTGGCTCCGCCCTCGCCTGCGATACCGCCTGTGCCGTAGCCCTTGGTGGCCTGCTTGGTGGTGGCGTTGACCACAACGGCGGCTGCCTGGTTGGTGACGGTGCCGACGTTGAAGCAGTCGTTGACCTGGGCGTTGGTCGAGTTGGCCTGGCCCACGATGCCGCCTGCGCGGCAGTCCTGGCAAGTGATGGCGCCGAGGTTGCGGCTCTCGCTGATGACTGCGGTGGCAGCGCCCAGAGTGCCTGCGATGCCGCCCGAGCCGAGCACGGCGTCGATGGCGCCGGTGTTGGAGCAGCGGGTGATGGTGGTATAGGCGGCCGCATAGCCGATTATGCCGCCGGAGAAGTTATAGGCGTTGTTTACGTCGCCGGTGTTGTGGCAGTCGGCCACGAGCACGGGAGCGGCGACTGTGCCACCGGTCTTGTAATAGGCCAGGATGCCTGCGGCGTAAGCCTGCTTGGCGTTGGTGTTGATTATGGCGCCGGAGTTGCGGCAGCCCAGAATCTGCATGCCCGGAGCAGACATCACGGCGATGCCGCCGATGGCGCCGTTGGTCTTGGAGGCCGTGGCGCGGGAGATGATGTCGCCGGTGTTGTAGCAGTTGCGGATGATGATGGGGTTGAGGGCCGTGGAGGAGTAGTCAAGGTTGGAGATCAGTCCGCCGATCATGAAGCCGGCCTCTACTGCTGCCGTGTTGTAGCAGTCCTGCAGCACGGTGGAGTCCTTGCTGCCGGAGGTGGTGCGGCACCAGCCGATGAGGCCGCCGACGCCGTACATGACTTCGGGCTTGGCGAAGGTCAGTCTGCCGGTGTTGTAGCAGCGGGTCATCTTGACGTACTTGGCGGAGCCGATGAGGCCGCCTATGCTCTGCCCGGTGGAGGGAGCGGAGCCGGAGAAGGTATTGTGCACGGTGCCCACGTTGCCGCAGTCGGTCAGGATGGTGCCGTCGCCTGCATCGGCCAGCAGGGCGCCCAGATAGGTGGAGGCGCCGGTGATGGTGCCGTGGTTGACGGCCTTCTCAAGGCGGGCGCCGGCATATGAGGTGCCGAATACGGATACGCCGCTGGTGCCGGTGAAGTTGATGTGGCTGGCGACGTTGCTTACGGTGCCGTAGAGGCGCGCGGTGACGGCGCCGCAGTTGGCCTTGCCGGCCTTGATGGTGCCGCGGAAGGTGAAGTTGCAGATCTTGCCGTCGGCGCCTACGGTGCGGATGGGAGCGCGGTAGGTGTTGTCGGGCACGAACAGGCCGTTGCCGAAGTCTACGGTGTGGCCGTCGCCGTCGAGGGTGCCCTCGAGCAGGTCGGCGTCGCCGCCGAAGAGCATGGCGGGGGCGGAGGTGAAGGTCAGGTCGGCGGTCAGGCGCAGGAACTTGCCGGTGAAGCGGTCGTGAGTGCCGTCGATGTATGCGGCCAGGTTGTTCCAGTCATTGACGCTTGTGATCAGATAGGGGCTTGCCTGGGTGCCGTCGCCGGTCAGGGGCACGGGGGGTATGCGCTTGATGTCGATGGGACGCTCGAAGCCGCTCAGCGAGCCAGTGACGGTGGCCTCCTCTACCTTTGTGGGCACGGCGCCGGTCTTGAGCTTGCCGTCCTGCACCTTATAATAGGTGGAGGGGTCGACGCTCCACGTCGCATTGCTGCTCAGGGTGGCGTCGGCGGTCAGGTCGCGTACTGTGACGTTGGCCGGCAGGGTCATGATGACGGTGCGGGCAGCCTGGAGCCTGGGCTCGTCGGCGAAAGTCTTCAGGATAGGATACTTGCCTGCGTCGTACTGCCAGTACTCCGTGGAGAGGCTGTCGATGGGCTGGCCGTCGGTCAGGCGCTCGGTGCTGAGACCGGTCATGCCTGCCCGGTCGTCGTTGGCGTAGGCGCCGAACTGTGCGGTGGGCAGCTCGTAGTAGGTCGAGAAGGGTGCGTCGGCCTCGACGGCTGTCTGGTTGGTGTTCATGCCGGCCACGGCGCCGCCGGTGGCGGTGACGGGGGTGCGGACGTTACCGATGGTAAGGCCGCCGAGGATGTTGTTCTTGCCCGGGCCCTTGGAGGTGCCGAGACGGTAGAGGTTGCCGACCAGGCCGCCGACTGCTCCGCCGGAGGCGTAGACCGGGCCCATGTTGAGGACGTTGCGCATGATGCCGCCCGACATGGAGGGGGCGATGCCGCCGACCACGTTGGGGTTGGAGCCGAAGTTGGCCCACTTGTAGCACTCTACGGCGCCGATATTGGCGCAGTTCTCGATGATGCCGTTGTTGCGGCCGGTGATGCCGCCGATGGAGTTGTAGCAGGAGGTGACAAGGCCTTCGTTGTAGCAGTCGATGATGCGGCCCTCCATCTCGTTCATGCCGGCGATGCCGCCTGCCCAGCAGGATACGGCCTTGATGTCGGCGTAGTTGCGGACGTTCTGTATCAGGCCGTAGTTGCTGCCGACACCTGCGGCGCAGCTGGCCCACATCTCGAAGTTACAGTCGGAGGCGAAGCGGATGTTCTTCAGCACGCCGTCGACATCGAGGCGACCGATGAAGCCCTGGTAGCCGAAGGAGCCGCCGTTGCTGCCGGTATTGGGGGTGCCCATGGTGGTCTCGGTGGGAGGAGTCTTCCATATCAGGCCGCGGCCCTGCATGCGGTGGATGTAGTGGTTTCCGCCGTCGTAGATGCCTGCGAAACGGCAGTGAGCGTCGCCGGGCTGGGTGGCGATGCCGTGGAAGGCGGTGTCGAGTTCCAGGTCGATGTCGTTGGTCTGCAGGAAGTAGGAGCCGGGGAAGTACTGCTGCGAGTTGTTGGCGAAGTTAGCCAGGGCGATCAGGTCCGCCTTGGTGCTGATGCGGTAGGGGTCAAGCTCGGTGCCGGCGCCTGCGAAGGGTACCGGGGCGCACTTGATCTGATAGTAGAAGTTCTGTTTGCCGTTGATGAACAGCAGGGTGTCCACGCCGAAGTCGGTGATTACCAGCGAGTCGCCCACAATCTTGGAGGCATAGCCGGTGTCGTAGCCCTTGCCATCTTTGTAGAGCTTGAAGATGGTGGAGCCGATGGCCGAGAGCTTGGCGTTGCGGTTGATGCTGGCAAGCGAGGCACCCTCAGTCAGCAGGATTGCCGATGCGCCCCACTGGGAGGCCGGAGTGTTCTTCCATGCTGTGAATACGGGATAGGAGCCGGCCGAAGCGGTGAACTTGGCGGCGGGGAAGCCTGCGGGCAGGGTGCCGGAGGTGAGCTGGGCGGTGGTCATCGGAGTACCGTTGGCGGAGTTGACGGAGAAGACCTGCTTGTCGTAGTAGATGTTCTCGGCCTTGCCCAGGGCGCCCTCCTCGACCTGGCCGAGAGTCTCGGCCCAGCCGGTGTTGCGGTTGTACTGGTAGGTCTCGGAGGTGACGGGAGCTGCCACGTACATGTTGCGGAAGGAGCTGGTGACGGTGCCTCCGGCGTTGGTAAGGCCGAAGACGCGGCCTGTCAGGCCGCCGGTCATGCGGGAGTAGTAGGAGGCCACGCGGCCGCGGAAGTAGGCGTTCTCGATGCCGGAGCCTGTGACGCGGCCCGATACGCCGCCGACCTCGCAGTAGGAGTTGCGGCCCATGACGGTGCCGGTGGCGAAGGCGTCAGTCAGGGTGGAGGCGCTGAGGTTGCCGCAGATGCCGCCGGCAAGGATGCCGGTGCTCCCCTGCGAGGGGGCGCCGAGGCGATAGCCGTCGACCAGGCCGGAGAAGTAGATGCGCTCTGCGGTGGCGGAGGTGATGAGACCGGCCGCGCCGCCGCAGGTGGTGCCTCCGCCGGGATAGCCGACGATGGTGGCGCCGGTGGCGGAGCAGTCGCGGAAGTAGGTGTGGACCTCACCTGCCAGGCCGCCTTGCCAGCCGCCTGTGCAGACTACCTGGTTGTCGACCGAGGTACAGTTGCTCATGCCGAAGACCACGCCGGCGATGCCGCCGGCCACCTGGCCCTGGACGATGAGGGTGGAGCCCGAAACGTGGCAGTTGTCGATGGAACCGTAAGTCCAGGCAGCGAGGATGCCGCCGTAGTTGGCGGTCATCTCCACGTCGGCGTTCTCCATGCGCACGTTCTTGAGCACGGCGGTGGTGTCGCACATGCCGAACAGGCCGCCAAAGCTCTCCTGAGTGGTGATGGAGAGGTTGCGGATTACGTGGTTGCCGCCGTCGAAGGTGCCTGCGAAGCGGTTCTGGAAGCCGCGGCCGATGGCGGTGAAGTTGGTTCCGGCCATGTCGATATCATTCATGACCTTGAAGAACTTGCCCTTGTAGGCCTGTGCCTGCTTGGCGTAGTTGGGCGGGGTGTTGGGGTTGTAGTCCGTGCAGTCCTGGGTCTTCTGGCTGAGCAGGACCAGGTCGTCGCGGGTCTTGATCTGGTACGGGTCGGCCTCGGTGCCGGCGCCGGCGAACTCGGTGACGTCAAGCACGGGGAAGCGCACCGGGGTCTGGGTCTGGATCTTGCCGTTGAGGAAGGGTGCCAGGAAGTAGCGGGCGGAGGCGCCGTTGCTCAGGGCGCTCCACTTGCCGAAGGTCAGGGTGTTGGTCTGCTTGACGCCGGTCAGGGTGTCGAGCATGATGTCGTTGGTAAGGGGTGACTGGAGCACCACGTTGCCGGCATCGTTGAGGGTGTAGCCGCCCACCGAGCAGGTCAGGAAGTCGGCGTTCTGCGGATAGGCGCGCACTACCTGGGAGTGTATGACGCCCGAGGAGTAGCGGTTCAGGTCGATGTTGACGGTGCAGCCGAAGTTGCCGAAGTTGACCACCGAGACCTGGTTGTCGAAGGGCTGGGAGACGATTACGTTGTATGTCTGCGTGGAGCCGTTGAAGACGTCGGTGCTCATGGTGGCGTTGGAGCGGGCGTAGGTGCCGTCGTAGCCTGCCATCATGAAGGAGCCGGCCTGGGTGCCCGACTTGACGAAGACGCCGAACCAGGAGTCGATGACGACGCCGTTGTCGGTGGCGTGGCCCGTCATTGCGGTGTTGTAGTTTGGCTTGCCGTCGGGTCCGCACAGTGCCAGCCACATGTCGCCGTATGTGGGATGCACGTACAGCTTCTGGGCGGGGATGGTCAGTGTGCCGGTGGCGGCGTCATAGTGGGCGCGGACGTCGATGTCTCCGGTCCAGAAGTTGTGGAGGATGACGGAGTCCTTGCCTGCCACGCGCTGGATGGAGCCGCCGCAGCCGCCGTCGCCCTGGGTGGAAACGAGCGACTTGTAGGTCATGACGTACTGTCCTGCCAGTGCGTCGATTGCGGGTGCCTTGGCCGGGAGCGCGCCGCGGCGCGCCGTGGCGTTGGCCACGGGCGTGAAGCCGGTCATGGCCTTGCCCAGGCGCGCCGGCGTCATGACTGTGGCCGGGCCTGCCTGGGCCTGCGGCGCCTGGGGCGACACGGGCTGCGGACCGGCCAGGTCCGTGACGGAGCCCGAGGCCTGCTCCGGGGTAAGAGCCGGAGTGCCTGGCACCGCCACCTGGGGAAGCGGCACGGAGGCTATCAGCCCCGAGGCCGCCAGTGATAGCATGGCTGCTACCAGTAGTCCCTTCTTTCTCATGAGATGTGGAAGTTAGTTATTAAATTAAAAAAATGTGTTGTGGTTGGTATTAGGCGTTTTGTCGCGGATGGACGTTCCGGCACGTGCAGGGACGCATCCTGGTGCGCCCCTGCACGTGCTGGTTAATCATCGGAAGAGGACCTTGAGGGAGCTGCCGCCGGCGCTGACTATGTAGCAGCCGCGTGCGGCCGGTGCGAGGGCGGCGCGGCCGTCGGAGTCGGCGGTCGCGGAGGCGACGAGGCGTCCCTGGAGGTCGTAGAGGCGCACGGCGGCGCCGGGGGAGGCCAGGACGCTGACCATGCCGTCGGCGACGGTGGCCCGCAGGGTGCCGGTGCCGTCGGCGTAGATGCCCTGGACGGCGTCGATGTAGTCCTTGACGATGGTGAAGTTGTCGATGTGGACGGGCGAGGTGGAGTCGCCGGTCTTCTGCACGAGCATAAGGCGCGTGTTCTCCAGGTTGGGGATCTTGAAGTTGAGGCGCGAGGTGGAGCCGGTGCTGACGCTGGCCAGGGTGGAGCCGGTGGTGGTGGACATGACGGTCATGACGCCGTCCTTCTCGGCCTGGAGCTGGAAGAAGGCGGTGCTGCCGGAGTTGTTGGTGACCTCGAAGCTGGCGTTCTCGATCCAGCCGTGGGGTATGGCGGCGGTGGTGAGCGACGAGCCCTTGACCATGGCCACCTTGTGCTGGCCCTGGGCGGTCTCCACCACCTGGGCGTTGTTGAAGGTCCACTTTGTCCACACGCCCTGCACGTCCTGGTCGTAGCGGCCCGTGGTGGACATGTTCTCGAAGTCCTCGATCTTGCGCGTGCGGTTGTCGGGCCTGATGCGGAAGTGTATCACGCCGTCGGTCTCCCATATGGAGTCGAGCCCGAACTCGGGCGCTGCGCCGCCCCAGCCCTTGAGGGCGGGACTGGTCTCGGCCGTCAGGGAGGTGACGTTCCTGGTGCCGGGGAAGGGGTCGGAGCCGGAGTCGGAGCTGCCGTTGTAGCTGGCGCGCACGAGCTGGTAGTAGTTGTGCGCGGGGTTGGAGTTGATCTTGTTGGACGACCATGGGGCGGTGGAGGTGGAGTCGACGCGGAAGACGAGCATGCCCTGTCCGGGTCCGTAGGAGTTCCACTTGTTGCCGGTCTTGCGGCGGTTCTCGAGCAGGAAGTACTCCTTGTCCTCGTCGACGAGGTTGATTCGGTAGCCGTCGTTGGTGGCGTCGATGTCGCGCAGGGAGTAGTCGCCGGCGGCCGTGATGACCTTGGGCACGGCGAATCCGCTCTGGTAGCGCTGCATCATGGAGTATCCCACGGGGGTGCGGGCCTTGTTGAGGTAGGAGCCTCCGGCCATCACGGACCATTCGCCGGGGTCCACGCTCTGGCCGCCGCCCGAGGAGTAGTCGGTGTCGTACTCGTCCATCAGGCCGAGCACGTGGCTGAACTCGTGGCAGATGGTGCCGATGCCGTCGATGTAGTGGGAGGCGGGGCGGCCGTAGAACTCCGTGGAGCAGGCGTAGCGGCCCATGCGCTTGCCGTCGGCGGTGATGTTGAACGCGCTGACGTTCCAGGCGTGGGGCCATACGTACGACGAGTTGTTGCCCTGGAAGTTGGAGCCGTAGCCGGCGAAGATGATGTAGAACATGTCGACCATGCCGTCGCCGTCGGTGTCGTACTTGGTGAAGTCCACCTGGGGGTTGGCGGCGGCTATGACCTTGCTGACCACGGACTGCATGCGGCTGGTCTGCTGGGGATAGGTGCTGGCGACGTCGATGTCTACGGGGCCGACGACGTCGAAGGCGGGGTCGAACACGCCTCGGGAGTTGTCGAAGAAGTAGTCGCGCACGGAGCCGGTGTACTCCTCCTTGGTGGGGATGGAGGCGTTGTTCATGAACCCGTCGTAGTTGCGCTTGGTGATCATGTCGGTGAAGATCTCGTGGGCGTTGGTGTACGAGAACTTCATGTCGGTGAAGTTGACGAGGATGACGAGTCCGCGGAACTTGTTGTAGTCGTAGAGCATGCGTGGGTTGCCGGCCATCTGGAGCTGCTGGCTGCGCATGGTCTGCTGGTGTTCGGAGGGCGTGGGGACTACTTTCTGCGGTGCGAGGGCGAGGTAGGCGAGCTCGGCCTCGGAGCGCTGCGCGGGGTCGTGGGCCAGGACGGCGGTGGGCACGAGGGTGCCGTCGGCGCCGACCTCGGCGTAGACGTACGCGCCGGAGGCGTCCTGGCACACGGTGCGTCCGTCGGTGGTGACGGAGTAGTTGTGGAACTCGTCGCCGACAAGGCGGAGGGTGACGGTCTTGCCGTCGGGCTGGGTGAGGGTGGCGGGTACGGGGCAGGCGGGCACTGCGCTGGCGCACAGCGCCGTCAGTGCCATGGCTCCGGCCAGGAGTAGCTTCTTTCTCATTTCAAGGCTGGATGTAGTTAGGTTGCGCATAAGCCCCCTCGCTCTGTACCGGAGGGGCACGGCGCCGGTGGTATGTTATCGCCTGCAAAGATACGTAGTTTTCTCCTAACCGCCAAATCCGACCCGCTATTTTCGCGACATTTACCGAAATCGGTGCTGTCGGGGTTCGGATGTAATGCGGACGCACGGCCCGTGCGTCCCTACAGGAGCACCACTCGCCAATAAGAATACTAAAAAAAAACGCCCGGACTGAGCCGGGCGCTTATTAGGGAGAGTGTGGTCAGAAAGGATGCAGATGTGGTGCTTCGGGGTTCCGAGGTGCAGGGAGCATAGTGTATACTATGTGACCGACCCCGAGAGGTTCCCGAAGTGCCGCAGATGCGCCTTTATGACCGCGCTCTCATGAATTTGAGGGTGGAGGAGCCGGCGCGCGCCACATACAGGCCGCGGGGCAGCGGGCTGAGGTCGGCGCTTCCGACGCTGCTGAGAACAAGGCGGCCGGAGGCGTCATAGACCATGATGCACTCAGAGGCGTCGGCCGATACGAGGCGGTCGCCTACCATCTGCAGCCCTTCGGCGCTTTCGGTCACTGAGCCGACCGATAAGGTGCTGTGCTCGGCATAGAGGGCCGGGGAGGCCGTCTGCACGCACTTGTTGCCCGCGCGGTCGGTCAGGGTGAATCGCAGGGCGAACCAGCCGTTGGCGCTCTTGACCTTGTAGCCGCTCAGGTCGGCCTCGTAGTAGTTGCCCCAGACGGGCATGCGGAAATGCTCGGTCAGCTCATGCACCGGAACCTCGGTGTAATTCTCGGTGCCGAAGGGTGCTATCTCCAGTTTCACGTCGGCGCGCTCATGGCGGAAGAAGCCGGCATCCTGGTCGAAGTTGAAGTCGCCGCAGGCAAAGCCAAGACGAATCTCTGACATGCGGACGTGGCGGTTGGTGATGCGGTTGTCAAGGCGCGAGCGCATCTGCACGGCGCGCAGCGCGGGAGGACAGATGTCGGCCTGCAGCAGGTTGAGGGTATAGAGGGCGGTGCTGTGCCCCTGCAGGGTGTCGACGCGATAGTTGGCGTTGTCGAACGACAGGGTTATGTCGGACTTGGCGTCCGCCTTGGTCACATACTTGTTGCCGTCTGCCGCGAATTTCTTCCAGTCGCTGACGATGGTGTCGCCCCCGGCGATGCAATAGAACTTCTGGGCCCACATGTCCACGGCGCGGCGCTCGATGGCGTTGCCGACCCACTCCATGTTGCACTGGTTGGTGAACCATTTCGGATGCCTCTCGGAGGTGGTCCTGGCCGTCAGCAGCGAGATGGTATGGAAGGGGGCCGAGTCGCCGATGGTGTCGCCCAGCTCTTCAGCTTTATATGAGAATACGGGATGGCCGGGATAGGGCTTGAAGCCGGAGCCATCCTCGGGCCAGGCGTGTGCGGCGTTGCCGGTGAAGATGGGGTCGTTGACCACATACTCGTCGCGTTGAGCCATATAGGCGGGCATGGCGATGCCGGAGCCGGAGTCGGCAGCATAGGTGCGTATCTTGGTGGTCTCCTGGCTCGAAAGGGTCAGCAGGATGTCCCATGTACCCTTGCCGATGCACATATTCACGCGGCTCAGCGGGTCGGCCTGCGCGCCTACGGTTATCATGCCGTACTGCTTGCCGTTGTAGGGGTTAAGGTGCTCCAGGCGGTAGAGGCCCTTGGGAGCGGCCGGCTTGGGAGTGAACAGCGATGCCTTGCGCTCGGGAGCGGAATGGAGGCGGAAGGATGCAGGATCGTTGCTGAAGATGGTGTCGGCGGCTTGCGCGCAGCTTGCCGTCTGGCTGATGTAGAGCATCGGCACATCGGCCATCTCGGCCTTCCTGACCGTGTCGAGCTGATAGACGAGAGCGTCGTTGTAGGCGCGCCAGGCGCTGCTCAGGCCCGGGTTGACGAAGACGTCGCCGCTGCGGCAGACATTGGCGCCGGAGCCCTTGGGCATATAGGGGCGGTTCTCGTTCAGCGAATAGAGGCCGGGAGAGAAGAAGTCGGGAATCTTGGAGCACCATATGCCCGAATACATGATGAAGCGGAAGACGTTGGCCCCGGTCCAGACGAGGTTCTTGGACGTCTCCCAGGTCTTGAGGCGGGCCTCGCGGCCGTCGGGGAGCAGATAGCGGAAGCCGATGTGGCGCGTGGCCTCGGCGCCGTCGAAGAGCATCGTGGTGTCATGCCGCAGGTCGACATCCTCGCGGGCCACGATCTTGATCATGTTTCCTCCGAGGGTCTTGTTGGTGTAATCATACTGCATGAACATGGTCCATACACCCTTGGGCACCTTGACCGTAGAGGTACCGGTGGTTCCCAAGGCTTTGGTGTCGAGCAGAGTGTAGCCGGTCTGGTTGCCGATGATGAATCGCTTGACGACATCCACTTCATTGGCCGTGTTGACCGATTTCCAGTTGAGAGTGACGGTGACGGAGTCGGCCGGTGACTGCGCCCGTGCCGCAGAGGTGGCGAAGAGGGCTCCGGTCAGCGCAAGGGCCGACATCAGGTAGTTCTTTAGCATAAGTATTTGGTGTTGGTTATTGCAGTTTTCAGGGAGCGGGTTACTTTGATTTACCTCCACAAAATTATATAATACTCTTGACGGATATGTTAAATATCGCGAATCCTGGCGACAAACTTTGTAAAGATTCCGGAAGTTTTACATCCGGGGTATAGGGCCAATAGGGGTGAGGCCCGGCAGCCTGTTGGCACTATAGAGCTTATTGGGCCTGTAAAAAAAATCAGCTGAGCCTGCCCCGGTCACTTTTCTGCCGCCTTTCGGTATTCGCGCAGGCCCAGGCCGGTGTATTTCTTGAAGTTGGTGGTGAAGGAGGTGCGGTTGTTGAAGCCTACCGACTCGCCGATGCCCGTCAGCGAATAGCGTGCATATTCGGGCGACTCGATGCGGCGGCATGCCTCCACGATGCGCGCCCGGTTGACAAGGGCCGGGAAGCCGCAGCCGAACTCTTCGTGCACCACCCGGCTCAGTGTCTTCGGGTGGCAGGCCGCCAATTCCGCCATGCGCGTCAGGCTCATGTCAGGCGAATAGAGCTCGTCGGAGGCGAGCATGCGGCGCACGGCGGCGGCGATTTCAGAATTCTGGGGATTACGGGAGTTATGGGTGGATTGGGAGTTTTGGGTGGAGGCGGCGGGGTTGCGGTACTGGGAGCGCATTCGGTCCAGCAGCAGGCGGGCATGGGCCTGCAGACGCAGGTTCTTGTGGCGCAGCAGCATCAGCAGCACGCCGAAAATCAGCACCACCCCTGTCAGCGCGAAGACTCCGTACATCGTCCAGCGGTGACGCAGCTCCGACAGCGAGATGGTGCGCATCAGCTCGCGCCGCTCGCGCGTGTATTCCATCTGCGTCAGGTCGTCGACTATCATCACCGACTGCAGAGAGTCGCGCAGGTCCAGGGCCCGCAGACGCGTCTCCTCCTCTAAGGCTTTCCATTCGGGGCGCATCTCGTAGATATGCCGCCGCACATTGAGGATATTGAGGCGCATGTCGCGCATATCCAGCAGATACGACACCCTTTCCGCCTCCTTCAGCTCGCTCAGGGCCTCTTCGGTGCGGCCCAGGCGGGAGATGGCGTAGGCGCGGTCCTTGCGCAGCGATGCCCGCTGACGTATCGTCGCCGGCTCGTCGGGCAGCAGACGGAGCGCCTGCATGTAGGCCGTGTCGGCCCACGCATATTCCTTTTGCGAGAAGGCCCGGCAGGCCTGATGGATTTTCAGTGCCGCCTGCAGCCGGGGGTTTCCGCTACGCTCGGCCTCACGCCGTATCCTTTCCACAGCCCCGGCCATGGCCGAGAAGTCGCCCAGCACATACGATGTGTTCGACATATCGCAGAAGACGCGGTACAGAGTGGCCGTGTCGCGCTCGGCCAATGCCCGGTCGAAGCCTTCGAGGCTGTGGGCGCGGGCTTTGGCGAAGAATTCCCGCTTGCCCGTCTGCGAGCCGATGACTATATATAAAGCGGTGTAGTTGGCGTGGAGTTTGGCGGTGGGCAGATGCTGCTCGGTCAGGGGCTGCTGTTCGGCCATGAGCAGATAGTCGAAGCTGGCGCTGTAGTCGTTGAGGCGGAAACAGGCTTCGGCGCAGCCGTATACGGCGTTGAGGAAACGGATGCGGCTGTCGCGGGCGGTGGCCGTGCCCAGCGAGTCGGCCACCGACTTGTACTCGGTCAGGGCGGCCCGGAAGCGGTTCTGACGCATCAGGGCGTCGGCGTGGCTCAGACGCGCGTCGGCGCCCTCTGCTCCCCTGCACGGCAACACCGCGGCCAGCGCCGTCAGCACCGCCGCCACCACCCTGACCAACCATCTGCTTACCGTAAGCCCCATGCTGCAAAGATACGTAGTTTTCTCCTAACCGCCAAATCCGACCCGCGATTTTTCCGACATTTACCGAAATCGGTGCTGTCGGGGCGCCCCGGGGAAGGCAACCGGGGGCCGGCGTCGCGCCGGCCCCCGGTCTCTCGATGAAACAGTCTTGGGAGTCTCAGGTCTATCGTTGACCTCGGTATGTCATTTCCGCACGAGCTCGCGGCCCTTCTCGATGGCCTGCTCGTTCATGGGGATGAGCTTGTGGTGGCGTTCGGGCAGGGACTTCTTGAGGCCCTTGACGACGTTCTCCATGGGGAGCTTATAGGGCATGACCTCGAGCAGCGCGCCCATGACGATCATGTTGTACGCCTTGCTGTTGCCCATCTGCAGGGTGGCGCCCATGGCGTCGATGGGGTAGATGGCGATGTCCTCGCGGCGGCAGGGGTTGTGGATGCCGTCGGTGTCGTAGATGAGGATGCCGCCTTCCTTGACGCGGGGACCGAACTTGTCGAGGCTCTGCTGGTTGAGGGCGATGACGATGTCGTACTTGTCGAGGACGGGGGAGGAGATCTTCTCGTCGCTGAGGATGACGGTGACGTTGGCGGTGCCGCCGCGCTGCTCGGGTCCGTAGCTGGGCATCCAGGTCACTTCCTTGTCGTCCATGAGGCCGGAGTAGGCCAGGATCTTGCCCATGGAGAGCACGCCCTGTCCGCCGAAGCCGGCTATGATGATTTCTTCTTTCATTGTGTTGCTCTGTTGGGGTTAGTCGTTGTTCTTGAGGTCGCCGAGGGGGTATTTCTCGAACATGTGCTCGGCCATCCACTGGTTGGCCTTCTCGGGGGAGAGCTTCCAGCCGGTGTTGCAGGTGGAGACTACTTCCACCACCGACGTGCCTTTCTTGGCCACGGCGTTCTCGAATGCCTTCTTCAGGGCCGCCTTGGTCTTGCGCACGGCGGCGGGGGTGTGCACTGCCTGGCGGGTGACGTAGCAGGTGCCGTCGAGCTCCTTCATCAGGTTCGTGATCTCCAGGGGGTGCCCGTTGAGGTCGACGCGGCGGCCGTAGGGGGTGGTGGCGGTCTTCTGGCCGATGAGGGTGGTGGGGGCCATCTGGCCGCCGGTCATGCCGTAGATGGCGTTGTTGACGAAGATCATGACGATGTTCTCGCCGCGGTTGGCGGCGTGGATGGACTCGGCGGTGCCGATGGCGGACATGTCGCCGTCGCCCTGGTAGGTGAACACCACGTTGTCGGGCCACAGGCGGCTAACGGCGGTGGCTACGGCGGGCGCGCGGCCGTGGGCGGCCTCGACCCAGTCGACGTCGATGTAGTTGTAGGCGAACACGGCGCAGCCTACGGGGGAGACGCCGACGGTGCGGTCAGTCAGGCCCAGCTCGGCGACCACTTCGGCCACGAGCTTGTGGATGACGCCGTGGGAGCAGCCGGGGCAGTAGTGCATGTGTACTTCCTCGAGGAGTTCGGGCTTGGAGTAGACCTTGTTCTCCGGGCGGATGATATCGTTGATTTCCATTGATTCAGATTTGGTTAGAGGTTGTTGGCTGCTTTACTTCCTGATTACTTTCTCCTTGAGTGCGGCGAGCACCTCGTCGGGGCTGGGGATGATGCCGCCCAGGCGGCCGAAGTGCTCCACGGGGAGTCGGTCGTGGACGGCCAGGCGGACGTCCTCGATCATCTGGCCGGCGTTGAGCTCGACGCAGAGGATGCCTTTCTTGCCCTCGGCGGCCTTGGCGATGGCGTCGGTGGGGAAGGGCCACAGGGTGATGGGGCGCACGATGCCGACCTTGATGCCCTCCTCGGCGGCGAGCTCGCGGGCCTTGTCGCAGATGCGGGCGACGGAGCCGAAGGCCACCATGAGGTAGTCGGCGTCTTCGGTGCCTATCTCTTCCCAGCGGGTCTCCATGCGCTCTATCTCGCGGTACTTGGCCTGGAGCTCATGGTTGATGACCTCCATGCGGGCGGACTCGAGCTCGAGGCTGGTGATGACGTTGCGCTTGCGCCCGTCCTTGCGGCCGCTGGCGGCCCAGGGGCACTGGCGGCGGATCTCCTCCTCGGTGCGGCGGGGGCGGAAGTCGGGAAGCACGACCTTCTCCATCATCTGGCCCACGATGCCGTCGGCCAGGATCATGGAGGGGGTGCAGTATTTGAATGCGAGGTCGAAGCCGAGGCCCACGAAGTCGACCATCTCCTGCACGGTGCTGGGAGCCAGGACGATGAGGTGGTAGTCGCCGTGGCCGCCGCCCTTGGTGGCCTGGAAGTAGTCGGCCTGCGAGGGCTGGATGGTGCCCAGGCCGGGGCCGCCGCGCATTACGTTGAGCACCAGCGCGGGCAGAGAGGCCGCGGCGATGTAGGAGATGCCTTCCTGCTTGAGGCTGACGCCGGGGCTGGACGACGAGGTCATGACGGCCTTGCCGGTGGAGGCGCCGCCGTATACCATGTTGATGGCGGCAACTTCGCTCTCGGCCTGGAGCACTACCATGCCGGTGGTTTCCCAGGGCATGAGCTCCTCAAGGGTCTCGAGTACTTCGCTCTGGGGGGTGATGGGGTATCCGAAGTAGCCGTCGCAGCCGTAGCGGATGGCGGCGTGGGCTATGGCTTCGTTGCCCTTCATGAGTCTTACCTCTTCTTTCATATCTTCGGGGATGTGGTTTTAGATGTTTGGGGAATGTGGTGGGGTCAGTCTACCTTGACGCGGTATACTTCGATGCAGGCGTCGGGGCAAACCCAGGCGCACGAGCAGCAGCCGGTGCAGCTGTCCGGGTTGGCCATGTAGGCGAAGTGGTATCCGCGGTCGTTGACCTCGTTGGGCTGGAGCGACAGAGTGGAAGTGGGACAGGCCACTACGCACAGGTTGCAGCCTTTGCAGCGCTCGATGTTTACGGTGATTGCACCTTTGATTTTTGCCATATATGGTTAGGTTGGTTGGTTGTTCGTGGTATTGCATGCCGTGTCCGCAGGCGCCTCGCCCGCCGATGTTACGGCCGGCCGCGGGGCGTGCTGCTTTCGGACACGCAAAGGTAATAATATTTTCGGGTATGGAGGGGCGCCGAAAATATGTTTTACAACATGTTTTTCGGCATTTTTCCACCCCGGTTGCACACTCGCGCCCGCAGCGTGCAGTTTCCACTACTCATTTGTCAGTATGATGGCGTGTCAAAATCCGGCGGATTTTGACACGCCATCATAAAAGACGCAGGTGCGCCTTCATGACGCGCCCCCTGACTCGGCCAGGAGGCGGCGGAGCGTGCGCAGCCCCTCGGTGGCGGTGGCGCGGATGACGGTGACGCCGGGGATGCCCGACACGTCGCCGGGGCTGGGGTCGATGTAGTAGACGGGCGTGCCGCGGCGCACGTAGTGGACCAGGGCGGCCGCGGGGTAGACCGCCAGGCTGGTGCCGATGACCACGAAGATGTCGGCCTCGGCGGCCAGCTCGGCGGCGCGCTCCATGTTGGGCACGGGCTCCTGGAAGAAGACGATGTGGGGGCGCATCGGGTCGCCGTTGCGGCCGCGGGTGTCGGGCGTGGTGTCGAGGTGCTCCTCGTCGAGGGTCTCGATGTAGTCGGGGTCGGTCACGGACCGGACCTTCATGATCTCGCCGTGTAGGTGGAGCACGTGCGTGGAGCCGGCGCGCTCGTGCAGGTCGTCGATGTTCTGGGTTATGACCCGCACGTCGTAGTCGCGCTCGAGGTCCGCGAGCTGGCGGTGGGCGTCGTTGGGCGCGCAGGCCATGTACTGGCGGCGGCGCTCGTTGTAGAACCTGTGCACGAGGGCGGGGTCGCGGCGGAAGCCATCGGCCGAGCAGACGTCCATGACGGGATACTTCTCCCACAGGCCGCCGACGTCGCGGAAGGTGGGAATGCCCGACTCGGCGCTCATGCCGGCGCCGGTGGACACGACAAGTTTCTTCTTCATCGGGAGTTTGCTTTCGAGGACTATGCAGGGACGCACCGGGTGCGTCCCTGCAGGTCAACATATTATAATAATGTGTGGCTCAGACGGTGAGTATCTCCTTCTCCTTCTCGGCGAAGATCTCGTCGATCCGCTTCATGAAGCGGTCGTGGAGCTTCTGGACCTCGGCCTCGGCGTCGCGCTCGGCGTCCTCGCTGAGTCCCTGCTTGACCTCCTTCTTGAGGCCCTCGATGGCCTCGCGGCGGGCGTTGCGGACGCTGACCTTCGCGTTCTCGGCCTCGGACTTGGACTGCTTCACCAGCTGGCGGCGGCGCTCCTCGGTCAGGGGAGGTATGGACAGGCGGATTATCTCGCCGTTGTTCTCGGGGGTGATGCCGAGGCTGGAGTCGAGTATGGCTTTCTCTATCACCTTGATCATGCCTTTCTCCCAGGGCTGGATGGCGATGGTGCGGGCGTCGGGCGTGGAGACGCTGGCCACCTGGGCCACCGGGGTCTGGGTGCCGTAGTAGTCGACGCGGATGCCGTCCAGCAGCTTGGCGGATGCCTTTCCGGCACGGATGTGCGACAGGGCGTCGTCGAGGTACTCCACGGCCAGCTGCATGCCGTCGGAGGCGTTGTCGAGATATTCTTTTACTTCCATTGCGTAGGTGGTGTTGGTTTGTCTTGGGATGGGGCGGGCGGCCCGCGGGGGCGGCTCCGAGTGCAAATTTACGCAAAAGTTTCGGAACCCGCAAACGGGGCGAAAACCTAAAAAAGGTTAATAACAGGGGGTGAAATTCGGTTATAAGACCATTTTTCCCAGCAGTCCCTTGCGCAGTAGCGGAAAAGTAGCTACTTTTGCATTTGGAAAAGTACGCGATTCCCGCAGGCGCGTCCACGAGGGCCACGATGCGGCCCCGGCGGATGCGTGTTTCCGACGCCTCCGTAGTTCAACGGATAGAATAGAGGTTTCCTAAACATCTATACATGGTTGAGTACAAAATTCGAGAGCAGATTTTTTACCGAGTGAATGTTTGGGAGCCGATATATTGATAAAACTACGTAAAGCCTTGTAGTTCAACGGATAGAACGAGGGTTTCCTAAACCTTAAATCGGGGTTCGATTCCCCGCAGGGCTACAAAATCAAGCCTCCACTTTTCCGGGTGGGGCTTTTTTGTTTGCTCACTTTCGCCAAAAAATGACTAAATTTGCGGAGAAAAGTTCTACAATAGTTCTACAAGATAAAATGGCAACGTTCAAAGCAGAGGTGTATGCTCACCAAAAGAGAGCTGACGGCACCTATAACATCAAAATCCGCGTTATCCACAAGCAGCGCAAAAAATATCTCTCTACTCCGTGGTATGTTGGTAAAGAGGATTTGACCCGTACCCTCAAGCTCAAAAACCAAAAGTACATTGACATGGTAGAGGACACATTGCGCCGCTATCGCTCAATATGCAACAGTGTGGGCGAGGGGCTGGACGATATGACCGTTGAGCAGGTTGTCGAGCTTCTGGCACGAGATAGAGAAAAGCCCTTTGATTTGGATATTGTGGCCTATACCGAGGCTTTCATCGCCAAGCTGGAAAAAGACGGACGAGGCGGGACCGCGAAAGCCTATCAGGTTGCAATCAATAGCCTCAAGAGATTTGCCGAGCGCGAGGTTGTCAGCATTAAGGAAATCACAGTGCAATTCCTCAATGACTGGGTAGCATGGATAGCCAAGCAACCACCGCGAAAGGGCTGCAAGAAAGGCGACCGCGCCCAAAGCCTATATCTCGCTCAACTCCGGGCAATGTATAATCGGGCAAAGCGAGAGTTTAACGATGAGGAAGCCGGAATAATCCGCATACCGTTCTCACCGTTCAACAAGGTAGATATACCAAAGCCCTCGCTATCCCGCAAACGCGCTTTGTCAGTCGAGCAAATGCGGGCTTTTGCGCAAGTTCCATATACGACCATATTACAACCCGGCGTTAATCGGTTCAATTTTGCAAAGGACGTGTTTCTTTTGAGTTTCTTTCTTGTAGGCATGAACGCCGCCGACCTATTTGCCGCAACTGACATCGCGGACGGACGCATAACCTACCAACGCCAAAAGACACGCAACCGCCGTGCCGACAAAGCGGAAATCTCCATAAGGATTGAGCCGGAGGCGCAGGCTCTTGTGGATAAGTACCGCGACCCCACGGGGCAAAGGGTGTTCAATTTCTATCGGCTCTATTCATCCACCGACACATTTTGCGCTGCGCTCAACAAAGGATTGAAACGCATAGGTAAGATTATCGGCGTTGATGATTTGGAGTTTTACGCGGCCCGACATAGTTGGGCTACGATAGCCAACAATGACGCTGGGGTTGATAAATACACGGTACATACTGCCCTAAACCATGTTGACGAGAATATGCGCGTAACTGACATTTACATCCGCAAGAGCTGGGATAAGATAGATGCGGCCAACCGCGCCGTGCTTGATTTTCTGGCATTGAATTTACCAAGTGTTGACGAGCCTAAAAAATAGAGTTTTGCCTAAGCAAAATTTGTAAGTCGCTGAAATTCAAGATACTTTTTAGGCGGTTTTGCCTAAGCAAAATGTTCCACGGAATTTTAAGGGCGAAAAGTGGCTAAAAATAGGCTCTCAAACACACTTTTTTAACCCCGTTTTGCTTAGGCAAAATTTTGAAATATCCACAAAATCAATGCTTTGCACTTTCGGTTTGCTTAGGCAAAATGTTCCACGCCCTAAAATTTTGCTTAGGCAAAATCGCAATATCTTGATAATCAGCGTGTTTCAACTTTTGCCTAAGCAAAATCCGAAAAGCGCCGTTTTGCCTAAGCAAAATTTGTAAGTCGTTGAAAATCAAGATGCTTTTTAGGCGGTTTTGCTTAAGCAAAATTTTGCCTCGCGCCTGCGCGCATAATGCGCCTGCGCGCGTATACATACACACTATATTAAGAGTAGTAGTAAAAGAGTATACGTATATTGAAATAGGGGGTATGGGGGAAAGAACAAAAAAACGACATCCGAAAATGCCGCCCTTTCTTTGCTTACTGTTCAAACATCTTGCCGGAGCCGGTCAAGAGCCATTTGGCGTTAACTCCATAGTCGGTTATCATTGGCTGGAGCCACGATACTTGAAACCATCCCCTATCCAAGTCTTTCCGATTTGCGATAAGGTTGCGCCGGTCTATCTCGTATAGTCGGCAATAGGTGTTCACACCGCGAATACGTTTCATGGCGATTATTGCGTCAAGGGCGCAATAAAAACGCTCCATGATTTGCTTGCTTATCGGGGTGTTCATTTGTCGCTATACTCTTTGAATGATACTATGCGTTTAATCGTGCTGCCCTCTTTCTGGAGCTTTGCAAGGATTTCCATCTCGCCTGCGGGGATAACAACGTAGGTATGCCCTTCTGAAAGCAAAGCCTCAAGCAGTTCAACTTTGCTTTCTTTGATTACGTTGCTATATTTGAGCAATGTTTCTATTTTCACCTTTTGGCTATTACTGGACTTTGACCTATTTACGATTGGCTGCGCCTCTTGGATAGCCCCTATTGGCTGGTAGTGTGCCATAATTCTATCCGTTTCATTGGATGCTTCCTCTCCCGGATTAAACACACACCCACAATCCAGACAAGTAAGCCGGATTTTGTTACTGCCTATCGCACCACCAAGCAATCCAACCGCACCGAATAGGAATCCACCGGCAAGAGATTTCTTTACGCTAAATCCTTTCTTATCTGCGTGGATATTGGAGCTTCCGCATTTAGGACATATAGGCATGGGCTTATTCGTTTAATGCTCTCACCATTTCGACATCCGCTTTAAGCTGGTATAGCTCATCAAGGGGCTGGCCGGTGATTTTTGCAGTTGTTATCGCTTTCTCTATCTCTATCAGTACCCGGAGGCTTTCATCGGGATTTACCCGGTTTACGTTGGTGAGGCTTTCCTTGAAAAGCTCAATCACCATTCGGTAATATTTGTTCATGCCATTACGATATTTAGTTTCTGTTCTATTATTGACAATAGGCGGTTAACCTGTTGCTGCGCCACATCAACCTGCGCTTGCGCTCGGTCAACTTGTGCCTGCGCCCTACGGGTTATCTCGTGGGCTTCTTTGGTAAGGCTTGCTTGGGCTGTCAACGCCTCTATCACCTTGTCAACCTCAAAGCCAAAGTTGCATGGCGGGTTGTTGGTGAAATCATGGCCGGCGAATTGTGGGTTATCTCCCGTTATCGGCCCGTGGAAATGTTGACCGCCGCCGTTGTTGTCTTGGCTTATGAGCATAGCCCCCTCGCCTTTCTCCAACCATTCAAGATTGAGGTCGGGGACTAAACTCTTTAATTTCTCGGTAAAGTTTTTAGGCTCTACTACCTTGCCATTGATGAGCTGGGAAAAGGCAGATTCGTTGTTGTAGCCCAATTTTGTGCCTAAATCCTTTTGGCTGGTCGCTATCCCAATGCTTATGAGGTGGCGCACTAAAATTTTATATCTGTCTATCTTGTTCATTATCAGCTTGTTTGAGATTTGAGCAAAAATTTTTCCTAAATTTTTTACCTAAACATTTGGCTGTATCGGTAAAGTTCTTTATCTTTGCACCAAAATTAGTTTTGTAGTGTCGCAAAGGTACAAAAATTTGTGCTTACGAAACACAAACACTATAAGAAATATAATGGAGAACAAGAAAAAAACAAGGTTCCGCCAATTCTATGACGCTCTACCTCCAAAGGCAGAGGTAGCACCCAAAACGGCTTTCGTTAAGAAAATCGCCGCTTTGTGTAAGGTGCATGAGGTAACGGTGCGCTGCTGGATAGCCGGCACTCAAAAGCCGGACGCGCTGAAAACCTCCATTATTGCCAAAAAGCTTAGAATACCGGAAAACGAATTATTCAACTAAAAACGCAACACCGATGACTGGAATACAAACTTACAACACCTGCTGGCTCGTGGTTTGGGTGCTTGGCATATTCGCCTCACTCTACGGCCTTATCGCCGGCAACTGGGCCTACTGGTTTTTCTTGGCCGCCTCGCTGTATTTCTCGCATCTGTTTTTCACAGATACAGAGGACGGGGAGAGTATCAAATGTTTCATAATCCGCAAAATCAAAGCTCACAGAACGTGTAAGGTAGCAAAGTAATGGCAATCACAATGGAATTGTACGAACTGAAAACGCTATGCGCGAATATGGCGGCTCTTGGTGTTGCAACCTACCAAAAGGAAGCGGCTCCGGCAACCGACCTTATTTCTCAACGTGAAGCGTATCGCCAATTCCAAGAGGTGAGAGTTAAACGCTGGGTAGAGGACGGATTGATTACACCCCAACGCAACGGGGCCGCTCAAAATTCCAAACGCTACTATTCACGTGCCGAACTGATGGCAATCAACAACGCCGAAAGGCTCAACACAATAATACACAGATAGCATGAAAACTATTAAGTTAAAGTCGCTATCGCTCGTCAACTTTAAGGGTATGCGAGAGTTTCATGCCGATTTCGCCAATGCGGTAACGCTGATTTCTGGCGAAAACGGCACGGGCAAGACCACTCTCTATGACGCTTACCTATGGCTGCTATTCGGCAAGGATAGCGCAGGACGTGGCGATGGCAACGGGGGCTTTAATGTAAAGACCCTCGACCAGAACGGAAAACCTATCTATCGTCTAGAACACTCCGTTACGGGTGTGTTCGATGTGGAAGGGCGAGAGATTAAACTGCAACGCTGCCTTGTGGAGAAATGGAACAAGGTCAACGGCACCACCGAGGAACAGATGAAAGACGAAACACAGTTTTTCATTAACGATGTGCGTTGCGGCACCAAGAAAGAGTATCAAGCCGAAATATCCGAGATTATCCCGGAAAATATATTTAGGCTGATAACCAACCCCTACCTGTTTCTGCGCCTGTCGGCCGATGACCAGAAAGATATGTTGCTTGAAATCGTAGGCAACATTTCCGATGATGAGGTGGCCGCCCTAAGCCCGGAATTTCTAGCATTGCTGGACCATATCAACGGCACCACTCTTGCCAAGTACGCGCAAGAGGTGGCAGCCAAGAAAAAGGGATACAACGATGCGCTAACCTCAATCCCCGGCCAAATCGAAACGGCCCAAAAATTTCTGAACGATGCGGAAGATTGGGCAGCGTTGGAGAAAGAGCTTGCCGACAAGAAAAAGAGCCTCGCCGACATTGACGCTCAACTCTCCTACGTGAACGCTGCCGCCAATGCTGCCAACCAGCGCAAGAGAGAACTTGTAAGAATGCAAGGCGAAAAGCGTATGGCTCTGGGCAATCTCCAAACCGAAATCCGGGTACAAGCGAACTCCGACCACAACAATGCATTGTTTGACATTCAGACAATGGAGAGTGAGCTTGACACAATGGAGCGTAGCATTGCCACAAAACGCCGTGAACTTGAAACGGTGCAAGCCACAATAACCAAGCTCGACAAAGACATTGTAACCCTGCGTGATGGCTTTAAGGCCGTGGCGTTAGAGGTGTTCGTTGAGCCAACCAAAGAGAGCCTCGTCTGCCCCACTTGTGGCGAACCGTTGAAAGGTGATAATCTCGCCAAGACCATTGAACGGCTCCGAGGCAACTTTAAGCAAGACAAGGCCAAACGCCAAAAAGAGATACAATCCCGTGGAATACCCATGCGCAAATCTCTCGACCAAGCAAAGGCCGATGAAACGCGCCTCACGGGGCAAATCGCCACTCTTAACGATAGAGTGTTGGAGCTGAAAGGCAAACTCGAATACGCCAAAGCCCATATCCCCGCCGCGCAGAACGTTGAGGAAATTATCGGCACCGACCCTCGTTGTGTCGCACTTGCCAATGAGATTGAGGAACTCAACAACCAGATATTCGCCGATGTCAAGCCGGTCGACACAAGCGAACGCCAAGTGGCTAAATCAATGCTCACCGAGAGTATAGCCGAACTCAACCGCCGACTTGGTAAGCGCGTAACCGTTGAACGCGCTGAAAAAGAGCTTGCCGAGTTAGAGGAAAAACGCATTGCCAACAATCAAGCAATAGCCGATTTGGAGTGCTGGGAAGATACATACACCCGTTTCCTCAAAGCCAAAGATGAAATGCTCTATGAGCGTATCAACGGGCTATTCAAGTACGTTTCTTTCTCTTTCCTCAAAGAGCAAAAGAACGGTGGAGAGAAAATCACTTGTGTATGCACGGTGAACGGCACTCCCTATCCCGATGTGAACGCCGCCGGAAAGCTCAACGCAGGACTTGACATAATCAACGCCCTATGCGTAGCCAAAGGCTTTTCCGCGCCTATCTTTATTGACAACCGCGAAAGTGTCAATGAGGTAATCCCCACAATCTCGCAAGTTATCAACCTGCGAGTTAGCCGCGACAAAACACTAGCAATTCAATAGTTGTCACAATGACACAGCAGACAAGACAAACAGCACCGATGACTGCACCCGCGCCGACTCCGCAAGCAGCGGCTCCGGCAAAGAAATCGCCTGCCAATATGTTGAACGACTTGCTCAACAACAAGGCGGTGCGAAAGCAGTTTGATGATGCGCTCGGCTCCGGCGCACCTACATTCATAGCAGCCATTCTTGAACTATTCAATAGTGATAGAAAGCTCCAGCTATGCGACCCCAAGGCGATATACGATGAGGCTCTTAAAGCAGCCGTTCTACAACTCCCTATCAACAACGCCCTCGGACAGGCTTTCATCATAGCCTACAACAACACTGTAACACTGCCGGACGGCAGCAAGCGCAAACAGTATAAGCCAACTTTCCAGATAGGCTACAAGGGCTTATATCAGCTTGCAATGCGCACGGGTCAATATCGCATTATCAACGCCGATGTGGTGTATGAGGGCGAACTCCGCAAGAAATCCAAACTCACGGGCGAAATCGACTTAGACGGAGACCGCAAGAGCGACACAGTGATAGGCTACTTTGCCTATATCGAATTGCTCAACGGCTATCACAAGGCACTCTATATGAGTGTTGAGGAAGTAGCCATACACGCTAAACGCTACTCAAAGGCAATCAAGGGCAATCGTGATGTTACGGTGCAATCGCTTATGGAGCTTGCAAAGCTCCCCGTGGTGGCCGATAGCGGCTCTCTTGGCTGGCTCGGTAACTTTCATGGCATGGCGATAAAAACCGTGCTAAGAAATCTACTGGGTAAATACGGCTATCTCTCGGTTGCTCTCCAAAAGGCTCTTGATAGCGATGACGGGGCCACTACACAGAGTGTGGCCAAAGCTCCGACCGCCGACACTGCTAGCGTACCGACCATTGAAACGGTTGACGCTACCACGGTGGAGTATGAGGACGTAACACCCGCGCCCGCCGATGTTGAAACGGAATTGCCTACCGATATTGAGTGTGGCTTTTAACTCGCTCGAAAAATGGAACTGAAAGTATTAGGTAGCTCGTCAGCCGGAAATTGCTACATTCTCGACAATGGCAAAGAGACTTTGATACTTGAGGCCGGAGTGGCTTTTGCGAAAGTCAAAAAGGCTTTGGACTTCAATCTCCGCAAGGTGGCGGGCTGCCTAATCACTCACCAGCATAACGACCACGCCAAATATGCGCTAAACATGGTAGATAGCGGCATAACGACACTCGCATTGCCGGAGGTATGGACTGCAAAGAATATCAAAAGTTCTCGCGCCGTTTCCATTGCTCCGGGCAAAGGCTACAAGCTGGGACGATTTAAGGTACTGCCTTTTCCCGCTTTCCACGATGTGCCTTGTGTCGGCTATCATATCATGCACCCCGATTGCGGCCGTGTGTTGTTCCTTACTGACAGTTGCGATTGCTTGCAAATATTCCCCAATCTAAGCCACTTGCTTATTGAGTGCAACTATTCCAATTTCAAGTTGCTGGAGGCCGTGAATAAGGGTTACACGCTCAAAAGCCAGATTGAGCGACTGCCTAACTCGCACATGGAACTCGACACTTGCAAGCGCGTAATCCGTGAGCATGACCTATCCCTCGTTCAGAACATAGTGCTTTTGCATCTATCCGCGAACAATAGCGACCGTGAGCATTTCATTTGCGAGATTGAACGGTTGACAGGAAAGGTTGTGTATGCCGCTAAACCGGGCCTAACCATTGACATAACCAAGTATTGATATGGCAAAGGTTATGGTAGAAAAGATAAGCGGGCGATTCAATCTCCGACCCCTATACGAGTGGTTTGCGCAGGTATGCGATGGACTTTATCACATTGAGGTTAAGAAAATCCGCAAGCCCCGCACCAACGACCAAAACGGTTGGCTCTGGGGGTGCATCTATCCCATGCTCTTAGACGCTCTTTTGGAGGCCGGCTGGGAGTTTACCGCGGTGGAGCAGGTGCATGAGTTTTTCAAATCCATTATCGCCAGAGAAAGGGTGGTAAACAGGCACACGGGCGAAATCGTGGAGTTTCCAAGCTCGACCGCCACAATGGACACCGTGCAATTCTCAACCTATTGCGAAAAGCTACGGGACTACGGACGTGAATTTCTCGGTATCGAAATACCAGACCCGGATAAATATTGGCGCACGAATGATACAGGTAGCCGGCAACGTGGTTGCCGAACTATCAAAGAATATCCCGATGATATAAGAACTTTTGCCGACCCACAACCCAAAGAGTTTAAGGGTTGCAAACGCAATAGGAATGACAAAAATAAACCTCAATAAACTTGAACAGTTAGACGATGAAAGACGAAATCAAAATCACACGCGCAAGTCGTAAGGACGCCTATGCGGTAGCCGATGATAAGACTCGCAAGGTGCTGGGCGCACTGACGGCCAAGGCTGCAACTCCGGCCCCCACTCTCTCCGACTACACCACAATTCGCTCCTACGAGGACGCTTGCGTTGCTCTTGGCGAAAGTCTGGACGTGGAAAAACTTATGGCCGCCGGAGTGCCAAGCCACATTATCGCCCAAATGAAGCTGGAGCTTATATGCAAAGCTCTCTGGGGCGGCGAGAACAAATGCCAGCCGACCGCTGACGGGAGCAAAGTATGGTGGTACCCGATACTCTCTCTCTGGACCCGCGTTTTAATCTCCAACATGGTAGATGAGTCGCGTAAAGCCATCCTGTCTGCCTCTGCGAACCGTGGTGAGACTGCGGGGTTCGGTTGTCTGTATGCGCTCGGTCGTGGCTCGTGGATGGCCCCCTATGGGGAGTTCCGCTTGTGCCTTGACACCCAGGAAAAGGCTGAATACTTCGGCAGGCAATTCGTGGAGCTGTGGGCTGAAGCCTATGCCTACAATTTCACTGTGGGCGGCCATCTTGAATAAAACTGCAACTCAACCCCTAAATCATAAGAGATATGCAAGATGTAATGTTTCCCAATGACCCGGTTGAAGCTCGTGAGCAAATGCTGCGCGACAACTGCGACCAGATAGAGTCGCGTAGTTTTACGCGCTCTTTCAACCAAGACGAGGTTAACGACCGCCGCGCCGAGCTTGAATCCGTGTCAATCCAAGTGGCAGAGCTTGAAGATGAGCTTGCACAAGTGCGCGCCGACATCAAAGGTCGTATCAAGCCGTTGCTTGAACGCCGGGGCAAGATACTCGATGAGTTGAAATCCCGTGGCGAGTGGGTAACGGCCGACACGTTCAAATTTGTAGATGTTGAAGCAGGTAGAACTGCCTACTACTCCGCTGACGGCTACAAGATAGAGGAACGAGCCATGACCCCCGAAGAAAGACAACGCAACATCATTCAGGCTGCGCGCTTTTTGCGCACCGGCACGGATGATTAACAATTCACCAACTTAATTTCCTACTACAATGGATGAAAACAAAATCAACCTCACAATCGAAAACTACACGGGCGAAAAGCCTATCGTGGTAGTCTATCGCGAGGGCGTAGCCGGCGAAGTGCTGGATGAGAAAGCCCCCGTAAGTACGGACATAGCCGGTGTTCTCTCAACACCGCTGGACTGGCTGGAAAAGCGAGTTGACACAATCGACCAGAAAAAGGCAAAAATTCTGGTAGAGCGCGAAAAATACACAATCACGCTTATTGTCAACGAAAGCGACCCCTACAACAAAGCCACAATCTCCGGCACCGCCGAACTCTCCGAGGTGTTCAAGAAATTCGGTATCAACGACCCCAGCGCCGGCTGGGTACCCGCCAAGCTGGGGCAATTCATACGCCTCAATCGTGCTGCCTTTGAGGACAAAGAGCGGTGCATGAAACTCGTATCGGCCCTCAAGAATTTCAAAGCCAACGCCCAATCTCAAATCGAAAAGCAGCATGACCCATCCGGCTCTCGTGCCGAGGTCTATCGACAAACGGTAGAAAGCAACCTGCCCAAGTCGTTCACCGTGAAAATCCCTATTTTCAAGGGACCGGAAAAGACCACTTTCGATGTGGAATTTGACCACTACCTTACGGACGGCGAGGTGTTCTTACAGCTCGTATCGCCCGGCGCAAAGGAAATATCCGATGAGTGGCGCGACACGGCCATTGACCGAGTGCTGAACGAAATCCGCGGGATAGCCCCCGACATTGCCATTCTGGAAGCGTAAAGACTGCAAATCCCCTATGGCAAGCAAGCGGAGCAAATCCCTAATGCCTATTGATACGGGGGAATGGTTAGACAGCCCCCGTATCAATAATCTCTCTTATGAAATAAGGGGGGTATGGCTTACTATGCTTTGCTATCTGTGGGAAAGCCCCACAAGGGGAGTAATGGCATATCCCAACGGAAAACTCTACACCAAAGGGCAGATATTAAGAACTTTGGATATTGACCCGATAGCACTTGAAATTCTTATTGAGAACGGGCTATTGGCGGTTGATGACAATGGAGCTTACTACTCCCCCGAAATGGTGAGAAAAGAGCGCATAAGCGCAATAAGGCGCACCGCCGGCCGCAAAGGTGGCGAGATAACCATGCACAAGAGAATTGAGCAACAAGCGGAATTACCCGAAACGCCTACGCCCTTAATCGTTGAGCCTCCCCCCGAAAGCAAGCCGGAACCGCCAGAACCTCAATTATTCGACAATGAGGAATTGCCTGTAACTCCCCCCGAAATGACCCCAGAGCAAAAGGCAAAGGCCGAGAAAAAACGAAAATACAATTACGCCGAATTTGTAACGTTGACACGCGATGAATATGCAAAACTATGTGAGCAATTCGGAGAGGATGCGACAAAGGGCATGATTGAAATTCTCGACAACTACATAGGTTCAAAAGGAAAGAGATATAAGAGCCACTATCGCGCAATCCTTATGTGGGTAGTGGATGCGTACAACGAAAAATTACAACGAAATGGAAATAAACTCTCAACAAATACAACTAGCCAAAACCCAGCAGGAGGCACTCGAAATGTTGCGGGACCTACAAGTGGAACGCTACCGCTTGTCGCAGGAGCGGGCACGGAATCTGGTGATGCGCCGGAGAAAGGCTATTCTGAAAGGTTTTAAGTATGACCTTACAGACGAGGCCGAATATCAAACCCACGCCAGAATGGTTGTGGGAATGGGCGAAAACTATATGCTGCGTGAATTTTCGCATTTCATGGTTGATGAGCATAATCGCGATGTGCTGCGTTTCTTACTCTACTATTTCAACCAATGCCCGCTGGCTGAAACAGTATTTCCGAATGAGGATTACAAAATCTCCAAGAACATACTACTTGTCGGCGAACCTGGCACGGGCAAGACTATGCTAATGCAAGTCTTTGCTGACTATCTCCAAGCGACCAACAACGATAATCAGTTTCGCAATATCAGTATGACCCAGCTTATGAACTACCACAAGGTATTCGGGCATATCGACAAGTACACATATAACGAACTCAAAGGGGCTTCAAACCAAGAAGCCTATGACGGTGCCTGTCCGTTCAGTATCTGCCTTAATGACTTGGGGCTTGCTACTGAAAATCAAAAGAGTTTCGGTACGCTTATGACCCAGATAACGGATGAATTTTTATTTGCCCGTTACGAGATATACCAGCAGTACGGAAAACGCTATCATATCACAAGCAACCTTACAGTCAAGCAACTCAAAGACCGCTTTGAGGATAGGCTTATTGACCGTTTCAAGTGCTTTAACGTGATAGAGTTACACGGTGGTAGTCGCCGCCAATAATTCTTTTACGCCCTAAAAGTGTGTTCGACAAACAGCTTATAAAGAAAATGGAGCATAGATTTAATTACAACTGGACGCTAAAAGACGCGATTTTCACCAAAGACAAAGGTAAGGTTTTCTCTTGCTTTGCTTGTGGTGGCGGCTCGACTATGGGCTATAAACTGGCGGGCTTTGACGTGATAGGCTGTAATGAGATAGATATTCGGGTAATGAACCTATACGAGAGCAACCATCACCCGCGCTATAAGTTTCTGGAGCCAATTCAGACGTTCAAGGAAAGGACTGCATTCCCCGAAGCTCTCTACAATCTCGATATTCTGGACGGGTCCCCGCCATGCTCCGCTTTCTCGATAGCTGGTAGTCGTGAGGAAGCATGGGGCGTTGAGAAAAAGTTTCGTGAGGGGCAGGCTACGCAAGTGCTTGATACACTCTTTTTCGATTTCATAGAAGTTGCGCGAAAGCTCCAGCCGAAAGTGGTAATCGCTGAAAACGTCAAAGGCTTGTTGCAAGGCGATGCGAAAAAGTATGTGCAACGTATCTACGCCGAATTTGAAGCCGCCGGCTACTATTGCCAACACTGGCTCTTGGACGCGCAGAATATGGGCGTACCACAAAGGCGTGAGCGTGTCTTTTTCGTGTGCCTACGCAAAGACCTTATCGACTATGTGCCGCAGAACTACAACCTTTTCGATGTATCGCCACGTCTGACGCTCGATTTCAACGAACCGCGCATTACCTGTGAGGATGCGGGGCTTGAATTGGGCGATGAAATAACGACCAAGTGCTATGTAGAGGACTACGGCCGCCTACAACGTGGAGAGGAAAAGAAATATCAACAATGCGCCCTAATTCAAAAGACGGACGTACACCCTACGCTCTTAGCGAGCTATCGGGATAAGGCAAGCCCTATGCCGGCATGGGAAAGGCGGTGGCTCTCACAATCGGACATCTGCAAGGTTTCATCTTTCCCTCAAGACTACGATTTTGGCACTCAAAAGCCGCATTACATCTGCGGAATGAGCGTACCGCCAATAATGATAGCACAAATCGCCACGCAAGTTTACGAACAATGGCTAACTAAATTAACCAAGTAAAAATGAAACGCAAGAAAGTAATCCTCACTTTGTGCAAGGTATTCCCCGCCACGCACTCCAAAAAGGGTATCAATACCCTCTTTGCGGTCAAGCTCTTTGCGGGCCGCAAGATACACACCATACGCGCCGATGAAAAAGGACAGTGGGCGCAAAAGGTAGCCGACATCAACGCCGGGCGCAAAATCCTATGCGTGAGAGAATGGACGGGCCGCCCCTACAACTCCGAGCAGGCCGACATAAAGCAATACGTTGAGGTAGGACTGCAAGACATCACCATCACCTACGGAGTGGATGATGAAAAGCCTCAAGCATGGGTTGACGGCAAGCCGGTGCCTATCGAAACACTCGCAAAGAATGACGGCCTCGATGTAGCCGACTTTATAGAGTGGTTTTTCGGTAGTGTTCACACCGGCAACGTGTTCAAAGGCAAAGTTATTCATTTCACCGATTTTCGATATTGAGCATGGATAGCTGTATGATGTTGGGCGATTGCAAGTGCTTCAACGCCGACTGTGAAAGCGTAATGGGGAGTATGCCGGATAATAGTGTGGATTTCATATTGTCGGATATTCCCTACGACTTAGACCTAAACGGTGGCGGTGCGCATGGTGATTTCTGCACTCGCAAGCAGATACAGTCACGCAAGAACAGCTCTCTATATTTCGTGTCGCAAGGTATCGACTACGACAAGATTTTTAGCGAGTTTGAGCGCATTTGCAAGCGTGTGAATATCTGTGTGTTTTGCTCAAACAAGCAGATTGGGCGCATAATGACATGGTGGGAGCAGCGCGGTTATGTGGCAACTCTCTTGGTATGGGATAAGCCTAACCCTATTCCACTCGGAAACGGTTGCTATATCAACAATCTGGAATTTATCGTGTATGTGCGCGAAAAAGGAGTTACATACAACTCGCTCGGATATGATATGCAACTGAAAACCTTTCGCAACCAGCCGCCTCAAGCAGCCCAACGCATACATGAGACCGAAAAGCCCGTGAGCCTGTTGCAACGCTTGCTTTTGCTCCACTCCAACGAGGGCGATGTTGTCTTTGACGCATACGCCGGCTCTTTCTCGACCGCCATAGCCTGCCACAACGAAAAGCGTAAGTTTATCGGATGCGAGATACTGGAAAAGTATTTTGAGCCGGCTATGAACCGCCTCCGTGGGGCTGTCGCTCAAAAGAGTTTATTCTAACGAACTATACAAGTTACTATATGGAAACAAATTCTACCAAACGCAAAGACATATTCCTTATAGACCCGCGTAACATCGTGGTTGTTGACGGATTCAATGTGCGCCGCGATTTCGATTTGGACGAACTCAAAGAACAAATCAAGTCAAAGGGCGTGTTGAACGCTATAACCGTTATCGCCTACAAGGATAAGGACGGCGTGGAACGCTACAAGCTGGTTGACGGAGAACGCCGCTATCGTGCAACCATGCTGGCTATCTCCGAGGGTGCCGACATCCCTTATGTTCCGGCTCTCAAAGCTCCAAAGGACGCAAGCGTGAAAGACCTCTATATTGAGCAGATGATGAGGAACGAGGGCAAGCGTTTTACCGAGCTGGAATGTGCCATAATGTTTCGCCGTTTCAAAGAGGAATTTGGCTATTCGCAAGTACAAATAGCCGAAACTTTCAAAAAATCCCCGGCTTTCATTAGCAAGTGTCTGGCATTGCTCGACCTGCCCCAATACCTACAAGACAAGATAGCGAGTGGGGAGCTATCGGCAAAGGCGGCCCGTGAGCTGGCAAGCAACTATGCCGACCCCCACGACCAAGTAAGAGCCGCCAAAACGGCCGTGAGGACTGCAAAAGCCGCCGGTCGCTCGACCGCTACCAACAAAGAGGTGCAACATTCCCTCAAGGACGCAAAGCAGGGCAAGGCTATTGCTGACGCTCTGCGAAATATAGCCGCCTATCTGGACGGTGAGCCGACCGTTGAGGTTGACACGCTGATAAGGTTGCTCGACAAGCACGGCACTCTCCACGCTGCCATGAGAGAATATAAAAAGACAATCACAAGCAAAAAATAATATCGAATGGAACTGAACGAATACCAAGCGGAGGCACTCTCTACGGCTATCTACCCCAACGACAACAAGGTTGAATATCTCGCTCTCGCTTTATGCGGTGAGGCCGGCGAGGTAGCCGACAAGGTGAAAAAGGTAATCCGCGACCACAACGGGGATTTCTCCGACAAGGACACACGGGACCGCATAGCCTACGAGTTGGGCGATGTGCTTTGGTACGCCGCCAATCTCGCAAGAGCAATAGGCTACTCTCTCTCCGAGGTGGCTACGCTCAATCTCGCAAAAATAGCTGCCCGTAAGCTCCGGGGTACTATCCACGGCACGGGCGATAACCGATAAGAAATATGAAACCGATAGAATTTCCAGAACAGAACGCACTCGCAACAAGCAAGGATGCGAATGTGCAACCGCTGCCCTGCCGCATATCCGAGGACGGGACGCAAGTAATTTCTTGCTGGGAGCTTACCGAGGCTGACTTTGAACGCCTCAAGAGAAAGCCCCGGATATATGTATCACAAATGACGTATGGGGGCGCAATCCCGCCGCTTTTCGTCACAACCGACAACAACGACTTATTCACATACAAAAAATCCGAGAACGAATGACACAAGACATCAAGGGGGAGTGCATACGCACGAAACAGCCCCGCAAGCCTATACGCCTGCCGCGTAAGCTCAAAAAGGACATCATCAAGACATCCGGCCGCGAAGCCTATTGGCAAATCATGGGCGCAATCTATATGCAAGTGCTTATGGGCGGCCCGCAATACATTAAAATCCGTAAAATCAAAGAATAATACTCTAAAAATGAAACTCTTATTTTTCGACTTGGAAACGACCGGAACGCTCGTAAACAAGCATGGAATCCACCAGATTTCCGGCATGGTGGTAATAGACGGAGAGGTTAAGGAAACTTTCAATCTCCACGTCCAGCCTAACCCGCAGGCTCTTATTGAGCCGGCCGCCTTAGAGGTAGGCGGTGTAACCGAGGCACAAATCAAGGCATACCCGCCTATGGGCGTTATCTACAATCAATTTGTGGATATGCTCTCAAAGTACGCCGACCGCTACAACAAGAAAGACAAGTTTTTTCTTGTGGGCTACAACAACGCCTCTTTCGACAATCAATTTCTCCGGGCATGGTTTATCCAGAACGGCGATAAATTCTTTGGCTCGTGGTTCTGGGCTAACTCCATTGACGTAATGGTTATGGCAACGCCCTATCTCGCCGACCGGCGTGCCGACATGGAGAATTTCAAGCAGGGAACGGTAGCCAAGACCCTCGGCATTGCTATTGACGATAGCAAGCTCCACGATGCGCTCTACGACATAGAGGTGTGCAAGGCTATCTATGACAAAGTTTGCGCCCGCTACTGATATGATACACATTGGCATTGATACCGGCACCCACACAGGCATTGCCGTGTGGGATAGCCGGAGCCAGTGTTTCCGTGCCATTGAGGACGTGGCAATCCACAAGGCAATGGAAATAGTGGCTCAATACAAGGGCATAGCCGAGAGTGAGGGTGTAAGGCTTTATGTGAGAGTTGAGGACCCGCGACAAAGAACGTGGTTTGGCACTGAACACATGAGCCGCGAGGAAGAGCGTAAAAAACTGCAAGGCGTTGGCTCGGTCAAACGTGATGCGTCTATCTGGGAGGCATACCTCACTGACTTAGGCGTGTGGTTTGAAATGGTAGCCCCGAAACGCAATCTCACCAAGATTTCCCACGAAAGTTTTGTCAACATTACCAAGTGGAAAGGACGCACAAATGAGCATAAGCGCGATGCGGCCATGCTTGTTTTCGGGAAATAGCAAATTTTCTCACCTAAAATGTGTTCTATAAACGCATTATTTTGTATCTTTGCATCATTAATCAAGTTAATATTACACGCATGGAAATTTCGACCCTACACGTTGGAGATTACGTTATGATAGCTTGCACCGTCCTGGCGGTGATGGCTGTCTTATATGCCATTTGGCTTGTCGGAGGGCACGAGTGGATAGGTGAAAAAGTCGCAAGGTTGTTGCCCCACGAAACGCTCTCTAAGGGCGACAAGGCGCATATCTATCTCAATGGCCGCTACAATCGCACCGCGACACTCTCAAAGATTGTGGCCGATGCGGTGTATATCTACGACAACAAGGTTAAATTGCCTTTGGACTATCGCGCTCGTTTCTATGGAATGGGCGTTGACCTAAACGATGGTAGCCGACTGGTTTTTATCGCCAATCGCCGCCACTATCGCCTTATTCGCGTGGCTGAACTTATCCGTAAGGTGTTCAATCTGGCCGAGGATGAAACAAACCTCAATCCCGATTACTCCGAGGATGAGGGATTGTTAACTGAAAAGGTTAAGGAGGGCGCAGAGGACGATGAAATGTGAACCAATGAAATATCGCCGGGTTGCCGACTTGCATCCCCTGCCGAACAATCCCCGCAAGATTGATAAGGCGGGGCTTGCTCGTCTAACGGATTCCATAAAGATTAATGGCTTTTGGGAGCATAGGCCGGCGGCGATTGAGGAACAAAACGGAATACTCGTTGTGCTTGACGGAAACCAGCGGCTTACTGTTTCAAAAAGGCTCAAACTTAAAGAGATTCCGACCATGCTCTACTCCGACCTTACGGATGATGAGCGCAACGACATTATTCTACGCTCCAATATCAACAATGGAGAGTGGAATTTTGGCACATTACAGACCGACCCCGCTTTTGAGGACGTAGATTTTGGCTTTATAGGGCTGGACTTTCCGAAAGAGAAAAAGATAGCCTCCAAGACTGCAACCCTCGCGCCTTTTGACAACTCCGATGATGAGGACGAGGGCGATGATAGCGACAATGATAATGAGCCAGACGATAAAGACGGGACCGATGATAAAGAGGCTTTTTATCGCTCCATGCTGAAAGATGTGCTATACGAAAGCGATAATATCTACGAAATCCCCAATCTCTTGCTTGAAATGCAAGCCGGCAAGGTTGAATTGCCATTAACTCCGTGGGGCGCGAATAGCCGTCTAAGAAAGGATGTAGCGACCTATCATTTCTATGTGGATGATTACCGCTTTGAGGCTTTGTTCAAAGACCCGATTAAATTGCTCACAAGTGGTTGCAAGGCGGTGGTAGAGCCTAATTGTAGCTGCCACGACCAAACGCCAATCGCATACGGAATAAGCCTTATCTACAAAAAGCGGTGGCTTTGTCGCTACTTGCAAGAGTGTGGTATCAAGGTTTACGCCGACCTCAATGTAGCCCACAAGTTTATCGAATACAACAAAATGGGTATTCCGAAAGGCTACAACGCCTTTTTCACTCGTGGGCTTGACGGATGGCTTGAAAGCCTCAAGAGCGATTTACAGGTAGCGCAGGAGATAAGCGGGCTTGAACGCCCCAATCTTGTAGTTTATGGCGGTGGCGATGAGATACAGGACTTTTGCCGCCGACATGGATTGCTCTATATTCACGATTTTATCAACGCTAAAAAGAAATAACTATGGGCAGAAATTCCGGCTCAAATCGCGGCACAAAAGACGGTGGCGGCGATTTTAAGGGCAAAATCACAAACGTAGGCCCGCTTGTTGAAATGACCGACCCCCAGATGTATAAGGCAACAAAGCAGGCAATATCTCGTTATCATGCTGTCTTAGGCGTAAGACAACGAGAGGTTAAACTTGCGGATTTTCCGGGGGCTTATGGTGTTCACGTTACCGCCGGCGGAGCGTCTAAGGCTGTTTATCTCAATCGCTCACATTTCAATCAAGGCGCAAAGTCTGTTAGTAGGGCGCACTCCGACAACTATACAAGCGGTTGGAGTACGCGCACAAACAAACCTATTGCGCATACTGTTACACATGAGCTGGCACACGCTACATGGAATGAACACCTTACAGGTGCAAACCAAAGGGCGGCCGGCAAAGAAATACGTTCTCTCTATCGTTCATGGATGAGAGATAAGAAAAAATCGGGCTATGGTAAATATGCACGTACCAATGTGAGCGAGTTTTGGGCTGAAACGGTAACAAAGGCCGTTCATGGTAAAGCCGACAAATACACTCGCCGCGTTAAAGCTATATGCGCGAAATATAAACTCTAACTACATACGACAAGAAAATGAAAAAAATTGAATTTACCCAAGAGGAAAAGGCTGTTATCCAGCAGCAACTCAATGGAGAAATTGAGGTGTGGAGTGCTACCGATGAGCAGCAAAAACACCTCACAAGTGTTATCGACAAAGCCGAGGCACGTCTGGATGAATACCCCGATGATTACGACTTTGGGGATGACCTTATAGCATGGATATGGAAAGAGTATCAGACCCAAGAGGCTAACGCCTAACTCCCACAATACCGAGTAAAGAGCCGGGCGGTTTTCGGCTGCCCGGTTTTCTTTGCAGTCTATATGTGTTCAACAAACACAGAAAGAATAAATCAACGGAATCACAACGAATGGCACTCTTTGAAAAAGGGAATAAGAAAGGCAATCGCTTTACGTCCGAAAACCAGCCCAAGAGAAAGGGGCGTGGTAAATTCTCCGTGCTTAATTACATAAGACAGACCACCGGCAAAAAGGTTGACCCCCAGAGCAGCAAAGAGGAAATTCTAAAAGTAATCCAACACATTTACGAAAGCTCCCCCGCAGAGCTGGAGCCGCTGTTGAAAGACCCCACCGACCCTCACAAGCCCAATCCCAACACTCCGATGTGGGTATTGAGCATTATATCCGCTATCAATACCGATATGCGCTATGGGCGCACGTCAACTATCGAAATGCTCTTTGACCGAGTATTTGGCAAGGCTACGCAGACGATAGAGGGGGAACTTAGCACGAAAGTTAACCCGGTTGATTTGTCGGTACTGACTACCGAGGAACTATTGCAATACAACGCTCTACTGGAGAAAATAAAGACCGGCAACAATGGCAAAGAATAAAGATATATCATTGCCGTTGTCGCTTGCGGTCAAGGTGGAGCTATTCAAACGTGGGTGTTTCGACTTTATCACTTGCAAGGACGGCAAAAGGCACGAAAAGCAGGGGCAGGCTCTCGCAATCCTTACCGACAACGACCATGTAGAGGTTTTGTATGGTGGAGCCGCCGGCGGTGCAAAATCGTGGACGGGGGCCGCGTGGTTGCTCTTTATGTGTCTTGCCTATCCGGGTACGAAATGGTTTATAGGGCGTGAGGAACTAAAGCGTATCAAGCAATCGACATACATAACTTTCAAGAAAGTATGTGCCATGTATGGTTGCACCGAGGAACTATACAAGTACAATGCGCAGGATAACTACATTGAATTTTACAACGGGTCCCGAATAGACTTGTTGGACTTGCAATATAAACCTTCTGACCCCTTATATGAACGCTTTGGCTCTTTGGAATTTACCGGGGGCTGGATTGAAGAGGGCGGCGAGGTCAATTTTGGTGCATACGATACTCTTAAAACCCGTGTCGGCCGACACATGAATTTGGAGTATGGTATTGTTCGCAAACTCTTTATCACTTGCAACCCCAAAAAGAACTGGATGTATGATATTTTCTACAAGCCATATAAAGCCAATCGTCTTGAGGCATATCGCTATTATATCGCTTGTCTTGTGCAAGAAAATCCATACATAGACCCGGCTTATATCGAGGGCTTGAAAACCACGAGCGATAAGGTCAAGTTTGAGCGACTGTTTAAGGGTAATTGGGATTATGACGATAACCCCAACGCCCTATGCTCTTATGATGACATTTGCGCGATATTCGGAAATAATCTCTCTATCCGCACCGGCAAGTTTTATATCACGGGCGATATTGCGCGTTTCGGTGCCGACTTTGCGCGTCTGGCTGTTTGGGATGGCTATCATGTAATAGATTTGATATGCTTTCCCAAAAGCAAGCTCACCGATATTCAGCTATGGATAACGACCAAGCAGCGCAAATATCGAATACCCAAGCATAGGTGCATTGTGGATGAGGACGGCGTGGGCGGCGGCGTGGTTGATAATTGCGACATACAGGGTTTTGTCAATGGTGCTTCGCCTTTCGCCGGCGAGAACTACCGCAACCTACAAACTCAATGCGGCTACAAGCTGGCCGAACACATTAACGCCAATGAGGTAGGCATTGATGAGGAACTTGTGAGCCAAGCCGACCGAGAGGAAATCATAAGAGAGCTTGAACAACTGCAAACGTGGAAAGGGGATAGTGATGGCAAGCTCCAATTAAAGCCCAAAGAGGAAATAAAACTTGATTTGGGTTGCTCCCCGGACTGGCGCGATATGCTTTTGATGCGGTGCTGGTTTGACTACAACGAAATCGACATACCCGATAACATCGAACAAATATTAGGTTTAACGTAACATCCCGATATTATGAGTTTAATTCAAACAATCGCCAACAACATTAAAGCGGCTGTCGGCTACCAACAGAGCTTTGACGAGTTGCTTGCGTCTAATGGCGTAACGAGGGCAGTCGCAATGATGACCGCCCACTCCGAGAGTGCTATGCGCCACTTGCAAGAGTATGAGATAAGCTCTCACAAGGTAATGGAGCGTCAGGATAGGGCCGTGCTGGATAGCAAGGGCAATTTCCTACGCTGGAGCAAGCGCAACAAAATTCCTATCCCCTACCAGAAATTCATTAACGAAATCGCTTTGGTGTTTCTCTACGGCCGACCCGTGAAATGGATGCAGCTTTCAGAGAATACCGATTACGCATACGACTACTACAAGGAGCTGATGCGTGAGATTCGCTTTAATGGCTGCGTAAGGGAGGCTAAACGTGCCGCCGGTGCCGAGGGCGTGTCGGCTATCCTGTATCATGTTTACCGTGAGGAAGCCACCAACCAGCCCAAACTTTTGCTGAACGTGTTGAGCAAGAAAAACGGTGATGACATATTCACGATGAAAGACCAATACAAGCGTCTGCGCGCCTTTGGCTGGGGCTACTATCTCACCGAGGAGGGAAATCGCACCGTTCACCATATCGACATTTACACGGCCGATACTGTCTATCGTTGCAAGCAAGGCTCTTTCGGCTGGGAAGTGGAACGCCGTCCCAATCCGATAGGGAAAATCCCCGTGTTGCTCTTTGAGCAGGAGCCGGAACACGCCGATGTGCAACCGCTGATTGAAAAGGTTGAGAACTCCGAGAGCGTGGAGGCCGATGTTATCGACCGCTTCGCCAACCCCACAATGGTAGCGACCGCCGAAATTCTCAACTCCCTACCCAAGCAAGAGGATGAGGCTAAATTGCTTATCCTCAAAAATGGCGGCAATGTGTCTTATCTCACATGGAACGAGGCAAGCGAGAGCAAGCGCAACCAATTTGAGCGTCTGGATAAGCACATTCTTTCCAAGTCGTTCACGCCCAACATTGATTTTGACAACATGAAAAGCCTCGGCAACCTATCGGCAAAGGCTATTCGCAAAATCATGTTGCTGGCGGTAATCAAGGCTGAAAAGCATAAGGAGAGCCACGACAAGTACATGAATATGCACGCCTCCCTTATGTGTGCCATTATGGGAAATGTTCTGGACTACACCCACAAAGCCGAGTTTGACGCACTCGACTTAGGGCATGAATTTCAAGAGCCTTTCGGCGATGACGTTAGCGATATGCTGGCTGATATATCCAAACAATACAACGATGGCGCAATGAGCCGTGAAACCTATGTTGAGCTATCCTACTTAATCAAGGACGCAAAAGCCGAGATAGCCCGTATCAAGGCCGAACAAGCCGAAAACATGGCACAGCAAATGGCTTTACAGCGCATGGACGCTTTTGAACCCACGGACTAATGGACTACACAACTAAATTCAATCCGGGCGATGAGGTGTGGACTATGAGCCAAAACAAGCCCCACCAATTCCGAGTGTCAAGCGTGGAAATCACGCTCACCGCCCCCAACTCTCCGATGAGAGGACGCACCACCGAGGTACTTGTTGAGCTTATCAACACGGCCTCACGGAACAATCCCCAACGTCTGACCTTTGACGCGAGGGCTTGCTTTGCGACCAAACAAGAACTTATCGACCACCTTTTCAACTCCACCAATGGCTAAGAAAGCGACCACCAAGCAAGCAGAGCGACCAGCCTACACCTGTAAGGACTGCAAACACTCGACCGACTGGCAGAACAAAGGGGCAGACGGCAATATGATACTCTGCCGGTGCCAATTCCAAAAGTGGTGTAAATTCCTCAAATACGATTATTGCGACCATTTCCAAAAGCGATGAATATAGTAACAAAATTTGATGTGGGGCAACGTGTCTGGATAATGCACGATAACGAGCCTCAAGAGTGGATAGTTGAGGTTATCCACATTGGCGATGTAAAAGGTGCTACCCACAACCCTATGCCGTCTTATGACCTACACACCACCGACCCCAACCCTCTCGGTGGAGTAACTGAAAAAACAAACGTGTGGGAGCATAAAATCAAAGCTACCAAACGTGAACTATGCCTCTCTTTTCTAACTGACAACGACTAATGGCAAAGCGGAAATACATAGATTACAAAAAGCTAAATTCCGAGTTATTCAAGCGCACCGAGGGCTACGCCGCCAACGTGGGGGCTGTCTATCGGTCTGCGCTCACTGAAATAATTAACTTGGTAAAAGGAACGGAGCTTGAGGCGGGCAAACCGTTCTCTTTCTCCGAGTATGGCTATTCCGATGAGGTTACGCCAATTCTACGCTCTATGTATTCTCGCATTTACCAGATAATCCGTACTGGGGTAGAAAAAGAGTGGCTAAACGCCAACGAGCATAACGATGGACTTGTCAAGGCTATATTTGGCGAACACTCGATAGAGGATAACCACTTTGCCCGATTCTTTCAACGCAACATGGACGCAATGAAAGCGTTTTTTGCGCGTAAGACTGGCACGGGGCTTAATCTCTCTCAAAAGGTATGGAAATACACGGGAGTTTTCAAAGATGAGTTAGAGGACGCTTTGGATTTGGCTATTGGCGAGGGAACTCCGGCTAATAGACTTGCTACTCAAATTCAAAAGTATCTCAACGACCCCGACCGCTTTTATAGGCGTTTCCGTGTCAAAATCGGCGAGAACGAGGACGGCACACCCAAGTATGGGCGTGTGTGGAAAAGGCGCGTCTATGACTCTGAAAGCGGGTCCTACAAATGGGTTGATGATGACCCTCGCAAGTATCACCCCGGACGTGGTGTATATCGCAGCTCTTACAGGAACGCGCAAAGGCTGGCGCGTACTGAAACAAATATCGCCTACCGCACTGCCGACTACGAGCGTTGGCAGCAAATGCCCTTTGTTATCGGCATTGAAATCAAGTTGAGCAACAACCACCCGGATGCGGATATTTGCGATGACCTCAAAGGCATATATCCCAAAACATTCAAGTGGAGTGGCTGGCACCCTAATTGCCGTTGCTATCAAGAGCCGGTATTGGCAAGCCCCACCGAGGTTGATAAGATGTTGGATAACATTCTGGACGGGTCCGACCCCGCCGGCATTGCTTGTGCCAACGAGGTAACGGCCGAGCCGCCGACATTCAAGGCGTGGGTTAAGGATAATGAGGAACGTATCGACAAAGCGACCGCCGCCGGAACTCTGCCCTATTTTATCAAGGACAACCAAAAGGCCGTTAACAAGATACTCCACGGACTGACCCCGGAACAGCAGGCGGCACGGTCTATGGGTGATTTGCTTGATGACCCTATGGGCTTGCTGGCTCAACATGGACTTGAAAGCCTCAAGCAGCTTTACGCCGCCGTTCAATCCAAGCTGGGGCAGATGTTGACCGGCTCACTTGAACACCAAGCAGACACCCTCAAGTTTGAAATTGACTGGGTAACTAACCACAAGAAATATCCGACTTGGGAGGGAGCAGCCAACGCATACAAAAAAGCTCTGCGCAATGTTGAGCTACAAATGCGCCGTGAGCGTATGGCCACCGACATTCAAGGCGTGGAGGCTTTTGTTGCGTCTAACAACGTGGATAAGGTCAATGCGCTCTTTCCACAACTCAAAGCAGCCTATGACGCTGGCGATGTTGACACGGCTCTTAAACTGTTGGGCGAAGCTCAAAAGGCTATTGAGGAATACAAGAACGAGCTATTAAGGCAAGGGCTTAACAGTACGACCAAATTAGAGAAATATTGCGACAAGCACCGCACCTTTGAAAGCAAGGTCAAGAGTGATAAAACCTTTGTGCCATTCCAAGACAGAATGATTGCCGATTGCGCCCCGGCATGGCAGGCCGGCACAACCGAGGCAAGGCAAGCAGTAAGCAGCTATACCAACGGTACCTATGACACAATCAATCGCTCTTACTGGCGAGATAAATGCGCACACACGGACGGTACGCTTATGGATAGTATTCTTGACAGTTGCACTCTATCAAAGGACACTGTGCTAAGGCGAGGTTGCGACATGGCAGAAATGGGGTCTATCTTTGGCGATGACTTTTTGCGCATGATACGGGCCGGCGATATTGACGGCCTAAATGCAGTCGCTGGCTGCCGAGGTATCAACGAGGGCTTTATCTCTACCTCTTTCGATATGAGCGGCGGTTTCTGGAAAAGCGTAGATTTGCGCATCTATGCTCCGAAAGGCACACAAGCCCTCTATGCCAAGCCAATATCCGGCTTTGGAGATAGGCACGGTGCAAGCTGGGACGGCTCCACGGCAAGCCGCACACTCGCAAAGGGCAGAGAGAACGAGGTTATTGTGCATCGTGGCTATGAGTATCGCTTTATCAAGGCTGAGGCAGGCGGAAAAAAAGGCAGCTCAATAACTATCTATGTTGAGTTATTGAGCCGCGAAAAGAGATTGGTTAAGTAAGTGACTTTACAAGAGAAAATCGGATGGCTCTATATAGCCTTTGGTTTTCATAAGTTTAATTATACAGTCGCGGTGTATTTCGCTATTTTCGTGCACCAATATCAGCTCACCGCCACTTGCCATACACAATTCCGGTGAGTTAAATGCTCCGTTGTCCTCAAAGCCGACAAATTTAATCGCCTTTTCAACGGCCTGAATTGATGAGGATTGTTTGATATATGCCACTTCTGCACGTTCAACAAGCCTTTCAAGTTTTAATATCTCTCGCTTATTCATAGTAGAGTGTGTTTAGAGCGCGAAATACATAGCTTGAAAGTCTATATCATCACGCTTAATCTTTTGGAGTTTGTCGAAGATAGCGAGCTTGTAAACCTCTTCCGCTTTCTCCGCTTTGTCGGCAAGCTCTTTGGGGCGTGTACGTTTCCATGTATCATACCACCACTCAAAGCCGCGTACAACGGAATACTCCGCATCCCATATCTGGAATTTGAGGTATTCGTTAGCCCATTCGGACGGCTTTACGCTATCCGGGTCGTAGGGGTTTTTCTCGCCCCCTTTGTAGAGCTTGCAAAGGCTCTTTACCATTTCAATTATGTTGCTCTGTGCCATATAACTTTTGGTTTGGTATTGTGTCGTAAAACAGATTTATCACGCTCTGCATTGATTGAGGCAAGTAACGCATTGCTTTTTCTCCGATATGCCAAGGTACGCCCCACCGAGCCTCGGCGATTGAGCCAACCATGGCAGCTATTGTGTCGCTATCACCACCCCAAGCTACGGCCATTCTTATAGCCTCCTCAAACGAGGTTGCCATATAAACGATATATAGGGCGAGTGGCACTGTCCCCATACACGTTTCATCAAACTTGCCTTTCGGTAGGTTAGAAACCAAAACACAGGGATAATAAATGTTGTGTATTGCTATCAAATCCGCATCTGTCGCTAAACTATCACCACCACTACGCCATACATATATCTCGTGTGCCACGGCCTTTGCTCCCTTAATGCCCTCCGGGTGATTGTGTGTCGGCAATGCAGTCTTTTCAGCCTCCGCCAATACATCATCAAGATTGTCAAAAGCCCATGCCACGGGGCTAACTCTCATTGCGGACCCGTTGCCATAACTGTTGTATGGCTGGGGATTGTTGGAGTTGACCCATTGACCGAACCGGCCACCATAACCGCCCATAGGGTTAGGGTGTGAACGACACCAACGCAATAGGCTCTCTTGATAGCTACATTTGCGCAATATCGCGTCCGCAATAGCTACGGTGCATATTGTATCATCCGTAAAGCTACAATCCTTGTGGAATAGCTCAAAATCGGTTTTGTGCGTATTATTGAACTCAAAGCGAGAGCCAACAATATCTCCTATGATTGCGCCTAACATATCAGTCGTTTTCTAAAGTTATATACCCCCTGTCTAAGCACCATACACAAAGTAAATATAGCGCGTCTATAAGCTCATCAGCAGAATAGTCAACAATTACATCATCGTCCTTGTCAAAATCCAGATACTGAGCGACCCATTTATGACCGGCAAGCTCAAAATAGATGTTCAGATATGCCTCTGCGTTAGCAAATGCTTTCCGTGCTGGAACAAGTGCAAGTAACTCTGTGAGAGTAAAACTAGGCACCCCAAAAAGCCTACTTGCTTTTGAAGCCACTACGCCTCTTAAAATAAGATTATTGGATTGTTCTAATGTTAGTCTGGTTTTCATTTCTCTTTCCTCTATTGGTTGATTTGGTTATTAGCTCTCTCTTGCGGATTGTGGCTAACGCGCTGTGGTAGGTGTCGGCTCCGCAAAACCTATTCCAGAGTGTCGCTAAACTTATGCCGACAACCTCAATAGGCAGCGTGTCATAGATAGCGCTCGCACTCCCGAAATAATAGTTGCACCGGCCTTTGTATGGCTCTTTCAGCTCAACGTGTATGACCTTTCTTGGGTGTCTTGTTGTCATGCTCTTGTGTTTTTTGAACGCAAAATTACAAATTATATTTAATATAACAAACATTTAAGGCGATTTTCTTTTGTTAGCCTCGTTATCTTGTGAGCTTAACAAGGCTTTGAGTTGCTTGTTTTCCTCTTTAAGCCTTTTTCTTTCTTCTCTTTGGGTTGGTAGTCGGGGCAAAAGCCGTCTATTTTTAATCTGCATCCATAGACTTTGTATTCGGCACATTGCCTTATGTTATGATGCCTGCACTCGCTCTGGGTCTGATTAGTCGTGGTCATAGTCATATACTCTCAGTTTTGTTTTGAGCCGTTTAACCATTGGAGTTAGTAATTGTTCGCACACCCACCCGGCAATTATGCCCATTCCTCCCATCAATATGATAGGAGAGAAAATCAAGCATATAATACCATTTAGCGTGAAGCACATGGCTCTGCGGTATTTCTTTTTCATATTATCTTCCTTGATTATACCAAGCATCTTGTTCCATATCACTCCTTGATTAGTTCGACTCCGTAAATCAGATAGTAGAGAGACTCAAGTTCATGGAGGTATTCAAGACGTATTTTGCTATTATAATCGAAATACGATGAACCTTCCTTTCGCTCAATGTCAAAACTACCAAGAAACCATCGCTCCCAATAGGTGTTATCTCGATACTGGAAAAAGCCTATTTCAGCAAGCAATTCGGGCGTTATGCTTATCGGTTCAACGTCATCTATGCTCGGATTGCCGCACACAAGCCCGTTGTGCGACACAAGTAAGCGCATCGCCGCATCTTTTGGGCGTAGAGTGCAGATTTCATCTACACTTACTTGCTTGCCTTGATAAAACACATGACTTCCTATGCGGAGGTCTTTAATGTCTACTGCCATATCATTTTGTTTTTATTTTCATTCTCGTTTCCTTGCGGTGCTGTGCGTCATAAGTATTGTGGCATTTCTGACACAATGCCCGTAGGTTGCTGGGGTCGCAGTTTTCGGGGGTATGGTCTAAATGCGCTATCGTGAGGATGATTTTAACCTCTTTGCCTGTATTGGGGTTGAGCCGCATAGAGTAGTTTTCAACTCCGCAAAACTCGCAACGGTTATGCGCACGTTCAAGTATTGACTTGCGTATTTGCGGCCAATTCTTAGGGTATCGTGCGCGATTTTCGGGCTTGATTGGCATATTAGCAACGCTCGTAATATCGTCTTACTGTATCATCGAGTAATTCGCGCATTTCTTGTTTCGTAGAGTCTATGCTATGCCCGTCAAGAGGCACGGCAAGAGAGTAGATAACCTTGCGCACTCGGCGTTTGAGTATGCGCGTCTTGCGCATATAGAACACCTCGCCCAATACGTTAGGCTCTACGGTGTCGCTTTGGAGATTGTGAACGTAGATAACGCCCACGGCTGAAATGAGTTGTTTTTTCATCTTTCGGAGTAGTTTTTACACGGACGCTTGCGGGCCGTTATCCGCTTTTGGAGTTTGTTGCAATACATTGTGGCATTAGCCAATATATCGTAGTGTCGGCAATGTGAACAATGCGGTGTTAATATCTGGGGGATTCTTTCGTAATCACTTGGAGTAGCGTCACGGATTTCAGTCCATCCAATCCCAACATATTGCATCACCTTACCATTGGCGATAACGCAATAGTCCGCATCTATCACACATTGAGGCGGGTTAACGCTCATCTTAATCATCGTGATTTCGGAGTGCTTAATTATCATAATAAAGTCTTTTTGATTGTTTACGGCACCATGAATCAGACCAACCTACATATCGGCCGAATTTACGGTGTAGTCGTTTCATTTCCGGGTATTCATCGCCGCTTATATCATCCCAAATATCAAACCATGCGCAATTATATCGCTCCGTTGGAGTATAGGCAAATATATCGGAGTTAACGATTGTAACGCGAGGGTCATTGGTATAGGCGGGAGCGACTAACTTTATTACATCGGGCGATTGCTCCACAATAACGACCTTTGTAACGTCCGACTTTTCAAGCAAGCATTTCAATACCATGCCTAAGCCCAAACCGCCAATAAGCACTTTGCCATGTGCCTTTTTGATAAACGGGTAATGGTCGTTGATTTCGGCTGGGGTGTTGCTCATTATGATTTTGCCATCACAAAACAAGCCCCAATATTCGCCAGCATTGATAAATCTATTTCGGCCATTGAATATTTCGCGGAGATTGTGCATTTTCGCGCCTTGAGGGGTAACGGTATATCTCGCCACTTTCCATGCGCCAGAAACGCCCGATTGTAAGTTTAATTCAACTTTCCTCATCTTAGCTCTCTTTCATCATTAGACGTGGATTGTCATGTTCGTTTCCGATTACATAGGGGTAAATCGTATGTGCGCCTATTCCTGCGGCTATTGGCATGGTGTTGTAATCGTAATCTCCGTAAGGTAGAGTGCGCCACTCTCCGTTTTCGTAGAAAATCGACCCTTTGTAGTCATATTTATTGTTAATGTGGGATTTGAAAAAGACAATATCGCCCTCGTAAATATCTTTGCCATTCACATCTTTAAGGCCGGTGAATTGCCCCACGGTGTCGGGGTCAACATTCCATGTATCTATGCGGTGCCCAGTTTCAGTGATTATATTACACTCTCCATCCGCGTAACATAGCAATGCTCCATATTTCCACTCATCGCGGCCTTTTACCTTTCCTCTAAACCTTATCTCTCTATTCATGGTCGTTGGGGAGTTGTGGCAGGGGTTGCCAGTGGGTAACTTGTGCGGCTGTGTCTTGTGCGCTCCAATACCATACGTCGCTTTGCGCCTGTCCTAAGAGCTTTGCAATTCGTATGGTTGAGCGTCCGGCACCATTCTCTACAATAAGAACGCGAGTTTTGAGTGGCGGGAGTGCCTCACTTGTGCTTATCCAGCCGTTGCAGTTTTTGTTGTCGGTCTTGCTCATTTCGGATTTTGTTTATAGTTATCACATTGGTATCGGCCGCGAGTGAAATACTTGTCGAGCATGGAGCAATACAAGGTTGCTCCATATATGCGGCAATGCTGACAGTTTCGGCAAAGGGGGATTTTAGCCATTTTTCTTTTCGGATTTTAAGTAGCGTTCACACTTATATTTGTTGTTTTGTTGCGTCCGGCACCGATAGGAACAAAAGTAGGAGCTACCATATCGGGACCCGTGGCGGCACGAGGCGCATAGGGATTTACTTGTTGCCATTGCCAGCCTCCTTTCCTGCTTTGTGAACGCCTTGCACATATCCGCGCTCAACTCGGCGTATATCGTTATATTTTGCTTGTGCCGGAGTTTCTATAACCTCAGTAGGGCTATCAATAAAGCGAATATCGCGGCCCGTTCTCTCGGCTTCCTCTGTAAGTATTTTGCGTAATGCGTCTTTGATTGCTCCCATTCTTTTAGCCGTTATTTGTGTAATACTGAATTTGGAACACTTTTAAGATTTAAGATAAATCCTAACTTAATGTGCGGATTCAGCGCGTCAATTCCCCAGCGATTGATTATGGTTATCACTGTTTCAAATGCGCGTGTTCCACTCACATTGTATTTTGCTATCGTTGGCGCAAATGCCAGCCTATCGGCATTTGAAAGAGCCATGAACTCGGATATTTCCATTGTTGTAGTGTTTAGTCGGTGATACGATAAAAGTAAGCGTATTCCTCATCTTTGAGGTTTTCATTGGCGTAGTTGTCGGCTTGCTCCCACAACTCATTATAGAGATTGGCTAACACGTTGGCTGCGCCTTTCTCCGGGTTGTAATGGTAGGCGATTTTGTGGTTGAGTACCATTACAAGCTCGGTAAGGTATTTGTAGTTGCCTTTCCATTCCGCAAAGGCACGTTTGAAAGTGTCGCGGATTGCGGCGGGACCGAATTTGTCGGCAATAGAAAAGTCTTGCCAGAACGTAGTGATAGGCGTGTAGCCTAAATCCTCGGCCATAGTCCAGCGCGGGATTTTGAGAGTGAATTTGAGTTTTTTTGTTTCCATATTCTTGTTGGTGTTGCGTTGTCTGTTGATGTTATTTGTCGGAATCGCAGAGCAATATATCTACATAAAGCCCATTGCCGTTAACTGCCGATTTTAGGCCGTGTTCTTTTGCTATCTTAGCAATTTCGTATCGAAAGGCTACCATGTCGGTTGTCTTATTCAAGCGTATGCGTATGTCGGCATATTTAGCCGAATAGTAATCACTTGAAATGCTTGCATCGAACTTATCCGCAATGCGAGTGCGAATTTCATTGATTGCATTGTTGAATTTATTGGGAGTTGCCATTTCTTGTAGCGTTATGCGTTGATGATTTCTTTGATTTGAGCGAGCATACAACTAAGCTCGTTATACTGGGCTTGAACACGGTTGCGTTCACTCCGTGCGCTATTACGTTCATCGCGTAAGTCGGCCATTTTGATTTGGTATTCCTTAATGTGTATTTCAAGCATATTGACCTTTTCAGTGAGGTTGCAAAGGTCGCTTGTCATACGTTTTGTATAGTCGTGCTGGCGGTTCTTTATCCACCATTTGCAAAAAGCGTCAACGTCCTTTTCGCTCTGGTTGTATTCCTCGTTTACCTCCCAAAAAAGTTCTTGGGTGAGAGATACGTTAGTACGAGCTTCAAATTCTTGCTGTGTCATTTTCTTGTAGTTTTAATCGGTGTTGCTTTTGTTGGTTTGAGTTACTGCGTTTCTCAAACACACCACAAAGTTAATGTGTTTTATTGAATACACCAAATATTTTGGCAATTATTTTTCGGAAAAATTCACCAAGTAAATTTAAGTTGCTGAAAATTCGGAGATTTATCCGGTAAAATTTTTCTGTGTTTTATAAACACATATCGCAAAAATTAGCTATCTTTGTGCCTAAGAACTAAAAAGCCAATTATTAACACCCCCTTTCCGGGGCATAACAACAACCGATATGAACAAAGCACTTAGGGCAAAAGTCAAGGAAAAGACTAAGGACACCCGCCTATCGGAGAAGTACCTCGATAAGCTAACCGAGCAGCTCGGTGGAGGCATTGAGGATGATTCTACCGACGAGGAGGCAATCGAAAAGACTGCAACCCTTATAGCTGATGTAGCAACCGAAACTCAGGGTGAGGCTACACGCTGGGCGCAGAAAGCAAAGGGCAATGGAAAGACCAAACCCGCCAAAGATGACGATGACACGGACGATGACACGGACGATGACACCGCCACCAAAGGCACAAAGGGCAAGGGCAAGACAAAGCCCGGTGATAACTCCGATGAGCGTATTGCCGCAATGGAAAAAGAGCTGAACGACTTGAAAGCTGAACGTAGCCGCGAGGCGCGTAAGGCCGAAATCAACGCAGCCTTTGAAAAGCACAAAATCCCCGCTTTTCTCCGCGACCGCATCGGCAATTCCATTGCCGATGATGAGGACGTGGAAACCGCCGTGGCAGCACTCCGACAGGATTGTATCACAAACGGCCTTATTTCCGACAAAGCCGAGGGTGCAAAATCGGCAAGCGAAAAGCAGGTTGACGAAGCCGCTGACGCATTGCTGGAAACAATAACCGCTAAATAAATAATTTTTCAAGATGAAACGCAAAACAGCCTCCTTTGTAGGTACGCGCCCGATTTTCACGGGTAGCCCCTCAATCGTAATGGGCGGTTTTAACCTTGATGTTACGGGGCAGAAATTCCGTGTCGGCGATGTTATCCCCGCCGGAACGCTTGCCATTCGTAATGAGGAAACCCGTCTGGTGCAGGTAATCAAGACTGCAAAGGTCGTAGAGGTGGATGCGGAAAACTCAAAACTCGTTACCCTGTATGTCGATGAGTTTTATGCTCCGTGTTTCGCCGAGGGCGAGTTTGTGGGTATCGCCGGCGCAGATGCCGTTACAATCGCCTCGGCTCCCAAAATCTCCGCCATTGAGGAAAAGGGCAACATTTATCGTATCACTCTTTCCGCTGCCATTACCGGGCTGAAAGCCGGCGATGTGCTTGTGGAGCTTGTGAGCGATGGTGCCGCTACTCCCAAGACCAAAGAACGCGGCCTCGCAAACTCAACCACTATCAAGGACGTTGTGGTGAGCGAATTTGAAACCGCCATTGACGTAACCGCCGACACAATGCAATACGCGCTCTACGAAAGGCGTGTATCGCCTATCCCCGACAGCCAGAAAGACGAAACCGGCGCTTTCCTCAAAGCCAACCCACACGTCAAGCTGACAAAATCGCTGTAATATCAACACAAAATTTTAATAAACCATGCCTACAAAGTCAATTTTTACAACTTTCACTGGCTTGCACAAGGCCGGCTCTCCGCTGGACTTGCTTGCAACGTGGCGTAAGACCTTTGACAAGGCTTCGGAGCGTGAGGTTGCTCTTTTCCAGAAGATGTATACCGATGGCTGGTTTACCTACAACACGCCTCAGATGTCGCTCACAGCCGAGGCTATTGTCGGTAAATACCATATTCGATTCATGGCAACGCTCTTGGGCGATGAATCACCCTCCCCGCTGCGCCGCTCGGACGGCTTCGATGTCTGGACAAAGGAAATACCCCGTGTCGGCCAGACTTTCGTAATGTTCGCCCGCGATTATCGTAAACTCATGGAGGTTTACGAGAACCCCCGCCTCAAGGAGGCCGACAAGGTTAAGCAGATTGAAAAGACGCTCACACACCAGATGCAGGACGCATATCTCGGTTGCAAGGACGTGATGGACTTTATCGTTCTCATGGCTTTCTCCAACTGGGGCGTAGCTCAATTCGTACCCGCTATCAACAACCCCGGCGGCCGTGCCTACGAGGTGGACTATACTATGCCGGACGCAAACAAACTCGTGAGCGTTCTGAACTGGACCACTGCAAACACAAAGGCCGGCAAGCTCAATCCTATTCTTTTCCTTTCCGTCCTCTGCGCCGCACTCCGCGCCCGTGGTATAGAGCCAGGCGAAATCCTCATGTCGCAGGAGCTCGCAACATGGCTGCGTATGGACAGCACAACTCGCCTGTTGGCACATGGTACCGACAAGCAGGCGCAGACTGTCACCAAATCGGAATTTTCCGCGTTGCTGGAAGAAAACGAAATCCCCCCAATTACAGTTATCCAGCGCAAGATGGGTATCTCCCCGGACGGCAAGCGTCAAGCTATTGAGCCGTGGAATCCCAACTTTATCGCAATCAAGCCCGCCGGCGTTATCGGCGAAATCCAGCCCGCTATCGAGGACTCCGAGCTTATCGAGGAAGAGAATGTGGACTATCTCAACGCCGGCAATGGTATTCGTATCTCCAAGTGGCGCACAGGTGCATCCACGGGCCAGACCGCCGGTGAATACACCGAGGGCGCGGGCCGCTTGCTGCCCCTTATCACCGAGATAGGGCAGATTGTTTGCTTACAGGTACGCGGCATTGAGGAAAAAGAGGTTGCCGCCGATGCAAACGGCACCACTACCTACTACCGCACCAAAGCAGACTATGACGCTGCCGTAGCCGCCGCAAGTCTTGAAACCGTCTAACCCTTTTGCTTTGCTATGAAACTGAAAGTAATTAAGCCTTTCAATGGCAAAGCAGAGGGTAAGACCCTTTGCCCCGGTGAGGTTATCCAGAGCAACGATGTTGAACGCATCAACGCGCTTGTAGGGCGTGGCTTTTGCGTTATCGTTGCGCTGGATGATGCACCGGCCGCCTCCGAAGCCGCCCCTACAATCCCCGTAGAGGTGGTAAGCGACCATGTAGAATTTCAAGGGAAACGCTATCACATAGAAACCATTAAGGCCGCACTGGGCATTATGGGTATTCGTGTGGCTCACAACGCCAAAGAAAAGGCTGTGAGCAACGCTCTTTCGGCTCTCAACGATGAGCAGGCGCAGACCCTTTCCGAAATGCTCAACAACAACGAAACCGCCGACCCTAACAACCCCGAAAAGGAGTAAGCTATGGAGATAACCGTTCTTGAGGCATTAATGGCCGAGCTGGAGCCTTACACCGCCGCACAGGTGGTATGTAAGAAAGCCCTTATTGACGCTGGACTTTCCGAGGTTGCCAACGACACGCCTTACACATCTGACTGCAAAAAGATAGTGGCAACCGCCGCTATCAAGGTGCTTAAAAAGTTTCTGGTGTTAAGTAGTGAAAGTTTAGGCAAATCCTCACAGTCTTACGACACTAAGGAGTTGAGAAAGCGTATCAAGGAATTGTGCGCTGATGCCGGACTTGATGCCGATGAGATTTTGGAAATCCCCACAATCACGGACGGCTCTATGTATTGGTAGGATATGAGATACAACGGCTCTTTTGACTATTGGCATGGTGGCGAGGTTTTCACAGACCCCGCAACCGGCTTTACTGTTCAAAGCGACACCGCCGCTTTTGAAGAGGGTTGTGAGTGCCAGATTGATATTTCTATTCCTGCCAAGCACTACATAGGTACTGACGGACAAGAATACACCTACACTTACGATGTTTTCATTTCAAAGTATTTCCGAGGTGAAATAAGTGTGGGTGATACTATCCGGCTCTACAATGCCGACAAGACCATGATTGCCGAGTTTAAGGCGCAAGGAGTAGATACGTTGAACCGAAAATATATTGAGGTATGGGGATAACTCCGATGTTTGGCAGTGGATTGATAGCCGCACAAGTAGCTGCGTTTCAAAATCGCGTTGAAGAGGCTGCCATATTCCTTTGCAAATACTTGGGTGAGGAATTAGTCAAGTATGCAAAGGATAAGCACAACTACACCGACCGCACGGGTAATCTCACAAACTCAATAAGCTATGTTGTAGTGAAAAACAAAGACATAGTTTTCGGTCCCGCCGACCAATCCGACAAACCACAAGAGGCCGCGCTGAAAGCCGCAATGAAAATGATTGCGACACTCCCCGATTGTGTTGCGCTCGTGATTGTAGCCGGGATGAACTATGCCGCCTATGTGGAGGCAAAGGGCTATAACGTGATACTCCCCGCCGAACTCAAAGCCAAAACCGACTTTCCAAAGGCGATGCAAAAGCTCATGGATAAGGCGAAAGTCAAAGCAAATGAAATGTTTGGAGCGACAATATGATAACGACCGAGGAAATAGCTGTAAGGGTTTACCAAATGCTCCAAGAGAGCGAGGTTAAGACCATGATAAGCGGTGTAATCGACTACGAAAGGAACGACTACACCAAAGAGGACGTTATCATTGTTCCTCACACCATAGACGGCGAGGGGAGTGTGCGTTACGGACAAATCAACGTGAATATCCATGTGCCAGACATACAAAAGCCGCTGGCTGGCGGCAAATCCGTGTTTCGCACTAATCACTCACGATTGATTGCCATTCGTAGTAAAGCGATTGAGATACTGCAAAACCACTACGAAAAAGAGATGGGCTACAACTGGAATGTCGGCTTAATCAATCCCCCTATCAAGGAACCAGACCATGACGAACATTTCGTTTCGTTTGCTCTGGAAATCACCGTGAGAGATAAAACAAGTAATCAATAACAATCAATTTTAAGACCATGCCAATTTTATGCACAATGGGGTTGAAGAAAATCTTTCTCACCCCTGCCGGAACAACACCCGGAGAAATGCCCGCCAATGGTCCCGCATGGCTCGACTTAGGCGATGTTTACAAGGACACCTGTCAGCTACTTGACGATGATGTGGAAGAAACTACGCACGAATCTGAAACATCAAACAAGAAAATCACGCTCTGCGGAGAGTATGTAACAGGCGTTCAGCTTACGCTCATGGACCCGGAAATGGAGCTGCTTGCCCGCTACTTTGGCGGTACTATCACCGGCACTAAGGGTAAACGCAAGTGGTGGCGTCCGCGCAAGCCCGAATACAAAGAATGGGCTATCTGGCTTATGCCGGAAGAGGGTTTGTTTGTAGGTTGCCCCAATACACGCATTATCCCCAAGTTTGAAATCACCTATTCAGCTAAGGGTATTGCACTGGTACCTATGAAAATCAAATTCCAAGACCAGCTCTGCACAGAAGAGGGAATGACCGACCCCACCAAGACCGCCTAATAACGGGCCTTCTCGCAACGACTGCGCCCCCTATCCCTATTCGGTTAGGGGGCGCATTTAATTAAATCGCAATGGAACAGCAAGAGCAACAAGAACTGACACGCGAACAGCGGTTAGAAATAGAGGATAAGGCAATACAAGCCCTTTTATCAATGGGGGTTAAGTTTACCGTGCCTTTGAAAATTAACCCGGTTAAGCCCTCTAAGTGGTTTAACCTCAAAAAACGCTTATTTCCAAAGCGCAATGTAGTGTGGCGCGATAAGCAGATACCCAAAGGCTGGGATGTAACGCTTACCGAGATACCCGATGTTGACACCGGCACGATGAAAGAGGTGTATATGCGTAATTTCCATATCAAGCCTCTCTATCTCGGAACTATCGACCGCCTGCGCCAGCTCTATATGCTCATGGAATACAACGAGGATGTGGTGCAAGCGCAACCTATCCAAGAAAGCAAGCGATTATTCAAATACATACCCCAAATGGCCGAGATAGCCGCCGTTGCAATCATAAACGACCCGACTGTTGCCGACCTAAGAAATAAGTCTGTGCGGGAACTCAAACAATTTTTCATGGAACACCTAACCGTGGCACGTTTGCAGAAACTTGCCGAGGTGATTAACCAGATGATGAACCCCGCGGGTTTTACATCCTCTATTCGATTGATACGGGAAATGGGAACAACCCGGCCAGAAACCGAGAACGAGCGAATAGAGTAACCGGGTTGAACTCTCCGTGGGGTACTCGTGGAGAACTACTACGAAACTTTGGGTGGAGCTATGAATACTTGTTATGGGGCATTTCGTGGCTCAACGTGCAACTAATGATTAAAGATGCACCGCGAGTAAAGGAATTACAGCTTGATGAAGATGGTAATCCTATTGACGAAAACCAGCAAAGCATCCCCGAACTCTCCACAAAAGAAGATATTAAAAACTATCTCAAAGGTATTATGTAATGGAAAATATAGGCGGCGCGTTAGGTTTTAGGGCAACGCTCAATATAGACGATTTCAATGTGTCAGCTCTCGCTATGGAGCGACAGATAAAGAATTTCTCCAACACTGCGGTTGACGAGGTGCAAGGTGTTGAGGATTCTTTTAGACGCATGGCTGAAAACGCAGGGCGTTATATATCGTATTACCTTGTAGGACAGGGTATGCGTGGGCTTGTAGGCTCTATTATTCAGACACGCGGCCAATTCCAGCAACTCGGAATTGCCTTTGAAACAATGCTGGGTAGTACCGATAAGGCTACTACACTCATGCAACAAATGGTTGACACCGCCGCCAAAACGCCTTTTGACCTTATGGGCGTGGCCGAGGGCGCCAAGCAGCTCATGGCTTATGGTGTGAGTGCCGACAAAGTAAATGATACGCTTGTAAGGCTTGGAAACATAGCCAGCGGTCTTTCCATACCCCTCAATGATATAGTTTACCTATACGGCACCACAATGGTACAGGGTAGGCTCTATGCGCAGGACGTGCGACAATTCACGGGTCGTGGTATTCCGTTGGTAAAAGAACTTGCGGAAAAATACCATAAAACGACCGATGAAATAAATGCTATGGTATCGGCCGGCAAAGTTGGCTTTAAGGATGTCGAGGAAGTCTTAAACAAGATGACAAACGCCGGCGGTCAATTCTACAACCTCATGGAAAAACAATCTACCGCACTTACGGGACAGATTGCAAACTTAGAGGATGCTTGGGACACCGTGCTTAACGACTGGGGCGAAGCCGGGCAAGATTTATTTGCGGCCGGCATTTCTGGTGCCACATATTTTGTGGAACACATGGACGATGTTTTGCGTATAGTCAAGTCTATCGCTATCGCTTATGGCTCGTATAAGGCCGCGATGATATTAACCAGCGTGGCAATGAAAAGTCAGACCGGCATTGCAGTCCTCGACAACACCGTCCGTAGCGCAAAACTCGCGCTAATGAAAGCCGAGGCAACACTGACCGGAACGGCTATTGCTCAAAAGAAAGCGATGACCGCCGCCGAAACTACTCATTTGGCCGCATTGGAGGCTACTTTGAGTGCAGAACAACGTGCGGCCATTATCAAGCAGTTGCGCGTAGGGGCTATCACAAGTCTTTTGACCGTTCAGCAACAGGAATATCTATCCAATATCGGGCTTACAACATCAAGCACGGGGTATGAGGCGGCGGCGTTGAGCGTCCTTACCGCCGAGCAGCGTTTGGCTTTGTCTAAAATGGACTTGACAAACAAAAGCGCGGCCTATCGTGCTGCCATTATCCAAGAGGTAGCCGCTAAACGGTCAAGTCAAGCTACCACATTGGAATCAATGCGTCTTTCGGTCAAGGAAGCGGCCGCCAAAGCCGAGGCCGCAAGAATGGACGCAATCAAAGCCAAATCCGCACTTGAAGCCGCGCAAATGGAACTCCACCGAGCGCAGACTACTGCCGGGGTGGACGCATACGTTATTGCTCAAAAGAAACTTGAAGCCGCAGAGGAAAACGCAGCTTTAACCCGAAAAGCAGCATTGGCCGCTCAATCTGATTTCTATGCCAAGAAAAAAGCATTGGAAACAGCCGCGACCCAAGCATCAAGAACCGCCTCACAAGCAGATACCGCCGCTAAGACTGCACAGGCCGCAAGCACAAATTTACTCTCAGTTGCCACAAGCAGACTGACGGGAATGTTTAAGGCTCTTTGGGCTACGATTAAAGCAAATCCGTTAGGATGGTTGCTCACTATCGCCGGCGCGGTTTATAGTGTTATCACCATGCTTACCTCAAAAACCGAAAAGCAGACAGATGAAATGACTGAATTTGCTGACGGCACAAAGAAAGTAATTGATAAGCTGGACCTCTATTATGCCATACTCCAAAAGTCCGAGAAAAATTCAAAGACTTATAAGGAGATGATAGAAAAGATTAACGAAATATGTAAAGAGTATAATTCCACATTGCTTGATGAGAACTCAACTCTCGCAGAACAGGAGGCTCGATATTATAAGGTCAAAAAGGCTATTGAGCTTACAACAGCCGAAAAGATTAAAGCCAAACGAGTTGAGGAAGAAATGAACACCCTCAATGATAAGCAAGATGATAATTACGGCTCTTTTGAAAAACGCATAAACAATCTACAATATAATACCGGCAAAAAAAGAACGGTTAATGATAAGAAGAATGGAGAATCGTATGAGGTAGAAATCCAAGCAGCCGCCGAGCATATCCAGAATATGGCTCCAGAGGTCAAAGAGGCTATTCGTTCTCTTGTGGAAAGTGGAGCAAAAGAACTCGCCGGGCTTACTGGTGATGCCTACACGCGAAAATATGATGAGGTGGTTGCTCAGATAGTGGCCGGCACAAAAGCGGGTACGGATGCGACCGATGCGGAAATGCGCTCGTTTGATAGCCAGCTTAGGCAATACCTTAATAACGAAATACGCGATGTCAGAGCTTACCAAGAGGCTATACGCCTTGTTGATGAGCGTTTGCACAATTTCTTAGACACCACTGAAACGCCGGCAAGCACCGCCTCGACCGACTATGCTAATATGTCGTTTGAGGATTTGGATAAACTTGTTGTGCAAACCCAAAAGGATATTGACGAAATAAACGCTAAGACCGTTAAGGTTGATACTGATAATACCAAGCTAAATGAGTTACTTTCCAAACTGGCACAGATAAAAGGCGCAATTTCTACTAAGGAAACCAATCTCAACACCGAAGAGGGTATTTCCAATCGTGTAAAACAACTCAAAGAGGAACGTGCGCAAACCGAAATAAATTCAGCTCGTTACAAGGAACTGAATAAAGAGATATTAAAGCTGGAGGGCAGACTCCCTAAACATACAAGTGCGGCGAGTGCTGCCAGCGCAGCAAAAACCGCCGAAAGAAATGCCGAAACCTTACGCCAAAAACAGCTTGAGGCTGAAAGACGTTTGGAAGAGGCCCGTATTGCAGTCATGGAAGATGGCTATGAAAAGCGCAAAGCCACTCTTGACCTACAACATAAGGAAGCTCTTGCCCGTATCGACAAAGAGGAAAAGGAGCTTATCAAAGCGCGTAAAGATGCGGGTAAGGGTGGATTATCCAAAGAGGAAATTGCCGGATTTGCACAACGCCGTGCCTATGAGAACCAAAGCTACCAACAATCCACAAACAAACTCTTTGAGGGCGAACTGGATTATAAGAAAAAGCAATACGAACTCTACTGGCGTTGGGTGGAGAATATGGGTAAGGATGTTGCCGACAAGCAATTTGCATCCTTACTACAATCGGGTGGCTCTTTCAAGCAGTATCTTGAAAAGCAAATCGCCGAACTCCAAGCTAAAAAAGCCGCGGGAACAATCACCGAGGGAGAGAGTAATTTTCTTATATCCCTTAACGTACAATACGATGAGCTTACAGGTGCAAAAACGGCTCTTGACGCATTCCGTGAGAGTGTCAATGCCGCTATCAATCGTAGCCAAACTCTTGCCGAGAAACTGGCAGCGGTGGCCGATGCAAAACGCAAGCTGGAAAATGGCGAAAGTGGCATTATTAGCGATGATGACCGGGCCGCCGCAAGTCTAGACCTATCCCAAAGGGAGGCCGAACTCCAAAAAGAGGTACATGAAACCGTCCTAAACGATTATCGCTCTTTTGAGGAACAAAGGCAGTCAATCACCGACCAATACGCTTTACTCCGGGCCGAGGCCGAGCGTATGGGCGATGAGGAACGCATACGCCTTATCAACAAAGCCGAGAAAGAGGCATTGTCGGCTCTCAATACGGCATTTCTCCAGCAATCCGATAGCTGGAAAAAGTTGTTTAGCGACCTTGATACTCTTTCCGTGGGGCAAATCTCCAAGCTGATTAAGGATGTTGAGCAACAGTTGGCCGCCGGCAATCTCCAGCTTTCGCCAGTGGACTTTAAGGCCGTTATTGACAGCCTTACACGAGCCAAAGAGAGGATTCAGCAGCTCAATCCATTCTCTGCCCTTGATACGTTCTTTAATGACTATCTCAAAGCGAGAAAGAAACTCGCAGCAGCCAAAGCCGCATTAGCCAAAGGCGAAGGTAGCAAAGAGGATGTAGAAAATGCCGAGCGCGAGGTAAAAGCCGCCGCGAATGGTATCACTCAATCCGTAGAGAAAGTAACGGATATAACGACCGAGTGCGCCTCTTCGCTCCAAAGTATGTTTGACGCTCTGGGCATGGACGGAGTGGCTGACGGTCTGGGTACTGCAATCGAGCTTATGGGGCAGTTGGGAAATGCGGCCGCCTCGGTAGGTAAGTTTATGAGTGGCGATATTATCGATGGAGTAACCGGCATGATTTCCTCTATTACATCCGTTGTAGGAATATTCGCCAAGCTCCATGATAAGAAATACGAAAAGCGCATACAGGAGCTACAAAAGCAGATTGATACGCTTGAACGCTCTTACTCACGTCTGGAACGTGCTTTTAATAATACCTACTGGGTATTCAATGATGAGGAACGTGCCGGATTTGAACAAAACATCAAACTGATAGAGGACCAGATAGCCGCATTGGAGAAACAGCGTGAAACAGCCCGTAGAACATGGGATTTTGCCAAATACGCCCAACTGACGGCGCAGATTAAGGACTTGAACAAACAGCTATCAAAAGCCAAAGAGGGTGATGATATGCTGGGCTTGTATGAGCAACAGAAACAGTCGCTCCGAGAGCAGCAAGAACTTATGCGCCAGCAAATCCAAGCTGAAAAGGATAAGAAAAAGACCGACAACGACAAAATCCAGCAGTGGAATGATGCGATAGAGCAGATTGAACAGCAGATTGAGGACTTAGACCGGCAAATGATGGAAACTTTCGCCGGGACCACAACCAAAGAGGCTATCGACCAATACGCGGACGCGATAGTTGACGCATATTGCGCCGGCGAGGACGCGGCAAAGGCTTTGGGCGACACCACACGCGAGGTACTGAAAAAGGCCGTGATTGACGCCCTGAAACGCCAATTTCTCGCTAAGGCTATGGATGAGGCCGTGCAATATCTGGGCGAGGCGATGTCGGACGGAGTGCTTACCAAAGAGGAAAAAGCCCGTTTTGAATACCTTACCAGAATGGCCGGCGAAACCTTTACTAACGCTCTTGACGCAGTAGGCGATTGGATAAAAGATATTGAGGACGATACGGCAAGCGACCCGCTGGCCGGTGCCGTGGCCGCCATGAGCGAGGAAACAGGCGGTGTTATCGCGGGCCGTCTTAACGCTTTCATCATAAATCAATCCGAGCAGACAAGCGTATTGCGCGAACAGCTCTTGCAACAATCGGCCATATCGCAGAACACGGCGAACACAAACGCCATACTCTCCCGGATTGACGCGACCCTCAAGCGAATAGAAACCAAAGACAGCTCTTTACTTTCACAAGGCATATCGTAGGCTATGGAACTGATAGAACAACTCAAAACGGACGGTATAAACAAAGGCTTGTGCCGTCTATGGCAAAGGAAGCTCCACAACGGACTTTCAACCGAGGAACTTGTGAAACTCTATATCAAAGGAATAGATTTTTGCATTTCCGAAAACTATCCTACTCTTGATTTTCTCCGAGAGAATTTCAAGGGCAAAAGTGAGCCTTTCGGGGTGTTTATTGATGATGAACTCCCCCCGATGAAAAACGAGCCGGATGTTGTGCTTAACGGTGCTTGCAAAGCCATGTTGGAGTATGACGGCTATTCCGTTTCACGCCTATATGTGCGCCATGACAGCGAGGTAGCCGTGATTGTTTCCGACAATGCCATTGTTACCATTGACCTATTCGACAATGCTACGCTTCACCTTTCCGTGATAGGCAATGATGCGAATGTCAGTATCAACGCCTATGGAAAAAATACCACAACCGAGTATATAGGGTTATCCTCACTCGCAAAAGTCAAAGCAACTTATAACGATAAAACCACATACTAATCATGGTTGACAAAAATTTACTCTTGTATCTGCCCTTTGATGACCCGGACGGCTCAAAGGCATACGACTACTCCACGGGCCGCCATGACGCAACCATTTCGGGCGGTGCTGTATTCACCAAGCAAGCCAAGACCGGCAAAGCTCTCGACTTATGCGGCGGTGAGGTAAGCACGGCGCAGGCTATACCTTTCACAAGCGACTTTACACTCACGCTGTATGTTAAAACTGCTACTAAGCGTCTGGGGTGGCTTGTGAATTTACCCGGTATAGAGAATTTCAACGAGCAGTGGCTGGACGTTGTGCCGGGCGAATGGCATTTTGTCGCTTTCGTGCGCAGCGGCTCCACGTTCAAAGTGTTCTTAAACGCCGAGTGTGTCTATGTTGGCACGTTGAACGCAAACCCCACGGGTCTTTCACTCTCCACCGATGAATTGCTCACAACGACTGCAACGCTGGATGAGGTGCGCCTCTTCAATGAGGCAAAGACAGAGAAAGAAATCCTCAAAATGCAAGCCGACACCGATGTTGAATACTACATTGACGGCGTGAATTTCAAGGACTACGGCGTATATGTGTCGGCCTCTGACGGGCTTGTTGGCAGGCTGGCACAGAAAGAAAGCCTATCGGTGGACTATGACAACTACCACGGCATTGTGCGCGACCGCAAGCGTAAGCGTTTCAAGGAGCGTACCATTACTCTACAATGCTTTATCGAGGCAAGCAGCCGCAGCGCATTTGTGGAGTGGTGCAACCGCTTTTTCGCGCTCTTTGACGGCGACCATACGCGCCGCCTCAAGGTGGAGTATGACGGGACCGCAAAGCCACTCGTCTATGAGGTTGACTTGCTAGATGAATCCCCCGTTGATAAGAAATGGGGTGGCTACAATGATGACCTTATGGTTGGCAAATTCACCCTCAAGCTCACAGAGGATGAGCCGGTGAAAAGAGTGTTGCGCCACATATCCGGCACCAGCAATTCAAAGGCAACAATCACTGTATCGACATACAAACTACTCAACATCTACTGGGGCGATGGCACTCACACTTTCAACGTGGGCGGCAACAACACCACCGTAGAGCATACCTACGCGCTCCCCGGCGAGTATGACATTATCGTTACCGGGGTTATCGAGGATATAAAGCAATTTGAAACCAACGCCATAACGGTATGGGAATTACTCAAATAATCAAACGCAACGGCGAGGTTATCACGCTCAACACTAAGGAGCCGTTTTGTGTAGTCAAGCAGGCAACACAAAACAGCTCCCTTATGGGCGATGATTATATTTCGCTCCAAATCGTTTCCGATAAATGGCTATCTTTCGACAAGGGAGATAAAATCATTGTTGACGGATTCGATTACTCTATAAGGACTACTACAACCCGTGGGATTGAGGGCGCAAACCATTATACGTTTGAGCCGATTTTCTACGGGCCTATGTATGACCTTATGAAAACAATCTATCGAAATTGCGACAGGTACGGAAAATCCGACCGTTCTACATTTGACTTGACTTATACAATCAAGGAATTTGTGCAAGTGTTGATTTTCAACCTCAATCGTGATTATCCGGGGCTATGGGCTTTCGATGAAAACAACTGCCCCGAAACCGAGGCTCTCACGCTCCAATTCTCCGGGAATAACTGCCTACAAGTCTTACAGACCCTTTGCAATAAGGACAATTTCAATCTGGAATTTCTTATTACGCAGGCTGACAACGTGCGCACAATCCATATCGGAAAATTCGGGCAGCGTATCAATCCCCCAGGTGGTGCTGAATACTTTGAATGGGGCAAGGGCAACGGCCTCTATAAGCTCAAAGAGCAAAAGGTGGATGACAAAGCCATTATCACGCGCCTTTGGGTTGAGGGCGGCACTACCAACATACGCACCGACTATCGCAACTACGCTGAACGCCTACAACTGCCTTATCCACGCCGCTACAATCGCAAAAAGCACGTTCTTTATGACGGCACCGTTATTGAACCCAATACCGAGCTTATCGGCATTTCGGATGACAGGAAGCGTTATTTAGAGGATGCGCAGTTGGCGGCCAAGATAGGCAGCGATGAGGATAGCAAGACCTACGACAACATCTTTCCGACACGCACGGGCAAAGTTACTGCATTAGTTGACGGTGATATAAACGCTTTCATTGATGACACTATGGACTTTGACCTTAACGCCAAAAACGATAGTGGCACAATCTATCTCGTGGATGGTGTTACGGCCAAAATCACGTTTACATCCGGGCTTTTGGCAGGGCAACAGTTTGAACTTGAGGCGAAAGGCGGCTACGACCATGCTACTAAGAAATTCCGCTTAATCCCTTTCACCGACAAACGCGGCCTTACTATACCTACGGCTGACACCGAGGCATATCGCATAAGGATAGGTGATACCTACAAGATTACCGATATATTTCTGCCCGAAAGTTACGAGCAGAACGCCGAGGAAGATTTGTGGTATGCCGGCATGGATGATTTCAAGCCTGCGACTCAAGCCAAAGCGCAATACTCGCTCACACTGGACCGCCTATATTTCCTTGAGGCGTTGAGCCGCGATGCAGAGGTATGTGTATTCAAGGTTGGCGATTTTGTGCCTGTAAAAGATGACCGTTTCGGAATAGCAAAACAAATCCGCATACAAAAGATTACTCGCAACCTTTTGTTAGAGCATGATTATCAGTTGACCCTCTCCGATACGACTGCAATTTCAATCTCAACCCAGACGGTTCTAACAGTTATAGACCATGAGCAGATAATCACCAACAATCGACTACGCGACCTCAATAAAGCCCGCCGTGGTTGGCGTACCACCGAGGACTTGCGCAACATGGTTTATGATACTGACGGATTTTTCGACACAGACAACATACGTCCCAACTCAATAGACACTAATATGTTGACCGTTGGCTCAAAGAGCCAGCAGTTTGTGTTAACCGGGGTAATTCTCCAAGCTAATCATGGTGGCAATCCCAACCGATTTGCCGCCTCCCCTGGTATATTGTCGCACCTTACCATTGACCCCAATAAGATAAGAATGTGGGAAATGGACGCGGCAATATGTACGCTCCCAAGTACGGCGGGTTACTATCTATTTGCCAAATGCCCCAAGAACGGAGAGCATGGCACATGGCTAATGACCCAGACGCAGTATAAGTTTGAGCCAACCGAGGACCCGAACAATTACTACTTTCTTGTCGGTATTCTCTCAACGCTATATTCAGATGGCAATTTCCGCGACTTCCAAACGACTTATGGCTTTACCCGTATAAATGGCAATACCATTACCACGGGCCGCATTATCACAAGCGATGGTGAGTGTTATTTGGACTTGGACGGCAATAAATTTCGGATTGGCGATGCCTCAAGCTCAATAGACTGGAATGTTAGCCGCAACAATGCTGTCACGCTGAAAAATGTTAGCGTTGTGAGTGAAAGCGGCGATGTTTCGCCTTTGGGCGTGTTCCGTGGCGTATGGAACGCAAGCTATCTCTATTACCCCGGCGATGAAGTGATTTACACCAACTATGACAAGGACGGTGCCACTTGCACCTATCGCTACACTAACCCAACCCCAACAATGGGGCATAAGCCGACCGATTCCGTTTATTGGAGTGTTGTAGCCAAAGGTGCAAACGGCAAAGACGGTGTGAATGGTGATGGTAATCGCTTAGTCTATCGCTATGCCTTTGACAAGCCGAGCAAGCCAACAGGGACTGCATTAACCCCTGCGGATTGGAGCGACACACCCGACCGCGAGAATATCAAGGTAACACATGGCAGCGTGTTCACTCTAAAAGACGGATATTATAACTCACCTACTATCGCCGACAATGAGATAACGACAAACCGCATTACCATTGTTACCACAAAGCCAAATCAAATGATTGCGATTGAGCTTTGGGCGCAGAGCGAAACAAATTTTGATTTCTTACTTGTCGGCAAGCTCGACACGGAGGGGCTGACACGCAACAATAATTATTTGGACCGAATAAGCGGCCCGGACGCTAAAAGGGTTGTGTATGTTTCAATCCCTACCGCCGGAACTCACTTTGTAGATGTCGCATATGCAAAAGACCAGAGCAATAGCCATAATGGCGATTGCGGACACTATCGTGTCGTGACGGTAAATAATTGTTGGCTCTCCGTTGGCACCGTTGACGGCACCAATAAGAACGTACTGGCATGGAGCGACCCGATTCCTTTCTCAATCGACACGGCCGATGTGGAGCGAATATATCGCTTAATGAGCAGCGAAACGACTCCCGCAACACCCGCAAGTGATGAGTATGTTGATGATTTCGTGCCTCCGTTAACAACCGAAAACCACGTTGTCGGAAAATCTTACAATATCGGCGATGTCGTTATTGGCGCAGACGGTAATTATTATGAGTGCTTAGTGGCAACTACGGCAGCACCTGTTACACTAGTAACAGGTGGGAGTACAGACCGCCCAATGTGGATGTTAAGTATGGATTGGGTGTTGCGCAAAGGCTGGACTGACAACCCCGTTGGCGTAACAACCGGCTATCGCTACGAATATGAGAGCGTCCGCAAAAAGAAAGATGGCAAGTGGGGGGCTTTCTCCACTCCCGTTTTATGGATGGTACTCCCTAATGATGGAAAGGACGGCGAGAATGGCACTGATGGCAAAAATGGCGATTACACCGAGTATCGCTATGCTGTCAACGGGTCAAAGAGCGCGGCACCGACTTTGGCCGCAGGAGAACGTGCGCCAAGTGGCTGGGATACTGCAATGCCGAGTGTCGGCAGCTTGAAATATCTTTGGCTCACCACTGCCAAAATCAGCGGCCAGACAAATGCGTTGCTCTCCAACTGGACTACACCAATTCGCGTTACTCCTTATGATGGCGTTGACGGAAAACCGGGTAAAGACGGAAACGCTGGCCCCGCATTGGTATTCCGTGGCGTTTACGATAGTACCAAAACTTATATCGGCTCTACACAAAGAGTTGATTGCGTAAAATACAATAATCACTTTTATATTGCGGCTATTGATGCCGGCTCTTTCTCAAACATATTGCCGACCAATACAAGCAAATGGAATGATTTTGGAGCGGAGTTTGAAACTATCGCGACAGGATTTCTATTAGCCGAAAATGCGAATATTGCCGGGTTTATTTTCCGCAACAATATGCTTGAAAGCCAAGAAAAAGATGCAGACGGTTTGCCATGTTTACGTTTAGATGGTGTTAATGGTATCATATATGCTTCAAAAGGATATTTTAGTGGTACAATCAAACAGCATTACATACCCTATGTGAAAGGGCAAACTATAAAAGACCCATATGTTTCTCTCACTGCACCTTCATATACAGAAACAGATATAACAGACAAAATCATCTTGCCTATTGGCGAAGAATACATTGGCTCAATAATTTGCGTATGGTGGGAGCCGGTTATTAGCCGTAGTCAAGGCTACCACTCACAGGTTTATTGTAGTGGGTCTATATATGATATGGGAGATACAAGTGCCGTTGGTACGTCCTGTCACTATGCCTATCCTTATGGTTGTGGTGGATTTGCCCAGTTTATTTGCGTGGATAGCTCTACATGGATTATATCCGCTCGTAGTCAGACTATCAAGGTTGCAACAACATCAGATAGGCCGATATGACTAAAAACTCCCGATAACCTAATAAATAAAACATCTATGAGCTGGATTACTGAAAGCAACCGCCTCAAGCACTTTCTATACGCTATCCCCTGCGCATTGTTCCTTTCTATTCTTTTTGTCGGTGGACTTGCCGCCGGCATGGAATTTAAGGACAAGGCGCACGGCAGCGTATGGGATTGGCTCGACATTTTAGCCACGATGTTAGGCGGGATTGTGGGGCAAATGCTTCAAGTGGCTATAATTTATGCCTTAAAATGTGTTGTATAAACACATTTATTATTATCTTTGCAGTAACTTATCCCAGTTAATAATGGATGACGTAAGAATTATCGCCAAAGGTCGGATAACCGACTTGTCAAAAGGCTTTCGCTTGCCCGATAATCTGCCATTTTCCATATACCTGCGCTCAAAAACGGGTGTGGTGGAGAATGACACTATTGTGCGGTGCCGCCTTATCTGTGACAAGGAAACCGGGGATTTCCTCGTACCTGTCGGCGATTGGACTCCCGGTAAGATAGTGGAATTGCCCCCAAACGCTATCGACACCGCCAAATATGAGATTTATTGGGGCGCAAGTGATAACCCCTATTAAATCGTAAAGCTATGGGCTTAATTTTAGGCAGCGGCTCCACTAAGCCGCAATACCCCTACGATATGTGGTATGGTGTGCAAGGCGATTTCACCAGCAAGGACTATTTGCTGACCCGTATCGGCAACATGGACTTGCACCGCACACTCCCTATCCAAAAGAAACTGAGGCGTTTCGTTGAAAACACGGACGGCTCGGTGAAATACTATCTCCACCAGAACGATTCCCGCAAAAAGGATTCCGGGGCGGTCGCAAAGCTCGACACAACGGACGGAAATGTAATGCTCGAAAAGCCGGAATACTATGCCCGCTTTGAGGTGAACGGCACACAGTGGGCTTTGGCAATTTCCGAGTATGCCCTGCCCGGCTTTGTGCGCATGACCCGAAAGACCCTATCGCCGTGGGGCGCGACTATCGACATTGCCAACAACACGGCTGTATCGGGCTGCTGGCTCCAGTGGGGCGCGGACGGTGAGCTTTTGCGCGATGAGAACGGCATTTTGTCGTTGCTACCCAACGCCGCTAATTTCCGTGGTGGCAGCGGTGCCTCGGACGCAAACAAGGATGGCACATACAACTCCATGCTCGGTATGCCCCGTACCTCAATCTCAAAGGCCGACGCAAGGCCGACTTGCAAGAATGGCACTCACTTAGGCACGGCTCGTGCCTATACTGAAATTGCGTGGCTCCAGCGTATCGAATATGCCTCGCTCCATTGTCAAGACACATACAACGAAACGCTCACGGCTGACGGCTTTCATCAAGGCGGCCTCGGTAGCGGCCCCGCCGTTGAAGCTGGCCAGTGGAGCACATGGGGCGGTTATAAACCATTTATCCCCTGCGGCGTAACTGCAATTCTCGGCAATAATACGGGTCGCGTGTCTTACACAATCAAGGGCTGGACTGGCGGCGATAAGGTTGTGCACGTAACATCCTATCGCGGACTTGAGGCACCGTTTGAATATCTGTGGTTCTTAGCCGATGATATTCTCATTTTCTATTCGCCCGATAGTGCAGAGGGTAGAACAATCGCTTATGGTTGCACTGACCCTACCAAATTCACCTCTCCGGCCGACAATGCTACCACTGTGCCGGATGGCTATGTGGCTATCACTGACCTACCCCGTAGCGATGGCTATCAGTGGAATTTCGGCTTTTCGTATGACGGCTTTACATTCCCTACAAGCGTAGGTGGCAGCCCCAATCAAGGTCTATGCGACCAGTTATGGCAGGCTGGTGTCAATGCTTCGGGCTGGTACGGTGCCCTACTGTCTGCCACTGCGGGCTATGGCGCGGGTGCGGGTTTCGGTTTTCTGGATGCGCCCTATCGTAGCTCGTGGGCGTATGCGTATGGGGCGTTCCGTTTGTGCCGTTTTTGACTAACGGCACAATGAGCAACATAAAGAAAACATCTTTAATACCATAATTCAAAATGGAAAACAGTATTTTATCAATCGGGCTGCTATCGCCGACACGCCCACAAGTAATTGACCCGTACAACAACGGGCAAGGCACTGTACTCTACAACCACAACATCGGTGAGGTGGACATAATTAAAGACGAAATGGGCGGCGTAACAATCGCGAACGACCCCAAGACTGCAACGGGCAAAATGTACCGCTACGACAGCCTCCGTGTGGAGTACCCCACAACGGCCGACAACATTTTCAGCACTCTGCTTTCGGCCAAATACCCAGCCAACACCGAAAGCAAGCTCGTGAACGAATACCAAAGCGCAGTGCTGGGCCTGCTCCCCGCCGAATACAAAAAGCCCTATGAGGACTTTTTGCACGACCGTCTGGCTATCCGCAACATGGTGGATAGCGATTGCAACGCTCTCAACATACCGATGGACTTATGATATGAACACAATCCACTACCGCTCTGACTTCTCGTTCCTCTTGCAGGTGAAAGACAAGGAGGGAAACGTGCTGCCGCTCTCTGAGTTGGACTTTGATGGCCAAGTCTACACGGCCATGAAGCCGGGGTACCGCTTCGGCCCAAAAAGCGACAAGCGCAGTAACTGTCAATTCAAAGACAATCAGTTGCTCATTGTCTGCGATAATCACGGCCTCACGCCGGGTGAGGTCAAGGTGGAGCTGCGCATCCACTACCCAGACGACCTCTATCCCGACGGCATCCGCACCGAGGTGCTAACAATGAACGCAAACATCCGATTGGTGACGGTCCAGCGCGAGACGCCCGGGTACACGCCAAAGGTCACTGCCATATCTCCGACACTTATAGTGGGAGGAGGGGGCAAGAAAAATAAGAAGCTGCATTTAAGCGAATATGTTTGCCGTGGCTGTATACCGTCCAATGCGGAGCCGGGCAAGGTATATTTCACAGACCAGATGAAGTTCGACAAGCTGGGCGCCAAACTTGATGGAAACTCATTCACAGAACCTAAGAGAGTCGGGCGCGTAGACATTTCCCGCTTATTCGGCTGTTTTCCGTTTGACGAAACGAATCTGAAAACCTCAGGACGAATCGAATGGAGTTACAGTATCGAGGGTGATGAAGAGAATACCGTGTTGACATATCACCCCGTCACCTACAAGCTTTCAGACGCCGGAGTAACGCCGATGCTATACAACTTGCGGGAAAGAGGATATTGGTATATAGATGAAAACGGCACTTTGGCGCAAGCAAAAGAACCTTTGCCAAGGAAAGAATGGGTATTGTATCTGCCTGAGGTATTCGCACAATGGAGAGATGCACTAAGTGGGGGGCTTTATGAACTGCAACGCAGAGAAAATGTAAAAAAAGCTCGAAACACTGAATTTTCCAAGCGTGTCAAAAAATGGGTGCGTTTGAGACAAAGAAAAGGGCTTGACCGCAGCGGTAATACTTTTTATCTGGCAGCTTCGGAAGTAGTAGACAGAATAAGAGAGTTTAACTGTGGAGTTTTCAGGATTAGGAGAGTTTCCTTTGCCCATCATGGGACACAAAGTCCATGGGTCTATTTTACGAAAGCAAAGAATGGGTCTAAAGAAAAAATAAAAAGACTATGAAAAGCCTTTCCAGACGTGCATTGGCACTGGGCGGTACAGGGCAAAATCATAGTCCACTGCAAAGATACAACAAAAATCAATACTGACAAAATGAATTACCGACATTATGGATAACGGAATCTTTAACGGTCTTGGCCTGCTGCTGCTGCAAGTGTGCATTGCCGCCTTCATTGTCTTTGTGGCAATGACGGTGGACCTCGCCAGCGGGCTGTACAAGGCCAGAATCAGAGGCGAGGTGCATAGCTCGTGGGGGCTTAAGCGCTCCGTGCAGAAGTTTATCCTCTACGAGGGGGCCATCCTCATTGCCGGAGGCATCGACGTGCTGGTGATGACCTGCCGGGTAACTCAACTCATAGGGTGCAATATCCTCAACGGTATAGCTCTCTTCACGGGCCTTATCGCCATCCTGCTCTGCATCGTGGAAATCTGGAGTCTGCGCGAGAAGGCCGACGAAAAGACGCGCAAGGATATGCACCGTGCCGGAGAGCTTATAGGAAGTCTTGTGGACCGGAAGCAGATAGGAGAGGCAATAGGGAAAGCGATAGCAGCCTCTCTAGAGAGGCAACAGACACAGACACAAGAATAATCACTAAATCAATAATAATCACTAAATCAATACAACATCATGGAAAAGAAAATCTGCAACGACCGCAAAGGTTACGACAAGGTGTTTCACATGGCCCTGAGCTTCGGCCTGGGCTCCGTGCTGGCCGGCGTGTTCAGCTTCGTGCCGTTTTCGCCGTGGCTGGCCGCGCTCTGTGTGCTGCTGCTCACTATGGCCGTGGGCATCGGCAAGGAGCTGCGCGACCGCCGCAAGCCCGGCGGACACTTCTGCATCTGGGACATAGTGGCCGACTTCATCGGCGCGTTAGTCGCCACGCCCGTGGCATACTTCGCAAACTATTTCACCGAGTAAAGCATGGAGGCAAAAAAAATCAAGGTCTTGATAGACAACGGCCACGGAGACCCGCCGCTGACCGGCGGCAAATGCTCCCCGGACGGACGGCTGAAAGAGTATGTATGGTGTCGTGATGTTGCGGTCCGCATCGTGAACATATTAAAAGGTATGGGGTATGATGCTGTTCTGGTAACTCCTGAAACAAAAGACATAATCCTCAAAGAGCGAGTGCGCAGGGTCAATGACTACTGCAAACGCTACGGCTCCAAGAATTGCCTTTGCATATCCGTACACAACAATGCCGCCGATTCCGATGGCAAGTGGCATAATGCGACAGGCTGGAGTGGCTGGGTAGCTCCCAACGCAAGCTCCAACTCAAAGCGTCTAGCGCAATTGCTATACAAGGAGGCTGAACGCGCCGGGCTACAAGGCAATCGGTGTGTTCCGGCTGAAAAATACTGGGTAGGCAACTGGGCTATATGCCGAGATACGAATTGCCCGACCGTCCTCACTGAAAATCTTTTCCAAGACAACAAGAGTGAGGTTGACTATCTTTTGACCGAGAACGGCAAGCAGACAATCGCCATGCTCCACGTCAAGGCTATTATCAACTACATAGACCAGACAAAAAAATGAAAAGTTGGGCTTATCTCGTATTACTGGGGCTGGGCGTTATCGTTCTCTCTTTGTGGGCTGCCAACAAAAAGCTCACGAGCGAAAATGAGCGTCTAGCCGCCAACGCTACGGCTTTAATGGATAGAGCCGACTACTACGAAACGGAGGCCGGCAAATCGGCCGCATCGGTTCAAAAACTCACTCTCGACTACTCCGAGCTTCAAGACCACCATAACCATGTGTGCCAGACGGCTGACGAGCTGGGGGTAAAAGTCAAACGCCTCCAATCGGCTGCCACGACTGCAACGCAGACCGAGGTTAAAGTGATTACCCAAGTTCGAGACAGCATTGTTTATCGCGATGGTGTTCTGGATAGCCTCAAGGTGTTGCGCTGGCAAGACCCGTGGATAACTGTTGCCGGAGAGATACGAGGTGATAGTGCGGCTCTTGATGTTGTTTCGTGCGACACAATCACGCAGATTGTTCACCGGGTTCCGAAAACATTTTGGTTTATCAAGTGGGGTACAAGGGCTATCCGGCAAGAAATAGTAAGCTCTAATCCTCATACCAAAATCACCTATACGGAATACATCGAATTGAAATAGCATTTTCTTGTAGTAACTATTATAGTTAGAGGTAGGGGGCGGCCGTGAGGTTGCCTCTTATTTTTCGCGCCATTGACAAAATAAACATTGCGCTTGTACGTTCCAAAAAAAAGAGCTAACTTTGCATATCCGATTCTTGTAATTGGGATTGCAACCAATCCCCGCTAGCCCCCAAAATGAGGCGTAGGGATTTTGGAATTTCAACCGAAATTCTACAATAGTTCTACATAATAACGATTAAGCCTCGTATCTGGTTGATAATCAAGGTTAAGTTAGGAATTTCCTAAACCTTAGATAGGAGTTCGATTCTCCTCGGAGGTACACGAGTCGATCCGGCATGCGGCCCCGGCGCCGGCCATGCCCGCCTCTCCCGCCCGAAGACAGTAAAAAAACGAAACAACCTACTATATGAAACTCCGCAACCTCTTGCCGGCCCTGGCCATGTGCGCCCCGATGGCAGCCATGGCAGTGCCGGCCTTCCCGGGCCTGATCAAGCAGGTCAACCCGGACGGCAAGACCGTCGAGATCCGCCTGCGCGGCGACGAGCACTTCAGCTACGCCACCGACGCCGCCGGAAAATACGTCATGGAACAGGACGCCCTGGGCTACTGGCGCGTGGCCGAGCGCGGCGGCGCCCGGCTGGCCGTGAGCGCCGAGACAGTCAACCTGCTCCGCTCCGAGCAGGACGCCGACTTCTCCCGCTCCTCCGTCGCCTCGCTGCCCAAGTACGCCGAGCTCAGCGAGACCGACGGCCGCAGCAAGTTCCCCTGCCTGGGCGAGGGCAAGTTCCTCGTCGTGCTGCTCCAGTACAAGGACACCAAGTTCTCCATGGACGACCCCCAGGCCTACTACAACGACTGGTTCAACAAGGCCAACTTCGTCGACGAGGACATCAAGCTGTCGGCCCGCGACTACTACCTCAAGGTCTCGGACGGCAAGTTCAAGCCCACCTTCGTGGTGAGCCCCGTCGTGACCCTTCCCGCCACCAGCAAGTACTACGTCGGCAGCGGCGGCAAGTACTCCCTGTTCTCCGTCGCCATCAACCAGGCCCTCACCCAGCTGGCCCTCGACGGCTTCGACTTCACCCGCTTCGACCTGGACAATGACGGCGTCATCGACAACATCTACTTCATCTACGCCGGCTTCGGCCAGGCCGACACGGGCGACCAGACCACCATCTGGCCCCACTCCTCCTCCTTCTCCGGCACATTCGGCGGCAAGCGCGGCGGCCGCTACGCCTGCTCCAACGAGCTCCGCGGCTCCCACCGCTACCTCAACGACAAGCGCAAGACCGGCATCGGCACCTTCTGCCACGAGTTCGGCCACGTGCTCGGCCTGCCCGACATGTACGACCCCAACTACGACCCCGCCTGCGAGGCGCTCACACCCGGCGACTGGTCCATCATGTGCAACGGCTCGTACCTCGGCGACGGATGCCTGCCCGCCAGCTATGCCGCCTACGACCGCTGGGCCTGCCGCTGGCTCGAGCTCACCGACATCGCAGATGGCGAGAACATCTCCCTGGACCCGCTGGTGAACGCCAGCCCCAAGGCATACCGCCTCAAGGTACCCACCGCCAGCAACTACTCCGAGTACTACATCCTGGAGAACCGCACCAAGACCGACATCGACACCCACGTGCCCGGCTCCGGCATGCTCATCTGGCACATAGACTACGACTACTGGGTATGGCGCTCCAACCGCGCCAACTCTACCGCCGACCACATGCGCATCACCGTCATGCCGCCCGTGGGCCGCACCCGCAGCAACGCACAGTGGCCCGGCGAAGGCCCCTACGGAACGCTCATAGCCAACGGCCTCCCCTCCGCCCTGGCACCCTTCAACACCGTCACCGACCCCGCCTGGAATCCCTGCCTGTACTCCATAGCATACGACACCGAGACACAGAAGGCCACCGCCTCCTTCACCCTCCACCCTGTCAACTACGAAGGAGTAGTCAACGCCAAGGCAGGCAAAGAAACCGAAGGTTTCAGAATCGGCTTCCCGGCCCTGCCCGACGCAAGCGGGTACATAGTCACCGTCAAGCGCCGCAACTCCTCCGGCTCAGAGTACTTCGTCGACGGCTACAACGAGAAGCTCGTCACCGTCAACAACCCCCTCGTCCGCGAGAGCTCCGCCATGATGAACCAGGAGAACCAGTTCACCATCCGCGCCATGGGACAGATACTCCCCAGCACCAAGGTGTTCCAGTCCGAATGGGTAAAGCCCAACACCCTCCCGGCTTACGACAAAAGCTGGGAAACCGGCGCAGTGGGCGGCATTGACGCCGACGACCTCGACATCACCGTCGAAGGCGGCAACATCGTCGCACCCGAAGGCGCCCGCGTCTACAACATGCAGGGCATCGAGACCGGCACCCAGAACCTCGCCAACGGCATCTACATCGTACGCGCAGGCCGAAAGACCGTCAAAGTCGTAGTACGCTAAAATACCCGTAAAATTGTCCGGAAGGAGCATCCAAAGCCCCTTCCGGCCTTTTTTATACCCCCACCGACCCCCATTCGGACCCGACGGACATATAAAAAAAGTGAAAAACGCGCCCCGCTGTAGGTCAATTGCCAAAAAATTACTACCTTTGTGGCGCTTTTTCCATAGTCCGCCAACCGAGAACCCGCGTTCCCGGCCCTGCGGGCACCCCCAAGGGCAAGGAATAGCGTGAAGACGAAGCAGAAATGAGCACCGCAAGAGAGCCTAAAAGCTGGGAGATAGCCATGCCGGCCGCCCGTCAGGGCGCCGAGCACGACCTGCGCCTGGGCGGCGACTTCTTCGCCGCCGCCGGCCACGCCGACCTGCTCGGCGGCGACATCCTGGCACACGTCAGCCTCGTGCCCGCCGGAGGCGAATGGCGCATCACACTGCGCGTCGAAGGCCAGGTCCGCACCCGGTGCGACCGCTGCCAGGCTCCCATGGTCGTCCGGGTGGACGACGAATACGACGCCCCCCTGCTCCCCTCCCCCGGCGGACTCGTGCCCCCGGGCGACGACACCGACGCCGTCTACTACGACCCCGCCACCGGCATCGCCGACCTGCTCCGACCCCTGGCCGACACCATCGCCCTAAGCCTCGGACTCAGCCACGTCCACCCCCAAGGCCAGTGCGACCCGGAAGTGGAAAAGGCCCTCGACCACATGGCCGACGAAACAGGCCCGAAGGCCAACACCCCCCTGCGCGACGCCCTCGGCGCCCTGCGCGACAAATGCCACCGGCCAAAATAGCTTCTCCCGGCCTGCGGAGGCGGTCCCTCAGCCGCCACAGCCCCGCCGACCGACCAACATACAACATCAAAAACAAAGCAAAAAACAGATAGACAGCAACCATGGCACATCCCAAACGCAGACAATCGCACACCCGTACAGCCAAACGCCGCACCCACGACAAGGCAGTGGCACCCACCCTGGCCGTATGCCCCAACTGCGGCGCATGGCACATCTACCACACCGTCTGCGGCGAGTGCGGGTACTATCGCGGCAAGCTCGCGATAGAGAAGTTTGCCGAATAAGCAAACCTCCGCCCGCACAGGCATACCAGAGACGGGCGTCCCGGACACAGGGCGCCAGAGTATAACAGAAGCCGACGCACAGCACGCCGGCCGCAACAACCATACGATATGGTCAACGCAAAAATCACCGGCCTAGCCTCGTACATACCCGACGACATCCTCGACAACGAGATGCTGTCGCAGATGGTCGACACCAACGACGAGTGGATCACCACCCGCGTCGGCGTCAAGCAGCGCCGCATCCTGAGTGACTCCGGCAAGGGCTCCTCCTACATGGGCATCAAGGCCGTGCAGAAGCTCCTGGCCGACACCGGCACCAACCCCGAGGACGTAGACCTGCTCATCTGCGCCACCTCCAACCCCGACTACCGCTTCCCCTCCACGGCCTCCGTCATAGCCCACGGATGCGGCCTGACCCGCTCCTACTCCTACGACATACAGGCCGCATGCGCCGGATTCCTCGTCGCCCTCCAGGACGCGCGCGGATACATATGCTCCGGCCTGTACAGGAAGATAGTCGTGGTGGCGGCCGAGAAGATGAGCTCCATGACCGACTACCAGGACCGCTCCACCTGCCCCCTGTTCGGCGACGCCGCCGCCTGCATGCTCGTCGAGCCCACCGACGAGCCGGTGGGAATCATCGACGCCGAGTTCCACGTCGACGGCTCCGGCCTGCCCCACCTCGTGATGAAGGCCGGAGGCAGCGCGCGCCCCACCTCGCAGGAGACACTCGACGCCCGCGAGCACTACGTCTACCAGGAAGGACGCGCCGTGTACCGCGCAGCCGTGGTGGACATGCTCACATCCTCCCGCTCCGTCATGGAGCGCAACGGGCTCGACGGCGACAGCATCGACTACTTCGTGCCCCACCAGGCCAACCTCCGCATCATCGAGGCCATCAGCAAGCGCATGGACGTGCCGGAGGAGAAAGTGCTCGTCAACATAGTCAACCGAGGCAACACCTCGGCGGCGTCCATTCCCCTGTGCCTGGACGAGAACCGCGACAAGCTGAAGCCCGGCGACAAGATCGTCATGACAGCCTTCGGCGCCGGATTCACCTGGGGCGCCATGTACATCATCTGGAGCCTCTGACCGGGCCACACACACTTACGGCGGCCGTACCCTCACCGGGTGCGGCCGCCGATTCGTATTACCGCCCGGCGAAGAACGGGGCAAGCCGAAACCTCAACCCAGGCGTGTTTCCACCACACACACAATGCCCCGGACTCCCGAAAACCGAGTGCCGCAGCCCTGTCCAACCCTGTCTACAACCTGTCTATAAACGGTACAAAAGCCGTAGGAAAGCGGTCTGTGCCAGGCACATAACTCCGGGCCAACAAGGGACCCGCCGGGCTGTGAACACCAAGAAGGCTCTTTTCGACCACTTCATATACACATTTTGCACACACCCTTGTACCCCTATCTGTGATTTTTTCACTAATTTTGCAGTTGTCGACAGCGTGTGCACAAAGGCTCCAACAGCCCGAAAGCCCGCACTTTCGACCGTTCAAAACCTGTGCAGAAGCCCACACCTCATTGTTCATAGGGAATATGCAATGAAACACGCAAAAAAAGTTGTCTACGCTTTCGACAGCTATTATTCTTATTCTTTATTAATGAGGTATGGATTTCTTCATCACATAATAAAATAAAAAGAAAAAACGCCATGGCCACCGACAAGCAAAAGGAGCCTGAAAAAGCAAACGTCGCGCCCGGGGAACCCCGCACCGAGGCCGAATACATTGAAGCGATAGACCGGCTGCGCCGCGAGCGGCGGGCCGTCATCATGGCCCACTACTACCAGCGGCCCGAGATCCAGGAGCTGGCCGACCACATCGGCGACTCCCTGGCGCTGGCCCGGCTGGCGGCCAAGACCGACGCCGAGGTGATAGTGCTCTGCGGAGTCCACTTCATGGCCGAGACCGCCAAGATCCTCTGCCCCGGCCGCACAGTGCTCATCCCGGCGCCGGAGGCCGGGTGCTCACTGGCCGACTCCTGCCCCCCCGAAGAGTTCGAGGCATTCATAAAGGAGCATCCGGGCCACACCGTCGTCAGCTACGTCAACACTTCGGCGGCCGTCAAGGCCCTCACCGACATCGTCGTCACCTCCGGCAACGCCCGCAAGATCATCGAGTCGCTGCCTCAGGACGAGAAGATAATCTTCGGCCCCGATCGGAACCTGGGCGGCTACATCAACTCCGTCACCGGGCGCGACATGGTGCTGTGGCCCGGCGCCTGCCATGTGCATGACCGCTTCTCGCTGCAGGGCATCCTCGATATGAAGCGCGAAAATCCGGGCGCCAAGATACTGGTGCACCCCGAGTGCAGGAAGCCCCTTCAGCTCATCGCCGACATGGTGGGCTCCACCGCCAGGCTGCTCGAGTATGCGCAGTCCAGCGATGCCGACACCTTCATCGTTGTCACCGAGAGCGGCATCCTGCACGAGATGCGGCGCCTGTGCCCCGGTAAGACCCTGCTGGCCGCCCCCGCCGACGATGCCGAGTGCCAGTGCAACCAGTGCGAGTACATGAAGCTGATCACCCTGGAAAAACTCTACCGCTGCCTGCGCGATATGACCCCGGCCGTGCACGTGGAACCCGGCCTGGCGGAAAAGGCCATCCGTCCCATCCGGCGCATGCTCGAACTGAGCTGATCGAGCCTGCGGGGCCTACCTGGCGCGCTGGTCGTGTATGATCTGTCGGCGGAGTCTGCTTAGGTATGCGGGCGTCACGCCCAGGTAGCAGGCAATGTCCTTAAGTGGCACGGAGCTGATGATTTCGGGCCTGTGGCCGAGCATGGCCTCGTAGCGCTCGCGCGCGGTGCCGTTAATTACGCGCTTCTTGACCTCGTAGTGGTACAGCTGGCATTGCGCCAGGCGCAGGTTCCAGCGGGCGAACTCGGTGCTTTCGGCCACCAAGGCGTCGAAGTCGGCGGCGCGCACGTGGAGCAGCCGCACCGGCGTGCACGCCTCGAAGCTGACGCTCGACGGTTCCCCGTTGTAGTATGAGTGGAACGACTGGCAGATGGCTCCCGGCGTGCCGAAGGCCTGCGTGACCTCCTGCTCGCCGTCGCGGTACCAGGTGCGCATGATGCCCTCGAAGATGACGTAGAGGTCCGGGTCAGTGTCGCCGCGCCGGATGATGCACTGGCGCCGCCGCAGGGTCACCACCCTTCCCAGGTCGATGAAGCGGTCGGTCAGCGCGTCCGGCATCCGCAGCGTGCACTCATTGTTGAGCAAGTCGTGGATAGTCTTTCGGTCTTCGGCCGTCAGTGCTGAAACTATATCGGAAGCCATGCCGCAAATTTACTAAGAGATCTCTATATGATGTCCCCAAGGAATCAGGCCAAAATCCGTAGGCATCTCAAATTCGTCAACAACTTGTTGACGAATTACATCCTCTTGATTATAAAATTCATACCACCGCTTGGCATACTTGATATTAGTGACGGAAAAACCTGTCTGACCGGGGAAAGCAGTCTTGAGGTCAAGACTCAGACAGTCGAAGAATGCGGTTCCCCATTTGGCAGCTTCGTGAAGCCTTGAAATATCCCGACCCATGGACCAGTAATATTCCAGCATTGTCGTGTTGACCTTGACGGCAGCCTTTATCTGCGACCTACGGAAACGTTCTTTCAACGTAGTCAAAAGCTGAGCATATTCCTTCCCCGCAATAATTGTATCGCGTTTCACAAATGCCGGTTTGTTGTCTGACTTTGTCATAATCATTTACCTTCAGATTCTTTACGGTATTAAGACATATTGTCAGAGAATTATTCTCTTGATGTTATTTGCAAAGTTACTGATTATTTCCGAAAACACAAAAATGCACCCGAAACATCAAGTCTGTTCCGCGATACAATATGGAGTAATCAATTACGGACGATTGCGAAGTTTGGAAAATAGGCAAATCAGCTCAATACCAGAATCCGCAAAACAAGGAGGGGCCGCACCCGGGTGGTGCCGTCCCTCCTTGTTGACTGTATGAGCAGGCTGGCTACTCGTTAGTGATCTGTCTCATTACTTCATGACCTTGAAGGTGCGGCCGGCCACGCGGACGATGTAGAGGCCGGCGGGGAGGGATATGACGGGGTCGGTGCCGGAGTAGACGAGGGCGCCGGAGATGGCGTGGACGCTGATTGCGGCGCCGTCGGGTGCGCCGAGCACGGCCAGGCCGTCGGCGGTGCGGGCCACCGAGATGTCTGGGTCGGCGCCCGTCGAGGCGACGCCAAGGGTCTTGATGCTGGTGAAGTTCTTCCATACGTCGGCGGCGCGATAGGCGTCGACGGAGCCGGCAGGCACGTTTAAAGTGCAACCGGTATAGACGGCGTCGGGGAAAGCCGGGTATCTGCTGGAGTTGCCTATGGAGGGAGGAGTGGCTGCCGAGATGTTGATTTCGGTCAGGGCGGCGTCCTTGGCGAATACGCTGAAGTCGAGAGTGGTGATTTTGCTGCCCATGGTCACCTTCTTGAGCAAGGTGCATCCCTGCATGGCGGAACCACGGATGCGTGTCACGGTTTCCGGAATGTCAATCTCGCTGATTGCTACGGTGTTGAGGGCATTGTCCCATATCTGTGTGGCCGTCAGGGGCAGCTTCACGGTTCGCAGTTTCGTGCAGTACATAACGAAGGAGTTGGGTACGGAGGTGTCTACGCACCTGGAGGCGTCCATGCTCGTGATGGAGGTGTAGTAGAAGCACTTGGAACTCATGGTCTTGAGTGAGGCGGGGAGCACCAGGTCGCCCTTGGCCTGGCGGCAGTCGGCGAAGGCGCTGCTGCCCAGGTACGTCAGCGACGTCGGGATGGTGATGAGCTGCAGCGAGTCGCAGCGCATGAAGGCGCTCGATTCGATGCGCGTAACCGAGTTGGGGATGGTGACGTTGTGGATGCGGCGGTTCTGGCAGAAGGCGCTGTTGGCGATGGTGTCGAGGCCGTCGAGCAGCGTCAGGTCAGTCTTGCCGCCGGGGCTGGAGATGAGTGTCTTGCCGGAAATGGTGTACAGGGCGCCGTCGTAGGTCTTGAAACACTTGTTGCCAGGGGCGAGCTTGATTTCCGCCAGCGAGTTGGTTTCCATGAACGGGTTGATGCCGATTTTCGTGACGGTGGCCGGGATGGTGATGCTCCGCAGCGAGCGGCAGTAGAGGAACGTCGACACGCACAGCTCGCGGATTTTGGTGTCCTCCAGGTTGCACGACACCATGTTGGTGCAGCCGTTGAAGGCCTGGTAGCAAATGGAGTCGATGGTGGATGGCAGCGTCATGGAGGTGATGCCGGTGCAGTTCTTGAAGGCGGTGCCGTCGATGGCGGTGACGGTGTATTCCTTGGCACCGAGGGTGACGGTGGCCGGGATGACGATGTCGCCGTTGAGGGTTTCCTCGTTGCCCTCTTGTTCGGCGACCATGGCGGCCGTCTCCGAGATGACCTGGTAGTTGATGCCGCCCACCTTGTAGACGGTGTCGTCGGCCTGGGCCGACGTGGCGGCCAGCGACATGGCGGCGGCCAGCAGGATGGTTGAGTAGCGTTTAAGCATATCGTTGAAGTGTTGGTGGAATCGGTATATTTCCAGCGTTGCGGGCCCGAAAAAGCCCATCGCTGCCGCAAAGATACGCCCCTTTCGCGGCGACCGCCAAAATTTCGCCCCATAAAAACGCCCCTTTTGCGCTTTTTCTTGTACCATGTCAAGATTTTAAGGTCATCAGGGTATTGGAGCCTATAGGATCGTTAAGTACTTTAGTGACCCTATAGAAAAAAATAAAGTAAAAAATTTGCAACGATCAAGATTTATCCTTAACTTTACCGCAGGAAACAAGAGCGCGGATTAGACGGACAATCAGGTTCTGACGATGTTCGCTTGCTCGGAAAATGAAATGATAGAGCCTTCCTTTGACTTTTTCTAACACTAAATACATCGCTTATGCAACACAGATTTTTAATGCGGGTCTTCGCTGCGATGCTGCTGACGGGTACGGCTGCAGCCTACGGACAAGTCACGCAGGAGGTCGGGTTCCGCTCGAGCACCTCGCTGACGGCTCCGCTGGAACAAAGCCGTGCGGCAGCCACATCGGCGGCAAGCCCCGACCGGCAGGCATACTCTGCCACATCGCAGGCCTTCACTCTGGGCAACGTGCCCATGACGGCCTCACGCGGCCCTCTGAAAGCCGCAGCCTCGCGGAGACCCGCACAGCAGCCACGGGGTGCCATCACCTCGCCGGCTGACCTGGCCGGCCAATGGATCAACCAGTATCCGATGTACGACCTGAGTCTGTCGGGCGGCTCCACAGCCGTCATAACCGCGACCGAAGGCTCCGACATCGTCACGGTGTCAAACTTCTGGCGCTCCGGCGGCAAAATCACTGCCACCGTCGATGCCGCCGCCGGCACCATGGCCATCAAGAGCCAGGTGGTGACCAGGCGCACCGACGGCACCACCATGTCCATAGCGGCGCTCGATGTCGCCAACGGACGCCCCCTGCGCTCCGAAGTCCTCACCGTCGTAATCCGTCAGGACGGCTCGATGCTCTGCGACCGTCCCTGGGGTATCTTCTACGACAAGAGCGACCCCAATGGCGGCGATAATCCTGCCTATGAGAAGGATGACTACGCCAATGTCTATCAGTACATGATTTTCGAGCGCGGCACCTCCACCATGAGCCATGTCAACGTGACGCGCGGCGACACGACCTCATATCCGGTCATCGCCACTCAGATAAGCGCCAACGTGCTACAGATCAAGAACTTCCTGGGCTACGGCCAGACGGTCAACCTGCTGCTCAACCGCGACAAGACCTACACATGCCGCACCCAGGCGGCCCTGGTGGAAGGCTCCACTCCCTACTATACCCGCGGCGACCTGGTGCTCAACGACCAGGAGCAGCCGGAATCCTGGTCGGAGACGTTCAGCTTCCCGGCCGGCTCCGACCCCAGGCTGGTGCAATTCGGCAACATGAGCCTCTTCTACGGCCGCAGCTACTGGGTGGGCCTCATCAAGGATGCCCGCCTGAACCTCAACACGGCTCCCGATTTCCCCGCCCCCTTCCGTCCGCTCGAGGGTGCCGGCACACAGGCAAGCCCCTATCTGATCAAGAGCGTCGACGACCTGTGCCAGGTGCAGGAGCGTGTCAACTCCAACGACAACTTCGACTTCAAAGTCATCAGCGGCACCGACACCATCCCCTGCTCGCGCACCTTCACAGGGCAGTATCTCCGCCTCACCGCCGACCTGGACATGTCGGGCTACGACTTCACTCCCATCGGCAACCGCAACCACTACTTCGCCGGTCATTTCGACGGCGCGGGCCACACCGTCAAGGGCCTCAACATCTACGGCGGCGCAGGCTATGCCGCCATGTTCGGCCAGGTGGACGCACAAGGCTCATTGAGCAACCTTACGCTGGAGAACATAACCGTCAGCACCTCCTCCATCTACGGAGCCGCCCTCGCCTCGCGCTGCGAAGGCAAGATCGACAACTGCCACGTGCGCAACAGCAGCATCCGCGTAGCCAACGGCTTCCAGGGTGCCGGCGCTCTGGCAGGCACATCCTACGGCATAAGCCGCTCCACCGTCACCGACTGCACCGTATACGCGGGCGACGGCTACGGCGGCGGCCTGGCGGCTCAGGCTTTCGGTCCCGTCACCGACTGCCATGTTTCCGGCACCACCCTGAGCGGCCTCATCTACAACGCCAACAACATACCCCCCTTCGGCGGCATCGTTTCCACCTCCAACGACGCCATCACCGACTGTTCCTTCGCCGGATGCATAGAGATTCCGGCCGCCTACTATCCCGTCACCATCGGCGGCATCGTCGGCATCATCCAGGGCCTGACCAAAGGCACCGGCATAACCCGCTGCGTTGCCGCAGGCAACTTCCTGGGCACCATGGGCAACTACGCCTCCTATAACCGTGTCGGGGGTCTGGCAGGCATGTGCGCCGCCGACATCACCGACTCCTACTCGGCCGGACAGGTGCGCGGCAGCGGCTCCCGCACCGTCGGCTCGCTGACCGGCATGGTACAGTATGTGCAGAACGACGAGGGCGTGATGAAGCAGCCCAAGTTCACCAACTGCTATTCCACTGCCTGGATGAATGTCGGCAATCTGGAATATGCTCCGTCGGCCACCACGTGCGGCGAGCTATTCGGCTCCTCCGACCCGCAGAATCCCCCCACGGTCACCAACTGCTACTTCAACAGCGACATCAACAACCTCGGCTCTCCCAAGCATGGCCTGACGACCGCGGCCCTCACCTCCGCTTCCGGCCCCGAGGGCTTCGGCGACGCCTGGACTTTCACCTCCGGCGCCTATCCGCGCCTTAAGACACAGCTCTCCAGCCCCGTCAGCGCACTGGCAAGCTCCGCCCTGCTCTATGCAGGCTCCTCCACCCGCGCCCGCATAGTCAAGGACCTCCAGGTCACACAGCTTGGCGACGTCCGCTTCGGCTTCCTGGTCAACGGCGCTTTCTCCACCAGGGGACACTACGCAACCATCGAGAACAACACGCTGCGCCTCAACGATCAGCTACTGTTCGGCATCGACACGGTAGCCGTCAGCAACAGCGCCGGCACCATCTCCTGCTCCGCCATGATGGCCCCCATCCCCTGGCAGGGCGAGGGCACGGCCGCAGAGCCCTGGCTCATCACCAACAAGACCGATATGCTCGCCCTGGGCAAGATGACCAGCGAGAGCAAGGTCTCCTTCCCCGGCACTTATTATAAGGTGACCGCCGACATCGACATGGAGTATGACGATACCTTCAACGGCATCAGCTCCACCAATACCTCCGGCCGCGTACTCTTCCACGGCACCTTCGACGGCGACGGCCATACCATCCACAAGCTCAAGATCGGGCGCCTTGCCTGGACAGTCCGTCCCGAGGATGACCCGAATGGCGTGGGCACTGTCAACACCTCCGCCAACCGCGCCACCTACATCGGCCTCTTCGGCGAAATCGCCAACGACGGCATCGTCCGCAATGTCAATATCGCTGCCGACTCCAAGTACGAGGTATTCGCAACCGCAGGCTCCATAGCCGGCAATAACTACGGTCTTGTGGAGAACTGCCGCAACTATGCCGACGTATGGGGCTTCAGCTCCTGGATAGGCGGCATCGTCGGCCAGGTGCAGAAGGGGGGCATCGTCCGCAACTGCTACAACGCCGGCAACGTCACCGCAGGCTACCGCAACGCCGGCGGCATCTCCAGCCAGAGCCAGGGCGCCGTGGAGAACTGCGCCAACACCGGCAATGTCTCCGTCATCTCCCTCTATCAGGCTGCCGGCAAGAACAGCATCCGCTATGCAGGCGGCATCCTGGGCGGTCTCAACGGCGGCCGTGCCGTCAACTGCTTCAACTCGGGCCGCGTCTTCGCCCTCGAAGGCTACGCCGGCGGCATCGTCGGCACCACACCGAAGGCCACCACTACGGCCAACTTCGCCAATGACCTGACCGGCAATGTCAACATCGGCGTGGTAGAGAGCGGCGTCACCCGCTATATCGGCGGCATCTCCGGCGGCCTCGGCACCGACGGCACCATTGAGAACAACTTCTACGACGCATCGCTCAACCCGATGGGAGCCATAGAGAGCTCCCCGGTTCCGGGCATGACCGGCCTGGGTACCCGTCAGCTCACCTCCGGCACTCTGCCGACAGGTCTGGAAACGTCGCTGTGGTCAGCCTCAGCCGACAGCTACCTCATCCCCGCCAAGCATGCCGACGAGGCTGCCCTGCAGGCCGTAAGGCATCAGTACATTCTCTTTGCCGACGGCGAAGACCGCACTCACGTGAGTGCCAATGCCACTCTGGCCACCTTCACCGGTCTGAGCTGGGAGCTGCTCAGCCACAACGGCTTCACCGTCAGCGGCAACACTCTGCTTCCGCCCGCCAGCGCCCAAAGCGTGGTGGTGGACACGCTGCAGGCCACTCTCGGCGGCTACAAGCGTCTCGTACCCGTGCAGTTCATCCCCAAGGCACCCTGGGCAGGCGAAGGCACCGCGGCCAGCCCCTGGCTCGTCACCGACGCGCAGCTGTGGAACGCCATCGGCACACTCATGGCCCAGACCGGCGACGAATATGAAGGCAAGTACTTCCGCGTGGCCAACGACATCGACTTCGCCGGCGCTCCCATCGAGATGATAGCCGTAGACCCGACTACCTTCAAGGGCACCATCGACGGCGCTGGCCATTCGCTCAACAACTACGTCTTCGAGGCTACCGCCCAGTATCAGGCACCCGTCGGAGTACTCGGCGCTCAGGGCGAAATCCGCAACCTGACCGTCAACGGCAAGCACACCGTCACGCTCGCCTCCGGCTCCTACGCCTACACGGCCGGCCTGGTGGCGAAGTGCTACGGCAAGCTCACCGGCTGCGTCAACCGCTCGGAAATATCCTGCAACAAGGGGTATGTGGCCGGTCTGGCGGCCTACGCCTATACCGGCTCCGTCTTCACCGACTGTGTCAACCGCGGCAAGGTCGGCACCACCGCATCTGCCGGCTACATCGGCGGCATCGCGGCCAACGGCCAGGAGGGCGTCACCTACATCCGCTGCGGCAATGAAGGCACCCTCACCACCACCGGCACCACCGGCTACATCGGCGGCATCGTTGCCGACTCCTACGAGTCGCGCTTCGACTCCTGCTACAACCGCGCCGACATCAATCTGCCCAAGGTATCGAACATCGGCGGCATCATCGGCCGCGCCTACGGCACAAAGACGGCACAGCAGATGTACTACTTCACAGGCTGCTACAACACCGGCGACATCACCGGCAAGGCCTATCTGGGCGGCATCTCCGCCTATTGCGTGAGCACGGTGGGAGCAGGCAAGTCGCAGTACTTCGGCTGCTACAACACCGGCAACATCACTGCCACCAGCACCTCCACGTCGTCATCCTCGCCCGCAGCCGCCGGCATCGCCGCACAGTACCGCCCCGGCTCTCTGTACATGGCCTGCCGCAACTCCGGCACCATAACCATCTCCGACAAGGCTTACGGCGCAGGCGGCATCGTCGGCACCACCGCAGGCGTTCCCACCCAGGCCCTCCCCGTCCAGATCGACGACTGCCACAACACGGGCGAAATCCACGCCCTCGGCACCTCGGCCTACTGGGTAGGCGGCGTCATCGGCCATGTCAATGACTATGTGATGGTGATGAACTGCACCAACACCGCCCCCGTCAGCGCTCAATACGCAGCAGGCGGCATAGCCGGCGCAGTGTGGGGCTCCCACGCCATGATCGACAACTGCTGGAACTCGGGCGACGTCACCGTTGACCGCCGCTTCGCAGGCGGCATCTCCGGCAACCAGGGCGTCACCAACGCCAAGACGGCTACCGCCACCATCAGCTCCTGCCGCAACTCGGGCAAGATCCGCAGCCTCAGCACCACCGTCGGCGTGCTGACCACCACAGCCGCCCTCGACGGCCACGGCATAGGCGGCATCGCCGGCCAGTTCCCCGGCCTGATAGAGTATTGCGCCAACTTCGGCGAGGTGGAAGGCCCCACCATGGTCGGCGGCATCCTCGGCGAACCGGTGATGAACAAGACCAGCGCCCGCACCCGCATCAACGGCTGCTATAACGCTGCTGCGGTCACCTGCCTTACAGACGGTGTCAAGGCCGGCATCACCCCCACCTCCCAGACTGCTTTCTGGGGTGACAACAACACTCTGACCAACTGCTACTACGCCACGGACTGGGGCACATTCGAGGAGAGCCACGCCGGCGCATCGGCCCTCACTCTCGGCGAGCTCTGCACCAAGTCCATCAGCGACGCATGGACTCTTATCGGCGACTACACCCTGCCCGTGCCCGCAAGCATGCGCAACGACGACGGCTGGAAGGCCTGCGCTGCCGCAGTAGTGCTCCATGCCGGCGACTCCTTCGACAAGGTAACCCGTAACTTCCATGTCGGCCTGCCGCAGGGTGTGAGCTGGAGTATCGCTCCGGCCGATTCGCCCATAACGCAGGAGGGTCAGCTCATGCGCTGGAAGACAGAGAACTTTTTCGGCGACGTCACCCTGACCGCCCGCTGCGGCGACTTCTCCCACTCCTGGCTGCTCAAGGCCACCGCCACCACCGGCTGCGACACACTCGACGCCGATACCAAGGAGGTGGCCCGTCAGCTCTGGTTCAACCTTGACGGCCTGCAGACAACACGTCCCGAGCAGGCCGACGGCAATGTCTACATAGTAGTGACCATCTATCGCGACGGCACACAGCAGACCCGCCGCATCCTCAACCGCTAACCCCGCATCCTACTCCACTTCGGCGGCGCAACCATCCGGCTGCGCCGCCCTTTTGTTTCTCTTATTTCTTTACAGTCAATTATTTCGCTTTACTTAACTTTCAATGCTCATTATATACGTGGAGTTAGGAAAATTGCATATCTTTGCACAAAATTGAACTGACATGAAACGAAAATTCCTCAACCTATTTATCATTGCGCTGATGCTTTGCCCGGCGCTGATGCGGGCCGGCGACAAGAAAGCGGTCGCAGTGGGCGACTTTCACGTTCTGGTACTCAAGCAGGATGGCTCGCTCTGGGCTTTCGGACGCAACTGGAGCGGGCAGATAGGCGACGGCACCACGGAGACACGTGAAGCCCCCGTCAAGATAATGGACGACGTGGTGCAGATTTCGGCCTTTGAACACAACTCCATGGCTGTCAAGGCCGACGGCACGCTGTGGGCCTGGGGCGACAACTATTCGGGCGCACTGGGTGACGGCACTACCGAGGAACGCCACTCGCCGGTGAAAATCATGGACAATATCAAGATGGCTTCGGTTGGTTACAGCCATTCATTCGCCCTCGACCGCAACGGCCAATTGTGGGGCTGGGGGAAAAATTACAACGGCGACCTGTGCGACGGCACTACCCAAGACCGAACGCATCCGGTAAAGATAATCGATGGCATCAAGGAAGTGGCGACGGGCGATATAAATGCTTTGGCTGTCGGCAACGATGGCTCCCTCTACCTGATTTCTCCGGATAATGACGATAACCGCCCCCGCAAAATCATGGAGGGTGTGCGCAAGGCAGCCTGTCACGGCGTGCATATGGCGCTCCGCAATGACGGCACTCTCTGGACATGGGGCAGCGGCAACAGCGACGGAGAATTGGGCGACGGAACCACCGAAATGCGATATTTCCCCGAGGAGGCAGTACAGATTATGACCGATGTAGTCGACATCGCAACCGGCTTTTGCAATGCCAAAGCGGTGCGCAAAGATGGCTCGCTCTGGGCCTGGGGCACCAACGACTGGGGCCAGCTCGGCAACGGCGCCACCACAGGCAGCAAAGTTCCGGCAAAAGTCGATGACGATGTACTCTCCGTAGCCTGCGGCGCCACCATTTCCGCATGGATAACCCGCGACGGCGAGCTCCGCGTCGTCGGCAAACCCTTCTACGAAGGCGACCGCTAACTCTCCCGCAAGCCGGGAGTCAGCTTCCCGGCTGCGCATCCACTCCGCGATCGCTTTCGCCTTAGCTGTTATAGCTATTGTGGCTATTTAGCCAGCTTAGATGTGCCTTATGTGGTCGCAACGCTTCCCACAGCTCCTATACCCCCCGGAGGTAGATTTGTGCAGCTGGGAAGCTTAAAGCTTTTGCCCGCCATGTCGAAAAAAATTTGTATCTTTGCAAATTGAAGCGGTGTGTGCGCCGCAAAACTCTGAATCAAAGCAAAAATGAATATATCCTACGACTGGCTCGGCCGGTTTATCGAGATAGGGCAGGAGCCTCGGCAGCTCGCCGCCACGCTCACCTCGCTGGGCCTGGAATGTGACACCGTGGAGGAGGTCGAGGCCGTGCCCGGAGGGCTCCGTGGCGTCGTCATCGGCAAGGTCCTCACCTGCGTTCCCCACCCCGACAGTGACCACCTCCACATCACCACCGTCGACCTGGGCGGCCCGGAGCCCGTGCAGATCGTCTGCGGCGCTCCCAACGTAGCCGCCGGGCAGACGGTTCCCGTCGCGACCATAGGATGCGTCCTGCGCGACAAGGAGGGTCACGAGTTCAAGATCAAGAAATCGAAGATGCGCGGCGTAGAGTCTTTCGGCATGATATGCGCCGCCGACGAACTGGGCCTGGGCACCGATCACGCCGGCATCATGGTTCTCGAGGAGACGAAGCCCGGCACGCCCGCCGCAGATTACTTCAACCTCGCCAGCGACTGGTGCCTGGAGACCGAGCTGACGCCCAACCGAGTCGACGCCGCCAGCCACCTCGGCACCGCCCGCGACCTGAGCGCCTGGAAGGCCTGCCGCAACTTCCAGGGCGAACAGGCCGGCGATCCCACCGTCACCCTCCCCTCGGTGGAAGGCTACGCCGAACAGCGCCGGGAGGGAGGCATCAAAGTAAAAGTTCTCGACGAGCAGGGCTGCCCCCGCTATGCCGGCGTCACTATCCGCGGCGTGCGCGTGGCCGAGAGCCCCGAATGGCTCAGGCGCCTGCTCACCGCCGCCGGACAGCGCCCCATCAATAATGTGGTGGACGTCACCAACTTTGTATTGCTGGGCCTCGGCCAGCCCCTGCACTGCTTCGACCTGGCACACGTGCACGGCGACGAGATACAGGTGCGCACCTGCGCGGACGGCACGCCCTTCACCACTCTCGACGGCGTGGAGCACAGGCTCAGCGACCGCGACGTGATGATTTGCGACGACGAAAAGCCCCTGTGCATCGCCGGAGTCTTCGGCGGCCTCGACTCGGGCGTCACCGAGTCCACCACCGACATCTTCATCGAGAGCGCCTACTTCAACCCTACCCGCGTGCGCCGCACAGCGCGCCGCCACGGCCTAAGCACCGACGCATCCTTCCGATACGAGCGAGGAACGGACCCCAACATACTCCCCTACGCCGCCAGGCTGGCCGCCGTCATGATACAGCAATTGGGCGGAGGCGAGATCTGCGGACCCCTCCGCGACACGCGTCCCGAAGGTTTTGCTCCTTTCCCTGTAGCCCTCGGCCTGAACTATTGCGAGTCCCTTATAGGCAAGCGCCTCGACCCGGAGCTGATAGCCTGCATCCTGCGCGCCCTCGAGATCGAGATCACCGCCACCGACGTCACTGATTCCGACACGGTGCTCCACCTGCTCGTGCCACGCTACCGCGTGGACGTCACCCGGCCCTGCGACGTGGTCGAGGAGATCCTGCGCGTATACGGATATAATAATGTGGAGACGCCGGAGCGCACCTGGTCCACCCAGGGATGCCTGACCGAGGTCGACGAGAGCCGCCGCATGCAGGCGCGCCTCAGCGACTGGCTGTCGGCACGCGGCTTCAACGAGATACTCAACAACTCGCTGACCTCCGTGGCCTACTATGACGGCAACGAGCGCTGGCCCCTTGCCGAGTGCGTGAGCCTGCTCAACCCGCTCAGCCGCGACCTGGGCGTGATGCGCCAGACACTGCTCTACGGAGGACTCGAAAGCATGCAGCGCAACGTCAACCGCCGCGCCGCCGATCTCCGCTTCTACGAGTTCGGCAACGTCTACCACAACGACGCCTCCAAGGAAATCACGGCAGAGCGCCCTCTGTGTCCTTTCAGCGAGGAGATGCACCTGGACCTGTGGATGACAGGCCTGCTCACCCCCGCCGGCTGGCAGCGCCCGGCTGTGGAGGCCACCGTCTTCGACCTCAAGGCCGACGTCGAGGCCCTTTTGCAGAAGATGGGCATCCCGGCCGGCGCCGTCGTCTGGACCCAGGGCGCCGACACCATATTCGCTGTCAAGCTCACCCTGAGCAATCGCGGCGGCAAGGTCCTCGGCGAGCTCGGCGTGCTGCGCAAGGGCGTAACGGCGCCCTTCGACATCGAGGCGCCCGTCTGCTACGCCACCCTGCGCTGGCAGCCCCTCATGCGCCTGGGCAGCGGCAAGGTGGACTTCGCTCCCCTGCCCAAGACGCAGCCCGTGCGCCGCGACCTGGCCCTGCTGTTGCCCGCCGCCGTCACCTTCGCCCAGGTGGAGACGGCAGTCCGCAAGGCAGAACGCCGCCTACTGCGCTCCGTCACCCTCTTCGACGTCTACGAGGGCAAGGGCATTCCCGAGGGCTTCCGCTCATACGCCATCGCCCTCACTCTCCAGGACAACGAAAAGACCCTGACCGACAAGCAGATAGAGAGCGCAGTGGCCAAGATCACCGCCGTCCTGACAAAGGAACTCGGCGCACAGCAACGATAAAGAAAATACCAAACAGCTAAATAAAAGTCAACCATACCCACATGGGAAGAGCATTTGAATACCGCAAGGCCCGCAAGCTGAAACGCTGGGGCAACATGTCGCGCACCTTTACGCGCCTGGGCAAGGAAATCACCATCGCCGCCAAGGCCGGCGGTCCCGATCCCGACACCAACCCCCGCCTGCGCGTGCTCATGCAGAACGCCAAGGCCGCCAACATGCCCAAGGACACCGTGGAGCGCGCCATCAAGAAGGCCGTCGAGAAGGATGCCTCCGACTACAAGGAAATCGTCTACGAGGGCTACGGCCCCCACGGCATTGCAATCGTGGTCGAGACAGCCACCGACAACAACCAGCGCACCGTGGCCAACGTCCGCTCCTACTTCAACAAGCACGGCGGCAGCCTCGGCACCTCCGGCTCCCTCAGCTTCATGTTCAACCACAACTCCGTCTTCCACGTCAAGCCCAAGGAGGGCGTGGAGTTCGAGGAACTCGAGCTTGAGCTTATCGACTTCGGCGTGGAGGACATCGACGCCGACGACGAGGAATGGGTGGTATATGGTCCCTTCGACCAGTTCGCCGCCCTGCAGAAGTACTTCGAGGACAACGGCTTCGAGCTGGTGAGCGCCGAGTTCGAGCGCATACCCACCGACTACAAGGAGGTAACCCCCGAGCAGCGCGAGAGCGTGCAGAAGCTCCTCGACAAGTTCGACGACGACGAGGACGTGCAGAACGTCTTCCACAACATGAAGGAAGAGGACGAGTGACCGCGAAGAGCATTTAAGACAGGCAACCGCTAAAGGGTTGCTGTACGGAAGTCCCATCACACCCCCGGTTGGACGGCGAGCCGCAGGCGAGTCGGACTGCCGGGGGTTACGCACAGGCATCCCCGGAGGGAATGTCCGGGCCGTACCCGTCCTGGCCTGCGGTCCCGGCGGATGCTTTTTTATCACTTTTTCGCGCATATTCTATATTATGGAGGTGTGCGGGGCCGTTAAAGGAATATGATAGTCAACTCCGCCGAGTTCCTGTGGATGTTCCCGCTGCTGTTCGGGCTCTTCCTGGGCCTCCAGGCATGGCGCCGCAGGCCCCCGCGCAGCCTCAACATATTCCTGCTCGTAGCCTCGTATGCCCTGTTCTGGTACTACAACAAGGGCATGACGGCGGTGCTGGCGGCCGTCACGCTCGTCACCTACCTGGGCGCCCTGGCCACAGAGCGGTACGGGAAACGCGCCATCGCGCCCACCGTCATCCTGCTGGCCCTGCTGCCACTGGCCGCCTTCAAGTACTGGAATTTTATCAAAGGCAATCTCGACGCCCTGTTTCCCACCGTGCACCTGCCGGGACTGAACTGGGCCATCCCCCTGGGCATCAGCTTCTTCACTCTCCAGGCCGTGGGCTACTACCACGACGTGGCGTGCAAGAAGATCCGTGCCGAGCGCAACATCCTCGACTACGCCCTGTTCGTGTCCTTCTTCCCGCAGATCGCTTCGGGTCCCATCAGCCGCGCCCGGGACCTGCTGCCGCAGATCAAGGCCGACCGCCGCTTCGACCCCGCGCAGGCCACACAGGGACTGAAGTGGATCCTGTGGGGAGCATTCCTCAAGATGGTGGTGGCCGACAACATCGGCGCCGTCATCGCCGGACCGCTGGCCCACTCCGCCTCATACGCCGCCTGGAGCGTGAGCCTGAGCGTGGTCCTCTACTCCATTCACATCTACTGCGACTTCGCCGGATACTCCTTCATGGCCCTGGGCATTGGCGAGCTCCTCGGCTTCGAGCTGGTCAACAACTTCCGCCGTCCCTACCTGGCCGTGTCAGTCACCGACTTCTGGCACCGCTGGCACATCTCCCTGAGCACCTGGCTCAAAGAGCACATCTACATCCCCCTGGGCGGTAGCCGCTGCCCTAAGTGGCGCAACTACCTCAACATCCTCGTCACCTTCCTGGTGAGCGGGCTGTGGCACGGCGCCAGCTGGACCTTCATCGCCTGGGGCGGCATGCACGGCGCCGCACAGGTGGCGGAGAAGCACCTCGGCCTGCACAAGTCCGCGCCAAGCGGCTGGATGCGCCCGGTGCGCGTGCTGCTCACCTTCGCCGTCGTCACCCTCGCCTGGGTCTTTTTCAACTCCCCCACCTTCGCCCGGGCCTGCGCCACCATCGGCCACATGTTCGCCTCTCCCGGCGCACGGACCATAGACTGGTTCTGGCCCGTGGTCCTGGCAGCATCCGTCATCGTCAGTGACATCGTCACCGAGTTCGACGTCCGCTCGCTTCGGCTGGTACACCACCGCTACGCTGCCGTGCGCTGGACCGCCTACTCCGTCCTGACCTTCTGCATCATGCTCTTCGCCGTCTACGGCTCCAAGTTCATCTATTCCGGCTTCTGACCCATGCGTAAGTTCCTGCTCAAGCTCGTCCTCTTCCTGGCCATGATAGTGGCGCTGGACTTCGCCTACGGTATCTGCATGGACCGCTACCGGCGGAGCATACGCACCGGCGTGACGGGCCTCGACAACGAGGCGCTGTACCGCACCACCGCCCCCGTGCTCGTGTTCGGCTCCTCCCGCGCATGGCACCACTACGACCCTCGCATACTGCGCGATTCCCTCGGCCTGGACGTCTACAACTGCGGCGTCAACTCCATGGGCATACAGTTCTTCTACCCCCGCCTGCACCAGATCCTGCGCCGCTACACGCCCCGCGTGATCATTTACGACTCCTCTCCCACCTACGACTGCGTGCGCTCCACCTCCGACCAGGTCACCGCCCGCCGCCTGCAGCCCTACTTCCGCGAGCCGGAAGTATACGCTTTCCTGCGCGAGCTCAGCATGGAGGAGTGGGTAAAGAGCCACTCGGCGACGTACCGCTACCACGACCGCCTGGCCGACTACCGCGCCGACGCCGCCAACACCGCCCGCTTCCACTCCGGCTTCCAGCCATTGCCGGGCACCAAGTCGGCCGTCGTGCACCCCCACGACAGCGTCCGCGAGGATCCCGTCAAGGTCGCCCTGCTGCGACGCTTCATGGCCGACTGCAAAAGCCGCGGCATCAGGCTCATCTTCGTCGTGTCGCCTTACTACCGCAACGATCAGGCCTACGCCACCGCCATCTTGCACCGCGAGGCCGCCCGCGCCAAGGTGCCAGTCATCGACCGCTTCGCCGACCCGACTTACATCGCCGACTCCACCCTCTTCTACGACGAGAGCCACCTCAACGCCGCCGGAGCCGACCGCTTCACCCGCTCCCTCATCCCCCAGCTGAGAAAATATCTATGAGAAAGAGGGCCGGGGAGATGGTGCTCCAGTACTACTGGGCGACGACGGTGCGGCGTGGCACACGCCTGGCACTGACCGACGGCCGCACCGTCGAGGTCCTCTCGCCCGGCGTGCTCAACCGCGAGGCCGGACCCGACTTCTCCCACGTCCGCCTGCGCACCGACCCCGGCTCGCTGTTCGGCCGCGAACTGGCCGGTGACGTCGAGATGCACCTGCTCGCCGGCGACTGGAACCGCCACGGCCACCACACCGACCCCGCATACGCCGCCGTGGTCCTGCACGTGGTGGAAGTCGACGACGGCCCCGTGTGCGACATCAACGGCCGCACACCCGCCCTGGCCCTCATGCACGTCCCCGCCCACTTCGTCGAGGCCGTGGAGACCCTCGGCGCCCCCGGCGAGCCATACCTGCGCTGCTCCCTGGCGGATGGCTTCATCCCCACCCTGACCCGCCTGGAGCGCGCCGACTGGATGGAATCGCTGCTGGCCGACCGCTTCGGCACGCGCACCGACCAGCTCCTGGCTCTGCTCGACCGCCTCGGCGGCGACTGGCGGCAGGCCACCTTCGCCACCCTGGCGCGCGCTCTCGGATTCGGCGCCAACGCCGCCCCCATGGAGGCCCTCGGCGCCTCCGTCCCCCTGAAGTTCCTGGAGCGCCACAGCTCCTCGCCCCTCCAGCTCGAGGCTATGCTCCTCGGCTGCGCCGGCCTGCTCGGAGAAGAGAGTGGTGAGAAGAGAGACGAGAATCCATACCAGGCATGTCTCCGCGCCGAGTTCGCCTTCCTGAGCCACAAGTACGGCCTGCGGCCCGGCGACCCCTCGCGCTGGAAGGTGGCACGCACACGGCCCGCCAACTCCCCATGCCGCCGCGTGGCGCAGCTCGCCGCTTTCTGCCTGGGCGGCTTTTCTCTCTTGAGCGACATCCTGGAAAAGGCACCCGACCGTCAGGCCGTCACAGCTCTCTTCTCCCGCCGTCCCTCCGCCTACTGGCTCACTCACCACTCCTTCTCTCCACGTGAGACGCGCCCGCAGGGCATGACACCCGCTTCGCTGGCGCTATTGGCGCTCAACACGGCCGTGCCGCTGCTTTTCGCGTACGGCGCCCGCGAGCAGAACCCTGCCCACACCCTCGCCGCCGAGAGCCTGCTGGAGGCCCTGCCGGCCGAGAAGACGGCCCGGGCGGCCGTGTGGCGACGCCTCGGACTTCCCTGCTCATGCGCCGCACACTCACAGGCACTGCACCACCTGTACACCCGATACTGCGCCCGCAACCGCTGCCTCGAATGCCGCTGGGGCGCCCTGCTGCTCCGCTACCTCGACGACCACCCGGACGCCGCACGCGGGCAACGCGCCGAATATAACCGTCTTAGGAAATGAAGATCGTAGTAGCTTTCGATACCTTCAAGGGCTGCGTTAACGGCTACGAAGCCTCCGAATACGTGGCCTCCAGGCTCACCGAGCATGGCGCCGAGGCATATGCCCTGCCGCTTGCCGACGGCGGCGAAGGCACCGCCCGCGCCTTGGCGCTGCTCTATGGCGGCACCCCTGTGGACGTGGAGACCGTCGACGCCTACGGGGCTCCGACCGAAGCCCGCGTGTACCTGCTGCCGGAGGGCGTGGCGGCCGTGGACATGGCCTCGTGCGTGGGTCTGGGCGCCGCCGAGGGCACCTCCCGCGCACGCGTCATGGAGGCTTCCAGCTACGGTCTCGGACTGCTGCTGCGCCGCCTGGCGGAGACGCATCGACCCGCCTCCGTGCTGCTTGGCGCCGGAGGCTCGGCCAGCTGCGACGGCGCCACGGGGCTGCTCGCGGCCCTCGGCGCGCGCCTCCGCTTCCGCACCGATACCCCCATGCGTCCCGCCGGACGACACCTCGCCGCCGTGGAGGGCCTGGATATGTCCGCAGTGGCCGGATTGCCTCCAGTGACGCTGCTGTGCGACGTCCGTGCGCCGCTGCTGGGCCCCGATGGCGCCGCCCTGCGCTTCGCCCCGCAGAAGGGCGCCACGCCGGCGCAGACGCTCACGCTCGACGCGGGCCTCAAGCGCTGGTGCCGCATAGTGGCGCGCACCCTCGGCGCCGACCCACGTTCCCTGGCCTTCGAGCCGGGAATGGGCACCGCCGGTGGCATCACCCTCGCCGCACGCCTGCTCGGCTGGCAGGCCGCGGACGGCGCCGCGTACATGACCTCCCTCCTCTCCTCCCGCCTTGAAGGCGCCGGCCTGGCCATCACCGGCGAGGGGCGCACCGACCTCAGCACCCTGCAGGGCAAGGCCCCCTACGCCCTCATGCGCCGCGCCGCCGCCATGGGCATCCCCACGGCCCTCCTCTCCGGGCAGCTCACCCTGACGCCACGGCAGCTCGCCGCCGCCGGATTCGCCTACGCCCGCGCCGTATCCCCCAGGCCACTCCCTGCTTCCGACATCTCCGCCGCCGCCACGCTGCCGCGCCTGGCCGCCGCCGCCATCGCCCTGCTTGAACAATAGGCCGCCCGGGCGCGTTTTCCATATGCCGTAAGGAAACAAACAGGCACAGAACAAATCTTAAAATACTATGTCAGCACAGAAAACACTGAAGGGCACGCGCACGGAGCAGAACCTGGCGCAGGCCTACATAGCCGAGTCAACGGCCGTGACGCGCTACACCTACTATGCCGAGTCGGCCAAGAAGGAACAGTACTTCCAGGTGGCCGACATCTTCACCGAGACGGCCGCCAACGAGCTCCACCACGGCAAGATCTTCCTGAAGTACCTCACCGAGGGAGCCGTCCGTGCCGAGGGCCCCGTGGGCGTCGACCCGGGCCGGCTGACGCCGACCACGGAGAACCTGGCCATCGCCGCCACCGAGGAGCTGCACGAGGGCGTGGAGATGTACACCCGGGCCGCCGACGTTGCCGAACAGGAGGGCTTCGCCGACATCGCCGCCCGCTTCCGCGCCATCGCCGAGGTGGAGCGGCACCACCGGGACCGCTTCCTGACGCTCAAGAAGCGCATCGACGACGGCACCATGTGGAAGAGGGAAAAGCCCATCAGGTGGCAGTGCCTGGTGTGCGGCTACATCTTCGAGGGCACCGAGCCGCCCGAGGTATGCCCCGCCTGCCTGCACCCCTACCAGCACTACATTCCCGCCGAAGAAAATTACTGACGCGAGTCCGGGAATCTCTCATCCCGCCCTCGCGCCACGAGGTCCCTGAGCCAAACGGCCAGCGCGTCCTCCGGCAATAGACGGCAGCGGTTATAAAATCAGGCGACCCGGTGGGATCGCCTGATGACTCATGCCTCATTGTGAGCTTGCCTAATTGGCTATCGTTATCCCGGACTCGCGTCACTCTGATGCTGCGTTTCCGTGCCCTGCAGGATGCAGGCGAGGCGCACGAACTCCTGCGGGGCGAGCTGCTCGGGGCGCTTGGGCAGGTATGGCTTGAGCGCGGGGGTGTCGAGGCCCAGGGGCAGGGTGGTGGCCTGCAGCGACGCGCAGAGCGGGCCCAGGGAGTTGCGGAGCGTCTTGCGCCGGTGGCCGAAGCCGGTCTTCACCACCGTGCGGAGCATCTGCTCGGAGCAGGGTAGCGAGGTGCGCCCGTTGCGCACCAGCCGCAGCACGCCGCTCTTTACCTTGGGCATGGGGCGGAACACCGTCTCGTCGACGGTGAACAGGTACTCGCAGTCGTACCAGAGCTGGAGCAGGACGCTGAGGATGCCGTAGGTCTTGCTTCCCTCGCGGGCGCAGATGCGCTGGGCGACCTCGCGCTGGAGCATGCCCGAGCAGGCCTGCACTTTATCCCTGTTATCCAGCACGCGGAAGAAGATCTGCGTGGAGATGTTGTAGGGGTAGTTGCCGATGAGGGCGATCTTCCGCCCCGGGAAGAGTGTGTCGATGTCGAGTCTCAGGAAGTCTTCCTCGCGGAGTCTCACGTCGGGGTATGCCTTGCGCATGTATGCGGCGGCCTCGGGGTCGAGCTCCACGACCTCGAGAGGCCGGCCGGAGTCGGCGAGCCAGCGCGTCAGGGCGCCGGTGCCCGGGCCTATCTCGACCACGGGCAGGTCGCCCAGGGGAGTGCCGGCGGGGTAGTCGAGCACCGTGCCGGCGATGCGCCGCGCTATCGACTCGTCGGCCAGGAAGTGCTGGCCGTAGCTTTTCTTCGCTTTTACTTGTGCCATATCTTATTAAGGTTCCGGGGCCGCGCAATGTTCGCCGCCCGGGGGCAAAAGAAAGGGCGGGACCGCCATCGCGGCGCTCCCGTCCCTGAAACTAATGTCACGTTGCTTCCATGAAGCAGAAAAATATCACTTCCTAAGTCAGTCTTTGAATTTCTTGGAGATTTCCTTGGGCACGGCCTGCTTGTTGACCATGATGCCCATGGTCTTGAGCAGGAAGTATGGTTCGGAGCAGTAGAAGTATCCGCCGTACTTCTGGTTGGTGTCCCAGGAGTTCTTGACCTTGTAGTAGCGGTTGCCCTCCTGGTCGGTTGCGATTCCGACGATCGTCATGCCGTGGTCGTCGGTGGTCTCGTGGCTGTCGAGGCCCTCCTGGCGCATCTGCTGTGTGGGCACTACCTCCTTGACGGGGCCGTCGAACTTGAATCGCTTGGCGGCGCGGTCCTTGTCGCTGAGGGTGACCCACTTGGAGAGCTCGGTGCCTTCGAGGTTGTCGGGGTTGATCTCCTCGGGAATCACGGCCACGCCCTCGGTCCACTTGAAGCCGCCTTCGCTGACGTCGGCCGCCCAGGCCACGGAGTAGCCGTTCTCCAGGGCGTTGTCCACGATGGCCTTCATTTCCTCCATGGGCACGTTCTGGTAGGGCGCCCACAGCCAGTTGTCGGCCACTTCCAGGGGGAAGCTGCGGTAGAAGGGGTGGTGCGTGAAGCTGGTGACGCAGATGTAGTCCTCCGGGCGGATGCCGAACTGGTCGGCGAATGTGCGGGGGGTGTACTTGCGGCCGTTGTAGGTGAATGACTCGGGGAGCTTGCCGAGGTATGCGTCGAGGATTCCGTCGAAGCCCTGCTTCCAGGCGGTGGAGCGCTTCTTGCTGCGCATGACGCCCTTGAGGTAGCCGGTGAGGCCGTCGGCCAGCTCGTAGTGCTCGTGCTTCTTTGCGCCGTACTCGAGGCCGGCGTAAGCTTCTTCGGGCACGAGGCCGTAGTTGTCGAGCACGTACATGATGTCCCACAGGCCGCCGCCCTGGGCGAAGTTGATGGTGCCGTCCATGCGCATGTACTTGTCGGCCTTGTCGTCGTAGCAGTGGCGCACGGTGAACATCTCGCTGAGGTCGAGCTCGGGGCCTCCCTTGCGCATGATCTCGTCCTCGACGAAGGATGTGCCGGAGAATGCCCAGCACGTGCCGGACTTGTTCTGGTCCTTTACGGAGCCGGTCTTCACGGTCTTGATGTCGGTGAACCGGAATCCCTTGGCGGTGTCGGTCTTGGCCTCGGGGGCCTGGGCCAGCACGGGCAGCGCTGCGCATGCCAGCGCTAAGGTAAGTATTCGTTTCATTGTATTAGGTCAGTTGATTTTTCGGGTCGGGGGTTGGCATCTCTCAGAATTCGGTGAATGTGACGGGGAGCAGGTCGGCCACCGAGGGGATGATGTATATCTTCTCGGCTCCGTACAGGATCACCTGCATCGGGCCGTGGAGGTGTTCGTACTCGAGCAGCGCCTGGCGGCATGCGCCGCATGGGGCGATGGGGGAGGGCTGGAAGCAGTCGTCGAAGCCGGCGCCGGGGCGGCGGTTGAGGCGGTATGTGTTGGCGGCAACGGCTATCTTGAGCATCCGCTTGCCGGGGTGGCCGGCGGAGGCCCAGTAGGCGGTGGTGCGCTCGGCGCACATCGACGACGGGAAGGCGGCGTTCTCCTGGTTCGACCCCGACACCACGGTGCCGTCGTCGAGCAGGATGGCCGCCCCCACGCTGAAGCGTGAGTATGGCACGTAGGAGGTGCGGGTGGCGGCCTTGGCGGCGTCCACCAGCGCACGATCGGCGTCCGTCAGCTCCGCGTAGGAGCATACCGTCACCGGCGTCACTATCTTCATTTCTTCCATGCTCGGAAAACTTTGCCGCAAAAATACGCAAAAAATCCGACACTGCCAAATCGGCCCCGGCCGACATCCCAGGCCCGAAAAGTCCGACTTTTGCGACGAAAGACAATAAATGGCGCGGAAACTTGGCCGTGTCGGGAAAGTTTAGTAAATTTGCGGACCACAAAAACATTCATTAACTTACGAACAAGCTATGAAACGACTACTGTTCATGATGCTTATGGCGCCGCTGGCGCTCCTGGGCTTCGCGCAGGCGGAGCAGCCGGAGCCGCCCGCACGCGGCACTGTGACGTTCGCGGCCATGGAGCGACCGGCTCCCCAGGCCCCGGCGTCGCCCAAGAGTATCTCTGCCGCAGAGCCATTCCGCGCAGGCACCGTGCCATCCGCGCCCGTCGAGGCGATGCCCGTGCGGAAGACCCCGGGCCGCGCCTGGCAGCAGGCCGACATCGTCGGCGACCGCCAGCTGATGGCCAACAACCACTCCACGCACGTATGTTACGGCGGCGACGCCTCCGTCTCCGCCGTCGGTGCCGACTCCGTGGCCATAGCCCGCTTCTGCTTCGGCGACGTCACCATTCGGGCACACGTCGACTACGCCACCGGCGCCGTCACCATCCCTACCCAGTTCATCGACTCGGTGCAGGGCATGCCCGTGTACCTGTGCCGCATGGACTTCCGCACCTCCACCTACGACAAGACCGCCTCGCTGCGCGGCCACCTCTACAAGGGGAGCATCGTGATCGACGACGGCTTCGGCTTCTTCGTCACCGAGGGCGCCCAGGCCGGCGCCTACCTCACCGTGGGCCTCTTCGACTACGCCGCCGTGGCGCAGCCCAACGCCACCATCACCGCCAGGCGCATCACCTTCAAGAATAACACACAGACCGTAGCCAACCGACAGGTCACCGACCAGGTCAGCAACGGCTTCGCATATCCCGTCTCCCCGACCCGGGTGCGCCTGATGCGCCTGCCCGTGGTCACCTCCTTCTCCGACATCGACCTGACGCTCACCCCCGACGGCCGCGTCAACATCGACCCGCAGGCCATCTCGCAGCTGTCCCTGTACGGCGACTTCTTCATCTACAACATGACCGAGAGCAACGACGGCACCAACGTCAAGTTCTCCATCAATGTCCTCAACCCCGTCGAGGCCACCTACACCACGGGCGATAAGAAACTCACCTGGGGTTCCTGGGCAGTGGCCCGTCCCAACGCGCTGCTGGGCAGCTACGAGGGGGCTTCGGTGACCTTTACCGAGGCCATCGAGTTCCCGCAGGCTCCCACGCTCAACCTCGAGGGAGAGGGCACGCAGTCCTCCCCCTGGCTCATCAAGACGGCCGACGACCTGGCCGCCCTGCGCTATGACATCGTCAACAACGCCACGTACCGCGGCGCCCTGACCAGCGACGGCAACGACCACCAGTATTATCCCGTCTATGCGGGCAAGTACTTCCGCCTTGCCAACGACATCGACTTCGGCACCGACGCTCCCGGCGTTGACCCCATCGGCGACACGCAGCACTGGTTCGCCGGCTCCTTCGACGGCGCGGGCCACACGCTGACCAACTTCTTCATCGACAACTACGCTTACGACTATGCCGGTCTGTTCGGCCACATAGCCCGCGGCGGCGAGCTTAAGAACATAAAGATGCACCGCGCCGTGGTCAACACCATCGGCTACACCGCAGGTACTCTCGTAGGCTACAGCTACGCTCCCCTGACCGACATCACCGTCACCGACTCCCGCGTGGTGGCCGCAATGGGCTACAACGCAGGCACCGTGGCCGGTTACTGCTCCGAGCCCATGACCCGCGTCAACGTCAGCGGCACCTACGTGCAGGCCCTCGGCTACACCGGCGGCATCGCGGGCCGCAGCTACAGCAACATCACCGACTGCCACGCCCAGGGCCGCGTCATCGCCACCGGCAAGCAGGTCTTCTCCGGCGGCCTCGTAGGCCACGGCTCCAAGCAGACCACCGCATCCCCCGCCCCGGTCATCACCCGCTGCTCCTACACCGGCGTGGTGCAGGCCACCGGCGATGAAATCGGCGTGGGCGGCCTCTTCGGCGCCCTCTCCTACTCCAAGCTGCAGTCGAGCTTCGCCAACGCGGTCGTCTCCAACGCCTCCTCCATGTCGGCATACGTCGGCGGCCTGGTCGGCACCACCTTCCAGTCCGAGATCGCCGACTGCTACGCCACCGGCTACGTGCGCAACCCCGAGACCACGATGTGCGGCGGCCTGGTGGGCCACAACACCAAGGGCCTCAACAACGAGGTGCCTACCGTCATCCGCTCCTCCTACTCCTCGGCAATGGTGCTGACCAAGTCGGCCTCCGACACCCGCGGCATCACCGGCGACACGGAGAACTTCACCATCACCGACTGCTGGTTCGACAACCAGGTGGGCGTGCTGCCGGGCGCCAAGTGGGGCCTGAACACCTCTGCCCTCACCTCCGGCACCCTGCCCCAGGGCTTCAGCGCCGACAGCTGGAACGCCGCCGCCGGCTCCTACCCCACCCTGAAGGGTAACGACACCACCGCCGCAGCCCGCGTAAGCGCCGCCGCCGTGGTGCTCGGCGCAGGCCAGACCATCAACGACATCCAGACCGACTTCTCCTACTCCCCCGTCAAGCTGACATGGCAGGCCCTGAAGGCCGACGGCCTCGACAGCAAGGGTGGCTACGCATTCACCTTCGACGGCGGCACGGGCCGCCTCAACTACGAGCAGTACACCGACACCGTCTATGCCATCGAGGGCCGCGCCTCCAAGTACTGGTTCCTCAACATCGCCCCCGCGCCCTTCGACGGCAAGGGCACGGCCGAGGAGCCCTGGCTGCTCAAGACCCGCCAGGACGTGCGCAAGTTCTCGGACATGAGCAACAATGCCCGCATGAGCTTCGCAGGCCGCTACGTGGTTCTCAACAACGACATCGACTGCGGCGGCGACACCATCGTGCCCGTCTGCAAGGACAAGGCCGCCAAGCTCGTCTTTGAGGGCAACTTCGACGGCCGCGGCCACACGCTCGACAACTTCCGCGTCGTCGGCGTGGCCTTCTTCACCGAAGAGACGGCCACCGGCACCGCCGTGCCCGGGCAGGTCAACCCCAAGGATGAAGGCTCCTATTATTACAGCGGCCTGTTCGGCAACGTCGGCAAGACCGGCGTGGTCCGCAACCTCACCGTCGGCCCGAAGGCCGACATCCAGAGCTTCCAGTACGGCGGCGCCATCGCCGGCGGCTCCGAGGGCCTGATCGAGAATTGCCGCAACTACGCCCGCGTGCGCACCTACTTCTCCTGCTCGGGCGGCATCGTCGGCTACCTCAAGGCCGGCGGCATCGTGCGCGGCTGCTACAACGACGGCTTCATCGCCGTCAACGCCTACAACGCCGGCGGCATCGCAGGCCAGGCCCAGCAGGGCCGCATCGAGAAGTGCGAGAACACCGGCGAAATCGCAGCCTACTGGTTCAACCCCTACCAGAAGGAGGGCAGCCAGTATTGCGCGGGCGGCATCGCGGGCAACTGCGACCGCACCGCCCTTGAGAATGTGGTCAACTCCGGCCTCATCCGCTCCTACAAGCAGGTGGGCGGCATAGCAGGCAAGATGGCAGGCACCGCCGCCATACGCGCCTCCGCCACCGCAGCCGTCAACTACGGCCTCGTCTACGCCTCCGCCGAGCGCTCTTCGCAGGGCTCCATCGCAGGCACCTCGACCAACGCCGACTACGCCGCCTGCCTGGCCGACAAGCAGATTCAGAAGGTCGGCACCGTCTCGGGCGGCCTGCTCGAGGGCACCCAGATGCTCCCCACCCTCAGCCTCGCTTCGGCCCAGGGCTACCCGCAGCAGCTCCTGCCCGACTCCGTCTGGAGCCTGGCATCGGGCAAATACCCGACCATGAAGTATGCCGCCGGTCAGCAGCCCCTGCAGTCGCGCCTCAACTCCACCGCCGTAATCCGCTTCCCCGCCAATGACTTCGCGCAGTCAATGGTGGCCGACGCGCCCCTCAGCGCAGGAGTGGAATGGAAAGTGGTCAACAACTTCGTCTTCTCCATCGCCGACAACACGCTGAAAGTGCTGCCGCCCATGTCCGGCTGCTTCACCGACACCGTCGTCGCCAGCCTCGAAGGCGCCACCCGCCGCATCCCCGTGGCAGCGCTCAACTGCGTCCTCACCGAGGGCGAAGGCACCATGGCCAAGCCCTTCCTCATCCGCGAGACAAGCGAATGGATGGCAGTGGCCCGCTTCATGAAGCAGTGGGACTTCGACTATCAGGGTTACTACTTCAAGCTGATGAACAACCTCGACTTCCGCGACACCGAATTCCTCCCCTTGGGTGCCGACGGCGTGATGTTCAACGGCTCCTTCGACGGCAACGACAAGTCCATCTCCAATGTAAGCTACGAGGGTGTGGCCTCCGACAGGACCCAGGTGGGCCGCGGCCTGTTCGGCACTTTAGGCTACGACGGCTTTGTGTCGGGCCTGACGCTTAAGTCCGGCTCCATCTCCGGCTATCAGAATGTGGGCGGCATCGCCGGCATCTGCTACGGCAACGTGCTCGACTGCCATAACTCGGCCACCGTCACCACACTCGGCACCACCGGTGCGGGCGGCATGGCCGGCTACGCCTATCCGGGCGCCCAGTTCCTGATGTGCTCCAACTCCGGCGCCGTCATCGCCAAGACCAACTATGCCGGCGGCATCGTCGGCGGGACACCCGCCGCGGCCGACGTCAGCATCGACGAGTGCTCCAACTCCGGCACCGTGGCCGGCGCGAGCAAGATCGGCGGCATCGCCGGCTCCGCCTCCGCCGCCATCTCCAAGTGCGTCAACACCGGCGAGGTGCGCACCTCCACCACCACCGGCACATACGCCGCCGGCATCGTCGCCGAGGCCCTCGTGCCCAGCTCCGTGGAGAAGTGCAGCAACTCCGGCACCGTCTGGGCCAACCAGTACATGGCCGGCATCGTGAGCTCCACCGTGGCCCACACCGCCGCCAGGCCCTTCCGCCTGGCCTCGTGCGCCAACACCGCCGACCTGGCCGTCGGCGCCAAGGGCTACGCCGGAGGCGTCGGCTCCGCCATCAAGGCCGGTTCCGTCGTCACCGACTGCCTCAACACCGGCAAGCTCTCCGGTCCCGCCTCCGGCCAGATCCGCATCGGCGGAGTCCTGAGCGAGATAGCCACCAGCGCCGGAGCGCCCTCCTCGGTGAGCAACTGCCGCAACTACGGCAGCATCGAGGCATGGTCCAACTCCGGCGGCGTCATCGCCGCGGCCTCCGGCGACTCCCTCAAGATCGTCGACTGCCGCAACACCGCATCCGTCAAGGGCAACGCCACCTCCGGCACCAACGTCGGCGGCATCCTCGGCAACGGCCCCGCCGAGTTCATCGACTGCTGGAACTCCGGCGACATCGTCGGCGCAGGCAACCAGGTGGGCGGCATCAACGGCACCAACACCTCCAAGTCCCTGCGCATGACACGCTGCGTCAACATCGGCGACGTCACCGCCGGCACCACCTCCGCAGGTGGCATGATCGGCCTGGGACGCGCCACCATGACCGACTGCTACAACTCCGGCGACATCACCGGCACCAGCGCCGTAGGCGGCCTCTTCGGCCAGCCCGGAGCCGCGGCGTCACCCGTCTACACCATCGTGGTGGACCGCTGCTACAACACCGGCAAGATCACCGCCACCTCCAACTGGGGCAACATCATGGGCCAGAACAGCTCCTGCAAGTACCTCAGCATCGGCGACAAGGTCTTCGCCAACACCGACACCACCGCCCTTTCCGACTACGACAACGCACTCCGGGTGACCGGCCTGCGCACCGGCGAGCTGATGCAGCGCAACATCTCCGACGCGTTCGCGCTCAACGCCTACACGTTCCCGACGCTGAAGGCGCAGGTCGCCAACGACACCCTGAACATCGCCGCCTGCGCCGTGGTGCCCTCCTCCGGCGAGACCCTGCAGAGCGTCCGCACCCACGTATACCTCAGCCAGGTGCCCGGCGCCGAGTGGACCAGCTCCACCGCCGCGCTCATCGTCAAGGGCGACTACGCCTCCAACCGCTCCCAGGGCGACAACACCCCCGCGCAGCTCACCCTTAAGCTCGGCGGCCTGCAGCGCGTGTTCGACCTCAACCTCATGAAGTATTCGGGCGTCGACGGCCTCGACACCGACGCCAGGCCGGTGCTCCGCGTCGAGTACTACCGCACCGACGGCGCCCGCACCACCGCCGACGACACCGCGCCCGTGCTCATCCGCCGCACCGTCTACACCGACGGCACCAGCACCGTCGCCAAGATCGCCAACCGCAACCGCCGCTGAGGCGCCCGCGGTCCCGGTGAACGATAAGCATTTTCCTTAGCGCCCGGCGCGCTCCTCGGCGCCGTGCATATCCTCAAAAGCCAAGTAGAGAGAGGCTGTGTCAAAATTGGAGCAACCTCTCTCTACTTTTTATTGATTAGCGAGGGTGTGTCAAAATCTGGAATTTCGGTCAGATTGTAGGGCTGCACCCTGGTGCAGCCGCTGATAATCAATAAAGTAGAGCGGATGCACCAGGGTGCATCCCTACGATTCGCCGGATTTTGCAACACCCTCCTACAATCTGACCGAAATCTTGAATTTTGACACACCCTCATGGTTTTTTATAGCTTCATTCCTCTCTCCGGGGCAGATGCAGAGGGGAGCATTCTTATATTTTACACATTCAATTTCCACAATATTTATATATACGCCATATATTTTTGACCCCAAACAGCACAATAATCGCTCTGTTTAGAACAAATAAATATTATAAAATAATTTTTTAGTTAAAAACTATTGACATATTAAATTTTATTTATTAACTTTGCGGCATCTCAATTACCAAACCTAAGTCAGCATGAAAAAGCTACTTCTATTGTTTGGGGTACTCCTTTTCCTTGTGTCGTGTTCTCAAGAAGAAAGTTTGATGCCCCCTAAAGAGAATGATGCAGGTGTGTCTCAAAATTCCTGCATGAAGCAAGCTGAACAACGCTTGCGGAACATCATCAAAAACCACAGGTTTTTGACTCGAAGCAATGGTGTGAACATAAAAGAGGCGTTCCCTCTCCAAATCACACGAAAAGTCCCCGCCTCATCATCTCAAACCAGAGGCAACTCTCTGTCGCAACCGGTAGATTCGATTATCAATTACGCTTATGTTGTAAACTTCGATGAAAAAGGATTCATCGTTATGGGCGCAATTGATGAACTACCGGAAATCATAGCCTATTCGGACAACGGTAGTATTCCTAACCCGGATAATCCTCAAGAAACCAAAGTCAATCCGAGAGTTGAAGACTTCCTTTCTGACTTGCAATTATATGTGTTATATAATTGCTGTTTCTCGGTTGATGATGACGGTTCAAATCCCATTATCTCAAAACAATATTCTCCATGGGAAGGTAGAACTCTTAATGGAGATGGTTTGTGTCCCGTGCAATGGCATCAGTCTACTCCGTATGACAAGTATTGTCTGGACAAAGACGGTTCAAAAAAAGTACCTGTTGGCTGTCTAACAGTTGCAGTCGCACAAATGATGGCTTGCTATCAATACCCAACGTCATATACTTATGTGACAACTGACAGACGAGTTAATTTTGATTGGAATCTCATGATAAATGATGATTATCCATCAACTGGTATGACTCCGGCAACAGAGATGATATGTCGATTAATGGAAAGCCTCTTCGCCACGGAAAATCTGGCGATTCATTATGACGACAACTCCGGAAATTCACTGGGCCGTTTTTATAGGGTGCCCCATACTCTTAGCCATTTTGGCTATTCAGAATCTGGTTATAGCACAGCCTTCAATGAGCAAGAAGCTATTAAAGAACTGAAAGGAGACCACCCAATAATGTTAGGCGGTTACAGAGAGAAATCGACTAACAGTGGGTTAGTCATTGGACATGCATGGCTTGTCCATGGTTTATACGAACAAGCAAGAACAGTAACCACCATTTGGCGTAATGGTGAAAGAACAACAAAAACAGAACGGCAATATCTGTTCTTGTGCAATTGGGGACGTGGACCAAACGGGATGAATGGGTATTATTGGGCAAGTAATTTTAATGACAAAATTGCTCCTGCGCAAGTCCAGGATCCATCTATACCTGCTCCTGATAAAGGGAGTTACACAGACCTTGAAATGTATTACAAGATACGACCATGACAAAGAATCAACGCGTAAGTTTTCTTATCTGGGGAATGCTGTTTGTTGGCTTAATGCTGACCACGGCCTGCTCCGACCACAACGATGTGCCTGACGGCTATACGCTTAAAACGAGTCTGACGGAAGTGTTCATTATGCCTGAGCATCAAGAAAACGGCACGGAGGCAAACTACACTCTTGAATGTAATCAGGCAGGCGGCATAATCTATTTAGATGTCAAGGGTAAATTCATTGACTCGGGTAATGACCCGAAACTCTTCAATCAGTTGCTGGACAGATACAATGACCATTACCCGAAACCCAAGCTCAGACCTACGGTAGTCTTCGATCCCTTAGGATATGTGGTCCTCGGTGAGCCAATCACAGGTGTGGAAGTAAAAAGTCTCGATGACTTCAACGCCTCTCATCAAAAGGGCGCCGATATGGGGGACATGGTGTACCTGGAATGGTGGTCATATTACGACTACATACAAGGTGGCTACGAGACATCGGCCATGACCGGCAATGGATCATATCTTGAAGGTGGCGGCACTGCAAAGACATGTAATTATCATGGTCTGATTGGAGATTCTTCTATCTATCCGATTCGCATGGTAGACTTTACCAAGTTCTTCTGCATCAATCTCTACTTCTCTCAGAAACCGGATGCTCCCGGCACTTACCGGTTCAGCGTACGCTTCAAGTTCGAGAGTTGCGAGGCAACTACCACGATGACGGTCAAATTCTGACATGCACAACTCTTACGAGGGCCGTGTTGCAAAATCCGGCGAATAGTAGGGATGCACCCCGGTGCATCCGCTCTACTTCATTGATTGTCAGCGGATGCACCGGGGTGCATCCCTACGATCTGACCGAAATTCTGAATTTTGACACACCCTCCTCATGACAAAGCCCTGACTTTCTCAAGCCGGGGCTTTGTTTTATGTTTTACAACAGATTACAAAAAAGAGGGTGCGCCGGTTTGAACACCCTCCTTGCGGTCTCGGTGCGCGCGCTTCAGCGCGGCGATTCGGTCAGGTATCGGTCGATGGCGCGTGCGGCCTTGCGGCCGGCGCCCATGGCCAGGATCACCGTGGCGGCGCCGGTCACGGCGTCGCCGCCGGCGAACACGCCCGGACGGCTGGTGCGGCCATCCTCGTCGGCCACGATGCAGCCGTGGCGCTCCGTCTCCAGGCCGGAGGTGGTGTCCTTGATGAGCGGGTTGGGGCTGGTGCCAAGGGCCATGATGACCACGTCGGCGGGAATGTCGTGCTCGCTGCCGGCCACGGCCACGGGGCGGCGGCGCCCGCTGGCGTCGGGCTCGCCAAGCTCCATGCTCACGCAGCGCAGGCCGCGCACCCAGCCGTCGTCGGTACCCAGGATCTCCACGGGGTTGGTGAGCATCCGGAAGTCGATGCCTTCCTGCTTGGCGTGGTGCACCTCCTCGCGGCGGGCGGGGAGCTCGGCCTCGCTGCGGCGGTAGACGATCACGGACTCGGCGCCAAGGCGGCGGGCGGTGCGCACGGCGTCCATGGCGACGTTGCCGCCGCCCACCACTATCACGCGCTTGCCGGTGTAGACGGGCGTGTCGTAGCAGGGGTCGTAGGCGTGCATGAGGTTGTTGCGGGTCAGGAACTCGTTGGCCGAGTACACTCCGTTGAGGTTCTCGCCGGGGATGCCCATGAAGCGGGGCAGGCCGGCCCCGGAGCCTATGAACACGGCGTCGTAGCCCTCGTCGTCCATCAGCGAGTCGACGGTGACGGTGCGGCCCACCACGACGTCGGTCTCGATTTCCACGCCGAGGCGCCTGACGGCCTCCACCTCCCGGGCCACGACGGCATCCTTGGGCAGGCGGAACTCGGGGATGCCGTACACGAGCACACCGCCGACCTTGTGCAGGGCCTCGAAGATCTTCACCTTGTAGCCGAGGCGTGCGAGGTCGCTGGCGCATGCGAGCCCGGAGGGGCCGGAGCCGATGATGGCCACTTTCTTCCCTTTCGGTTCGGGAGCGTCGGCGGCGGGTGCGTCGCCGGCGTTGGCGATGGCCCAGTCACCGACGAATCGCTCGAGCTTGCCGATGCTCACCGGCTCTCCCTTGATGCCGAGCACGCAGGCGCCCTCGCACTGGTTCTCCTGGGGGCATACGCGGCCGCAGACCGCGGGCAGCGAGGAGTCCTCGGCGATGACGCCGGCCGCCTTGCGCAGGTCGCCCTCCCTGAGGGCCTGGATGAAGCGGGGTATCTGGAGGCTGACGGGGCAGCCCTGCACGCAGCGGGGCTTGGGGCAGTTGAGGCAGCGGCTGGCCTCGAGGGTGGCCTCGTCGAGGCTGTAGCCCAGGCACACTTCCTTGAAGTTTGTCGCTCTCTGGGCGGGGTCCTGTTCGCGGACAGGCACGCGGGGTATCTTGTTAACGGCCATGGCAGGTGCAGTCTTCGGGGTTGGTCTTGGGGTTGTTGCGGTACATGTTCTGGCGGCGCATGGCCTCGTCGAAGTCGACTTTGTGCGCGTCGAACTCGGGTCCGTCGACGCAGGTGAACTTGGTCTCGCCGCCGACGCTCACGCGGCATGCGCCGCACATCCCGGTGCCGTCGACCATCAGGGCGTTGAGGCTTACGATGGTGGGGATTCCGGCCTTGAGGGTGCTCAGGGAGGCGAACTTCATCATGATCATGGGGCCGATGACGACGCAGCGGGTGTAGCGGCCCTGGTCGTAGAGCTGCTCCATGAGGGCGGGCACCATGCCGTGGAAGCCGGCGGAGCCGTCGTCGGTGCAGAGGTACAGGTTGCCGGCCACCTTTTCCATCTCGGGCACGTAGCAGAGCAGGTCCCTGGTCTTGGCGCCGATGATGACGTCGGCGTCGACGCCCCTGGAGCGGAGCCACTTCACCTGGGGATAGACGGGAGCGGCGCCCACGCCTCCGGCCACGAACAGGATGCGCTCTTTCTTCAGGTCCTCGTCGCCGAGGTTCATCAGGTCGGTGGGGCGGCCCAGGGGTCCGGCCACGTCGGCGAACCTGTCGCCCTCTTCCATGTCGTTGATCTTGCGCGACGACACGCCCACGGCCTGGGTCACGATGGTGACCGTGCCGGCTTCGGCGTCGTAGTCGCAGATGGTCAGCGGGATGCGCTCGGCGATCTCGTTGACGCGCACAATCAGGAACTGTCCCGGCTTGGCGCTGGCGGCGATGCGCGGCGCGTGGACGGTCATCTCCGTCACGGCCGGCGACAGCCACCGCTTGCTCTTTATCTCATACATTACTAATGGTTTTTCATGGTGATGTTATTCTGGCCGCAAATTTAGGCATTTTTTATAACTTTGCAGGCATGAAACGTGAAGAACTGGAGATAATGGCTCCCGTGGGGAGCCTGTCGTCGCTGTCGGCGGCCGCCCGCGCCGGTGCCGACGCGGTATATTTCGGCATCGCCGGGCTCAACATGCGCTCGAAAGCGGCCACGAATTTCACTCTCGGGGAGCTGCCCGCCCTGGCCGAGCGCTGCCGACGCTACGGCATGCGCAGCTACCTGACGGTCAACACCATAATGTACGACTCGGACATGGCCCGGATGCGCGAGATCGTCGATGCCGCCGGGGACGCTGGCATCTCGGCCGTCATAGCCACCGACATCTCCACGATTCTATACTGCCGGCAGGCGGGCTTGCCGGTGCACATCTCCACGCAGGCCAACATCAGCAACACCGAGGCGGTGCGCTTCTACTCGCAGTGGGCCGAGACGGTGGTGCTCAGCCGCGAGCTCGACCTCGACCAGGTCGGCGCCATGCACAATAATATAATGGAGGGGCCGATCCTGGGCCCGGACGGCGAGCCGGTGCGCATCGAGATGTTCTGCCACGGCGCTCTGTGCATGGCAGTGAGCGGCAAGTGCTACCTGAGCCTGCACGCCATGGACAGCTCCGCCAACAGGGGCGCCTGCACACAGATATGCCGCCGCTCGTACTGCCTGTCGGACAAGGAGACGGACAACGAGATCGAGGTGGACAACGAGTTCCTGATGAGCCCCAAGGACCTCAAGACGATCCATTTCCTGGACCGGCTGGTGGACGCCGGGGTGCGGGTGTTCAAGATCGAGGGGCGCGCCCGTGGCGCCGAGTACGTGGCTGCCACCGTGTCATGCTACGACGAGGCCCTGCGCGCCATCTGCGACGGCACCTACGACGGCGAGAAAGTGAAAGGCTGGGACGAGCGGCTGGCGCGTGTGTTCAACCGGGGCTTCTGGGACGGCTACTACCTGGGCCGCCGCCTGGGCGAGTGGAGCGGCAAGTACGGGTCGTCGGCCACGCGCACCAAGCACTACGCGGCGCGGCCCGTGCGCTGGTTCCCGCGCCTGGGGGTGGCGGAGTTCCGCCTGGAGGCCGGCGAGATAAGCGTCGGCGACGAGCTGCTGGTGACGGGCCCCACCACCGGCGCGCTGGAGTTCACCGCCGCAGAGCTGCGCCTCGACTCAGGACCCGTTTCCCGCGTGGTGAAGGGCCAGGTGTTCTCCGTGCCTGTGCCTGCCAAGGTCCGCCTCGCCGACCGCCTCTACCGCCTGGTGTAGGCAGGGCGACTCGGACCTATTTACGCAAGTTCGGGATAAGAATGAAGTGACCCCAAGAAAGTTGAATGAGGGTGTGTCAAAATCCAAAAAATTCGGTCAGACTGTAGGATTGTAGGGCTGCACCCTGGTGCAGCCGCCGATCATCAATAAAGTAGAGCGGATGCACCAGGGTGCATCCCTACGATTCGCCGTATTTTGCAACACTCTCTTAGGGTAATTCTTACCCCGAACTCGCGTTATTTCTCTCTCATGAAGATGCTTATGGGCGTGCCGTGGAAGTCCCAGCGCTCGCGGATCTTGTTCTCCAGGAAGCGCCGGTACGGCTCCTTGACCCACTGAGGCAGGTTGCAGAAGAACACGAACGTGGGTATGACGGCCTCCTTGAGCATCGTCACGTACTTGATCTTGATGTACTTGCCCTTGTTGGCGGGCGGGGGCGTCTGCGCTATCACGTCGAGCATGTAGGTGTTGAGCTGCGAGGTGGGGATTATGCGGCGGCGGTTGCCGTAGACCGCTATCGCCGTCTCCAGCACCTTGAAGATGCGCTGCTTGGTGAGCGCCGAGGTGAAGATGATGGGGAAGTCGGTGAAGGGGGCGAACTTGTTGCGTATGGCGTTCTCGAAGGTGCGCTGCGCCTCGATGCTCTTGTCGCTGACCAGGTCCCACTTGTTGACGCACACCACCAGGCCCTTGCGGTTGCGCTGTATCAGGCCGTAGATGTTGGCGTCCTGGCCCTCGATGCCTCGGGTGGCGTCGATCAGCAGGATGCACACGTCGGAGTTCTCGATGGCGCGCACGGAGCGGATCACCGAGTAGTACTCGATGTTCTCGTTGACCTTCTGCTTGCGGCGGATGCCGGCGGTGTCGACCAGGTAGAAGTCGAGGCCGAACTTGTTGTACCGGTGGAAGATGGAGTCGCGCGTGGTGCCTGCGATGTCGGTGACGATGTGCCGCTCGGCGCCGATGAAGGCGTTGATGAGCGAGGACTTGCCGACGTTGGGGCGGCCGACGATGGCGAAGCGGGGCACGTCGGCTTCGGTCTCCTCGTCGTCCTCCTTCTGCGGCAGGAGCTCGACGACGCGGTCGAGGAGCTCGCCGGTGCCGGAGCCGCTGACGGCCGACAGGGCGTAGGGCTCGCCCAGGCCAAGGCCGTAGAACTCCGGCACGTTGTAGCGGGCGTCGCCCAGGTCGTCCTTGTTGGCCACCAGGATGACGGGCTTCTTCGACCGGCGCAGTATGTCGGCCACGTGCTCGTCGAGGTCGGTGATGCCGTTGGAGGCGTCTACGACGAACATGATCTCATCGGCCTCCTCGATGGCGATCTCGACCTGCTTGTTGATTTCCTCCTCGAAGATGTCGTCGGAGTTTACGACCCAGCCGCCGGTGTCGATGATGGAGAAGTCGCGCCCGGCCCAGTCCACGAATCCGTACTGGCGGTCGCGGGTGGTGCCGGCGGTGGGGTCCACGATGGCGGCGCGGCTCTGCGTGAGCCTGTTGAACAGTGTCGACTTGCCCACGTTGGGGCGCCCGACTATGGCGATGAGTCTTCCCATAACTGTTGTGTGCGTGTATTTCTGTTGCGTGGGGGTGTGCAAAACCCGGCGAATCGTAGGGATGCACCCTGGTGCATCCGCTCTACTTCATTGATTAGATTATCAGCGGCTGCACCGGGGTGCAGCCCTACAATCTGACCGAATTTTTGAATTTTGACACACCTCCCTTGTCCGTTAACGAGTCTTGAACCTCTTTATTGCCCGTCGCCGGAGGGGATGCCGTGCCGCGGGCGCTCCTCTGTGAAGCGCACCCGGATCACTCGATGTAGCCGAAGGCGCGGAGCTTGTTCTCGCGCTGCCGCCAGTCCTTCTCGACCTTGACGAAGAGCTCGAGGTATACCTTCTTGCCGAAGAAGTTCTCTATGTCCTTGCGCGCCTCGATGCCGACCTGCTTTATCTTCTCGCCGCCGCGGCCGATGAGGATGGCCTTCTGGCTGTTGCGCTCTACGTAGACGACGGCCATGATGTGGATGGCCTTCTCCTTCTCGTCGAACTTCTCCACGAGCACCTCGGCGCTGTAAGGCACCTCCTTGTCGTAGAGCAGCAGGATCTTCTCGCGGATGATCTCGGTGACGAAGAATCGGGCGGGCTTGTCGGTGAGCGCGTCCTTGCCGAAGAACGGTGCTCCCACCGGCAGACGCTCCTCTATAAGTCGTTTCAGATTGTCAACGTTAAAACCCTCGCGGGCGCTGACGGGCACGATGACGGCCTTGGGCAGGCGCAGCTGCCAGTCGCGCACCAGGGTGACGAGGTCGTCGTCTCCCTTAAGAAGGTCTATCTTGTTGATTACCAGCAGCACGGGTACCTTTTCCTTGGCCACGCGGTCGAGGAAGTCGCGGTTCTTCTCGGGGTCCTCGACGACGTCGGTGACGTAGACGAGGATGTCGGCGTCGGTCAGGGCGCCCTCGGAGAACTCGAGCATGGCGTCCTGGAGCTTGTAGCGGGGCTTGAGCACGCCGGGGGTGTCGGAGTATACGATCTGGTATTCGGGGGTGTTGACGATGCCGGTGATGCGGTGGCGGGTGGTCTGGGCCTTCGAGGTGATGATGGAGATGCGCTCTCCCACCAGCAGATTCATCAGCGTGGACTTGCCCACGTTGGGGTTGCCGACTATGTTGACGAACCCGGAGCGGTGCCCGGCGGGCACGGCCTGTGCCCCCTTCTCGGCGCAGTCTATGGCCTCCTGCTCGTGCAGGGCGCGGGTGTCGGCCAGCCTGGAAGCCTCGGCATCGGCCTCGGCATCGGCATCGCGGCGCTCTGCCTCGGCCTGGGCGGCGGTGGCGGGTGTCTGACCCTCCATGGCCGCTATCACGGCGTCCACGGCTTCTGTCTCCCGGTCGTTGAGCGTCAGGGCCTCGTCCTCGGCGTCGCGCAGCATGTGGGCGCTCGCGCCGGTGTTCATGGCCTCTATCTCCTCTTCGCGGCTGCGGCCGCGCATATCCTTGTCTTGTGTATTCTCCATTGTGGTGAAGTTTAGGTGGTCAGCCCGGAGCCGAAAGCCGCGGGCTATTATAGTAAACGCGGCCTTCCCCTTTTTAGTTCAAGAGGGGGTGTGAGACAAAAACAGGAGGCACCCGGGCCGAGCCGCGCACCTCCTGGTCTTAGATTAGTTGTTCTGTGATTTGGTTTTCAGCTTTTAGCGTACCACTACCTTGTAGGTCTTGGCGCCGCTGCGCACCAGGTAGATGCCGGCTGCCAGGCCTTCGTTGGCCACGCGCATGCCTGCCATGTTGTAGACCTGGGCGCCCTCGGGAGCCACTACATAACCCTCGGCGCCGTAGATGGCAGCCTGCTCGGCGTCGATGCCGGAGACGCCTACGGTGCCAGGCTCGCCTACCTGGGTGTAGAACATTTCAGGAGTGGTGTTGAACATCACTGCGTAGCCGGCGTAGTCCTTGTCGACGTTCAGCAGATCGTCGGAGATGAGTTTGAGGGAGAAGCGGTCATAGAGCTGGACGGGACCCATGAAATAGTTGTTGCCGGTCTTGGTGAGCTTGCCGGTGAAGTATACGTAGCCGTTGAGGTTGGCCTTGACGGCCTCCTCGGTGGGCTCTATTTTCTTGGGAGCGATGAAGTGCTCGTTGCCGTCGGCGGTGGCGGGGAAGGTGGCCACGAAGTCGGCTGCGTCGCCCTGCGGGGTGCCGTTGTAGACAGATTTCTTCACGGAGAAGCCCTTGATGGTCTGGCCCATGCGGTAGGGGCGGTCGAGGGTGTTGGCGCCGTTGAATATCTGCAGTGAGCCGGTGGCGTCCTGCACGAAGAGATAGCGCTTGTTGTAGAGGCCCACCACGGTGACGGGGTTGGTGAAGGTGCAGACCTCGTCCGTGTTCTGGTCGAGGAAGTCGGAGATGCTGCCCACGTTCATGGCCTGGCCCTTGGTGAAGGTGGCGGCGGTGACGGCGCTGCTGAGGCCGTCCTTGACGGCGATGGCCTTGAAGGAGGTGGTGGCGTTGATCACGATCTCGCCGTCGTACTTGGCGCTGGAGGCGGTGGGCTCGGCGGGCTCGCCGGTGGTGGACATGGTGTAGTAGATGTCGCAGCCGGTGCCGGCGGTCATGGTGATGGCGGTGTTGGCGCCGTAGAAGGTGGCCGCGCCGTTGATCTTCGGGGCCGCGGGTGCCGTCGGGCCGCCCTGGCCGTCGAGGGTCACGACTGCCTTGGAGAAGCGGAACTGCGGGTTGGCGCTGGCCCAGCTGTCCTTGGTGGCGGGAACGGTGATGGTGACTGCGTCGGTGCCTGCGGCGTTCTCCCAGGTGAGGGTGGTGAAGCTGTCGTCGGCGGCGGCGGTGAGCACGGGGGTGATGGTGCCGTTGTCGGCCGTCACGTTGGAGTAGTTCTTGGCGGGCCAGGAGCTGTCCTTCTTGGCCATGGTGAATACGATCTTGTTGAGCTTCTGGCCGGAGGGGGCGGCGATCTTCACGCTTGCCTTGGAGTACATGCGGATCTGGGCGTTGGCGTGGTCGGTGGCCAGGATGTAGTACCAGGCGCACTCGGTGGAGGCGGTGTTCTTGGAGAATGTGAACTCTACGCCGTCCTTGCTGACGGACTTGAGGGGCTGCACGTTGTTGCCGGAAGCCTTGCCGTCGTAGGTGAGAGTGTTGTCCGAGAAGTCGAACGTCACGTCGTCGGCGTAAGAGAAGCCGGCGCCGGCGGCCACGAGGGCCAGGGAGAGTAGAAGTTTCTTCATGCTTGTTATGGTTTTTGTTATACTTTTCCCGAAATTTCTGACACCCGGGGGGGCCTATAGATTTTCGGGGCAAAGTTACTGCTTTTTCTCCGTACCGACCCAAATAAAGTGTTAAAAAATAATTAACCGGGAGTGAATTTGCGGGTTCGGGTAAAAATGCGTAAATTCGCAGTCGAAAGAACCCATACTCTCATGTACTATCTCATCATCAACGAACAGCAACGGGGTCCCTTTGCCAAGGAAGACCTGCTTGCACAGGGCCTCACCCCCTCCACCATGGTATGGCGCGAGGGTATGGCCGACTGGGCTCCCGCTACCGAAGTCACCGAGCTTCAGGAACTCTTCTATCAGCAGCCCGCGCAGCCTCAGTCTCGGCAGACACAGTGCGCTCAACCCGGCCAGCCCCCGCAGCAGCCTTATCAGCAGCCGCAGCAGGGCTACCAGCAGCCTTATCAGCAGCCGCAGCAAGGTTACCAACAGCCTTACCAGCAGCCTTACCAGCAGCCTTATCAGCAGCAGGGCTATCAGCAGCAGCAGTATCCGCAGCCCCCTCAGCAACCGCAATACCCGCAGTATCAGGCACAGCCCACCAATTGGCTTCCCTGGGCCATCGTGGCCACCGTCCTCGGCCTGTGCAGCTGCATCGGCCTGGTATTAGGCATCATAGCCATCACCCGTGCCAACTCGGCCAACAAGTTCTATCAGATCGGCGACACCGTGAGCGGCAATGCCGCCAACTCCTCGGCCCGCACCCTGACAATCATCGCCCTGGCATTCGACGGCATCGGCCTGCTCGTCAACATCGCCATGCTGGCCTAAGTAATTGACATGACCACCGATACCCGCAGCTTTTCCGACATGGCTAACGGCGTCTTCGACCGCTGTGTGGCCGACTACCACGTCACCGACAATATCGACGCCCCTGTGCCCGCACCGTATCCCGCCGGTTCGCTGGCCGCCACCCTCTACGCCAAATGCTGGATCGACGCCGCGCAGTGGCACATGGAGGACATCGTCCGCGACCCGGACATCGACCCCGTCGAGGCCCTTAAGCTCAAGCGCCGCATCGACGCCAGCAACCAGCTCCGCACCGACATGGTCGAGGAGATAGACAGCCGGTTCCGCGCCAAGTACGCCGAGGTGACGCCGCTGCCCGAGGCCACCATCAACACCGAGAGTCCCGCCTGGGCCGTCGACCGCCTCTCCATCCTGGCACTCAAGATCTGGCACATGGCCGAGCAGGCCGGCCGCGCCGACGCCGACGCCGCCCACCGCGCCCGCTGCCAGGCGAAGCTCGACGTCCTCCTGGAGCAGCGCCGGGACCTGTCGACGGCCATCGACCAGCTCCTCGCCGACATCGCCGCCGGACGCAAGTACATGAAGGTCTACCGCCAGATGAAGATGTACAACGACACCGACACCAACCCGGTGCTGTATGGCAAGAAGGGCTGACGAAAGGCCGAGGAACATCCTGCTGACGCGCTTCTCGGCGCTCGGCGACGTGGCCATGACCATCCCGGTGGTCTACTCGGCGTGCGCCGCCAACCCCGGCTGCGAGTTCTACTACCTCACGCGCCGCGCCCCCGCCGGGCTCATGCTCGAGCCGCCGCCGAACCTGCACGTGCTGCCAGTGGACACCGCCGACTACCGGGGCGTGCGCGGACTCGCCCGGCTCGTCTCGGAGGTGGTGTCCAAGTATCGTATCGAGGGGTACGCCGACCTGCACAACGTGCTGCGGACGCGCGTCATGGGGCTTTTCATGCGCCTGCGCGGCATTCCCGTGGTGCACCTGCGCAAGGGGCGGCGCCGCCGCAACGCCCTGACGCGCCGCCACAACAAGGTGATGATGCCGCTGACGTCCATGCGGGCCCGCTACCGCGAAGTCTTCTTCCGCCTGGGCCTCGGCTACCGGGGTACCTTCCGGGGCTTCTGGGCCGACACCCCTCCCGATCCCGCCGTCTACGCCCGGGCCACGCCGCCCAGGCGGCAGGGGGAGACCTGGATCGGCATAGCCCCGTTCGCCAAGCACCGTGGCAAGATCTACCCCGAGGAGCTCATGGTGCGGGTGGTGCGCGAGCTGGCCCGCCGTCCCGGCTACCGCGTGTTCCTGTTCGGCGCCGGCGCGCACGAGGCCAACACCCTGGGCCGATGGGCGCTGGCGGCCGACAACATCGTCAACATGGCCGCCCTGGGCCTGGGATTCGAGGCGGAACTCTCTCTCCTCCACGCCTGCGACGCGGTCATCTCCATGGATTCGGCGAACATGCACCTTGCCTCGCTGGTGGGCACCCGGGTGGTGAGCGTCTGGGGCGCCACGCATCCTTTCTGCGGCTTCCTGGGGTGGCACCAGAGCAAGCAGGACGTGGTGAGCCTGGACATGGTGTGCCGCCCCTGCTCCACCTTCGGCAACAAGCCGTGCCGCCGCGCCGACTTCCACTGCATGTACGGCATCCCGCCGTCGCTGGTGCTGAAGACCCTCGACCGCAAGTAACCGACACATATAATAATATATTAATAATATATCTCAGCCCCCGGCCCACTCGGCCGGGGGCTGCCGCTTTTGCGGCCCCCTCCCTGTAGGAGGGTGTGTCAAAATTCAAAATTTCAGTCAGATTGTAGGGCTGCACCATGGTGCAGCCGCCGATAATCAATGAAGTAGAGCGGATGCACCAGGGTGCATCCCTACGATTCGCCGGATTTTGCAACACCCACGCCCCCCGGCACATTCCCGGAGGGTAGGGACCTTGACGCTATTGGTTTTGGGTGAAATTTGGATTGGGTTCTGTTAACAAAGGTTAAAAATTAAAACTTGTTCAAATTGTAATTATCTGTAAAATCGGAATTAATTAAAATTAACCGAAAGTTTATCTTAAAACATGATTTGTATATTACTGAATTTAGTATTAACTTTGCAGTGTAAAAATTCAGTATACCTAATCCAGATATGAAAGAAACAGAAAAATCTCCTAATCCGCAGCCTCTGGAGGCTGTGCCGGAGCAGTCCCCCGAGGTGCTCCTTGAAGAACCGGTGGAGCCGCAGGCCGAGCCCTCGGCTCCCGGGCAAGCGGAAGCCGTCGCCGAGGAGCCGTCCATGGAGCGGCCCGGCTACGACGCCCTCCGCGAGGCATACCTCCGCGGCCGCAACGAGGCCATCGCCGAGGCTCTCGGCAGAGACGCCGAGCATCCGTTCGTCGCCCCGCGCAACCACACCCCGGGCATACAGGACCCGTACACGCCCCCGTCGGACCCGGCCCTGGCCGCCATGTTCACCTTCCGCCAGTCAGTGTGGCAGTGACAACCCGTTTCGGACGCACCAGGGTGTGTCCACACATTCAGGAACCATCCAAAAAAACACAGTAAAACACCATGAAAGAAGCAACTCTCGCCGCCGGCATCGCCGGTAACCAGAACCATGTGAGCGGCCGGCCGCTCACCACCGACCTGGCCTCGCAGGCCTCCCCTTCGCTGATGCTCACCGGCATCGACCGCGCCGTCACCCGCGTGCGCCCCATGGCCACGCCGCTCGACCAGATCTCTCGCCTGGGGCACGTACGCGCCGCCGACGCCCTCGAGGTCGACTACTACTCGGCCGACATCCGCGCCGACGCCTCCGACGTCGCAGCCTGGGGCGCTTTCGACGACACTGAAGACAATCTGAAGCAGGTTGTCGTCAAGGTGTCCGACACGAGCCTGTTCGAGCCTTCGGAGTGCGTGATGCTCGAATGCGCCGCCGGCGACAACGCCGCCGCCTACGTCTCTGCCAAGGATGCCACGTCGCTGACGCTGATCGGCGACCTGGGCGACGACGCCTCCGTATACACCGGCCGCATAGTGCGTATGGGCCGCGCCGCCACGCAGCTCGACGTCCAGTCGCCGCAGTACAGCGTGCTGCCGCGCAAGCGCACCAACCTGTGCCAGATTTTCAAGATGCAGATCGAGCAGAGCATCGTAATGAAGCTGAGCCACAAGGAGGTGGGCTGGGACTTCACCGACCAGCAGGAGGCGGCCGTCTACGACATGCGCCTGGGCATGGAGAAGCAGTTCCTCTTCGGCCGCCGCATGAAGGTCTACGATCCGGTCAAGCAGGAGACGGTGACCGTCACCGAGGGCGTATGGCACCAGGCCGGCAAGCAGGTGGACGTGGACCTCTCCTCTCTCGACGCCGCCCGCCTGGTGGACATCATGCGCGAGGCCTTCACGGGCAACTCCGGCTCGCGCCGCAAGGTGCTCATCGCCGGGTCGGGCCTCATCGCCGCCCTCAACAAGCTCGAGAGCACCAAGATGCTCTCGGCGCTCGACCAGGAGACGGTCTGGGGAATAGACTTCAACGTCATCCAGAGCAAGTTCGGCAAGCTCTACGTGGTCTTCTCGGAGGTCTTCGACGTGATGGGGCGTCCCGACGACGGCCTGATCGTCGACCCCGAGTACATCCAGAAGCACGTCTTCATCCCGTTCCGCGCCGACCGCCTGGACCTGCGCGGCTCCGGCCAGCGCAACACCGAGGCGATGGTGCTCACCGAGGCCTCCTGCCTGACCCTGCGCTATCCCAACGCCCACTGCAGGGTCGTGAGCGCGTCATAAACGGCGCATCCGCCCAACCGCAAGGGCATTCTGGCAAATCGTAGGGATGCATCCTGGTGCATCCGCCGATAATCAATGAAGTAGAGCGGATGCACCTTGGTGCATCCCTACGATTCGCCGGATTCTGCAACACCCTCTCAACTGTCAACTCTCGATCAAGAAAATGAAGACTTATACTGAAATCGAAATGCTGAACCTGTACCGGGCGCACCTGGGCCTGAGCCGCACGCTGGTGCTGCCGGCCGAGAGCGAGCGGCACCCTATGGACCGCGAGCTCCTCAACGAGCTCCACGCCCGCTACCGGCGCCTGCTGGCCACCGAGCCGGCCGAGCTGCTGCCCGTGGAGGACGTCGGCGCCGAGTGCCGGGCCACTCCCGAGGGGGCCGACCGCATGGTCATCACCCTCGGCGACCGCTGCATACGGCCCGTCAGCCTGCAGCTGGCCACCTGGCAGGAGGCCGTCTACCGCTTCCACGCCGCCGGAAGCGCCCTGCACCGCCGCCAGCGCTTCCCCCTGCTCCGCGCCAACGTCGCCCGCCCGGCGGTGTTCCGCTCCGCCGACCGCCTGCTCGTCTACGGCACCGGCTCCGGCGCGCAGCTCCCAATGCCCGCCGTAGAGCTACGCGCCGTCGCCGCTCCGAAGGACGGCACCTTCCGCCTCTCCGAATCCCTGCTTGATAAACTCTTTCAATGACAACCATGGAAAACGACCTTCTCACCCGCTGCCACGACGCGTGGCTGGCCCTGGAGCCATTCCGGCGCGAGCGCCTCCGCTGCAAGCGCCTCAGCTACGGCACCGACGGCGCGAGCGCCAACAACCTCGTCCGCCAGCTCCTCAAGTCCGTGGTGGGGCGGTACCGCTACCTGCGCGTCGGCTCGACGGTGGACCTCGACGCCGACGTCCGCGCCGAGCTCGACCTCGACGCCCGCACACTCGAGGAGTTCCTGATCTCCGGCATGGCCGTCAACCGCCGCCGCCTCGACCCGCACCACGGCCGCCACGAGTTCGCGAACGTCTCGCCGGAGCGCATCTTCTTCACCCGCTGCTCGGAGCCGGACGCCTCCGACGCCACCCTCGTCGGGATGCTCCACGACTTCTCCGCCACGCAGCTGCTGCGGCAGTTCGGCGACGACGACCCGGCCCTGTGCCGCGACCTCATGGAGCACTACCGGGGGCGACAGGCGGCATATCCGGCGGCTCCCTGCGTGGAGGCGCCGATGAGCTGGGACACCTCCACCCTGCCCGGCCACGTGCGCGTCATCGAGGCATGGGAGGCCGTGTGCGTGCACACCCTCTACTGCCACGACCTGCTCCAGGCCGAGCTCTTCACCGTGCCATACACGGCCGAGGCGCAGGCCGCCGTCGATGCCGTCAACGCCCGCCGACGCGCCGACCGCAGCCCCGAGGTGCTGACCTTGCTCGACAACGACGACGCCTGGCTCCACACCTGGCTCTCGCCGGCGGGGCGCGTGCTGCGCCGGGAGACCGTCAGCCGCGACGCCTTCCCCTTCGCCCTCCGCCTATACCCCATGACCGACGGGGAGACGCACTCGCTGGTGGCCGACGTGGCTCCCCAGCAGCTGCACATCAACCGCCTGGTGGCGCTGCTCGACCGCGTCATCGACCAGAGCGCCAAGGGTGTGCTCCTCTTCCCCACCGAGCAGCTGCCCGACGGCTTCACCTGGCAGGACATGCGCCGCATCTGGGCGAACCCGGGCGGCATCATACCCTACAAGCGGACGTCGCGCTCGCTGTCGCCACAGCAGGTGAACAGCACCGGCTGGAACCAGGGGGCCGGGGAGATGCTGAAGCTCCAGCTCGACCTGTTCGCCGAGGTGAGCGGCCTGGCGCCGTCGTTCCGCGGACGCGAGGCGGCATTCGCCGGCTCCGAGGCCGCGAAGGTCGACAGCCAGAACGCCTCAATAGCCCTTATGGACATCATGGGCGCCTTCCACGCCTTCGTCGCCCAAAGAAACCAAATGACCGGCAAAGAGGGTGTTGCAAAATCCGGCGAATCGTAGGGATGCACCCTGGTGCATCCGCTCTACTTCATTGATTATCGGCGGCTGCACCGGGGTGCAGCCCTACAATTATACACAACATTTTCGTTTCCCAATCCCATTTTCCTAATCCGCAATACCAATGAAACTTTCCGAACTGCAGACCCGTTCGTGGCCGCTGCGCACCGAGGGCGCCGTGACCGACCTGCTCAATTCCCGCCCCGACGCCCTCGACTGCTACCACCCCGTGCCCAGGCCGCTGTGCCTGGGCGGGTCGGGCCGCAGGATCCTCGGCCTCGACCGCCGCGGCGACGTCGAGAACGTCATCAGTCTCGATCCCTCGCTCGGCGCCCTCTACCTGGAAGGCGTCATCGACCGCTTCGACGTCTACGCCGACCGCTCCGAGATGCTCTGCGGCGACGCCGGCGACGTCCGCGAGGTCTCACACTGCGGCGACTACCTCGTCTGCCGCCGCGCCGACGCCACCCTCTACTTCCTGCGCTGGAGCGAGGCCGAGCGGGACTACACCCCCATCGGCGAGATGCCGACGGCGCTCGACTTCTCCGTGGAGCGCGTGCCGGCCGGCACCATGTCATTCGCCATCCCCGCCACCGAGTGGGGCGTCAAGGCCGCCGACCTGCGCTCCTCCATCCCCGACCAGGCCCGGCGCCGCACCGCCGACGCCGTCAGGCGCGCATGGGCCGACGCCGTCGACTCCGCCACCCGCGCCGGGTACCTGCTCCAGCCCACCACCGTGCGCGTCATGGCCCGCCTGTGGGACGGCTCCGTGTTCTGCGTCTCCGAGTCCGTGCGCGTCCCCGGCGCCGACTGGCAGGGCTACGACCGCTTCCTCCTGCCCGTCGCCTTCGACTCCGACGGCAACGGCACCGGCATCTCCGGCGGCACTTTCACTCTCGAGCCCTACCGGGTAAAGGTGACGCTCGGCGCCCTGGAGCAGCCCCTGTGGAACGACGTCTTCCGCTGCGTGGAGCTGTACGCCGAGCCGGAGCGCAGTCCCCTGTCGGCCGGCGAGTGCAGCGTCACCTACGCCGTCGCCAACCGCGCCATGGCGGTGTACATGCCCACCCATCCCAGGCGCGAGATGGAAGGATGGCTCGGCTCCGGGCCGTGGCGCCTGGCGCTCTCCTCTCCCCTCCCCGCCGGGGAGCTGGAGTTCGGGCGTCCCGAGGGCAAGACCCTCGACGAGCTGCCTACGCAGGCGCCCCTGACGGGCGAGGCCGACGTGATGCTCGGCCACGGCGCCTTCCTGCACATCGCCCGCGGCTCCAGGCTCGTCACCACCGAGGCCGGCAACCCCCTGGCGGCCGTCTCCTCCACCAGCTTCGGCTCCCGGATAAAGGCACTGGCGGCCATGCCCGGCGCCGGAGGGGCGTATACCAGGCAATACATATATGTGTGCACCGAGAGCGCTATCTTCGCGCTGACGTGCGACGCCCTGGGGCGCCACACCAACTGCCGCCCGGTGTCGCCGCAGACGCTCACCGACCCGGCGCGCATCCTCTCGGCCGACGACGCCGTCTACGCCCTGTGCGACTCCGGTGCGCTGCTGCGCCTGCGCTCCGCCCGCGCCGACACGCTGTTCCGGGGCCTGCCTCTCTTCGGGGCGCTGCAGTGGGACGCCACCGCCAACGAGCTGTGGCTGATGCAATGCGCGGAAGCACCCCGGTGCGCCGGCGCATCGGAGGACGAGGCGCCGACGGACGTGGTCCTTCAGCTCGGGGCGCCATGGCTGGCGTACCGGCGCGACGTGCGTGCCGCCTGTGCCGTGCCCCAGTGCGGGCGGGTGCTCTTCGCCGACGCCGCAGGAACCCTCTGCCAGGCCCGCAGCTACCTGGGCTACGACGCCTTCGCCGACCGGGCCGAGCAGGCACGCCTGCGGATGGTGGCCGACGCTCCCGGCTCGCGCTGGCTGGGCCTGCGCGGAGCCGCCATGGCCCCGGCGGCGTTCGACATCACCGTGCGCGCCGAGAACGAGACGCTGATGCTCTCCACGGCCAGCATCGGCGCCGACACCGCCGACAGCGCCCTGCACCACGTGGCAGGCACCACCACCGAGTGGGACCACTACGGCCGACGCCACTTCCTGCTCCCCGTCGTGATGCCCTGCACCGCTCCCACGGCCATCTCGCCCTCGCGCGTGGAGCTGACCCTGGCGGGCCGCTGGAACACCCTCGAGACGCCGGTCCTGCTCCCGCTCGCCAACCGCAAATAAGGTTGTTGCGAAATCCGGCGAATCGTATTGATTACCGGCGATGGTTGTTGCAGAATTTCGGTCAGATTGTAGGAGAGTGTGTCAAAATTCAAGACTTCGGTCAGATTGTAGGGCTGCACCCTGGTGCAGCCGCCGATAGTCAATAAAGTAGAGCGGATGCACCAGGGTGCATCCCTACTATGCGCCTGATTTTGCAACACCCTCGCTGATAATCAATGAAGTAGAGCGGATGTACCAGGGTGCATCCATACAATTCGCCGGATCCTCCTACAGGGGCAGGCATCCGCGCGCCCGCCAAAAGCAAGCCTCCGCAACGGCATTACCCGCTGCGGAGGCTTTGTATATGGGAGTAAGGGGAGGATTTTACTTCATCAGCTTGCGGACCTGGTCGCCGGCCTTGACGATGAATACGCCGTTGCCTGCGAAGAGAATCTCCGAGTTCGCGCGACCCTCGGCCACGAGGCTGCCGGCTGCGTTGTAGACCTGCACGGCGATGTCGTTAGGAGCCGTCACCATCACGCCATTCTGAGTAGCCTCGACCTGCACGCCGCCGTCGGAGAGGATGCCGCCCACACCCACGGTGAAGTTCAGATTAGCTGAGCCCAGACCGTGGTTCGACGGGCTCAGAGAGGTGGCTGCCATGCGCTTGCCGTCGGCTGCGGGAGCCGAAGTGGCGGTGGAATAGTTGGCGATGGCTTTCAGAGTATAAGGATAGTTGACTGATTCACCCTTGTGGGTACTCCAGTTCTTGCCGTCGGGCGAGGGGAGGTCGAACTGCGTCTCTATCCTGTAGAAATTATCGGCATTCTTATTGACATTGCCCAAGAAGATGGCCTTGGCGCCCTTGGGGGAGTTGCCCTCTACCAGGTATACGTCGAAGTTATCCACGTACATGTCATTCTTGTCAACGGAGAAGGAGGCGGTGGCGGTCACCGGCAGCATATTGGTCTCCGTGGAGCCGGGCACCAGCGTAAGGGCCTCGTGCTTGAGCGCGAGAGTGACATCGAAGTCGGGGATTTCCACCCTGGTGTCAGCTACACGGAAGCCGAATTTCTTGCCGTAATCATCCCGGGTGCTATTGTAAACGCCCCAATCATCAAACTCTGCATGCAGAGTGGCAGTGGTCTTAAGGCCGCCGTGAGGATATGCCCATAGGTCTGAACCGATGTGCTGAACGGTTACGTCATCGAATGTGACATCAGCCTCAATGTCTTTGTAGTATCGGCTTGTGGGATTCTGGGCGCTGTTTACAGGCCACATGCGGTATACATAAGGATTACCGACATATGTTGACGAAGTTGCACGTATTTCACTTGCATCGAACACGTATTCAGTGTTGTAGCTCATGTACATCTTACGATTCCTGGCATCGTAACGACCTGCCATACGGTACCATGTGTTGTAGAAACCGGGTGCCGATGAAGTAGCGGTGCTTTTTGTAGCCAGGCCCGTGCCACCCCAATTGGTGACGTTAAAGTTCTCGCCGTCGGAGTCGAAGATAAACTGTGCGGGATACTCACGTGAAGTTGCCGTGCCGTTGCCTGTGTATTTCGTGTCCCTGACAGTGGCAGTAGGCTGATAGAACATCAGTGAATACAGATTGTGATATTCAGTCTTGGCAGAAGTGGACAGCGCTGTAGCGCTGGAGGATGTGAAGTAGCGCACCTTCATAGGGTAATCGCTGAAATCCACCTGAATGGCATTCTTTGTGGCATCGTATGTTACCACGCCTTCAATTTGTGCGTACTGCACGTCGCCGTTGTTTGTGGCGGTGGTAGGTGTCACGCATACTTTTGGGTAAGTGGAACTGTGAGTCGGCATTATCTGTCCATATATGCCATAGCTGCTGCTAAGTCCTGCATTATTGCCGAGGGTCAAGTATGTTTGACCATTCTCGTTGAAGACTTTGAAGTGGAGGTCTACCATGCCGTTGAACATATTAGTGACCTTCACCCAGCTGGAGCCATATTCTGATGCTTGAAGCAATACCCCCACTCCGTTGCCGTAAGCGTGGCTCGTAGCATTGTTATAACCGGTATAGACCAGTTCCATGCCGGCCTTGCTGCCAATGCTTATTAGCTGTTGGGCAGTGAGAGTAACGGCGCGGGAGGAGGACACGCAGAGCGTCAGCAGCAGAGCAGCCACCAGCAACGCCTTGAAGTTGCGTTGAAGTTGTTTCATCTGGTTGTTGTTGTGTAGTTTATTCGTTCCTTTTCTTTCTACCGGTAGTACTGTGGATACGTCCCGATTTTTCTGCAACGTTAATGCTTATTCCCGTCCTTTGCAAATAATTCCATGATTTATCCTCGGAATTAACACAGTTTAACTGTATAACCCCTGTCCCGGCCCTGCACGGGCGCTGTGGCGGCTGCCGCAGGAAAAGGAACCAAAAAACCACACAATAAATAGATGAAACAAACATTGCGTAACCTCCCGGCGGCTGTAGCGGCCGCCCTGCTGCTGCTGTGCGCCCCGTCAGCAGGCGCCCTGTCGCGGTCCTATTCCGTCGACGACCTGACCTCGGGGCAGTGGCTCCCCTCCGAGAGCATGTACCAGTACGTGGCCTATACCAGCCGTAGCACGCCAATCTTCAGGTCTGACATCTTGCTCGAAGTCAACACCGCAGGCCTGAGCCTGGAGAAGACGTCGGCAAACACCATAACGGTGAAGGGCGCTTTCGGTGGCCTTATGGACCTCCCGTTCACCTATAACGGCAGCACTTTCGTCCTCAATACAAACGCCACCGCAGGCGGTGACCCTGTGTACTTGGTGAACAACCCGGCAAACCACCCCGATATCCGCAAGATAATCCTCTCGCCCACACGAGTGGTGAGCGGCAACTATAACTACACTTACGGGCAGGTGATAAATTACGTGCACCAGTACACCAGCGGCGGCTGGACGTCCCTTGCCATTGATGAAGTAGAGGACACGCAGGACGAGAACGGACTCTACGACCTGTGCCTGTCGTTCAACGACAGGCCCGTGGAGCTGCAGATCACTTACACCAACGGCAACACCGTCAAGATTTACGTCGACACCTGGCAGCTCGACTTCTTCAAGCCCACCGTCTCGATTTCCGACGTGGAGGAGAAGAACTCCGCATCGACGGCGCGCAGCTACCGCGGCGAGTTCGACTTCCTTCCGGACAGCAAGTTCCAGCTGGCCGGCCTGGGCGGCAGGTACGCGGGTGTGGCTCCGGAGTGGGGCTATGCCTACGGAACGTCCATCTTCGCCTCCAGCGTGAATTACTTTACCGGCAGCTATGACCTCTCGGCCGGGACCGCCGTGCTCGGCAGCGCCAAGTACACCGCAGACCTGGACACCCCCAATCCACTCAGCCTCCTCTACGACCCCGAGCTTCACGTCTACTGGACGGCCGAGCGTAAGGCCGACGGCTCTTACAAGAAGGACATCGACGGCACCGTGCGCGTCATCCCGGACGCCGCCGCCCACAGGGGCGCCACCCGCTGGGTCACCAACGGCGGCGACTGCACCACCTGGACCCGCCTGGAGTTCAAGTTCAACGACTTCGTGGCCCTGGACGAGGACGACTACACAGCCGACGCCAACGTGGGCGTAATCAAGGACACCAGGATCGTGCCCGACAAGGATGTGGAGGTGACGCTGGGCGTCGACATCCTCGCAGGGCGCCTGGAGCTGGGCCTCGAAAAAGAGACCGACCCGTTCCTCACCGCAAAGGTGCCTTTCGTAATCACCGAGAACGAGCACTTCTCCACCTCCTACGACGTGTACGTGCTCCAGGGCAATGTCAGCCACTACGCCAACGTTGACATGTCCAAGGCACAGCTCGTCGGCTCGGTGGCATACAATGCCGCCAACAGGGGCGAGTACATGGTCAAGGGCACTTTCGTGCCCGACATCAATGTCAAGCCGGGCGAGAAGTTCGAGGACGACTTCACCTTCTTCGTCCGCGCCAACTATGGCCGCGAGCAGGCTGCCGGCACGCAGCGCCGCGCCGCCGCCCCTCTCGAACCGACGCACCACGACCTCACCACCGCGCACTTCTCCACCACCGTCGGAGTAGACGGCGTGGGCGCGGAGAGCGTCCGCGTTGAGAAGACCCTGAACGGCGTCATGGTATGCGCTCCCGCCGACATGCCCGTGGAGGTGTACAACGCGGAGGGCGTGAAGGTGGCCCAGGGCCGCGCCAACGAGGAAATCGCCATCAGCGCCGGCGGCGTGTTCATCGTCAAGGTGGCCGACAAGGCCTTCAAGCTGATGAGGTAACCCCCTACGCACCGATATACAGAGCCTCCGCAGCGAATGCCGCTGCGGAGGCTTTTTTTGCGGGAGAAGCGCGGACGTGGGTGTTGCAAAATCCGGCGAATCGTAGGGATGCACCCTGGTGCATCCGCTC